>Ga0187872_10002481_pt1 | contig 16190 bp, 18 predicted proteins | sample June2016WEW_16_4_FD_132973 | JGI IMG/M metagenome (GOLD analysis project Ga0187872, IMG submission 132973) | Peatland microbial communities from SPRUCE experiment site at the Marcell Experimental Forest, Minnesota, USA - June2016WEW_16_40 | ecosystem: Environmental > Terrestrial > Soil >...
GCCTACGCAGCCCGAAAACATCAGAGCGTGAATCGCGGCGCGATACATCAAGTTCGCGTGGTACCAATGATTGACTCCAGCTCCGATGATGATCATGCACCGGCCCTTCGTCAGCTCGGCGGTCTTGGCCCACTCTCGTGCAAAGCGGATCACCACGTCGCGGCCCATGCCGGTATACTTCTCCGCCCAGGCAGGTGTGTAGGGCTGTGAACTGTCGTCGTAGTCTCGCGGATATTCGCCGGGCAGGCCGCGCGAAACGCCGTATTGCGCCATAAGTAGGTCGTACACGGTCGCCACTGTCGCGGTCTTGCCATCGGCCGTACGGATCTTCTTGACCGGAATGCCGCGCAATATGGTGCGGCCCTCGCCGAAATCGTCGAACCGCGCTTGGACCACTCCGTCACTTGCTGGCAGGAATGTAAGCGTGGGATCGATCTCGCTCCCGTCCACGCCGTCTTTCAGGATCAGGTTCCACTTACCCTTCTCCTTGCCCCAGCGGAACCCCGAGCTACCCATGGGCATCTTCGGGCGCAAGTCTTTTGCATCCCACATAAGGAATTTCCAGTCGCCGTTCTCAACGCCTGAATATCCCTCAAGCCGATTGGCGCGAAGCATCTGGCCCGGCTGGAAGAAGCCGTCTTTTTCATGCAATTCGACAAGGTACGGGGCGTCGGTATACTTCTTCGTGTAGTCGAGGAAATAGGGGGTCTGCTTTTCGTGGTGCGCTTCCTTGAGCAGGACGTGGTTCACGGCCATCCACCACGCACCATCCTGCCCTGCGTTAATCTCCACCCACTCATCAGCGTATTTCGACACTTGGCTGAAGTCCGGCGAGAACACCCACATCTTGGTGCCGTTGTGGCGCGACTCAGCAGCAAAGTGGCAGTCGGGAGTGCGCGTCATGCTCAGGTTCGAGCCCATCACGGCGAGCAGCTTTGCGTTGTACCAGTCGGCGGATTCGTGGACGTCCGTCTGCTCGCCCCAGGTTTCCGGTGAAGCGTTCGGCAGGTCGGCGTACCAGTCGTAAAAAGAGAGTGAAACACCGCCCATCAACTGCAGCAGGCGCGAGCCTGCCGCGTAGCTGATCATGGACATCGCCGGGATTGGTGAAAAGCCGGTGATGCGGTCCGGACCGTGCCTCTTGATCGTGTAAATGCAGGATGCGGCGATGAGTTCAAGAACCGTGTCCCAGTCGGCGCGGCGAAAGCCTCCCTTGCCCCGCGCCTGCTGCCAGCGCTGGCGAGCCTCGGGGTTCTCCACCAGCGACGCCCAGGCTTCCACCGGATCCGCGTACGTGGCGCGGGCTTGCTTCCACAGGTCCAGCAGCACTCCGCGGGTATAGGGATGCTTCACGCGCAGTGGGCTGTAGAGATACCAAGAATAGGAAATGCCGCGCTGGCAGCCACGCGGTTCGTAGGGAGGCAAGCCGGCTTCCAGCGAAGGATAGTCGAGGCCCTGCATCTCCCATGTGACGATTCCGTCTTTCACATAGATCTGCCAGGTGCATCCGCCGGTGCAGTTCACGCCATGCGTGCTGCGAATGATTTTGTCGTGCTGCCAGCGATTGCGATAGAACTCCTCCCATCCTCGCAGTTGCGGGTTCGATTCATCGCGAATCCACGAAAGAGCGTCTTTGCGCTTCATTGCTCACCTCGCACTTGTGCCCGGACAATTGTTCGCCGGACGGACCGGAATCGTCCTCGCCAGGCAAGTTGAAGCAGAACCAGGCCAACCAGCATTCCGCCGAAGCCAAACAGGACGAATTTCGCCATCGAAGACGTATCTGCGGGCCGATTGTGGTTGCTCGCGTCGTCGATCACTGCGAGCAGAGAAAGAATCTCTTCAGGCTGCAGCGCATGGTTGCGGAAGACGGACTGCATGGTCTGGGTCGGCGGAGCCGATAGCCACGCGCCGAGGCCTTTGCGCCCACCCAGCCGGTCGAATGCCTGCGTTAGATCAGGGCCGAGCCGCCCGCCGCCTAGGCCACCAATCGTGCCGAGCGTGTGGCAAGAAACGCATGCGGGACCGCGGTCGGTGAGCGGCCGCTCGCCAAGAAAAAATTGTTCTCCGATCGCAATGTCGCTTGCGGTGAACGGCCGATCGCTAATGGCGACACCAGCCAACTGAGATTTCGCAGGACTCGGTGCACCTTCGATCAGGTCAAGCAGAGCATCAGCCAAGTCAGGCGTCATACCCGCGACATTGGGCATCACTAGACCATGGGCATCCTTCAAGAGCTGTGCGGCATACGGATCACCGCTATCGATCATGGCTTGCGGGTTCTGGAGAAACTTGATCAGCCAGGCTCGATCCTTCCGCTTTGTGACGCCTTCCAAGTCGGGACCGATGAGGTGGCCTCCGCCTACCGTATGGCACACCGCGCAGTTCTGTCGAAAATAGTCCGCTGGCACCTGAGCTTGCGTCATAGCCGGACTGCCCAAGCATGCGCATGTGCTGATCGCCAAAAGGGCGATTCTTACGGTCCAAGCTGATCTCATGGCCGATCCTGCCTTTCACGAGTGGCTTCGCTGTTGGAGAAGGTATCGGTCCTTCGAACGTGACGTTGATGGATGGATTGTTCTTTGCCTGGTGCCTGTTCCAGCTCACGCACTAACGCACCGAGGGTCGTCCCTTCCAACAATTTCTGGAAATCCCCTCGAAGAGGTGCCCATCTGCCGTGGAGGGGGCACGGGTTGTTGGGCGAACAGTTGCCGATTCCGAGAGCGCACCGGTCAACGTCTGAGGGACCCTCGGTCGCACGCACCAAAGACCACAAGGTGATCGCTTCCGGGGATTTGCCCAACTCGATCCCACCACCCGGTCCGCGAAATGTCCGAACGAGACCAGCCTGAGCCAGCCGCTGAATGACCTTGGAGAGGTATGCACTGGGAAGTTTCGTCGCTTTGGCAACTTCGTGGACTGGAGAGAGTTCCCCTGGTGGCCGGCCGGCCAAGTAAAGAGCCGCGCGAATCGCAACCTCGGCAGCATGCCCGTAAAGTATTGCATCACCTAATAACAGATATACGGACCTTGTATTCCTGAATAGCTGTGTTGTCAAGTACTTTTTTGAGCTCCCCGATAGTTCACACCAAAATGGCCCTATAATAAAGGCCAGACATGGTACTTGACGCTAATCAACGAACTGAGGAAAATAGAGTCCGTATTCCTTTATGATCTATTCAAAGCCGTGTGAATACGCGATCCGCGCCCTCGTATTCCTAGCTCGATTCCCCGACCATGGCGCCGCGCAAGGAACGGAAATCGCCAAGGCGGAAGGCCTCCCGGCGCCTGTTTTAGGCAAGGTATTACAGGAGTTGGTTCGTAAAGGACTGCTAGAGTCGCGCCGGGGACCCGGCGGCGGATTTCGATTGGCGCGAAATCCCCAACTGATTACGTTGCGGGATGTCGTGGCGGCGATTGACGGCTTGGATCAGTTCGCTGAATGCGCAGTGGGTCTGGAAGGCTGCTCGGACGACTCCCCGTGCCCGCTGCACGACACCTGGAAGGATCTTCGTAGGCAGCTGATGAATAATCTCGAGGTCAGCACGCTGGCCGACATGGCTGCCACGGTGACGAGGAAGAAGAAACTCTTGCATCACTCGACACAAACTCGCGGCAAATGACGCAGAGCCATTCGGCAAACTGCACCTGTCTCGAGAAGTCCCTCATTTTCTACGCATCACATCTTCCGCCCAGCTAAGCGCCGCTTGGCCATTCGGAAATCCGATTGTGGTGATGGATAGCAATATGGCGTGGCGAATCTCATCCCGCGAGACGCCTTCGGCCAAGGCGTTTCGCACCGCGGAATGCATCGCACCTTCGGAGCCGGAACCTGCGGCAATCCCGATCTTGACCAGCCGTCGAGAGCGAGCGGCCAGCGGACCGGCACGGTGACATTCTTCTCCGAGTTTTTGAACTGCGCGCCAGACCTTTCCGTGAGTTTTCTGAAACCGTCTCGCCCACTGAGGGAATCGTGTCTGCATTCGAAGTCTTCTTTCTAGATCTCAATACAGCTCAAGCAAACTACATCATTTGCGCATGTGGTGTAAGCTGTCACGGGTGCGCGTCTGAAGTTCACGTCATTCAATTGGGGATTTTCAGTTCCGGCAGCAGCAGTGGTGGATCGTTACTATGGCTGAAGACGTGGAAATAGTTCTGCGAAAAACCCCGCTCTTCGCGAGCCTCACGGAGACGGAGATGCGCGCATTAGCTGCGCGAGTCAGCAAGAGGCATTTTCAACGGGGCGAGCTTCTGTTTGGAGAAGGCGACCCTTGCGCCGGACTCTTTCTGGTGGCGTCGGGCAAGATTCGCATTTTCAAGCTGTCGGCCGCGGGCCGCGAGCAAGTGCTAGCCGTGGAAGGGCCTGGTAGCTCGTTTGCGGAGCTTCCCGTGTTCGATGGAGGCAACTATCCGGCCGCGGCATCGGCGTTGGAAGATGCGAAGGTCCTCTTCATCTCGCGCAAGGATTTCCAGAATTTTTGCCGCGAGCATCCGGATGTGGCGCTCAAAGTGATTGCCGTAGTCGGATCGCGGTTGCGTCGTCTCGTCGGAATCATCGAAGAGCTTTCGTTCACGACGGTCCGCCAGCGGTTGATCGCCGTAGTCCTGCGCCTCGCGGAAGCGGGCGGTAGACCCTCAAAAGAGGGGGTGCGCTTGGAATTGACGATGAGCCATCAAGATTTAGCGGCAGAGCTAGGCACGGTGCGGGAACTGGTTTCCCGGAATCTGAGCCGGCTCCAAGCGGAAGGATATCTGGAAGTGGACGGCCGCAAGATCGTGGTGAAAGACCTGGTCGGCCTGAAGAACGAGCAAAACTCCTCGGAGTAGCGTCCCCGCGAGAATTTGGCATCCCACTGCTGGGTAGTGACTTTGGTCACTGCCCCCAAGCAGAGCTTCGTCCAAGCTGATCGTGCATAGGGGAGGCGATCATGAACATCACTGGTGAAACCAAAGTGAAAGAAATTGCCGTAGCGAACCCGGAGGCGACGCGGATCTTGGAGCAGGCCGGAGTGGACTATTGCTGCGGAGGCAACAAGTCCCTGCACGACGCATGTGCGCATGCCGGCATATCTACCGAAGAGATCATGGCCCGGCTAGAGGAGAACAAAGCTGAAGTGGGACCAGCAGATGCGAACTGGGTGTCGGCCCCACTTGTCGATCTCACGGAGTACATCCGGGAGAAGCACCATCGATACGTCCGCGACGCAATACGGCGCGTCCTCGCTTTGTTGGAGAAAGTGACAGCAAAACACGCAGGGAATCACGCCGAACTCCTGGACATCGAAAGGCTCTTCGTTCAAGTGGGCCGGGAAATGACCATGCATATGCAGAAGGAAGAGCAAATTCTGTTCCCTTACATCGAGGCGCTGGAGCGTGCGGCCAATGGAGAGGCAGCGCTTGAGCCTCCTTTCTTTCAGACCGTCCGAAATCCCGTGCACGCCATGATGGAGGAGCACGATGCTGCCGCGGCTTTGGTGAGGCAGATTCGCGCAGCCAGTTCGGCGTACACGCCCCCTGCAGACGCGTGCGCGAGCTATCAGGCGCTGTATCGGGATTTGCAGGAGTTCGAGGCGGATCTTCACGAGCACGTGCATCTCGAAAACAACATTCTCTTTCCGCGAGCGGTCGAAATGGAAACCGGGACCGTGTGACGCCCGAGGCGCTCGCTATGCCGACTCCACTCGAAGAGACGGTCTTAGCGTTCGGAAGCGAGCGCCGTCCTTTGCGCTCACCAGCCGAAATCATGGAAATTGCCCGTGCGCGCGAGAGCTCACTGTCCCGTCTGCTGATCGCTTACATCAGTTCGGGACTTGTGTTCATGCTCCTCCCGGGAACATTTCTCGGCGTATGGAATCTTCTCCAGATCAGCGGGCGCGAGAGCGCAGGATACGTCTCGCCGGCATGGTTACAGGCGCACGGCCACGCCCAGGTGTTCGGCTGGATCGGGAGTTTCATTTTCGGTATCGGTTTCTACTCGATTCCGAAGCTGCACGGCGCGACGAAACCAGCCTTCGGCGCCGCGTGGGCGTGCTGGATCATGTGGACGATCGGAGTGGCGATGCGCTGGACCGCGAATGTGTACGGCTGGCAGTGGCGCTTGCTCCTTCCGGTTTCGGCCCTCCTCGAACTCGCGGCGTTCGTGATTTTCTTTCGCGCGGTTTCGCAGCACCGGCCTGAAGACTCTGGGAAGAACTGGCTAGAGTCATGGGTGCTAGTCGTTATCAGCGCGAGTATCGGCTTGATGTTGACGCTGGTCGCGAATTTCGCCGGGACCATTTACATGGCGGTACGTGGCGCAAGCCCTGCGCTACCGCACGCTCTCGACCAGCGTTATCTTGTGCTGGTCGCCTGGGGATTTCTGGTGCCGTTTGTCTGGGGATTCAGCACCAAGTGGATGCCGGTTTTTCTGGGACTGAAGCCGCTTCGTCCCAAGCTGCTCTTGACCGCGCTCGCAGTGAACTTTGCAGGTGTTGTCTTGACGCTCGCGGGATGGGGGACTCAAGCGACGCCGCTCTTTGTCGCGGGCGCGGCGCTGGCAATTGCGGCATTGCGGATGTTCGAATCGTCGCGACAGGAACCGAAAACCCGTGGCGTACACCGGAGTTTTCCGTTCTTCGTTCGCATGGCATACGGCTGGCTGCTGGTAGCCGGCCTGCTCGGAATCGGCGCAGCGCGCTGGGATGCTTCCGGCGGGATTTGGGGCGCGTCGCGACATGCGTTGACGGTCGGATTCATCGCCGTGATGGTGCTGTCCGTAGGCCAACGCATTCTGCCAGCGTTCGCGGGGATGCGTCTGTTGTGGAGCACGGGGCTGATGTTCGCTGGCCTCGCACTTCTCACGATTGGATGTACGCTTCGCGTTTCCTGTGAAATTCTGGCGTACCAAGGCTACGCGAGCTGGGCATGGGATGTGCTGCCGGTCTCAGCGGTGCTCGAATTGGCGGGAATCACGGCGTTTGCCATGAATATTTTGGGCACGTTCATTCTCGAGCCGAGTCACGTACAGAAGCAGCCACTGGTCGTGGGAATAGACCAAGCAACTTCATAGGGTTAGCAGCCGCCCTAACAAAATCCGGGAACACCGAATTAGCGGGGAGATTCGTTATGGCAAAGATCGACGGCATCTGTAAGGAAGTGATGGACAAAACGGAGTGGATCGCCATTGCTACGACTGGTCCTGACGGTCCGCACGTGGTCGGAACCTGGGGCGATTACGTGCGCGCCCTCGGCACCCAGGATGACACGCTCCTCATCCCCATCGGCCACATGCACAAGACCGAGGCGAATCTGAAAGGTGACAATCGGGTGGAGTTGCTCTGTGGCACGCGTCAGGTGCAGGGAACTCACGGCCCAGGCAAAGGGTGCGGCATCGTCGGGAAGGCAGAGTTCCAGACCGCGGGCCCGCACTTCGATGCCGTCAAGGCCAAATTTCGATGGGCGCGTGCCGCGCTTGTGGTCAACGTCGAAGAAGCAAAGCCTCAACTTTGATAGGGACTGGTGTTCGATTGCACGCAACCTGGGAATGCACTTTGCTGCTGGTAGCCTGAAAAGTCGCGGAGTTGACAGCTGCCAACGCAGAAGAGTAGGGTGCGCTCGATTGCAGAGGTGGGCCAGCCTTCGTCGCCGACCAAGTCCGCACTTACGGCGACATGGTTCCCATCGTGGTTCGGCCGGATGGAAGGGTGGAACAAGGATTCGAAGGTAATCTTGACTGCTTCATTTAAGGGTATTGTTCGCCGGGTGCGCATTGATACTTGAGCCGCGCTAGGTCCCGATAGGCCGGGTTACCGGATGATTGGAATGAAGGCGTGAAGAAACCCTCTGTATTTCGGACTTGCAAACTAAGAAGACTGCCGTAAGCTCGCGGCATGAGCCAAGAAAATACGAGCACCAAACAGCCGTTGATCCACCGCGTGAACCGACAGCAGATGAGCTGACGTGCGGTGGATGTGGAGAAACTCATCGACGAAAATCATCCCGCGACAGCCATTTGGGCATTGGTAGGATGGCTGAACCTGAGTGCCTTTTATCAAGCCGTTGACGGAGAGGGCTGCACAAAGTAGCATCCGGGCGTGGCGTCGCCGAATCATCGCTTGGTTCAACCGGCCGCGAGGAGTGGACTTAAGGTGCCCCTTGAACTTGACGATGCCCTCTCTCAGGCAGCCGTTTCTACCGCTCTAGTCTCAGTCTTTCGTGGAAAGTTTTGCGATGCCATCCTACCGAACCGTAAGACAACTACTTTCAAGAAGGAGGAGGTCATTTACGAGGTAGGGGACAAGGGGCGAACGTTCTTCTTTCTCCAGGATGGATTTGTAAAGGTGGGAACGATTACTTCCGATGGCCACGAACTGATTTACGACGTGCGAAAAGGCGGGGATGTCGTCGGCGAACTTTGCGCGTCAGAGACGCACCGTCCGGACCGAGCTGTTGCGCTGGAGCAAACAGAAGCCATCCCCGTGCCATTTCAGGACGTGATGGAAGTCGTGCAAAAGCAACCCGACTTACTGGCTCGATTGGTGGATGTTTTCTGCCGGGCGCTGAACGAAGCCTATGCCCAAGTGAACACACTGGCAGTGGATGACACCGTTCATCGCCTTAGCAAAGTGCTGCTGAAATTGGCCGCAAAGATAGGGCAACATTCGGGGCCCGAGGTCGAGATTCCAACGTATCTTACGCAAGAAGAAATTGCACAAATGGTGGCGGTACGCCGAGAAAGAATTTCGACGGCGCTGAATTTTCTTCGCCGCAAACGAATGATTCAGTACTCGAATCATGGGCATCTGGTGCTGAATGTGAAGGCCCTTCAAAGCTACTCCGCATGATGGCGGAGCGAGACCAACTGTCTCAAATCGCACAGCCTGCCTCCGCGTTACCAAAGTAACTGACTTTCCCACCTGAGACTGATAACTCTACCTGCCAGTACGACCCAATTCGAAATGCGGGGGGCTTTGCGATGAGAAAGACTCTGCCTTTCCTGTTCCTGCTTGGATTCGTCGTCCTCTGTCTGGCACTTGGCAGTCAACCTCAGGTCGCAGCCCAGAGCCAATCACACGATCAATCCGCAATTGATACCAGCATTGATAACCATGCGCGGGACATGATTGCAAGCGGCAGGCAGATCTTCCGGTTTGACACCTTTGGCAGCGAGGCTTTCTGGGGCGATGCTTTGCAACTGCATAAGGCGATTGCCGGTGAGAAGAATGGCGGGGTCGGTGGTGGAGTGAGCCCCAAGACCGCCTTATCCGTCGGCCTCAAGGTGGACGCGGATGCTTTGCCAGAATCCCTGAAACAGCAGCTCAAGGATGGCAAGGCCAACCTGGACGATCCCGCGACGACCCTGGCATTACTGAAGCTCAATGCCGTCGTCGGAGTGACCGGCTTCTTTGACAAGGATGGGCACATTCGCTCGATGGGAATTCAATGCGCCTTCTGCCATTCCACCGTGGACGACTCTCTTGCTCCAGGGATCGGGAAGCGACTGGACGGCTGGGCCAACCGCGATTTGAACGTCGGCGCCATAGTCTCCCTGGCGCCGAATCCAAAGCCTTTCACGGACCTGCTTGGTGTGAATGTCGAGACTCTCAAGAAAGTCCTCGCGAGCTGGGGCCCTGGCTGTTTTGACGCGGAACTGGACAAAGACGGGAAAGCTCTCCGCCCCGACGGCAAGCGAGCCTGTACTCTGATTCCACCCGCCTTTGGCTTGGCCGGTGTGAATCTGCATACCTGGACAGGCTTCGGCTCAGTCCCATATTGGAATGCGTATGTTGGTGCGACGGAAATGAACGGCTCCGGAACGTTCTTCGACGCCAGACTCAGCAACCCCGAGCAGTATCCAGTCGCTGCGAAGTCCGGTTCCTGGAACTCGAGAGGCAAACCGGACCGCGTGACCCCAAAGCTGGCCGCGCTTCACTTCTATCAGCTTGCGATACCCGCACCGAATCCGCCGGCTGGTAGTTTCGACAAAGCTCTCGCCACTGAAGGGAAAATGATCTTCGACGGCAAAGCAAAATGCGCTACTTGCCACGTGCCGCCGCTTTTCACGGAGCCAGGTAACAATCTGCATGCTCCGAGCGAGGTCGGCGTGGATTCCTTCCAAGCGGACCGCTCTCCCACGCACATGTATCGTACCGCACCGCTAGCTGGATTGTGGAGTCATGCCAGGGGAGGGTTTTACCATGACGGCCGGTTCGCGACTTTGCAGGATGTCGTCGAACACTACAACGGACTCCAGCATCTCGGGCTGAGCGAACAGGAAAAAGCTGCCCTCGTGGAATATTTGAAGTCGCTCTAAGCCCGAAGTCCAAAGAGAAGAGACACCCACCCGATAGCTGCTCTTGCGTCTTCGGGCGGCCATTGTATCGGCGAGGGCACATGCTCAACCATCAAGTGAGACTGAGGAAGAAGGAAGATGTTGCCGAAGGCACAATGGCGTTCTACTTCGAGAAGCCCATGGGCTTTCAATTCAAGCCCGGCCAGTTTGCCAATCTTAAGCTACTGAATCCGCCGGAGACCGATGCCGATGGCAATGTACGGACATTTACCATCGCCAGCGCACCGCTCGAGGAGAACTTGATGTTCGCGACTCGGATGCGCGATACGGCATTCAAGCGCGTGCTAAAAAATATGCCACTTAGAAACGAAGTTACACTTGGCGGCCCATTCGGTTCGTTCACGCTTCACTCCGACTCGTCGCGGCCAGGAGTTTTCATGGCAGGCGGCATCGGGGTCACGCCTTTCCGCAGCATGATTCTTCATGCAAGCAGAAACCGGCTCCCACACTGTCTTCAGCTCATTTATTCCAATCGCCGCCCTGAGGATGCTGCCTTTCTGCAGGAACTCAAAGGCATCGAGACGGAAAACACAGGATACAGGTTCATCGGAACCATGACCCAAATGGAGAAATCCAAACAGAAGTGGGAGGGGAGGACGGGCTTCATAGACAAAGAGATGCTCTCGCAAAGTATGAGTGATTTGAAGGGTTCGATCTATTACGTGGCGGGTCCACCTGCCATGGTTTCGGCAATCGGACACACGCTTACAGACCTGGGGATTAGTGAAGATGACATTCGCAGCGAAGAGTTCGCTGGATATTGAGTGGGGATGGCTCTTTCTCAGCTGCTCCGATTTCTCGGCACCGGAATCGCCGCGGCACCGTACATTCCGCAGATCCATCGCGTGGTCAAAGAACACTGTTCGGCTGGAATCAGCATGAATGCTTATGCTCTATGGTGTGTCGCCTCGATCCCTACTCCTGATTCACGCGGCGATGATTCGGGACGTGGTGTTCGTCCTTGTCCAGATCGTCAATCTGACCGCCATCCCATAGTCATCTGTGTGAAGAAATATGAGCGCCAAATACCCCTCACACATCTCCACGAAGCCCACAACAAGCAACTCTGAAGTTTAAGAAAGGAAGGTGAACCAGAATGGAAACAACACCGCGTGTAGAAAGCAGGTCTTGGGCGGACCCGGGGTATCAAGCCTACGAGATACTTCACATCGGTTTCACTGTGGCGCCGATCCTTTTTGGGCTGGACAAGTTCCTGAACCTCATGGTGAGCTGGGACAAGTACCTAGCGCCGTGGATGGTTCGGATTGTAGGGAATGCCCACCGCTTCATGTACTTGGTAGGCGTGATTGAGATCATCGCGGGCGTATTGGTTGCCGTCAAGCCACGATGGGGAGCCTATATCGTTGCCTTGTGGCTTCTGGGAATCATCTTCAACCTCCTCACGTATCCGGGCTTCTATGACGTGGCATTACGCGACTTCGGATTGCTCCTGGCCGCATTGGCTTTGGGACGCTTGTCACAAGTCTATGAGAAGGCGTGAGTCCACCGAGGCATGAGACGCTGTTCGAAAGAGGAAGCCCATGAATCGTCCCAGGACAAAGATGTTAGTTGATGGTGGAGATCCCCAGGAGACGCGACAAATCAAAACCCTGCTGAGTTTGTCGACGGCCAGACCACAAATCCTTCCTTGATCGCAAATAATACAGAGATCAAGGGACGGTTGGCCGCTGGCCACAGACTCTCCGAAGAAGAAGAGCTGGTTGAGTACAGGAAAATCGTCCAAGAAATCTCTCCCCGTTTCGGCAGAGCTGGCGTGTCGATCGAAGTGTTCTCCGATCGCAAATCAACGGCTCGCGAAATGTTTGCCCAGGGCAAGGAAATGTACTCTTGGATTCCGAACCGAATCGCGCGGCAGGGCGTTGACGCATTTCAGGAAAACGGTGTACTTAGGATGTGCAATCCTGTACCCGTTATGGAAGGTGGCAAAGGGAAATATGGCTAAATTCATCATCGCGCCGCATATGCGACTTCACGAATGGGTCGCGGCAGAAAAGGGCTACTTCGCCGCCGAAGGGCTCGACTATGAGTTCCGCGAGGCGCTTCCCTCAAACGAAGCCCGCCGATATCAAACTCTCTTTCGCCGACGGCATGCTTTTCAGTCGCATGGAACTGCTCATCGACCGCAAAGTGCCTGCTGCCTCCCTGTTCAGCGGTCCGTACTATCTGCTTGAACAGCTCGGCTTCCGCAAGATCATCGACACCACTTTCATGATGGCCTCGCTGATCACTCACGATCCCAACATGGAAGACGTTCGCAAATACTTTCGCGCTTTGAAAAACGCCCAGCGCGATATCGATCTCCGCCCCGATCTCTACACGCATTTCTACAAGAAAGAATTCCCCGTGCGCTTCCACGGCGTGATGGATACTCGCCGCTGGGGCCCCGGTGAACGCCTCGTCTTCGAGCCTTACACCAAGGAAGTCTTCGACAAATCCTTCGAATGGATTTCCGAGCACGCCATCTTCCCCGAAGGCGGGATGGGCTCGGGCAGCTACGAGAATTCCTGTGTCTCCCTCGCCTCGAAGTAGGCACACCTTAAGCGTTGTTGTGGGGCATCACTTGCTCCCAGCGTGAACAGCCAAGGTGTCGCGAGCAACCCGACTCCCGGCCGATTTACTCTGGCAGAAGCGAACTACAGCAGTTTGATTGAGGTGACTTTCAAAGTGTCGCCCTGAACTTCGCCCGTGACATCCAACCGGTGGTGGACCCTCCTCTTGGAGGCTTTGAGAGCTTCCACGATCTTTGCGTTTCCGTCCGCGTCGAACTTCAAGTATTGTTTGTCGCTCGTAATGATGCCGTAGCTGGTTTCCGCACAGTGCAGTGCGCATGCGCGCGTGTGGGAGTCAGGATCGGCGGCCATGCTGACATTTTTCAGGTTTCAGCTTTGAAACCTCAGCCTGATCGCGATTGCATCGCCGCGCCGGGCGTTCCCCGCCTAGGAGGCTTTCTTGGCGGGCATTACAATCTTTGTTACGGTAATCGTGTCACCGTCCAGGCTGCCGGTGAGTAGAACGGTATGGCCTGCGTGCACCTGTAAGTCCGCGTCGTCCTGGTTCGCAATGTTGTAGGTCTTCCCTTTAGAGATGAATACGTACTTGGCTCCGGCTTTCACGCAAGCATTCGTGCAGTCATGGGCGGTCATCTTGGCGTCCGGATGCGCGGCCATCATTTTCGCGTGACTTCCACCACACATGCTGTCGCTAATTTGTCCGGTCCACGTCATGTCAGCGGCCGAAGTGAAAGAAGCAAGACACAATAGCAGGCCGATGCAACACAAACTTCTATAGAGACTCTTCATGTCTGATCTCCTTATGGCCGGGATAGTCCCCCTGATCCCCCGGTCCGCAGCATTGTACTGCAATTGGCGCGAACTTTTGCCCTGGTAACGGTTGCGCCTGGAACCTTGTGAGGTCCGCGGTGGGAAAAGTCCCGGTCAATGGCGACAAACGGGTTCTGGGAAGCGAAAGACGAGGTTCCCGGACGTGTACAACACACTGTAGCTGCGCGCCGGCACCGTTTTTAGCCGACGACGATGAGGACTCCCCGGCCTTCTAGATGGGAGCCTAAGTCGAGACGTAAAACGGTACGTGCTTCGTGAAATGCTAGATATCAAGTCCAATTCCTCTTATCTTACTTGTAAATGTCCAAAGAAAAGGTAAGCTTCCTCCAACGCAGCCACCACCCGCAAGGAGAGAAGACAATGACGAAATGTTTGTCCCGACGCCAGTTCCTTGCCGCGGTCCTGGCGGGGAACGGACTTGCTGCCTACGGCCAGAGTAGACGACCGCTTCGTGGTGCGCAAAAGCGCCAATCGGCCCCGGTTAAAGTTTCTCCGGAACCGCAACTCTGGTTGCCAACGAATCGTGGCCAGGGGGCCAACGTTAAGTTCGCCAATTCTCCCGATTGGGTGCGGAACACTCCAGGATGGTACATCCCGTCAACCGTCAGCGCCGGCGCCTGCATGCTTGATTTTCCTCTTATAACCTTCTTGTCGTCCTTGATTAAACACTTCCGCGACCTTCCCTCGCTGCTCGACCAGGCGAGGTCACTCGGTACCAGCACAATCTACCTGGTGGATTGGTTTGAAGGGAAGCCGGGGGCGCGTCCATTCAATTACTGGATGAACAAGGGAGATTACATTCCTCGCCTTGACATGGGCGGCGACGCCGCGCTCAAGGACGCTATCTCCGCCCTACACGCCCAGGGAGGGCGCGTAATCCTGTATGTCGAAGGATTCATCATCAACAAAGATTCAAATGTCGGCACGACGCATGGAGCGCAGTGGTCGATCATGGGGCCCAAGGGTCCTCCCGAACAACCATATCCTGGAACCTGGAAGCCGTGTCCGGGAGCTGAAGGGTGGCTTGCGTATGTTGAGGGCGTCGCGCGTCGAATCGGTGGATACGGCGCCGATGGAATCTTCTTCGATTCCCAGGGGTTCCAGAAGGACTGGAAGTGCATGTCAAGGAAGCATGGGCATCCGCCAGGAGATCCAGAGGTATTCAACAACGGCTGCGCCAATCTCGTCCGCCGGGCGCGCGCCGCATTGCGCGAAGGAAATTCGGAGGCCATCATATTCACCGAGGGCCCGAAGATGATGCGGCTGTTCGAGCACACCGACGGATCTCTCGAGTGGGGCATCGACACTTTCGTAAGCCGCTGGCTATGGGATGACCAGGGAAAGACCGATACGATAACGAGCAGTTATTCGCTCGATGACTGGAACCAGATCCTGGCTATCGGCGCCAAACTCGGCTGTGGGTCCCAGTTTTTACTGACTCCGCCCAGCTCCTCAGCGCAAGAGTTTCTCGGGGAGTTTTTCAAGAACGATCTGCCGGAAAAGCGAGTTGATTTGGAACACATTGCCCACCACGCGTTCTGGGGACTGCATGCATGGCGCAATGCCGGTCTGATGCTTGGCCTCACAATGCCTGGCCTCGATGATATCCTCCCGAGGTATTGGGAACAGATGGAAGGCGTGCCCGACCCTTTCAAGCGCTTATACTCGGACAGCGAGACGTTGCGTGGAGTGCTCGAGGGGTTGCGCCCGCGCGCCGCGGCCATCGATAACACGTTGGCGGGCAGGAAAGCTCCGGCCGCAGCAGAATACGTAAAGGCGCTATTGACGGCGAGACAGAAGCTCGCTCCGTTGGTCGATCACGGCAGCTCGGTGGAGTTGGTCCGTACGCCTTTCCCGGAAGCTGCCGGCTGGCGGTTCACCAGCAACAAAGGGATGGCGCTTACCGCTATAAACGTGTCCGACGCGCCGCGCGTTGTGAACTTCCCGAACACCAGTGGAACCTGGCAAGACGGCGTCAGCGGCGATGTATTGGCTGCCCAGAACAAAACGCTCACAGTCCCAGTCCCGGCGCATCGCGTCCAGCTCCTGAGCGCCGGAACCGGGTGAATCTTATTCCCAGCGCGGGGTAATTGCCGTAGGCGCGACATTCGCCGCACTGCGCCCACATCTAAGCCGGTTTTGGCGTAGAAGCTAGCGAGATCGTCATCTTCGACCGTAAAGCTGATCTCAATTGGTTTGCAGCATACCTCGCAGTCCTCGATGTAGGTTTGACGGCCAACGGACACGTCCAGGATCATCGAAATCTCTTCGCCGCAATACGGACAGGTGAACGAATATTCCATTAATTCGTAGCCACCGCGGCGGCTTCGAACGCACGCCGCTCGATCTGTTCTTTAGCTAGGAAGTCATGTTCGTTATGTGGCATCGATTGCTCCTCTCTTGACGTAATGATGACCCTAAAGATCTGCTGTACGATTTATACTTCGTTATCCTCTGCGCCACAATTTGTGTAATAAGACTTTGATCCCTATGAAACA
>Ga0187872_10002494_pt1 | contig 16120 bp, 15 predicted proteins | sample June2016WEW_16_4_FD_132973 | JGI IMG/M metagenome (GOLD analysis project Ga0187872, IMG submission 132973) | Peatland microbial communities from SPRUCE experiment site at the Marcell Experimental Forest, Minnesota, USA - June2016WEW_16_40 | ecosystem: Environmental > Terrestrial > Soil >...
TCGCCATTTCGACGAAGTTGTGACCATAGCCCGTTTCAACCAGCCGCCCGCTCCCGCGTCGCGGGTCCACCCATGACAGGAACAATTACACTCGCGTTGAGCTGCAATTTTTCACCGCGCCGGTCAAAGGGGTCACGTGACCGGGCCCAGCGGCTGGCGCGATCGCAGAACAGCAGTTGATTGCGCGCCATCAAACCGTCATGGTCCATGTGATTGGCGTTGAACGTCGCTCGTTCGTGATGGAACACGAACACGTTCCGAGCAACTACCAGCTCGTATCCCGCCAATCTCGCGCGCAGGCAAAAATCATCATCTTCAAAATTGCCGGTGCCATATCCTTCCTCGAGCCCCGCCAACCGCTCCCACAGATCGCGCCGAATCATCACGCAAAAAAAGACGAGGTGTTGAGGTTCGCAGACTAGTTTTCTGCGATCGCGAATGCGAGCGGCATACCGGCGTGCCTGATGCGGATACAACGCTTCCGCCTCAGAGTCTACTTGGATTTCGCTACCGGCGCTGTTTGTTACCGGGCTAACGACACCGAATCGCGAATCGGTCGCCAGGGCGTCGTTCAGGCCATCCAACCAGCCGTCGGTGACGACGGTGTCGCTGTTCAGCAGGACGAGGGAGTCGTATTGCGCGTGTCGCGCACCAACGTTGATTGCTCGCGGAAACCCAAGCGGCTGATCGAAGTGTAAGGTGCGAAAATGCGGGCGCCGTTCCTCCTCCCGCGAGAGCCACGCTCGAACATCGACAGATGATCCATTATTGACTACGATGACTTCGAACGGCACGTCGGTCCGGGCACGATAAATGCTTTCGATGCACGCTTGCGCGTAGTCAAGGGCGTTGTATACGGGAATGATGATGCTGGCTGCCATTGGGTTCAGAAGTCTTTTCGCGGAGCCTCAAGCGTCAGTACGCGTTGATATTTTTGTCTCGCGGGCATTGGCAGTTTTGATACGTGGATAAGGCTAGCGCCACTGGGTTCAAACGTCGCGCGAAACTCTTGCCGATAGATTCGTTTCATCCGGTGGTTCACTAGCCCATCTCCGAACGCGGCGTTGCGACGATAACAATGCGGCAGGGCCTTGCAGATAGGCGCACCATTCCCAGAACAACATTGGAAATCGGAAGAGCTTCTCTCCCCGAATCCTTCGCAGCAGCTCGCCGAATAGTTGGGTGGCACGCCAATAGGGAATCCACAAGGCCAAATGCAAAAGGGCCCGCCACTCTCGCTCGCGCGCGAGCGAGAGCAGGCAGAACGCAACTTCTCCACGACGATACGCCTGCAACTGCCTGCTTAGCTCCGTCAGGTTCTGGCGATGCGCGTGACGTATCTTCGCGCTCGGTTGGTACACAATTACATGGCCGGCCCGTAGGATCCGATAAAAGAGGCAGAGATCGTCCCACGCACCGGCAGGACTGCCCGGGCCGAGCCGTTCCTCCATGAGACCTACTGCGGGGTCACGAAAGACACTGGCACGGAACGCTGCGTTCGCCCCGGCTCCGATCTGCCACACGGGCAAACGCCACACCTTCGAGCTCAACCAACCAGGATTAAATTCAGCCGGAGCCTTCCCACCCCCGAAACCGCCGTAGGCTTCAAAGAGCCGCTCCGCCTCGGTTTCGAGTTTTAAGGGCACGGTCTTACCGGTGACTGCGGCCACCTCTGCCCTTGCGAAGAAAGGAGCTACCAGATTCTCGAGCCAGTCAGGCACAGCCTGAGTGTCATCGTCTGTAAAAGCTACGATTTCTCCCCGAGCGGCCCGGATTCCCGCATTACGAGCGTACGATAAGCCCCGCCGTGCCTCGGTGATTAAACGGACGTGAGGAAAACGTGTAACCAGCTCACTTGAATGGCCCGACTGCGGTGCGTTATCGATCACGATCACTTCGAATGTTCGTGCCGTGCGCTGACGCAGCAACGCGTCGAGGCACGTTTCCAAGAGTGCGCTCCGGTCGCACGTGGGCAGCAAAATCGAGATCTCTGGTCGAGGTTCACCTTCGGCGCGAGCCGCATTCGGTACACAATCCATCGGACGTCGGATGGGAGGCTTGGAGGCTTCGCCGACTAAACCCACGCCCCGCGGCGCAAAGCTTGCTGGCGATCAATGGCTTCTGAGTGGCTCGACTTGCTGCTGTAAAGATTCACAATCTCTTCAGGCTGACCATCCGCAATAAGGCTGCCGCCGCGGAACAGCACGGCTCGAGAACAAAAATCTACGACCGTCTGAAGGTTATGTGAAGTTAGAACGATCGTCATCCCCTGATCGCGCAGACGTTGCATCCGTATCAGGCATTTCTCTGCAAAACGTGCATCTCCAACCGAGAGTACTTCGTCGACCAGCAAGAGATCGCAATTCACATACGCCGCGATCGCGAAGCTCAGACGCAGGGTCATTCCGCGAGAAAAGTGCTTCACGGGCGTGTCGATGAAGCGTTCCACTTCGCTGAATGCAACGATTTCATCAAACCGCTTGCTGATTTCCTTTCGGGTCAATCCAAGCAGCGTACCGTTCAAGAAGATATTCTCGCGGCCGGTGAGGTCGGGATGGAAACCAGCGCCTAGTTCGAGCAATGCCGCCATGCGCCCCTTGGTTTCGATCGTCCCAACCGTTGGTTTCGAGACCCTTGCGAGCAAGCGAAGAAAGGTGCTCTTGCCTGCCCCGTTCTGACCCACTATTCCGACCGCCTCTCCGGCATTCACCGAAAGGCTTACGTCTCGAAGCGCCCACAACCAATCGGCGGATGGCGTCCCCGAGAGCCAACCTGCGAGAGACTCTTTGAGGGTGGTTGCGAGTTTGCCGACACGATATCGTTTCGACACCCCACGCACACGGATCATCGGCACGATTTTAGATCCTGTCAGCAAACTCCCACTCCACGCGCTTGAAGTGCACATAAGACGCTACCAACGCCACTAGAGACACGACCGCGGTCCACGCGAGTGGCTCCCATTCAGGCCACGTCCGGAAAAGGATTACTCGGCGGTAGGCGTCAATCAGCTCTGCGAAAGGGTTCAGCAAGTACCAGAAGCGGTCCCTCTGAGGAACGAGATCGATGGGATAAAATACCGGAGACAAATACAGCCAGAGTTGCATGCCAATGGGCACCAGGAATCGGACATCACGATAGAACACCAACGAGGCGGAGACGAACAAACATATCGCCAGAGTCAGCATCAATTGGATAAGCAGCAACACCGGAACCAGTAAGAGCGTAAAGCCGACCGGCCGCCGATAATAGGCAACCAGCGCTGCCAGCAAGACTGCCGAGACGGCCAAATCGACTACTCCGATAAGCACTGTTCCCAGCGGCAGAACTTCTCGTGGAAAAGAGGCGTTCTTAACCAGCTGGAGATTTGCGAACAAGGCGAAAGCGGAGCTCTGAATGGTGCCGCTCGAAAAGAGCCACGGTACCAGTCCACAATAGAGAAACAGGGCTGCGGGCACACCGGCTGTCGGCACTCGAAGGAACCATGCAAACATGACCATCGAGACGAGTAATAAGGCGAACGGATAAAGGAGTGCCCATGCAAGACCGAGAAAAGAGCCGGCGTAACGCACCTTCAACTCCCGAATCGTCCACGTGTACAGCAGATCTCGGGCGTCGACGAGCCTTCTCCAGTGCTCAATCATTCATTCCTCGGTGGCCCATGTAGATTGACTCGACGCGAGGACAAGCACGCGACGACTGGCGTGCCACATCGTCCAGCCCCAATCCGCGATTAGCGCGACAGCGAAGACAATCAAGAGATCCGTCACACTCCGGTAGCGGGCATTGCCATCGCCGATCACGGCATAGGAGACAATCATTGTTTGAAAGACGATGGCGATTGCCAGCAGGTACACGACGGCGCGATTCCCGGCAAACTCGAACTCTCGATTAAGAATGTGGGAGCCAACAAACAGTCCTGCCAGAACTGTCAACTCGAGCAAGAACGTAGCTAAGACCAGAATCTGCAGGCCATACCAGGCGACCTTGAGAACCCGGCTGTTGACAATCATTTTCGTCTCATAAGGAAACCAGTACACGTTCGACGTCCGTGCGATCTGTTCCATATAGATTTCTGGATGATGAACAATCAGGCGAAGATTCATATGCAGCAGGAAGCGTCCGAGTTCCGCATCCGAGAGCCCCAGACGCTGGTCCAAAACAGGTTGTGCTCTCCACACCGCAAAATTCGGAGGCCGCTTCTCCGCAAACATCTCGCTGCGCGCCCTTACCAGCTCTTCGCGGGCGATCGGGTTGTCGATATATTCATAAAGTTGGACGGTTGAATTCGACAACTGATAACCGCTCATAGACGCGATATCAAAGGATTGGAAATGGGTTGCCGAGTAAAGAATATAGGACCCCAAGAGGAGTGCTGGTACGCAGACGAGGAGCGCCGCTGCCCGAGCCAGCCGCCTTTTCGGTAGAGCTAGTAGGATCGCCGCCAATAGGAACGGCGTAACCAGATTCGTGGGACGTGTGATCCCGGCCCAAACGAAACACAAGGATGCGAGTAAACCGTACGGCCAGCGGCGATCGAGGATATACAGGGAGAGCCCAACGAATCCGAACGCCAACAAGGCCGCGGTTATACTCTCGGTTGCCAAATAGGCAGCGTTTTGCACGTAGGGTGGGAGCAGCGCGACCAAAACAAACGCCCATATCAACTGGATTCGCACGGCGAATCGCGACAGCAATAACGCCAGGGCACTGACACTCACCAGATGTAACAATAGGGTCGCGTAGAAATAAGCGCGGCCCGTACCCACGAGCAAGAGGAACAGCGGCAGACCGGGCGTGCGGGTATGTGACTGTGAAAAATGACCATGCGCAAGGAAATCCTGAACCACCCCCAGATAGATGAACGTGTCGGTATTCGCAACCGGCGCTTGGGCCCACCGCATGCAGTACGCCGCGTACGCCGCTGCACTGACAACGAGTAAAAGTGACCAGTTTACCGGGCCAAGCCCGGCGCCTTTGGACACTGTGGGAAATTCAACAAGGTCGCCTGGCGCGGAAGTTGCGCCTGACGGAGTGTGAGTCTTGGTAACCAGGAGTTTTGCCTTTGCTAGTTGCTCTTGAGGCGAGGGAAAAGAAGCTTGGGCTGGCGCGCGCTCGCTTCGGCTTTTCTTCCGAAGCCATCAGTTACCGTTCGTTGCTCGTGGTATTCGGGCTCCGTATTCACAGCCCATAGATCGTGATTGGCCCCCAAAATGTTTCGCGCGGCGTAGAGCGCGGTCATCATGGAGTGATCTTGATTGTTGTACTTATGCATTCCATTCCGGCCGACGAGCTGCAAATTGGGCGCGTGTGTTTCGAGGTAACCGCGTATCTTTTGCACACTCTCTGCCCAGCCGTTATCGTACACAGGATAGGCTTTCGGCATCCTCACGACGGTGCCATCCTCCACCTCATCGCGCCGCGCAAGCCCGAGATAGGCGAGTTCGTCTTTCGCGAGTTCGATCAGTTCTCGATCGGGACGCGTCCAGAAAGCGTCTTTCTGAGAAACAAAATACTCCATCCCAAGACAGGTCTTCGCTGAGTCAGGCACCATAGCGGACGACCAATTCTTGAAATTCTGAATTCGCCCCACCCCTACTGAGGGATCGTGGATGTAAATCCAGTTATCAGGCATCACGTCCTTACGGTTCACGATCAGGCTGACGATCATGAAATCCCGGTAATGCAATGAGTCTCCAGCGCGTTGGATGTCCTCGGGAGGTGCGGGGTCCAGCGCGTTGATCAGATCGCGTATGGGCATCGAGCTGATGAAATGAGTGCCGGAAATTTCCCCCGGCGCCCCTCGGCTACCATCGGTCACGAGGTGAGTTACTTTGCGGCCGTCGTGACGGATGCGCACCACCGGTGAATCGAGAAAAATGCGGCAGCCGTTTGCACTCAAGATCTCAGCCAGGGTTTCCCACATTTGTCCGGGGCCTCGGTCGGGATAGTGAAAGCGGTCGACGAGGCTCTTGATCCGCCCATTTTTCATCCCGGAAATCGCATTGTGGAGGGCGGAGCCCAGGGACAAACCCTTGATCCGCTGTGCCGCCCATTCGGCTCCGATCTCTGTGCAGGGTATTCCCCAAACCTTTTCCGTGTAGGCTTTGAAAAACGTCTCGTACAGCCGTTTCCCGAAACGGTTCGAGACCCACTGTTCGAAGTTCACTTCGGAGGGGTGAGGCGTCACCTGCGCGCGCAAGTAACTGAGCATGATCAGGCTCGACTCGCGAAAGCCGAGCCCCCACAAAGCATTGACTGGCTTCAGCGGATACGAAAAGAACCGATTCCGGTAGTAAATCCGGGAAAGCCGCTCTCGCACCGCAAATGCATCTCCGAGGATTTCGTGCCAGAGCTGATTCACTTCATCCCATCGCGTAAAGAACCGGTGGCCGCCGATATCGAACAGATACCCTTTGTAATTCACGGTTCGAGCCAATCCCCCAACCGTGTTATCGGCCTCCACAATTGTGGATGGAACGCCGTGCCTTAGCAGCTCATAACCCGCAGTGAGTCCCGCGGGACCTGCTCCAATGATCACTACGTTGTCTGTCATTGTCTGAACTAAATGAGAGCGTTCTCGAAAACTGCTGCTAATGGAATCCCACAAGCGCTGAGAACGCCGCGTCTATCGCCTGTTCAGTCGCAGTTCCGCGAAAGATAACTGGGGGATTCCATACCTTCGAAGAGTTTGGCAACCACTCAGACTTGAAAGTCGGTTCTTGCTGCGGACGACCGACGACCACCCTGCTATGCTGCAAACGGACCGGATTCCCGGCTGCCTAGAAGATGAAGAGGCAGCACCTTGCCTGTTCGGGTGGCCAATGGTTCTGCGATGATGACCTTAATCCCTTCCGCGTGCCGCCACATGCGCGCCGCGAGAGTTCCACCATAGTGCCGCGCCAGCTCTTCTAGAAAACATCCTCGAACCTCCTCCGGCCCCAATCGTCCCACCCGTGGACTGACGCGCAAACTTACAACCGTCTGCGCCGCGCCTTCTTCCTCAACCAACTGATAGTCTCCCGGGCTGCCTCCGAGACGCCGGGGCAGAGCTTCCTCCAGAACGCGGACCACGTCGGTCCCCATAAGAGTCATCCCCTGACCGGTCAGCTTCCCGTAACTGGCGATATCGCGGATTTGCCTGTTGAAACCCACCTGGGCGAAGACGCAGTCGCAACGAACATCCTCGATGATGCCGCTATCGTCCATCTCCGCATTGATGAGTGCTCGCGACGCGGAAGGTCTTAGGGTGGTGAACAGCAGAGAATTCACCTCGGTATCAGAAAGCGGCGCCACCTTCTTGCGGCTGATCGCCGCCACGGCATCTTCAAACAGGTGTACGCAGTTGCCGATTTTCATGCGCCGGCACGAATATCCAATGGGGCCGACCTCCACGATGCTGTAGGACGGATAAACCTCACATCCCGCCGCCTCAATGGTCGCCCGTTTTGCCGGCGTGAGCGCTTCTCCGCCAACTGAGAATACGGTGCCCCTGATGTCCAGTCCCCGCTCCATCGCAGCTGCAGCAACGCGGACGGCGGGGCTTACGAGTGCTCGTACGCAGCATTTCTGCCCGCCGGCTGTCTTCCGAGCGATATGTTCGGCCACTGGCGAGAAGTCGTTCTCGGGAAGATAGGTGGGAAATTGGCAAGCGGCTCCCCTTACCTTACCGATCAGTAGCATCGCGAGAGTCGCAGCCCGGTAATGCCCGGAATCCTGCAGGTGCCCTCCCACGGCGTACCATTTGTCGAGGTGCCAGTGGAATCGCGGTCCACGCAGTGAGATGACAAGCCCCACCAAGGAGGGGAGAATGGGCAACAGTGTGACAAACGCATGGTGTTGCAGGCCCAGTTCGCGCGCTACGAGCGCATAATATTGCTCCAAGTAAATCTGAAAAGCAGGGTTTTGCCGCGTTCGCGTGCCTTCGCTGCGACTTCCGCCGGTTCGCGTTTCAAGCGGTGCCGGAAGCAGCGGATTGAAATAGCTCTCCCCGTTGGAAGGGATGAGTTCGCCGGAACGGACGATCGGCACCTTTCCCTTAAATTCGTCGTGAGCCAAGTAGACACCCGCCCGCAAGAGCTCCTCGAGCGTGGCTTCCAGACCGTTACGCTTGACTGCCGACTCTAAGTCCGCGTATTCGCACTGCGCCAGACGGAGCATCTTGTAGTACGGATTTTGGGGATTGGTGTAGACCGCCCGCGCGACCAAATCGAGGAAGTTCGCCTCGCGATTCTTGACGTTTCGCCGCAGCGTCTCCACTGGATCGGCGATTGCGGGTCTCCGGGCAAGCTCGGAAATGCCGAGCGCCATCCGGCCGTAACGGCGAATTTCGGTTGGCAGTCTCATCTATTCGTCCTTGTACATCCCTGCGCCAATCGAGCCAGCGCCAGAAAAATCTGCGCTCAAATTCCGGCGACTGGCCTGCGGGCGCACACGCTAACGAAACAAGCGGTGAGCCAGCGCGTCGGAAGCTTCTCCCCCATGGCGAAGAAACGAAGGAGTCCGCGGACCGGGGCGTCCGCCCGTTCGCCGAAGCATCGCCGCAGAGCCAGAAATAGAATCGTCGAGAAAATGCGCGGATTGTGCAGCAGCGTTCCCGTGCACTCGATTTCTAGGCCGCAATCTTTCAAGGCTTGGACCAGCGCGGGCGCGGAAAGTGTGCGGCCCAGCGAAAATGGAGTCGCGCGAAGACGGCTCATCGCTCGCAGCAGCCAGTAAAGCGGATTCCAGGGGTTGTCCAGAGTGACGATCACGCGTCCGCCAGGCTGCAATACGCGGGCCAGTTCCGCCAGCGCCGCGCGCAGTTGCGCCGTTGTCCGAAAATGATCGAGCGTGGAATTGGAGAGGATCAGATCCACCGAGCCGGAACGAAATGGCAGCCATCGCACGTCTGCCGCCAGCGAGCTCGCCCCGAGATCCGCGTAGCCTGCCGCAGCCGCCTGAACGGTGGGAATCGAGATATCGATCCCCAGTCTGAGCCGTGCGTCTCGAGCAATATCGGGTAGCAGAGCATCATCGCCGTAAGCTTCTTCGAAAAGATCCGTCTTGAGAAAGATCTGCGGGGACCATCCGTCGATATAGGTTCGCAATAGCTCCAGATGTGCGCGCCGCTTCTGATCGGCGACCAGAGGATCCAAGTACCAAGAAGGACTGCGACCCTTGACCCTGCGCGCGGAAACTTGCCTGGACTGAATGTGCATGATCCCTGGATTGGTGTGGCCCAGCAAAGAGAAAAACATATGAGCTATGAGGGCGCTCCTACAGGCCGCTGCGAATGGCATCCTGCGTCGAGGACGGCCGCATCCTCTGCCGATTCACTCGGAGTTCCGGGGAAGATAACCGGCAGGTGGCTGGCGGAAAGGGGCTCGCAATAGTCTTACCACGCAGCAGAATACGAACGTGGCTCCACTGTAAAAGAAGTAAGCCCAGTGAGCCAAGATCGCCCCGAAGACGAATCTCACTCCGCGTTTGCGCCAGAAAAAACGATACAGGTCGAGGTTTAGGAGCAGCAGTATTAACGCGGCGAATATGAACGCCGTCGCGAGCTCTCTTAAAGGCCACCTCAAGAGGCCTAGAAGAATGGCGACCAACCCCACAGCGAGCAAGATTATTGCCGCCACAAGTGCAGCGCTCACCCGCGATGCCCACACCAGGTTCAGATCCTGGGGAATGTAACCTGTCCGCAAAATAAGTTGCGTCCACGGAACGGCACGCTGGAATACATCCGTCCGCACTAAGGACGCCAGCGTCCATTTCTTCAGATGTTTCACTTGGAGGTCTTTGACCAGCCGCACTTCTTGCCGTTGGTGTATCAAGCGAAGGCCGAGCTCGATGTCTTCGATAGATGCCGTAGGATACCGAACGGCGTCGAACCTCCCAACGGTCTCAAAGGCGCGCTTGCGAATTGCGCCACATCCCGCCCAAAACGTTACGGCTTCGGATTTTGAAGCTTGATGTACGTGGTGGTGGAGCAGGTTCTTGAACGATGAGAAAAAATCGGCGCAGCCAGGATCATCGTCGTAAGAACCGAAGAGCGCTGCCAGCTCCGGATGCCGCTCGAACTCTCCCCGAATGATGCGTAAGGCGTTTGCGGAAACCACCACGTCCGCATCGACGAAGACCAGAATCTCACCGATGGCGTGGGATGCTCCAAGATTTCGTGCGCCGGCTGGTCCCTCCCGCTGCGGTGTTCGAAGATAGCGCGCTCCGTAGCGTTCAGCGATCGCACGGACGTCTCCCGTTGAATCATCATCGACGAGAATCAACTCGCATCTTTCGGTTGGCCACGACCGCAGCGCCTTCAGGCACTCTTCGAGTTCAGATAAGCGATCATGCACAGGCACAATCACACTTATCATCGGATGCAGACGCAAGTCTGGTCCGGCGTCTTGTGTCTCCTTCAGGAGCATTTAGGGGGTTGACAGAGACAAAGGTTCCTTGGGGCGTGAGGCAATGTGTGACTCCATTAGGGCAAGCTTACGCCCATTGAGCCACATTTGGGCAGAGCGGTCCGTCGAGCTACCCTGACTAAGTGCAAGCCCTCTGCCACGGGTAACCCGCCTGTTTTCTTTCAGAAGCATGGACTGAGCGCAAAGATTTGCACAAAATGATCATGATCATGCCAGTCCCTGCCACCACCCCGTTCTCTTTGACCCATTTGAATTTGGACCACGCCGGCCATAGGTTACCGATGCCTTGTTCACGATCATCGTCTTCTTCTTGCAATACAGATGGTCTGCAGCGTGTCCTGAAGTCCTACAGTGACAATTTCATAGGGGCCCAGCGCCGGGACATGGCGCTCTTGGGAATGTGCCTCGGGCCACCAATTCGAAGAGTCTCAGGATGAAGGGAAAGTGTAGATAAGATTGTCGCGGTCAAAGCATCCGAAAGTGTTTCTTGAATCCCTGCCTGGTCAGCATTGGTCTAAGAATATCGTCTTCTTCCTTCTTCTCTTTCATCGCTTTTACGAGAAAAACTGCAAGATAGAAGAAGATCGTTACAACAACAATCTGGAGAGCAAGCAACAAGAAGCTCTTCATCATTACTGTGTAGATGAAGATTATTCCCGCAGAAAACTTAACAACAAGCATCCAAAAGATCTTCATTGTCCACCACCATTTTCAACAATTTAGTACACGTGGACCTTGAGTAACGAAAACCGTACGCCTGCGGCCCTCTCGTGTCAAGTTTTAGATTGACATGGAAGAGCCTACTCAAGCCCACCGCACGCCTGTTCGCAACGACCGTGCGAATCGCTCCGCCGTTATCAGCAGCACGGACCTTCCGGCTTAAAGGAACGCTCCCGGGCGCCCTAGTGCGAACAGGATTCGTGGGTAGGGGTCGGATCTCCGGCTCGTGCTGCACGAGTAGGTCAAGTTTCGCGCTTACAAGTGTCCAAGCGAGATACGAAAGTGTTCACAAGGGAACAGATATCTATCGTTGCCTCTTCTAATATCCACCCTGTGGATTAAGCAACGAGGACCAAGGCGAAACAAGTCCAAGAGCTTCCGCCTGAACAACACTGGATGTCGCAGGTCCTTCCCACTTCAGCCGCCACTAGCAGTTCCTGGTCAACGCAGAAAATGAGTGCAACGCCTTGGGACCGGCCGGAGTGTCTGCCTGCGAAGAGAAGGAGATGTCAAATGCCTTTACTTCAAATACTGTTGGTTCTGGTCGTGGTGGGCGTTCTGCTTTGGCTGGTCAATAGCTTCATACCAATGCAGGGAACGATCAAGTCCATCTTGAACGCAGTTGTAGTCATCGCCGTAGTTTTGTGGTTACTGAACATTTTCGGACTATTGCACTCTCTCTCCCGAATCCACATTGGAGCTTGAGCGGGCCTGAATAAACGGCAGGGGGATGAGCCTGGCGCTGCGGAGCTTTTACCACGGCTCAGGTCCGTCGTCGCTGAAAACTCCGGCGGTGGGGCCGTCGTCGGGAAGCAGTGCTAGGCGAACCGGCGTGGCGGCTCCTTGTTCGACGGTCCTCACTCCGCGATGCTGATTCATATCCGTCGCGGTGAAACCTGGATTGGCTGAATTCACTTTGATTCCGTTACTTTTCAGCTCATTGGCGAAATGAATCGTGATCATATTGAGCGCGGCTTTCGACGAACAGTACGCCAGCGACATGTTTCGGACAGCCAGCGGGCTGTTGGGGTCCGCGTTACGGGTGAGGGAGCCCAATCCGCTCGACACGTTGACGATCCGACCGTGCTTGGATTTCCTGAGCAGCGGAAGCAGCGCTTTGGTGACGCGGAAGACCCCAAAAACGTTGGTTTCAAATGTTTTCTGGAGCACCTCGACGGTCAATTCCGAGGCCGGGAACCAATCAAGCGCGATCCCCGCATTGTTCACCAAGATGTCGAGCCGGCCATGGCGGCGCTCCATCTCAGCTGCGGCGTGGTCCACGCTTGGCTGCGAAGTCACGTCGATTTGAATGAATTCGACGGGAAGGCCCTGGGCTCGAAGATCTGCCACAGCCTTCTCTCCGCGTTCGCGGTCGCGGGCGCCTATCAGCACGAAAATGCCTTTGGCGGCGAGCTGCCGAGAGATTTCCCTCCCAATTCCTTTGTTCGCGCCTGTCACCAATGCAATTGTGTCAGCCATAGGATAGGTATGATAACAAGTCTCTGTGTCTATCCATCACACACACTGCAAACCGAATAGAAAGTTTCAAAAGGGGTGCTTTTTCGCACGGCTTGGGATTTCGCCGGCTCTGCGCTAGGTGGGCGAGTAGAGCTCTACGAGAAATTCTATCTCGCCAGCCAGCCGAGAAACTACGCTCGGGATCACATCCAGAGTATGCAGGACGAAGAATGCGGCCACGGGCTTCGGGGTTTCTTGCGAGACTTGACGAACGAGAGAATATCTTCGCCGGTGATCGAGCTGGTGCATGGAGCGTAGCTTGAAGTCGCCAAAGCCGAAACTGACGGAGCCCCAGAGCGCATCGCGAACCCCAGGTGTCGCCGCTCTGCAGGAGATGCCCGGCCACCTCATACGGAGTTTGCACCAGATCTCAAACGCCCTGTTTACCGAGGAATGTGGGCAATTTGATCTGACTTCGGTTCAGTTCGCAGCCCTGTTTGTGCTTCGGGCGGCAGGCGAGCTCGACGCAACCCGGCTGGCCCAGCAGATCGCCTTCGACCGCTCAACCATTGGCGATGTTGTCGAGCGGCTTGAGTCGAAAGGGTGGATTGCACGCAACGGTAGCAGCGACGACAGACGCGTCAAGCTGATTCGACTGACGCCTGATGGGGCGAAGCTTCTGAGGTTGGTGGAGCCTGCAGTCAAGCGCGTACAGGAGCGACTGTTAGAACAATTCTCACCCCCGGAAAGGGCAGTATTCCTGACGCTTCTTAAACGTTTGGACGGTTTGCAGTCAGATGTACCCTCTGGGCCGCTCGAATGAAGTCCAGCTTGTCGGTGATCTGTTTCCGGAAACTGAACCTCTAGGGAATCGAAGAAGTCAGATTAGGGCAGAGCGCCTTTCGATTTTGGCGCTACACCGCATCAGGCTGGTCGCGATGCGGGGAGTGGCCGTATACTGCACGCTTCCGTTGAGATGTCCGGAGAGAGCGCATGCTCCGCGTCGGCCGGCGGCTCGGTTGGAATGCACCAGTAGGAAGCGCTCAGGAACAGCCCATCGGGATCGGTTATACTCAGCAGAAAGCCCTGGTAGGTTAGTATCCAGGTGCAGTTGCGGCCGATCGAAGACGGATTCGCCGGGAGCTAGAGCATGGAAGCCACGACACAGACCGACTTTGTCGACTATTGCACCGAGCCGTCCCGCTATCGTCATTGGAAGCTTTCCTATGACGGACCCGTCGCAACCCTTTCCATGGATACCCAAGAAGACGGCGGAATCCGCCCAGGCTACAAATTGAAGTTGAACTCCTACGATCTGGGGGTCGACATTGAGCTGCACGATGCCTTGCAGCGCATCCGCTTCGAACACCCAGAGGTCTGTTGTGTCCTAATTACCAGCGCCAAGAGTCGGGTTTTTTGCTCCGGGGCGAACATCTACATGCTGGGCCTTTCGAGCCATGCGTGGAAGGTAAACTTCTGCAAATTTACGAATGAAACGCGTAATGGGATCGAGGATGCCAGCGCACATTCAGGACTCAAGTTCATCGCTGCCTGCAACGGATCCACGGCGGGCGGCGGATACGAGTTGGCGTTGGCTTGCGACGAGATTGTACTGATTGACGACCGTTCTTCCACCGTGAGTCTACCCGAAGCTCCGCTCCTCGGGGTTCTTCCCGGGACGGGAGGTTTGACGCGGCTGACCGATAAGCGCAAGGTACGGCGCGATCTCGCCGACGTGTTCTGTACGACTCCGGAGGGTGTTCAGGGTCCGCGCGCCAAACAGTGGGGGCTCGTGGATGAAGCGGTAAGGCCGCAGGATTTCGAAGCGTATGTGAAGAACCGCGCGCAAGAGCTGGGCAAGGCCAGCGATCGCCCGGCCGCAGCCAAGGGAGTCGAGCTCCTTCCTCTATCCCGGACCATAAGCGACGAGGGCTATCAATATGAGTACGTCCGTGTTCAGTTGGATCGGCCGGGCCGTACCGCGACGCTGACGATTCGAGCCCCGCGGTCGGCAACTCCCGAGACTATTGGTGAAATCATGAATGCGGGGGCGCGCTGGTGGCCGTTGCAAATGGCCCGGGAACTTGATGACGCCATCCTTACGTTGCGCACGAATGAATTGGACCTCGGCCTGTGGCTCATGAAGACGGAGGGTGATCCGGAAAAAGTCGGGGACATTGATGCGGTTCTAGTGAGCCAGCGCAACCATTGGTTCGTACGAGAAGTTGTCGGGATGATGCGCCGCACCTTTGCCCGCCTCGAGGTGTCATCGCGTTCCATGTACGGGATCATCGAGCCCGGATCCTGCTTTGCGGGCAGCCTGCTCGAATTTGCGTTTGCCGCAGACCGCGTCTACATGCTGGACGATGCCAAGGTATCTCTCCGTCTTTCCGAAATGAATTTTGGTGCGCTTCCGATGGCGAACGGCCTTCCCCGGTTGGAGGCGCGATTCTATGAAAGTCGTGATCAGATCGCGCGCCTGCGCGGATGCATCGGGCGGCCGCTCTCAGCGCAGGAAGCCTTGCAACTCGGTCTCGTCACCTTCGCGCCGGATGAGCTGGACTGGACGGACGAAGTTCGGCTCGCTATCGAAGGACGCAGTGCGCTCTCCCCGGATGCCTTGACGGGGCTTGAGGCTAACTTGCGGTTTGGGGGTCACGAAACCATGCAGACGCGGATTTTTGGGCGGCTCTCGGCATGGCAGAATTGGATTTTCATCAGACCGAACGCAGTAGGACCCACCGGCGCTCTGAAGGTCTATGGCACAGGATTCCGGGCCAAATTTGATTGGGGGCGCGTTTAACATGTCTGAAGTCTTCGAGGGAACCCAGCAGGCAATTGATTATTCACAGCGAATTCCGAATAACGTAGAGCTGTCGAGCGACAAAGCCCTGCAGCGCGCGCTAGAGCTTTGGCAACCCGCGTTTCTCGATTGGTGGAAAGATACGGGTCCTGTGGATACCTCAAAGCTGCAAGTCTATCTGCGGACGGCCGTCAGCGTAGATAAGGGCGGCTGGGCGAACTTCGGATATGTGCGCATGCCCGAGTATCGATGGGGCATTTTCCTCACACCTCGGGATGAGACCCGAACTGTTAACTTCGGCGATCATAAGGGAGAGCCGGCGTGGCAGGAAGTTCCGGGGGAATATCGATCGACGCTTCGACGTATCATCGTGACCCAGGGTGACACGGAGCCCGCCTCTGTCGAGCAGCAACGCCTGCTCGGTATGACATGCCCATCCTTGTATGACTTGAGGAACATCTTCCAGGTGAATGTCGAGGAGGGCCGACACCTGTGGGCGATGGTCTATCTGCTTCATCGCTACTTCGGCCGCGACGGGCGCGAGGAAGCCAAAGCGCTGCTGGAACGTCGCGCGGGCGACGCCAATAATCCCCGTATCCTCACCGCTTTTAATGAGAGGACAGGCAACTGGCTCGCGTTCTACATGTTTGCTTTCTTTACCGACCGTGACGGCAAGTTTCAGCTGTCAGCGCTGGCTGAATCCGGTTTCGACCCTCTGGCCCGCACCTGCAAA
>Ga0187872_10002496_pt1 | contig 16106 bp, 10 predicted proteins | sample June2016WEW_16_4_FD_132973 | JGI IMG/M metagenome (GOLD analysis project Ga0187872, IMG submission 132973) | Peatland microbial communities from SPRUCE experiment site at the Marcell Experimental Forest, Minnesota, USA - June2016WEW_16_40 | ecosystem: Environmental > Terrestrial > Soil >...
AACAAAAACATTTAAAAGCTATAATAAACCAACAAAAATATTTAAGAACTATAATAAACCAACAACAACATTAAAGAGTTATAATAGACCAACAACAACATTAAAAAGTTATAATAGACCAACAACAACATTTAAGAACTATAATAGACCAACAACAACATTTAAGAACTATAATAGACCAACTAGAACTTTTAATAGTGTGAGTCATAATAACATGGCTGTTGGTAAAGCTAATCGCCGAAGTTTGTCACCATAGCCGCTCTGGACTAGGTCGTCACGAGCACCTTCATCATGTACATTGGAAAAGGGAATAATATGCAGAGAAGTATTGGAAGCAAAACCATTGGACAGATATCAATGTAGGCTTCTACATACATTTTTAATTTTATTTTTAGCCATTTTATTTTTATATACCCGTTCTGTAATCCCTCACTTTTTTTGAAAAACCAGATTCACTATTCAAAGAAAAATACCCTACATTTTTTGAAAATTTTAAAAAGTTATTTTTATGACCATACAATTGATCAAATTCTCATGAATACACAGTTTTTGCTATAAAATCTATGCTCAGTGAAAACAAGAAATCCTATTTTGTAATAAAAGAAAACAATGAAGAATAGTCATTTTTACAGATCTTTCAGTACACTGCTGACTTTGGTAGTATTGAAAATTTGCTATAAATCCAATGTTAAATTTATACATAATTTGTGTAATCGGATTCTTAAGATGTGTGATTACCTTTTTCACAACTTCTTGATATTTGTGATTTTACAGAAAAGTTGGCACACTAACTGAATAAATACCCAATTTGAAATTGTGTTTATAAAAACTGAAAAAAAATTCAGTAACCTATGCGTTTAGATAACCATTCTTAAGCATCCCAAATGCTTAAATCCTTCTGTAAATTTTAGCACTTTTTGATCTCTTTTCAGCAACCAAAAGCTGTTGATATTTTTCAGATGAAAGTTTCAATCTGTAGAAATTTTCTTCTTAGCCCATTTTCAATATAATATATATGTCTAATTATATTAATATTTATAAAACATGAAACGTGATTGTTCAAAAAATAATTATATATATAATCAATACATTGATATGTTATTAGATAAGTTATGCACTAAGCATTATACAATATATTTAGAAAAAATTTAAATATATAGAAATTACTATCAGAAGTTACTAGAAATAGTAAGCTCTATAAACTCAAAAAATAAGATACTACAGAGTGATTATTCATTTTTAATCTCGGATAAATAGCTATCAAAGACTATTTAAAATTTAAGAAGTAATTTTAGTTTTTGAGACGAGATAGTTTTTAAAATATTTATAAAGTGAAGGGTAAGAATTAATGAAACATTCTTAAATAAATGGATAAGGAGATAAATATGAAAAAAAATCAAACTATAAATAATGATGTTAATATACTAAAAAAATTAATTGTTTTCACTGGACTCCTGATTTTGTTCTCGGTCATAGGTTCATCAATAGCAATGGCATATGCAGGATTTTCAGAAGAAAATAAACCAATACCCGTACCAACTGATCACAAATTTATTCACAAAGATATTGTAAACCAAACTAAATTTTCTTCAAATGTTGGACTTGCACCAGAAAATCCTAAATTTACCCAATACCGGAATAACAAATCTGTCTATAAAATGACACACTCATCAGTTGGACATAAATCTGGCTTCGCACCTTCACCTGTAGACCTTAGTCATCTCAAACATACTTCAGTCCCAGACGTATATGCTTCCGCAAACACATCTATTCCAACTTTCTATGACTTACGAACTCTGAACAGGGTAACTCCTGTGAAAAATCAGGGTTCTGCAGGTTCTTGTTGGACATTTGCAACTGACGGATCCCTTGAATCATATTTAATGCCAGGAGAAACGTGGAGTTTTTCAGAAAATAATATTAAAAACGTGCTTTCTTCTGCAAATAGCCCGCAAGGTTTTGATCGCGGTCCCAGTGACGGGGGAGACTTTGTGATGTCAACTGCTTACGAAGCTCGTTGGAGCGGACCTGTAAACACCAGCGATGATCCGTATAGTGCTACATCAAGTTTTTCGTCCAGCGAGCTCGGACTTCCTGTACATAAACATGTACAAAACGTAACTTTCCTTCCGAACAGAAATGGTCCGACGGACAATCAGGACATAAAAGAAGCAATTATGAATTATGGAGCAGTAGCTACTGCCCTGTATTTTGACCCCACCGATACTACTAGTTATAACCAAAACACATACGGTTATTACTATAGTGGAACAACAGCTTCTGACCATGCAGTGACCATTGTTGGCTGGAATGATGATTATAGTGCAAGCAACTTCTCAACAACGCCACCTGGAAACGGGGCATTTATCATAAAAAATAGCTGGGGTACAACTGCAGCAGATTGGGGTAATGTAAATAATGATAATGGATATTTCTATGTTTCCTATTATGATTCTAATGTAGGATACAATATGAATACATTCTTCACAGCTGAAAACCCTAAAGATTATACAAACATCTACCAATACGATCCACTTGGATGGACCCAGCAAATTAACACATCGCAAAATAATCCCACAACTGGCTGGGGTGCAAATATCTTTACTGCAAATTCTAATGAAGTCCTCAAAGCAGTAAGTTTCTATACAACAGACCTAAACTGCAATTATGTAATCAATATCTACAATAATATAGGATCCAACCCCATTAGTCAAACTGGTCCTGCTCTTACCCAGAGTGGAACAATTTCAAGTGCAGGTTATCATACAGTTCCCCTGAATTTCGGAGTGCAGCTCAACGCCGGCCAAAAATTTTCAGTAGTACTAGAGCTTACAAACCCTACATATCAATACCCTATTGCTGTGGAAATGCCTATCAGTGGCTATAGTAGTCAGGCAACAGCAAACGCATCAGAAAGTTTTGTAAGTTCTGATGGAAATACCTGGACCGATATAACAACAGAGCCGGGTTACTCAAATACTGATGTGTGCATCAAGGCATTTACTGATCCAGAAAGTAGTTCTGAAAAAGGTTTACCCATCGCGAATTTCAATACCAACGTAACCAATGGTAATGTTCCCCTTACGGTTCAATTTACAGACCTCTCTACAGACGCCACAGGATGGGGATGGGACTTTGGAGACGGAGCTACTTCAACTGAGCTGAATCCAACGCATACCTACCTTGCTGCAGGAGTTTATACAGTTAACGAGACTGTAAGCAACACAAACGGCACAAATTCAATGCTCGCTACAATAAATATTTTGACAACAACTCCTCAAAATACTACTCCTACAATTACCTGGAGTAACCCTACTGACATAGTCTATGGAACACCATTGAGCAGTACTCAACTAGATGCGACTGCTACAGTACCTGGAACATTTGCATATATCCCATCAGCAGGAACTGTATTGAATGTAGGTACACAAATGTTGAATGTTTTATTCATACCAACTGATCTCGTACATTATAATATAGCATCAAAGACTGTTACAATCAAAGTAACTGATCAAGCTAGTAACTTGTACCCTTACCCTGGTAACTTATACCCTTACCCTGGTAACTTATACCCTTACCCTGGTAACTTGTATCCTTATGGAGCACCACTAGTGAATGGCTATTTGTGGCATCATCATCACTGATTGAGCTAATTAGAACAGTCACTGAATCTAAGAGCTATTGAGAGTAGGATAAACAGCATCATAGCCACTTTCAAGGCATTGAGAATAAATATCTGAGAAGCTGCCTTGAATTGATGACTATATTTTTATTTTCCTGTATGTTAGGGTCTATATGCAATAAAAATAGAATTTACTGATAATCCAAAGCCTTATAATAAAAAGGAGCAGCACTCTTCAGTATTTTCTCCGATCTATTTCAACGAAAATTATATGCTTTTTTTTCGACGGATATTTTAATTTAGATCATATCCGATCACAGCTTAGAAATTTACCAGCGCATTCTAGTGTACAGTTTATTGGATTATATTTGAATTGTCGTTGACATCGTTTGCAATAAAAGTAGCACTTTATCAAATGAAGGGAATACATTGGATTTTAGCATTATTTCTTTCTGTTCTGTGAGTTTTACTATTATTTAATACTGAAATTCTATGCATAGTTTTTGTCTTAAAATCTCTGCATTTTATCAATTTCAGCCAAAAACACCGAACATTTTGACCGGATTGTGTCGACTATACGTAGTTTTTATTAAAAAATGTGCTACATTCAAAAGCCAAAAAGTCGTTATATTGATCTCACGAAAGATAAAAATAAATGAAAATTAAGTACCTATTCAATCTACAAATTGTATTTATTTGATCTATTTAAATAGAGTTCCTTTATTTATACCAAGCTATTGAAACCTGCAGATCAATTTTAATTGCTTTGTCATAGACTTTTATTGTTCTATCTAATAAGGTACCAAGCTTCAGAGTTGCGGGTTGATTTCAATTCCTTCAATATGTGCTGTTACTGATTCATCGAACCTACCTAAATTGGCCAGAACAGCTCCTTTATTGCTCCAAGCCACTGAATTCTGCGGGTTAATTTCAATTGCTTTGTCATATGCTTTTATGGCTTCATCTGATTTATTTAAATGCTCTAGAGCACGTCCTTTTTTTATCCAAGCATCTGAGTATTGCGGGTTAAGTTTAATTGCTTTGTCATATGCTTTTATTGCTTCATTGTATTCATTTGATTCAAATAAAGCAAGCCCTTTTTTGTACCAATCTGTTGAATCCGGCGGGTTAGTTTCAATTGTTTTGTCAAATGTTTCTATCGTTATATCATCCTTGCCTAATTTCCCTAAAATTGTTCCTTTTTTGTACCAATCTGTTGAATCCCGCGGACCAATTTTAATTGCTTTGTCATAAGCTTTTATTGCTTCTTCATGCTTGTTTAACTTATCAAGAGCAAGTCCTTTATTGTACCAAGCTAATGAATCATGCGGGTTAATTTCAATTGCTTTATCATATTCTTTTATGGCTTCATTGTACTTTTCTGAGCTCATTAGCTCGCTTCCTTTATGGAACCAAATATTTGTGGATTGCGCTGCGCCTGTGATACTCACTAGCATTAAAAGTGCCAGTGCAGTGATTCCTAAAGCCATTATGATTATCTGATTTGTACTTGCTTTAGCACATTTATCTTCGTTCATTTTCAGTCTCTCTGTGTTTGTTAAAATATTAATGCGTAAAAATAACTACAAAAACACAAATGAATAATACTTCACTCTACAAAGTAAACTTTTCTACTTAAAAAATATATTTAGTTATCATTTTAAATAACTATTATATTACTTTTAATTGTTTACTTGTTAAAAATTTTAATAATATCATCAAGATAACAACATTCCAACTTGAAAAACAGATATTCCGAAAAAAATTAACTCAAATTTCCGACATAAGCCAAAAAAAGCTGCAATATGCTAAATAGCCCACATTAAAAAGCCATCTTCAATTGGATAATCATTCAGTTCCAGCATAATTTCGATAGCATTAAGCTGTTTTAAAAAATTGGAAAAATACATATATTTTACTTTAAAATCTATGCATCCTGAAAGTCAATAAATCCTGTTCATCGCGGTGAAGAAAAAAAGGGTCTAGAATCATTTAGAATTTACAGAAATTTATGTACACTGCCTAATTTAATATTAGTTCATCAATAAAACAATTGAAATGATCTGCAACCATCATCTTTAGGAAAAAAGTATTCTTCTCTGAGCAGCACTATCTATAGCCAACAATTACTTTTTAAAAGTATCAAACTATAGCCAACAATTACTTTTTAAAAGTATCAAACTCAGAACTTTGACAAATGGCCTCTATCCACTCATCCACTGTATATGGCCCTAAATCTAATTTTGTAATCCAAACTCCCCCTTTTAATTCAATAAAACCTGCTAACTCAATTAATTTTAATGCTTCGAGTATATTTCCCTTATAAACAGACTCAATTCCATATTCTTTACACATTTCAATATAATTTGAATATACATCTACTACACTAATATTTTTTTTTTTCAATTGTGATCTTACAATTCTTAGAACATTTAAAAGTACTACTCTCTGATGAAATGGAAAACATGAACCGATTTCCTCGTATGGATTAAACACAGTTATTATCCTCCCTTTATGACGGGGAAATATTCTTTCAACTCTTCTAATTGATAATCCCCATATAAAGCCTGTTCTGTCTGTTCAAGACACACCTTCGGGATTGAAATCATTCTAGTTTTCCCACCTGTCTTCGTCTTTATTTTAGTAGACTGGATATAACCTTGCATATCAAGTGATGTTATCCACTCGGATACTGTCTGCCTAATCGATGGTTTTTGGTTTATTTGCCTGCAAAGCATTTCATACATTGTGGTTATGTCTCCTGTACTAACAGAATCAGTTTGTTTCATGAACTTAGCAATACTCATTAATATGATTCTGTGGTGTAACGGGAGTACTAAAACTGCATTAATAACATCGTTATCTTGCACTTTTTCTTCTGCGTCTTTTATGTGTTGGATAGTAATAGTTTCAGATCCTTCCACGTCTGCTGTTTCTGCAGCAGTTTGTAATACATTAAGAACTTTTCGTACGTCTCCACCTGTATTAGCCGAATCTTTAGCGCATTGAATTATAGTTTCGTCATCAATTGATCCTGGGGTAAATGCGAGTTTTATTCTATCTTTCAGTATGTGGTAAATATCATCAGTATTATATGATGGGAATCTAAATTTTTTGAATCCAATCGAAGAAAGAATTCGTGGATCAAGTTTTTCCTCAAATTTACGGCTGTTAGATATTCCTATAATTCGTATAAACTGCCTTCCATTAAATTTCCCACTTGAAATAGCTCGACTGAATGTATAAAGAACATCATACGACTTTAAAAAGTCTATTTCATCGAGAATTACCACAAGAGACTTGTTCTGTTGATTCATTAATAAAAATAAGGCATCGTAATAATAGTCAATTGAATATCCAGATCTTTTTATTTGGGTATTTGGATCTAAATGTTGAATAAGTTTGAATAAAATCCCCATAGTAGTGTAAATTTCTTTACAAGATATGCAAGTCCAATCCAAATTTATGTTTACTGGAACTACTACTAGAGACTTAAGATACTCCAATTCTTTTAATTCGTCTTCTGAAATCGATTTTATGTTTGATCCTAACTGTTCAAGTCTCATTAATATTTGTCTATCGTTCTCTAATTTATTTGTTAGGTTGGTAAGTACATATTTAGACGTGGCCGTTTTTCCACATCCGGGTGAACCAAAAATAAGACCATTATTAGGAGCACCATGTAGAAACAGCGGTCTCATCATATAAGCCAACTCTCCTATTTGGTCGTCTCTTCCAATAAGCACCGGAGGCATATATTCATCCGGAGATAACACGTCTGCTCTTACAACGATACCTCGCTTCCCAACATAATTAAAGATTTTATTTTGGGAATCCGTTACATCGTATACCTTCGGAGACATAGTACTCTAATTTACGACATAGATATATATGTTTTTTTATTTGGTTCTATTTTGCGATAAGGGCACTCACCCCTAAGACGACGTGACGACGTAGCTTTAAAATTTTGATGTAATATTCAAATATAAAATAACAAATTATATATACAACAAATGTAATAACAAAATACATTGCTTTTTAATTGCTTTAAGCATTTGCTTAAGTTTTAGAGTTGATATTTTCTATGTCGTCATGTCGTTAGAGGGGGGTGAGACTCTGCTCTCCTAAAACACCCAATTTCGAAAAAAGCAATCATTTAAGCTGATATTTGTATATCATTATTATATTTTTGAATAAAGCTTCGGATTCTATTGTTTCCGTTGATGCATAGATTTTAAGTAAAACATCGGTATTTTTCAATTCAGCAACAGTGTGCATACAATTATGTACCTAGTTATAGTGCCTTATGCTAATGAAGGATCCAGATGTTCAACCTACTTTTAGAATGTATATCGAAAACATCCTTGCTACTTCTGAGCTGAATATTTTAAAACGGCTTAAAGTTATTGAAACTATGCTAGAGCTTAACGATTACCCAATTGAAGATGACGAAGCTGAGAGTACAATTCCAAAACAAATTTCTTTACTTTCAAATCAAATGAAAGAAGTTATAAAAACGAAGAATAAACAGTTAGTTATCGAACCAATTCCAGAATCAACCCACATTGGGATGAGCAAAACAACCGCAAGAGCAATATTATTATTTAAAGACGTGATCGAAGTCGCAATCGAAGGGAAAGATCAAATAGCGATCGGGTCACGGGAGATTAAGAATTATCTAACGAACCATATCCAACCAGAATATAGAGTGGGGGATGTTAGTAACTTTAGAAAAGTTAAGAAGGACGTACTTACAACATTGAAAAAGCTGTTACATGATAATGTTTTGTTGGATAGAAAAAAGTATAGACGACGGGAGATCAGACTAGTATATGAACCGTAACCAAATTGTAACCATGTTACGGACAATATTGAAATGATTGTGATCGAAATATATCTGGATCTCATGAATCCAGTTCATAAAACATAATTCTTTACAATAAAGAATAAGGTCTTACTTTATAATAGCTGCACTTCTTTGAATATAATATGCAGATGAACATGATTAGTGGTAGATATATAAAATTAAGTTGTTATTATTGAATAAAGTATCTATCTTGAATCTGAATTTCAGTTTGATCGGATGTAACTAGTTACGATTTGGTTACAGTTGATTGTTAAAAAAAGTCATCGAATTGATGACACAATTGTCTTTAGATTTAATATATGTAGCTATATTCGCGAGCATATAATTATAATTATAAGCCAAATAGTATAGAGACATACATTTTCGTTTACAATTTGATACTAAATATTGTCTCATTTTAATGATTATAATATAGGATGCTATTGTTTTATCATGTCGCACTTTGAGATTGCGCAGGCGAATTTTGTCCATTAAACCAAAGCTCGTGGACATGGGCATCGTTATCTCTGTAAATCACATGCTCACTCTTGTCTACATCCCACGTATATCCAGCAGGGTCACCAGCAGCTGCAGGTGCACCTGCTGCAATAGTAAGGTCGTTGTGACGCCATCCGCAATTATTAAACCACAACCAAAGTTCGTGGATATGACCATCGTTACCCCTGTAAACTGTATACTCACTCTTATCCGCATCCCAGGTATATCCAACAGGGTCACCAGCGGCTGTGGGTGCACCTGTTGCAATAGTAAGGTCGTTGTGGTTCCATGGTATTATATTTGTATTTTCGTGCCTAGACTTGTCGGAATCAGTTATATGTTTAATTCCTTTTATTGTTGGTTTAGTTGATGGTGGCATCGACCAAATAACATTTATTGTAAAGTTACAAATTTGTTTTTCCCATCAGCTCCTTCGTTCACAATTGAAATAGTGTATTCTCCGGGAATTACATTTTTATCTATGTAGATGGTTAAATTTGAAGCAGATTTATCCCTATGTTTTATTAACTTAGGTTCGAATTGGATATTTATACCCGGTGGTACAGATCCTAATTTCAACATAACATTTTGATTATAAAAAATTCCTGGTGTAACGTCAACATTCGCATGGGCAATATTACCTGGATTAACATCTACTATCATAGGATTCACAGCAGCACTGAAATCATGAGATACAGAACAACCCCAAACAGTAACTAGTATAATCAATATAGGAAATAATTTCTCTAGAGTCATATTGGCTACACCATTTATTCTTCTATAAACATAAATGTAATATTTTATTAATTTCAATTTAAGTTGGGAGAAAATGTTTTTTTAATAACATTATATCACACGCTCTGATATTGTTTCGAATTAAGAGAAAATCGTATGTTTATGAATATGGAGCAGGATTGAATGCTTCATGTATACTCTCCATCCGAAAACATAAAGATTAATAATGATATTTCTAGTTGTGTTAGTATTCCATCCATTTACTAACATTCTAATTATTTTGAGCAAAGGTTGATTCATACTAAAACTTGAAACTTTTAGATAAAGTGTTAACAATAATGCACAAAAGATCTTATAATTCTGTATATATAAATATAAAAGATTTTGATCAACTTCTAAATTTCGTGATGTTTATAGCTTAACAAATATCAGAAAGCGGAAAAATGAAAAAAGCAAGATATAATTCAGCAAGTAAAAGGCATACCTTCATAGCAGTTTTAGGAATCACTGTGCTGGTTTTTATGGTGCTGATAAGTATCGCAGGTGCAACACAACCTGCAGCTGTTTCAAACTCCAGCAACAATTCATACAATATACGCACTTTGATCCTACTCTAAAGAATTCTTATGAAAAGGATCTACAAAAACAGGATGAAAAGCTTCGAATTAACCCACATGACGAAAATGCTTGGATAGATAAAGGACTTACTCTTGAAAGTTCGATTAGGTAAGTCAGATGAAGGGGTAAAGGCTTATGACAAAGCAATTGAAATTGACCCATAAAATTCAACAAGTTGGTATTTTAAAGGAAAAGCTTTAGATAAATTAGGTGAGTCTGATGAAGCACAAAAGGCTTATGACAAAGCATTTAATAGAAGTTGAAAGCGTTTGACAAAGCAATTGAAATTGACCCACAAAATACAGATGCTTGGATCTATAAATACGATTATCAGGCTGCATCGATCATTTATTTAGAATATCCAGGTAAAAAATCTGGACATCGAAACTACTTTAAAATAATTTGTTGATAATGTAGAATTTTGGATTTCCAGGGCTGCAGGATATCCAAAGCTTTCAGATGTGGATACCGTATCTAGAAATCCAACTCTTTTTTGTCTACTTTAATATTAAGTGTTTTTTCCTGTTTTATGATGTTTGGTTGTATGGTGTTTATGTTCGTGCTTATGTTTGCTTAAATGTGCTTTAGCTTTGTGGACATTGGATTCTGAATTTAGTGTTTCTGTTGTAGAAGGTCCACTAATGTACCCATTAGGTTCACCGCTAAACATCGGGCTGCCATACATTGGTCCAGAAATCATAGGAATTACAGCACCGCCATAACCACCATAACCAGGTCCACCATAGTTATCTCTGTCACCATTGTGCTCTTCCTTCTTGGCTGGCTGTTTATAGTGAACTAGCGCAACTGTTAGTGGTGAACTTATTGGATTGTTGTTGAATGAGCCTTTTGCATATGCTGCATTGGTCACAGAACCAGTATTAATGTCGGCATCTGTTATTTTGTAGGTAGCTGTTCCGGTAACGCTTGAACTTGGACTAAGGATACCACTGTTTTGTATAGATACTGTGCCAACCTTTTCGTCTGTAACAGTGATAGGTGCTGAGATGCCCACATTCCCTGAGTTAGTTACATTATAGGTGTATCTAATGATCTGTCCTACATCATCATAACTTGTTGGATATGCTGATTTTTGTATTGTCAGAGCAGCATTCTGTACATTTGGTGTTACTGTGATAGAATTCTGAATTATTCCCCCACTCCCACTAGTCTCTGCAGTTCCTATTGGATCTGTATATACAAAGTTTCCTGGTACTGTTTGTCTATTATACGCAGCCGTTGCATCTAGCTGAGTGATACTCAATGGTGTACCATAAACTATGCTTGCAAGTGGATTTGGAGTCCAGGTAAGTGTAGGAGTATAGGTTATAGTATCAGTTGGTGTAAAGGTAGCAGTCAATATATGGGTACCTACACCTAATATACTTCCTACAGTTATAGGAGTTCCTGGTGTTACATTGATCAAAACACTTGCTGACGCTGTAGTATAGTTTGCAATATCAGTTGGTGTGAAAGTAGTATTCAATGTATGCATGCCTATACTTAATACAGTTCCTGCTAGTGGATTGTATACACAGTTTCCAGGTACTGAAGTAGATGCATCCAACTGAGTGCTGTTCAATGCTGTTCCATAGATTCTGTTCGCAGGATTACTCCAGGTAATTTTCGGAGTTATCCGTGTTGTATTGAGCACATTGATAAAAACATTCGCAGATGCTGTAGTATAGTTTGCAATATCAGTTGGTGTGAAAGTAGTATTCAATGTATGCATGCCTACACTCAATTTAGTTCCTGATGTTGGAGTGTAGACAAAAGTTCCAGGTACTGAAGTAGATGCATCCAACTGAGTGCTGTTCAATGCTGTTCCATAGATTCTGTTCGCAGGGTTACTCCAGGTAATTTTCGGAGTTATCCGTGTTGTATTGAGCACATTGATAGAAACAATTTTTGTTGCTGTAGTATATGTAGTATTCATACCTGGCATTCCATTAGTTGGTGTGAAATAAACCAACAATGCTTGCTTACCCACACTTAATATAGTTCCTGCTGATGGACTATACATATAGGTTCCAGGTATGGAATAAATAGGTATAGTATGTCCAGTTGCAGCAATTGCATTTAGCTGAATACCGCTCAATGGTGTTCCATATACTATGTTCGCAGGGTTATTCCATATAATTGTAGGAATCACTCCTGTTATATTGATCGAAACGTTAGCGGATGTGTTGGCATAGTTTGCAGTATCTGTTGGTGTGAAAGAAACATTTAATTTCTGAGTACCTATACTTAATAAAGTTCCTGCTGGTGGAGTGTAGATAAAAGTTCCATTTACTGAAGCAGTTGCATCTAACTGAGTTCTGCTCAATGCTGTTTTATAAGTTATGTTATCAGGGGTGCTCCAGGTAATTTTAGGAACTGTTTTTCTTTGTATAAATTGTCCAAAGGCAGCGGGCACTGGTCCTACACTCACATTGGCTGAAACAGTATTTGTAGCTGTGTCAATTACAGAAACGTTGTTGATGCCGTTAGGCACATATACTTTTGTTCCATCAGGAGTGACTGCAACTCCTTCAGGGACGATTCCTATATTCACTGTGGCTGTAACAGCGTTAGTTGTTGTGTCAATTACAGAGACATTGCTGGGCCAATTTGTTACATATACCTTTGTTCCATCAGGAGTGACTGCAACTTCTTCAGGACCGGTTCCTGCAGGCACCGTGGCTGTAACATCATTTGTTGCTGTGGTAATTACAGAGACAGTGCCACTACCAGAGTTCGCTACATATACCTTTGTTCCATCTGGTGTAACTGCAACTCCAATAGGAAAGTTTAATCCAGTTACTGTGGCTGTAACAGTGTTATTTGATGTGTTAATTACATAGACAGTGTTGTCCATTCCTTTTGTCACGTATACGTTTGTTCCATCAGGAGTGACTGCAACTCCGAGAGGGGTTATTCCTACAGTTACATTGGCATAGACAGTGTTGTTTGTTGTGTTAATTACAGAGACCGTTCCAGGGTTGTTGCCGTAATAGCTTGTCACGTATACTGTTGATCCATCTGGTGTAACTGCAACTCTATGAGGATTTCCTATCGGCACCGTGGCTGTAACTTTGTTTGTTGTAGTGTTAATGACAGAGACATTGTCGAGGTTTGTTACATACACTTTTGATCCATCCGCCGCAACTCCTCTCCCTTCCAGAAAACTTCCTACAGTTACTGTGGCTGTAACAGTGTTTGTTGCTGTATCAATCACAGAGACAGTATTGCCACCGTCACCAACGTTCGGAATATATGCAAATGGCGTAGCGCCTGCTATATTTACCAGCATTAAAATCATAGCTGCTGACACTAAGACTATTGAATCTAACTTATGTTTATTGATCATTTATTTCACCAGTCGTTAAATAAAATATAAATATAAGATAATTAAAGTCAATAAATAAGGTAATACGTTCATTAATAGAAGTTCTTACCAATTGATAGTCAAATATGGATATAAAAACTTATTTGAAAATACAGAAGCAAGTGTTAAATTTAAAAGAATATCCATAGAAAACCGATTATTTACTACAGCTATTTTGATAAAATCTATGTATTATTGTCTAAATTTGACTCAAAATAATCAATAATCTATACTGAAAAAGAGAAAATGCAGAGATTTTCATATAAAAACTGTGCATTTTTCCAGTTTCAGCCAAAATTAAAGGATATTTTGAGTCAAATTTAGAAAAATAATATATAAATTTTTATTTAAATAATTGTACTGTAAATGCTAAAATATAACTATCCAAAACAAAAGTGAAAAGAATTTATATATTTGCTGTACATTTCAGTACATTAAGGTACATTTTATGACAATAGAGTACTATGGTATAAAGCCATGGGGTAGATCTTTTGATGAGTACGTTAGGATGTTCAGTCTGACTCCTACTGATCTCAAGGGAAAGATAATGGGCTGTGGAGATGGACCAGCAAGTTTCAACGCAGAGCTTACAGAGCGAGGTGAAAATATCACATCTGTTGATCCTGTTTACTACTTCAGTGCTGATCAGATCAAGCAGCGGATAGGTGAAACACATGATGAAATAATCGACCAGACCCGGAAGAACTATAATAAATTCATTTGGCAAGAGATCGACTCAGTTGAGAAGCTTGAAAAAATCAGGATGTCAGCTATGGCGAAATTTCTGGAAGATTTTCCAAAAGGCACAATCCAAAAAAGATATGTGCCAGGCGAACTACCCTTCCTGCCTTTCAGTGACAAAGAGTTCGATCTAGCGCTGTGTTCTCATTTGCTATTTCTCTATACGAATAACTTGTCACTGGAGTTTCACTTGAGATCACTGGAAGAGTTGTGCAGGGTTTCAAATGAGATCCGAATATTTCCACTTATGGACTTAAACGCCAACAGGTCATCATACGTTGAGCCAATAATCAATTTGTTAAGGATGAAAAAGCGAGATGTGATGGAAGTGAAGGTAGCATATGAATTCCAAAAGGGTGGAAATACAATGCTAAAAATTTGCTGAAAAAGTCAGATTTTTTTAATGTTGTTTGTTTCTTCTTAAAAATAGAATTAGGGCAATACTGATTATCTTAAGGAATGTCATTATTGCCCTGGAAATTAAGTAACCAACCCCTTTTATTATCCATGGAGATAACATCTATCAACATGAAATTAACATAGATAAAATATTTATTGTGTAGTTGATGAGATAATCAATCCGATGCTTTAAAACTTATTTTTCCCTACCTGTTTAACTCTTTCTGCTAATAGACTAAACGATTTCAGTTTTTCATTGGGAAGAAAAAGATACAGAATCAACTACACTTTACAGAACTTTTAGTACACTGTCAGAACTATATAATTATCATTTTCTTATATTTCCATTTATGATGGTTCTTTGGGCTAATTAATTTCAAGTGTTCCATGAGCTCCATATGCTCTCTAAGCTCCATAAACACCATGAGTAATAGATCAGAATGTTTTCTTATTTTGTATGAAACTGAAGAAATTCAGAGATTTTATCACAAAAACGGTGTTGTTGTTATTTTTCAAGTTGTTTCATGCAGAAATAAGCTTAAACTTTATTAATATAAAATTATTATATAATTTTAAAATATTTTATATAGGGGTGATTTTTGTTTAGAAACTATTTTTCATACGAATAATTTAAAATAACAATGGAAATAATCATTGATTGTAAAGTATCACAGCACTGCAAAATAGTATAGTATGTTTGCTTGGAAGATGTTGATATTATTTCGAACTAAATATATCGGTGACGATATTTATTCAAAGTAACTGTATTTGGGTTACAGCAAACACAACTCTTCCAAGATATACTCTTAATTTTTTCCAAATACTCTAATAATTATATTTTCTATATTAAATGCGATTTTAGTATTTCAACTTTTTTTTCAAAGATGATATCATCAATCACATTTTAACTGTAATTTTAATTGTAATGCTCATTTTTATTTCTATTGATAGGATTCTTCAAATTATTTGATTTATTAGCGATCATGAGCATAAATTAACGAATAAGTAATATTTTGATTTATAATAGTATATTACTTCTAATATTGGATATTCGAGCGCTCCACCTGGTTATGAATATGTTGTCGTAACGCTGTATCTACGAAATAATGGTGATCAAAAGATAACTACAAATCCAAGCGGTTGGAATTTGATAGCGGATGGCTTAAAGTATGGGTATAATTCAATAACGTTCGATAGTTCGTTGGGGTTCAGGGTGGACTGGCATGGAGCTGGGAACCTTGGAACAGCTTCCTTCCCTATAACAGAGTTTTCTTGGAAGG
>Ga0187872_10002499_pt1 | contig 16087 bp, 12 predicted proteins | sample June2016WEW_16_4_FD_132973 | JGI IMG/M metagenome (GOLD analysis project Ga0187872, IMG submission 132973) | Peatland microbial communities from SPRUCE experiment site at the Marcell Experimental Forest, Minnesota, USA - June2016WEW_16_40 | ecosystem: Environmental > Terrestrial > Soil >...
GTGTAGTGGACATGGAAGCGGGGCCGCGCTGCCAGCCAGAGTCGGACCTTGGCGTGCTTATGGGTGGAGTAGTTATCGACGATCAGATGCACGTCGAGCGCCTCCGGGACGGCCTGGTCGATGCGCTCGATGAAGCTGAGAAACTCCTGATGCCGGTGGCGCGGCTTGCACTCGGTCAGCACGGTTCCGGTGGCGATGTCGAGTGCGGCAAATAAGGTCGTTGTGCCATGCCGGACGTAGTCGTGGGTGACTCCTTCGACATAGCCAAGCCCCATGGGCAAGACCGGCTGGGTGCGATTCAACGCCTGAATCTGCGACTTCTCATCGACCGACAGGACCACGGCGTGGTCGGGTGGGTTGAGGTAGAGTCCGACCACATCGCGCACCTTTTCGACGAAGAATGGATCGGTGGAGAGCTTGAAACTCTTGCTGCGGTGCGGTTGAAGGGAGAACAGTTGAAAGACGCGATGCACGGTGGACTTGGAAAGGCCGTTCGCCTCTGCTGCCAGACGAACGCTCCAGTGGGTGGCTCCGGGCGGCTTCTGCTTGAGGGTGCGGCGCAGCAGAACGGCAACCTGTTCGTCGGAGACCGAGCGTGGACGCCCCGGGCGAAGCTCATCGTAGAGGCCTTGAAGGCGATGCTCAACGAATCGTTGCCGCCACTTGCCCACCGTCGGTTTGGACCAGTTCAGACGCTCGGCAATCTTCGCGTTGGCGACGCCTTCGGCAGACCACAACACCAGTTGGGCGCGGGCTACAAGAGCATGAGGCAGGCTGCGGGAAGCGGCAAAGCCAGACAGTTCGCACTGCTCCTCCGCAGTCAGTTCGAGAGTAGGCAAAGGGCGTCCCAGAGACATATCCAAGCCTACCCTGAATCGCCTAATTAGTCAAGTTATTTATGGGACATAATACTAGGTAACAGTGCCGACATGTATAATAGTAGGCACAATGAAAGTTCTCTAAGGGGACAAGATATGTCGATCAAGACACTTATTCGGAAAGTACCATATATAGTCTCAGTAAAACATTACTTGTGGAGAAAAGTAATTAATAGACATGATAAGACTTCATTCTTGCTCCAGTTAATCTCATCCGCGCGAATATTAGATATAGGATGCGGTAATAATTCACCGTATTATACCAAGACGATGTTGCCGACGTGCATTTATACAGGTCTTGATATTGAGAATTACAATCAGTCGTTGCCAAACTTAGCAGACAATTACATAGTTACTACTGCTGAGTTATTTCCCGATTCGATCTACAAATTCAACGAGGCATTCGATGCAGTGCTATCTACGCATAATATTGAACACTGCAACGAAAGAAGCCTGACAATCGATGCGATGCTTAAAGCAGTCAGTCCAGGCGGTCAGATATATATGACGTTTCCGTGTGAACAGAGCGTCGTCTTTCCGTCTAGACCCGGAACATTAAATTATTATGATGACCCAACACATACTGGATTACCGCCAGACTTTGATGAGCTAATTCAAACGATCAAATCCCATGGGTTTGAAATTGAGTTTGCCGCGAAGAATTACAAGCCGATCATCTTTTGGATTACTGGTTTTATCAATGAGAGTAAATCCAGATTAGAAAATAAAGTCTTTCCGTCAACATGGGCATATTACGGATTTGAGTCAGTTATCCAGGCAAGGAAAGTACATGCACATACTCTTCCACAATCCTAATCTTAATGATTCGGTGATAGAACGGTCCGTTTAGATAAGGAGCACGGCCAGTACTATACTGATGCCTGATCTGAGAGAGCTTGTGTTACCATTGAAGTGATGAATAGGTGCTGCGGTTCCAGCTTTCAATGTCTGATCAAACAAGCGCCTTGTCAAATAGCACATGATTTGTGACATTTACTATATTCACTTATATAATCGCACTGATGGAGGATATTGCATAGTGGCAGATATCATTCCAATTCCGAACGCTTTGCTTGTGTCTTGTAAGGTCTGCGGTATGCCGGCAACCGTTTTTGGTGAGACAGTCGTACTCAATAAGTATCGCGTACAGTATTTCTGCTGTGAGCGATGCGGCTTTATACAGACTGAAACACCGTACTGGCTGGAGGAAGCCTATTCTTCTGCGATTGCTGCCCAGGATGTCGGTATCATGCAGCGGAACCTCGACAATTGCAGATTGACCTCAGCGGTTCTCAACCTGCTTATTCCAAAAGTGTCGCGAGCCGTCGACTTTGGTGCCGGGCATGGAGTGTTTGTCCGAATGATGAGGGATAAAGGCTTCAATTTCTTTTGGTCGGATCGTCATGCCGCAAATGATTACGCCCGCGGATTCGAGTATCAAGAGGACTTGACCTATGATTTTCTCACTGCTTTTGAAGTGCTTGAGCACTTTACCGACCCGGTCGCCGATCTGTCGAAGTTGATGAGCCTATCGGACAATGTCTTCGTTTCTACTATTATCATTCCACAACCAGCTCCGAGGATTCCAGACTGGTGGTATTACTCGCCGTCCACCGGCCAACATATTTCCTTCTATACGACGGAATCGCTCCGTATCCTGGCTACTCGTTTCGGAAGAAATCTGCTGTCTGTTGGTTCCTACCATCTGTTTACAAAGCAACCGAAGAGCAGTCTTCTGTATCGGCTGGCTACCACTTCCAGAATTGCAAGACTCGTGAACCGCATGTATCGGCACCAGAGCCTGATCGATAGTGATTACCAGCAAATGACTAGCTGACTTAGCCACAGCAGCATGACCACGTCCCAAATATGGTTTAATTGAAGAGGCGAGGAGCAACGCGGAGATCCATTCACAATATATAATGAAAAAGTGGCACCGATAACATGTCCTCTCATATCTTCATTTCGCCGCATACCACTGTTGGCACCTGTCCATGAGTTTTCCGCTCATCTTATGCAGAGCGGAAAACTCGTTGGTCAGCTCCGAGTGCGCCGTCGCAGGTCCTCTCGTCACTCACACTGCCTCTGTCTTCAAAGTGCATTCTTTATCTTTTTGATTATACGTAGAATTCTTGTGGGCGTGATTTCAATTAGTATTAAGTTCGCATCGCCCGAAAAACAGCGGCAATACGCGGGATATTTCCGTATTTTGCTAATGCTTGTTCCAGTTAACTTTAGGCCAGCTAGGAAGCGCAAACTTGTGTTATAAACTTTCCTCTGATCAATAGAGGTGCAGATTGTTCGTTTGAAATCTATATCTTCGATAAACCCAAGGAACGTTTTGTACCATCGCGGTATGTGATCATAATGTACATCTAGGGCGTAATCACTATATGTTTTTTTCCCTTGCCGAAGGGCTACAATTGGGTTCTGCGGTGTAAGAGCCACTAAATGATAATCTTGATGGCTTTCATGGAGCACGACAAGGGCTGCCCAAAAACATGCATACGCATGGCTCGTCCCGTAGAACTTTCTGAATAATGTATCGGTCAGATACTCGCGTTTGACCAGAACGGAACCGAATCCGCACTTCGCATTGTAATATGCGAAGGCTGTGGGAAAATCCCTGAAGATTTTTGATTCAGATGAAAAGGCCCGGCCCAATGGCAGACCTTCGGCATCCACCCGAAGCCCGTTCATAATTACAAGATCGGGGTGATCGCGGTCTATTATATCGAAAATCTCATTTAATCCTCCAGGAAGAAAATAATCATCATCGCCGAGATAATATACATATGTACCAATAGCTGCTGTTACACAAGAATGCATGTTTTCGTCGAGCGAAACTCTTCGCAATTGACGCACATATTTCGCACACGGATACGACCTCAGATAATTCTCGATATTGGTGTAATCTTCGTCCGAATAGTTATTCGACACGCAGATTTCCAATCGATCCATGTGCTGAGTGCATTCAAGAATCGACCGCAGAGCTTGGAACAAGTAGTTTTTTCGATTAAGACTTGGAATACATATGCTCAGCGTTTTCATCCGAATCTCCTTTTCAGTCCTGGCTCGCTCAAAATATGTATCTGCTTCACTCAGCCGGACCGCGCAGGTTCGCAGCTTGCGTCAGCACCTCGGCCTCAAAAGAATGCAACCGGAAGAGAAGCACAGCGCCGCGATTCCGGATCTTCACCGAGCCAATCAAGCGGGAGGTCGGGTCCAGGGATCGCGCAATGAGGCTGCCTCGTTGCATGCAGACAACATCACGGTCAAGTTGACAGAGTCAAGCGTATGGTCAGTTTGCATCATCGATACTGCTCCGGCTGGGTAACCTGGAGTTCTGGAAATTCCGACTGCGCAAGCTGCCAGACGGCGTAGGCAAGATTCGTCCTGGGTTGCCAGCCGAGCGACCGCGCCAGGTGGATGTCGGCCACCAGGTTCATCGGCTCATAGGGATGGAATGGCATCTCTCCCAAACGAAGATCGACCTCCAATCCAAGCTGACGGCAGACCGAGCCGACGATGCCGCGCAAGGAGATCGACAGACCGCTGCCAATATTGAACACATCGCGTCCGGGTAGCGTTCCCTCTTCGAGGACAAGGCAGACCGCCTCCGCCACATCCTGCACGGCACAGAAGTCGCGGATCTGCGTGCCGGCCGACATGCTGAACGGCTCACCCTTCAGTGCGCTGCGCAGGAGGGATGGAAACAGTCGGCCGCCTCCGTCATGCAGGCCAGTGAATGAGAACGGTCGGATGACGGTGAGGTGTCGCTTCAGCCGTTCGGCACCAGCACGCAGCAGACAATCTGCCGCGGCCTTGCTTGCACCGTACGGGTGCAGCGTGTCGATCGAGTCGCCCTCGCGGCAGGGCCGGTTCTGATCGCCGTAGACAAGGCCGGTACTCATATGGATGAAGTGGCAGTGCTCTATCTCGCAGGATGCCTCGAAGAGCGCAATCGAGGCGGTGACGTTGAGCCGGATGAGGTCGAACCAGTCGATCTTCGATGGGCGCACACCACTGGCTGCGCAGTGGATGATGGCATTCGGCTGGAAGCCCAGAACGGACTGTGTCAGGCGCGGGGTGTCCGCGATATCGACCTGCTCAAGATCCACATTTGCGAGATCCGCGAAGAGCGTGTCGTCCATCCGTCGCATCAGCACACGAACAGATGTTGCGGGATGCATCAGCCCAAGGCGCCTGACGATGTTATAGCCGAGAGTTCCAGTGGCTCCTGTCACGAGAACTCGCTCTAGATGTGGTTGAGGCATTGCTAGACCCGGATCCTTTCTGAGTCTTCGACGTTCTCATCTAGCTCTCGAACCACCAACAAACCAGCGTCGGAAGTGACTTGTGATCCTTGGAAGTCAATCTTCAGGGGGGAGTTGAAGGAAAGCGGAAATGGCCGATTTTGTATCTCACCCATTAGGTATGGATCTCCGGAACATCTTTACCACGTCGTCCCCCATAAACATTGACGATGACGTCGCTTCTTGGCTTCAGAGTGATGAATCAAAAAGGGAATGCGGGATAGAACGATACTTCCGGATCGAGCCAAATGCAAGGAAACCTCAGGCTGGATTGCCAACCGCTCCTGCAACGCCCCGAAAGCTAGACCACGGTCCTTGCAACTTGTTATAGCATACATACTATGAGCCTCAGATGGCCATCCATTCTGCGTCCTTCGCCATAGAGCAAGTCGCTTTCCGGGACATTGAACAGTGCGAGAATTGCGAAGATCAACGACCGCTCCTCTTGGAGCCCACCCCCGAATCCAAGGACCCAGACTTTGAAGATACCAGCGCTCGGTGCGCGCATGACCAGAGAACTGGACAAGATCAGCCCCGGCCTTCGCACAATTATGGGAAACATGGGATGGTTGATGGTGGACCGCGTTGTCCGCATGGGAATGGGCCTGTTCGTCGGCGTGTGGGTCGCCCGCTATCTGGGGCCCGTCCAGTTCGGCAGTTTGAACTTCTCGATTGCGTTCATCACTTTGTTCGGCACCGTGACCACGCTTGGCCTGGAAGGAATTGTGGTGCGGGAGGTGCTGCACAACGCCCAGCACACGCACGAGATCCTCGGCACAACCCTCGCCCTCCGCAGCGGCGGAGGCCTGCTGGCGGTTGGGCTGTCGATCGCAACCCTTCGTCTCATTCAACCCCACGATAGACAAGCGCTGCTGCTGGTCTCCATCCTGTCGTTGACACTTGTCTTTCAGGCTTTCGACACCATCGATTGTTTCTTCCAATCGCAGGTGCAGTCGAAGATAACCGTCTGGGCCAAAAATTCCGCCTTTCTGGTTTTTGCTGCCGTGCGCGTGTCGCTGATCTACGCCAAGGCACCCCTATGGTCCTTTGCCGCTTCCTACGCCGGTGAAATTGCGCTTGGCGCGTTCGGACTGATGCTTGGCTACCGCCTCTCAGGTGGCAGAGTATTCGCCTGGCGCAGCAGCAAAACAAGAGCGATCTACCTGCTCAAACAAAGCTGGCCGGTCATTTTTGCTGGAATGGCCATCATGATCTATATGCGCCTAGACACGGTCATGCTCAAGATGATGAAGGGAGACTATGCGGTCGGCCTATATTCGGCAGCCATCAAAGTCTCGGAAGTCTGGTACTTCATCCCCTTGGCCATCGTCTCCTCCGTGCAGCCCGCCATCATGCGAGTAAAGGACGATCCGGAGCTTTTCTATGGCCGACTGCGCAAACTATTCTCCCTGATGACCATGACGGCTTGTATCCTTGGCTCCATCGTTGCGCTTACCTCCCACGCCATCGTCCGCATCCTATACACAAATAGTTATAATGGCGCTGGGGCAGTGCTGGCAGTCCATGTTTGGGCCTCCGTCTTCGTCTTCCTCGGGGTCGCGCAATCTCCCTGGGACTTATCCAAAAATCTGCTGACTCTATCGCTTTACCGCACCATCGCCGGCGCGATCATCAATGTCGCAATGAACCTTTATCTGATCCCACGATACTCAGCTATGGGCGCGGCCATCGCAACCGTCGTTTCGTATGCAATTTCAGCGGTGTTTGCCAACGCGTTCAGCTCGCGGACAAGACCTATCTTCTACATGCAGATGAGGTCCTTTATTCCGTATCGCTTCTGGGTCTAGCATTACGAACTGTGGATCTGCATGTCTGCCCCAAGAATCGTGGGCTCCAAATAAAGCGTCAGCATTGTCCTGTGCCATGAAATAAATGCATGAGTCAGCAACGTAAGCCTGAGTCAAACGCAATAGCGCAATTCATACAGCTTTTGCGACGGGTGGTCGGTGTTGAATATTCCAAAGCTCAATTGCGGTGGTCCAAACGATACCGGCAAAGGCTGAAATCAAGATGCCAAGCAGGACGATGATCGTCCTGTGAGGAGATGACTTTTTCTCTGGCACTTGCGGCTCATCCAGCACCTTGATTGGAGGTATTTCTTTCGCTTCTTGTACTCTGGCGAGTTCATACTGCTTGGTTAGTGTCTCATAGAGGCTCTCCTGCATCATGACTCGCCTGTAGAGATCGGAGTAGGTCACTCCTAGTAGCGGCAACTTCCTAATAGAAGGCATGAATTGGTCGGCTTTAAGATCCCCGCCTTCTGCGTCCTCACCTTCGCCGCCCATTTTGTGCAATTGGCTTTGTAGCACATTGACTTGCGCTTGAGCTTGCCGCACCCTAACATTGTCATCGGTATACGCGGTTTTCAATCCAGATAGCTCACTCTGCGCTGCGATTAATTCGCCTTGCAGTTTTCCTGCTGCCTCTACCGTTGCTTCGCCTTGCCTTTGAATATCCAATGTGGCGTTGCGACTCGAGAATTGACTCAATGCAACAGAACTGGCATCGAGATCACTCTTAATGGATTGTATCCTTTCCTCGAGGAAGATCCGTTCACGACGGGCCGAGGAAGTACTCACCCTATTAACGATCTTATCAAGCTCCTCGACGTACGCTTTGGCCATGTCGCGCGCCCGATTCGGGTCACCGTCTACCACCGCAATGCTGATGATTCCGCTCTTCTTGTCCTCATCGATTGTGGTTCGATCCGTTAGTATCTTACGGGCCTCGAAATAGAACTTACAATGATAAATGCGACGCAGATCGAAGCGATCGATGATATCGTCCTGTGCGGATTGGCTGGATAAAACACCTATAAAGGTTCCGCCTGGCGTCCTCGTGCTCATCAATCCGCCCGTCCCCAGGCTAGCTGCAGGTCCGGCCCCGGATAACGCGCTGAGCAAGGATGTGCTGGAAAGAGTCTGCTGGTCGGGCGGCATTAATTGGGCCGTGGACGTGTATTTTTTGGGGATCAACAACGCGATAGCAATTGCAGCCACAGCGCCTAAACCGATTACCTTGGCCAGCCAGAGACGGCGGCGCCAGATTGCCATCAGAAGATCAGCGAGTGGAATCTCTATCGTATCCGCTGCATCTTCGACCGCACTTAGATTGTGTTCTTCTGCGGTGCTCAATGTTTCGTCTCCTGTGGAGCGAAGAAGCTAATTCAACTGAGATTCGGCGAGGCCGGAGGATTCATGAACTGCCTTGGTCGGAGGAACCTCAACTGTTATTCTTCAACTGGTAAAGGACTGTACGATTGTCACGTTTTGAACAATAGCTAATCGTCTTGCGCGACTCTTCAACGCTTGTCCTTCGCTCAAGAACGATCAGAAGACCCCAGTAACAGCACCAGTGATGGCGATTGACGACATAATCTGCGCAGCACCTATCACGTTCTTCCATATCTCCGAGCCCCCAACGATTTTCTCTGGAACGACGATGGAATCGCCCGGCTGCATGCGGAGGTTCATCACGCTGCTATTAGACCAGATGCTGCCGTGTCCTACGATGGATCCATCAGCGCGAATGACATAAACGCCCCTCTTATTGCCGGACTGGGTCGCTCCGCCCACCTTATTTAGATACCAATCTGTATCCTTGCCCGGCATGTAGGTGATTGCCTCGGAGTTATATACCTGCCCGGTAACCATCACGAAATTCGGACGCTTGGGGATGACTATGGTATCTCCAGCGCGCAATTCGATGTCGGCGGAAGTGTTCTGCCACTTATTGATGTCCGCCGAGATTCGGATCACCTGGCGTCCGGTCGCCGGGTGACTACGCAGCGAGGCGAGAACTTGATCTCGCTGCTGCTGCATGGATGCCTGTAGATCCTTTTGGTCCTGAGCGGACATCACACCCGCATTAATGTTGACTGGGGTGGTATCGATTCGTTGAATCATCTGCAGACGGGCCTTCTCGCCCAGTTCACGGACCTGCACACGCTCCAGTACGGCACCAGCCGGATACGCATCCACTCGGAAACCTCCCGCGCGCTTCAGTGCCGAACTAAGGCGCTCTCCCTGTTCAATCCCGTAGCTGCCGGCGTGTTCAACCTCGCCGGAAATCGTCACCGAAGCGCCGATGTCCTGCCAGCCGGCCAGCTGTCGAATGCTGACGACGTTGCCTGGCTTAAGCGCCACATCTGCATTCTTATCGCCATCCAGCGACTTCTCCACTTCGACGATGCTGTGGCTGACCAGCACCTTCTGGCCATTCTGCACCACATAGCTGGAAAGATCGGCCTCGTCCCGGTAGGCACTGCGCGTAAAGCCGCCAGCCATTCTCACCAGTCCCGCCACGGTCATCCCTTGAGACATTGGATAACTGCCGGGGCGAAGGACATCCCCCTCAATTGAAACCATGGGAGAATCAATCTCGTACCGGCTGAATATGCGGATTAGATCGAACGGCTGAAGTGGGATTGCATCGTTCCCGATCAGCACGTCGGGCAAACTAAAGCTGATGGTCTCTGGCCGGAAGTCCGGCGGCTGCAAGCGAACCAGCTCTGCGTGGTCGGCCGGTTCCGGCAAGATGTCCTGGTACGACTTCAACAGATCGTTGATGGTCATGCCATCGCGGTAGGGGTACTTGCCCGGACGATAGACATGCCCCTCAAGATAGACTGCCTGCTGGTTGTAGGGCAGGATCTGCGAGATTACGACGTCGTCCCCTCCCTGCACCTGGAAGCCGGCGATCTCCTTTTTCACCGCGTCCGCATCCCCCGGAAGCTGCAAATTCAACATGGTGCGTCGTTCGTGTGCCTCAATTCGCTGCACGTTGATTTGTTTCAAACTCGCCGTAACAAGCACGCCGCCGGCGAGATCGAGAACCTGGTTCAGCGTCGTCTCGCCGTTCAGCTCGTAGATCGCAGGGCGATGCACCATTCCTTCCACCGTAACCTGCGGACCTACCGGCGGCACCAGGATGGTGTCACCCGGCAGCAGACGGTCCGTGTTCGGGCGGACACCATGCAGCAGGAAGTCATACAGATCAATTTGTCGCACCATTTGTGTGCCGCGGTACTGTCTGAGGATGCGCAGCGACCCGCGGCTGGTCGGGCCGCCGGCGGCGTACAGGGCGCTCAGCGGCGTGGACATCGAGCTGACATCGTAGGCCCCGGGACGCTGTACGTCGCCCACCACATACACGCGAACCGTGCGCAGCCGGCCCAGGGAAATTTCGACATGCTCCCCCTGAAACTGCGTGCTGAGGGCCTTCTGGATGGCGCTCTGCGCCTGGGCAATCGTGAGTCCGTCCAGCGTGATCGTGCCCGCCTCCGGCAGCGCGATCTGGCCCTGGCGGTCGATCGTCAGGCTCAGGCGATCGGAACGGCCACCCCACATGTTCACAGCAATGTTGTCCCCCACCCCAAGAACGTAGTCGGGACCGACAGGAAGGTCCATCGGCAATTCGTTCGCATTTCCCGTACCAAGGATGAAAGCATCGCTACCGAAGCGCCGCAGCAATCCCCCAGCGGATGGAATCTGTGTATAAAGATCGTTCAGCGAGATTAAATCTGCATAAGGACTGGGTCGCTGTATCGCTTGGGGCATGTCCGGCACCACAATCGGGTTGGGTAGTGTCGCCAAGGGCCTGCGCGTCTGGGCTGCGCCCGCAGCGTTTGCGGCATTGCTCTCCGGAGTTGGGTTTGTGCTATATCCAAGCTGATTGAGATTCGTCGTCACCTGGGCACGCAAATTGGCATCCTGCCGGATATTGCTATACAGCGCTTCGTCGCTGATGGTGCTTGGGGCCACTCCCGTCTGCTGCGCAACCATGGCCTTCACGGTGGAACGGAGACCCGGCTGTTGTTGCATTATGGCGATGATCTGGTCCGCGGACATCTGTGTCTGGTCCGTTGCCAGCGCGTTGCCGCCTGAGTCATATACGGACGTCTCCGACTGAGCTGTTGCCTGGGCATTGCCAACCTGGGCAGAGGAAGCCTGGGTGCCTGCACTCTGGGCGGTCGCTTGGCCACTGCTGCCCGCTGCAGATGCTTGACCGCCGCTGCCCGAACCGGAAGCTGTCCCACCAGCATTCTGAGCAGGCAGGGGTTTACATAGTAGAGCAACAGCAACTACGGTAACCAGCAGCAAACCGACTCGGCTGCAACGCCACCTGGAGTTAAAACTCCTATGGTTATCAAGCACCACTTCACTCATCCTTTGATCTGACCCGTTAGAAAACATAATTAAATGTATATGAATTCCACATTTGCGGATTGGCGAGTAGCCAGCCAAACCCACACGAATCGCAGCCTGCAACTGCAAACCCTGCCTGCAAAGGCCGGTTGCCTGACCCAGTCCACTCTGTACGGCAACGCCCTTCCGGGCAGTAAGACATCCCGCTAATGTGCCCCGACCCGGTTTAGAACCGTTGGAATGGTCCGGATAAGAATGCACAGATCGGCTCGCAGGCTCCAACGCTGGACATACATCGCATCCAGCTTTGCCCGGCTTTCATAGCCCACATTACTACGACCAGAGACCTGCCACAATCCTGAGAGTCCTGGCTTTGCTTGCAGATAGAAGTCGAGCAGATCCTCGTAAAAGACGGTCTCCGCCTCAACGATGGGACGTGGGCCGATCAGAGACATATCTCCGCACAGCACATTCAGCAGTTGAGGCAGCTCATCCAGGCTCCACTGGCGCAGGATCCTCCCAACCGGGGTAATCCGAGGATCAGTGAGGTGCTTGCGCATTCTGCGGTGCACCGCTTTGCCCCCCGGATGTGGGGTCGTTATGTGCCCTGAATGTTCGGCATGCATGCACATGGAACGGAATTTCCAGATTTTGAATGGGCGTCCGCCGCGACCAACCCGCACTTCCCGGTAAAACACAGAACCTTGCGAGGTCAGTTTGATCATCGCGGCAATCAACAGTCCTGGAACTGCGAATAGCACAAGCATAATCGCCGCGCACACAATATCGAATACACGCTTCACATATGCATAGCGCCAGCTGTGTACAGGCTCCTCTATCGAGGGGGAGAAATCGAAGGTGTATACATCTCTAAAAATGGATGCATCTTGTTCATAGGCAATAACGAAACCATCCTCTTTCACAAAAGGCTGTGTTTTTTTCATCGTTTCCCTCGCAGCTCAGATACAGAGTGATCCATGAGTTTCATGTGCTGCATTCTTTTGCCAACTATTGTTGATGATTCGAGAATATGCGAATGCAATACGCTCTAGAAAGTTTCTGAAGAGTTCTCGTGCTCCATACTACTCGCCTCTGGTGCAAGTGCTGCCGTAAATTTTACCAGATTTCTCATTTGATGCGACCGCCGGCCCCGTCGATTGATAATTTCAAACAACTTCTCCCGTTTACGGGATCTCCGGGCAGTGATTTCTGCCTCAAGCCAGCAAAGGATCGGAATCCAGTATCTCCAGGTCCTCGCCGTCAACTTCCACGGCAAAGCTTTGCATGATGGAATCCAACGTGAGAACGACGCGGAAGCTGTACTTCATTCGCTGCACAACCCCCTCCATCCCGGCAAAGGCACCGGACCGAATGCGTGCCCGCTGCCCCACCTTCAGCAAAGGGTGGGGTTGGGCGTTGCGTTGAGTAAGGCCGGATCGCAGTGCGTCAATCTCACTCTCCGGCAACGATGCCGGTTCGCCACCCGTGCCGCCCACAACTGCCAGAATACCCGGAACTTCCAGCACACGCACGCGCTCGTTCCGCGGGATGCAAACAAAAATGTAGCTGGGAAACAGGGGAAGATCCAGAGTGACCCTCGATCCGTCGCTCCACTTGCGATGAGTGCGATAGAGGGGCAGAAAATGCTCGATCTGCCTCATCTCCAGGTGTTGACCCACGCGCTTTTCATGGCGCGGAGTCGTGTAGGCGGCAAACCATTTTGGCGCACAGGGCGCAGACACGCACGACCCATCCGGGAAGGAGTCCAGGGTGCGACTGCTCGCTTGATCGATGCCCCGATGCCAGATTTCAGACAAAGCTTCGCTATCCTCACTTGGGTGAGCTGTTTTCCACACCGTCCCCGCGGATGCAGGTACAACTCGAAAAACTGATGACGAGAACCCACAACGTAGGGAAGCATCTTCATGCTCCACTCATCTCCGACGAGGATACAGATAGGTGTTGCGTTCAATATAGCACATGGCAACTGGCAACCTGTTAAGAATGCGGTGACACCTCGTATTCCGTGAGGCGATGTTGAACATCCAACAGGGCTTCTGGTGGCCTCTTCTTCCGCAACGCGCTGGTGAGTCCCGCGGATTGGCGTGTAACTTCGTGCTCTCCGTGTACTATTGTCGAGAAGCGGCTGCTGCATGGGAACGATGCGTAGCTGCCGTCAGTCTCATCCAGCGCCGGTCCAGCCCAGCAGAACACAACGCAGGACCGAGCTGCCGCGCGGAAGATTCAAAGGAGATGGAAGTTTGAAGAGAGCTCTGATCACGGGAGTTACCGGGCAGGACGGAGCATACCTCGCCGCCTTTTTGCTGGCCAAAGGATATGAGGTCCACGGCATCAAGCGCCGCTCCTCCCTGCTCAACACCGCGCGCATCGACAATATCTACCAGGACCCGCACCTGCCCTCGCGCCACTTCATCCTGCACTATGGCGACATGACCGACTCGTCGTCGCTGATCCACATCGTGGAGAAGGTGCAGCCCGACGAGATCTACAACCTCGCGGCGCAGTCGCACGTCCAGGTCTCCTTTGAAGAGCCCGAGTACACCGCCGACTCCGACGCGCTCGGCGTGTTGCGGCTGCTAGAAGCCATCCGCATCCTCGGCCTGGAGAAGAAGACGAAGTTCTATCAGGCCAGCACCTCGGAGCTGTACGGCCTGGTGCGGGAGACGCCGCAGAAGGAGACCACCCCCTTCTATCCGCGCTCGCCGTATGCGGTTGCCAAGCTCTACGGCTACTGGATCGTCGTCAACTACCGCGAGGCCTACGGCATGTACGCCTGCAACGGCATCCTCTTCAACCACGAGTCTCCCACGCGCGGCGAGACCTTCGTGACCCGCAAGATCACCCGCGGCCTGGCACGCATCAAGGTCGGCCTACAGACTGAGCTCTTCCTCGGCAATCTTGGCGCCAAACGAGACTGGGGCCACGCCCGTGACTACATCGAGATGATGTGGCTCATGCTGCAGCAGGAGAAGCCGCAGGACTACGTCATCGCCACCGGCCAGCAATACACCGTGCGCGAGTTCGTCCAGCGCTGCGCCAAGCTGCTCGAACTCGACCTCACATGGCAGGGCTCGGGCCTCGACGAGAAGGCCCTCGATCCATCCGGCAAAGTCATCGTAGCGGTAGACCCGCGCTACTTCCGCCCCACCGAGGTGGAGACCCTACTCGGCGACGCAAGCAAGGCCCAGCGCGAGCTCGGCTGGACTCCGCGCACCAGCTTCGACGAACTGGTCCGCGAGATGGTTGAAGCCGACCTGAAGGCCGCCCAGCGAGACGCCCTGGCGCTGCGCCACGGCTTCGACGCATACAACGGCCACGAGAGCTAACCCATGCCAGAAACACCCATTCCAACCCTCTCGACTCTCTCATCGTTCATGCATCCCGACAGCCGCATCTATATCGCCGGCCATCGCGGCCTGGTTGGCTCCGCCATCCACCGCGAACTCCTGCGCCAGGGATACCGCAACATTCTTACCCGCACGCACCAGCAGTTCGACCTGCTAGACAAGCCCGCCGTCGATGCGTTCTTCACCGCCGAAAAGCCCGACTTCGTCTTTCTCGCCGCGGCCCGGGTCGGCGGAATCATGGCCAACAGCACCTACCCAGCAGACTTTATCCGCGACAATCTCGTCGTGCAGACCAATGTCATCGAGGCCAGCCGCAACGCCGGCGTCAAGCGCCTGCTCTTCCTCGGCTCCTCCTGCATCTATCCCAGGCTTTGCCCGCAGCCAATCAAGGAGGAGTTCCTGCTCACCGGGCCGCTTGAACCCACCAACCGGCCCTACGCCATCGCCAAGATCGCCGGCATCGAGATGTGCTGGAGCTATAACCGCCAGTACGGCACCCGCTACCTCGCCGTCATGCCCACCAACCTCTACGGCCCCGGAGACAACTTCGACCTGGCCAACTCGCACGTCCTGCCCGCGCTCATCCGCAAGACGGCCGAGGCCAGGGCCTCCGGCGCGAAGCAGGTCGTCGTCTGGGGCACCGGAACCCCGCGCCGCGAGTTCCTCTACTCCGACGACCTCGGCCAGGCCTGCAGTTTTCTGATGAACCTCGACGACGCCCGCTTCAGTTCCCTGCTCACCGAAGACGCTCCACCGCTGATCAACATCGGCACCGGCGAGGACGTCACCATCCGTGAGCTGGCTGAGACCGTAGCCCGCGTCCTCGACTTCGACGGCGCCCTTGTCTTCGACGACACCAAACCCGACGGCACTCCCCGCAAGCTGTTGGACGTCAGCCTCCTGCACTCGCTCGGCTGGCACCACACCACCAGCCTCGAAGAAGGCCTCCGTCGCACCTGGGAAGCGGTACGCGATCAGCTGACCTAACTTGATTCCCTGCCTTATCAATGTTTTGAGCCGGCCCGATCCTTCAACGCAGATACCAGACACTCGCCAAAAGAAAACGGGGCCTGTGGGTATAGGCTCCGTTGATCAGGGATGTGATGACTACGCTGCTACGGGTTCCTTCACAGCTTTGGTCACCGGTTTGAGCGCTGTTTTTTTCGCTGTCTTCGCTTTTTTCTTGGGGCTGACCCAGATCTCCTCCGCAGGGCGCAGATGAGGACATGCGTCAAACTGCGGACCCTTCATATCCGCAGGGGGCGGTTTGACGACGGCCACCTGGCTGGGATGCTCCGTTCGGGCCATATCACGGCGATCCTGCGCCGCATGGGCGAGTTGGCCTCGCACAGGTCCGA
>Ga0187872_10002504_pt1 | contig 16072 bp, 20 predicted proteins | sample June2016WEW_16_4_FD_132973 | JGI IMG/M metagenome (GOLD analysis project Ga0187872, IMG submission 132973) | Peatland microbial communities from SPRUCE experiment site at the Marcell Experimental Forest, Minnesota, USA - June2016WEW_16_40 | ecosystem: Environmental > Terrestrial > Soil >...
AGTTGAGCTCGTATGCCCGCAAGGCCCTGCGCCGGATGCGCCAGCGCCCCACGCTGGTGATTGCCTTCTGGCAGCAGGCAGAACTGTTTCCGTTGTAACTATATTATGCAATGCTCAATAAGGCTAGGGCTTCCGGAGTAATTACGTGAGTCGTCTGCTCTGATATGGGAGGAACTGATGGAGATCCTCGACAGGCAGTCGCGCAGCGTCATCGGCTTGTCGGGTCGTTGCGTTCACATTCCTATACTCCTGAACGGCATCCTTCCATTCGCCGAGTTCTGCATTGCTTAGCAGGTCTTTTGTCTGGTCGGTCACAAGGAGACCGGTCTTCTTCATTGCGTAGGCGGTTTCGGGTGTGATTTCCCCCTGTCGAACCATTGCGTCGGCCATTCGGTCCCATGTCTCGTTCAGCGCCTCTCGCCCGAGGGGAGCCGGCTGGTCCGAATGAGGATCAAAGAAAATCGGGTCATTCGGGCCAGTGTCCCGTCCAAACTTCTCCCGAAAACGATAATAGAGCTCCTCCAGAGTTTGCCTTATCTCAAGTGGCACATGATTCGCGTGGTTAGGCGCACGTTGACGTCGACCTTTGCGCAACTGCGTGTCACCTCCGTTGTGTCTATTTCAGCGGCTGACCGTTCGCCGTCAACTGGCTCAGTAGCTCCTGTCCTTGTTTTTGAACAGCGTCCGGGAGCTTAGCGTACGAGAGTTCCTCGGCTGAGTTCTGGCCCGCTGTGATCGCAAACGCAACGAACTCTTTGACTGCCTGCTGTTGTCCCGCATCCGTACGGTCCTTTGCTATCAGAATGAAGGTCAATCCGGAAATCGGATAAGCATCGGCGGCGGAGGGAGGAGGGTCGACAATCGGAGTGCGTACATCTTTCGCTAGGGCATCACTAAAGGCACTGATCGCCGCGGCGGTGCTGACAGGGCTCGGTTGGACGAAGTGGCCAGCCTGGTTCTGAATCGAAGCCACTGGCACGCCATTCTCCTTCGCATAATTCAGTTCCAAGTAACCGATGGATCCCGGCGTCTGTTTGACAATGGCGAGAACTCCACTACTGCCTTCGGCCCCCAAGCCCGTTGGCCAGGTAACGGATAACCCGTGACCTGATTTCCACGACCAATCGTGACTGACTTTCGCAAGATACGAGGTAAAAATATTAGTGGTACCGCTGCCGTCTGAACGATGGACGACAATGACAGCCGCTTTTGGTAGTTTGACTCCTGGGTTGTCCTTCGCGATTGCTGGATCTTGCCAACTGATGATGTTCCCGAGATAAATGTCACTCAAACTCTTGGCGCTGAGTCTGAGCGGAACGCTCAGGTTGGGGAGGTTGTAAACAATGCAAACGGGACCCGCACTGGCAGGAACCTGGACAACAGGGGACATCTGCTTGGCTTGATCGTCAGTTAACGGTGCGTCACTGGCACCGAAGCTGAGATATCCTTGCTTCATCTCTTCGATGCCCGCTCCACTCCCGATCGGTCGATAGTTGATCTGGACTTTAGGGTGGATCTGCTGGTAGGCGCCAACCCACTTCCCCATAAGCGGAGCGATGAAGGTGCTTCCGGCGGCGCCCATCACGGCCGTAGGTGCCGATGCCGATACAGTAAAGGTTTCGTCGGAGTCGGACTTAGAATTGCAGCCCAACATGATCAACAGGCTAAGAAGGGTGGCCGTCGCTACACAGACGGCGAAAGGTTGGCGCTGGTGGCACATGTCGATTGTCTCCTTTGCATCCTCATCGGTTATCGCGTGTTAACAAGCAAATCTTTATTCGAAAGAGCGTTCATCAAAATGTAAGTCATCAACTAGTCCGGGGCGGCCACAAACTGCGCCCTAACGATCATGCCAGATTGAGTTCTGCTACTCCGGATTTCGACCGTGTAGGAATCTCCCTCAATCTCCTTGACGAACGTAACGGCGGAGGTACTTTCCGACGTTAGGTGATACTCGGGGGAGAGCTGGTTCTTGAGCCATTGAAAATAAGCTTGATTGCCAGAGCTGCCCTGAATCTCCCAGCTGGCACGAACACTTGAGTCATTTCGGACCGGATCCGTCACGCGAAGCAGCGAGCCATCGCTCGGCACAGTCCGGCTCCTCACTTCATCGATTTCACGCACAGTTGGGGAACCCCAGAATTGCTGCGGCCTTGTGCAGGCGCTCAGAAACACGCCTCCCGAGACGCATAGCAACAGCAAGCGGTAGTGGTTGACGCGGATCATGTCCCGGAACGTTGCGCGACTTGAGGAGATACCAATTCCTTGTCGATTCTGTTTGCTATTTCATCGCGAACCCGCCGGAAGACAGCCAGTTTTTCGTCGTGCGAACCCACGGCGGCTGCAGGGTCGTCGAAGCTCCAGTGCAGGAATTTGTACGTCCGTGGGAAAATAGGACAACGCTCTCTTGCGTTGTCGCAGACCGTCACGATGTAGGGGATGTACTGGCCCAGGAAGCTCACCACATCCTTCGATTCTTGGTGCGAAATATCGATTCCAATCTCGTTCATAGCCTCGACGGCAAGTGGATTCAGTCCTTTGGGTTCAATTCCAGCGCTCAGAGCTTCGAATCGATCTCCCGCCACATGCCGGAGATAACCTTCCGCCATCTGGCTGCGAGCCGAGTTTCCGGTGCAAAGGAAGAGAACTTTGGGGTTGGAAGAAGGCATGGTCTTTGTCACCTCTCAGTGATACTCATCTAGCACTCTCCATCCTCCACAGCAAACGTCCCGACGGGGTCCGGGTCGGAGAGATATCGACGCGGGCTATGCTATCATATGTCTATACGGTTATGCGAATATAGTAATAGGGACAATGCCATGAAAAAACTCCAAGTCTTTGACCCGGCGATGTGCTGTTCCACCGGCGTTTGTGGGCCTAGTGTTGACCCTCTCCTGCCGAAATTCGCAGCTGACCTGGAGTGGCTGAGGAACAAAGGCGTGCACGTGGAGCGGTACAACCTCGCTCAGGAGGTTGGGGCCTTCACCAGCAATCCTGTTGTCAAGGCGATACTCAATAGCGAGGGAACGAAGTGCCTGCCTCTTGTCTTGGTGGACGGGGTTATCGTCAGCCAAGCCACCTATCCAGCCCGGAAGGTCCTGGCGAGTTTCGTTGGCCTGGACTATGAGCCCGAGCGAGTCCTTACCGAGGAGAGTGTTCACTCATCGCTGGTGTCCATCGGTGGGTCAGGCGTGATCGGCAAAAGGTGAACCGTGAAGTCACTCGGGAATCCAACTAGAAATCTCATGTTCACGGGCAAGGGCGGGGTGGGCAAGACCTCCATCGGCTGTGCAACTGCCGTGTCTCTGGCTGAAAACGGTAAGCGCGTCCTGCTGGTGAGTACAGATCCAGCTTCCAATCTCGATGAAGTGCTAGAAACACGGCTCAGCATGCGGCCCACTTTCGTGGAGAAGGTAAATGGCCTCTATGCCATGAATGTCGATCCTGAGGAGGCCGCTCGGCAGTATCGGGAGAAAGTAGTCGGGCCATACCGCGAACTCCTTCCCGAATCGGCAGTGAAGAGCATTGAGGAGCAGCTATCGGGTGCATGCACGATAGAAATCGCTGCCTTCGACGAATTTGCTAAGTTGCTGGGCGACGCAAACGCTACATCAGAATTTGATCATGTGATCTTCGATACCGCACCCACTGGACATACGCTTCGCCTGCTGCAATTGCCAGCAGCGTGGTCAGGATTCATTGATGCGAACGTTGGCGGAACGTCGTGCCTCGGGCCGCTCGCGGGTCTGCAGGCGCGGCGCGAACTCTATGAAAAAACCCTGGAGGCGCTGTCGGACGCAACGACGACGACCATCTTTCTTGTCAGCCGTCCGGAGCATTCCGCTCTGGCAGAGGCGGATCGGACCCGCAATGAACTTGATGTGCTTGGCTTAAAGAATCAGAAGTTGATCCTGAACGGCGTTTTTCATGCCTCGGCGAAGGACGATTCGGTCGCGGTTGCTCTGGAGAAAAGAGGACGCCAGGCACTTGCAGACATGCCGAATGGCCTAAAGGAGCTTCCCAGAATCGACGTGCCGTTGGTCGCGCAGTCGCTTATCGGAGCCGCCGCGCTACGCCAGTTTGCGAAAGGCCATTTTGATGCGGGAAATGCCGTGCTCCACTCGCAAGCTGAAGTGAATCTTCCCCCGTCACTTGCCGCCCTGGTGCCCGATCTGATCGCACGGGGCAAAGGCGTCATCATGACGATGGGCAAGGGTGGCGTGGGAAAGACCACGATCGCTGCTGCGTTAGCTGTGGAACTCGCAAGCTCCGGGCATAGCGTCCATCTGACCACCACCGATCCCGCTGCCCACCTGCAGTTGGCTTTGACAGCAGACATACCGGGTCTTCATGTTTCGCGTATCGACCCCGTTTCTGAAACACGCGCCTATACGGAAGAAGTGATGGCGGAATCCGGGCGAGAGCTCGACGAAAAAGGCCGCGCATTGCTCGAAGAGGATCTGCGCTCCCCTTGCACGGAGGAGATTGCGGTATTTCGTGCCTTTTCGCGCTGCGTGGACGAAGGGAATCACGGTTTCGTGGTGATAGACACGGCCCCGACAGGACATACTTTACTGCTGCTCGACGCGGCTGAATCGTATCACCGCGATGTTGCCCGCAATCTCAGCTACATTCCAGACAGCGTCCGCAGGTTGCTGCCTCAGTTGCGGGCCGCCGATTTTGCCCGGATTTTCATTGTGACCTTACCTGAAGCCACACCCGTACACGAGGCGGCGCGCCTTCAAGACGACCTGAATCGGGCGGGCATCACGCCCTACGCGTGGGTTATAAACCAGAGCTTCTGTGCGACTGGAACGCATGACCCTGTTCTGGCTGAACGGGGGGCCTTGGAATTGCGCTACATTGCTGAAGTCCGGGACAAGCTCGCGCAAAGGCTGGCCCTGATTCCATGGCAGTCCGAGTCGCCTGTCGGAGCAGAGGGCCTGCAGCAACTCTTCGAGGAGACAGTATCTAAATGAATCCGAGGTTCGACGCATGAAGGAACTCGAACAATACTTCAAGGCTTTAGCGGATGCGAACAGGTTACGCATACTAAACCTGCTGCTCCACGGAGAACTCTGCGTTTGTGATATTCAGTTTGTCCTGGAGGCATCGCAGCCGACTGTGTCGCGCCATCTCGCGTACTTGAAGAACTCTGGGCTCGTGCTCGATCGCCGAGACGGTCTCCGGATCTTCTATCGGCTGGCTGAAGCGAAACAGGGCGCAAAGAAGAAGCTCTTCGAGTTTCTGCGGGACGCCTACAAGAGCGAACAACAGCTACAGGACGACACCCGCCGGTTGAGAGAGGCCATTCAGGAAGGTTCGTGCACCGTAAGCGAGTGGAAGCCGTATGCAGCAGTGGGTGCAGGGAAACCGATGCAGGGTAACAGGAGCTAGGACGCAAGGAATCCACGAATGGCAGCAACGATCCAAACTCTCCCCAAGAATACGGAACCCAAACGGCTCAACGTATTCGAGCGCTACCTGACCGTATGGGTCGGACTCTGCATGGTCGCCGGTCTCGCAATCGGCAAGGGGGCTCCCTCCGTCGTCGATGCACTGCGCGGCATGGAATTCGGCAAAGGGAGCCAGGTCAACATTCCAATCGCTGTGCTCATCTGGCTGATGATCATTCCGATGATGATGAAAGTCGATTTTGGGGCCATTCGCGAGGTCGGCAAGAAGCCACGCGGGCTGCTGGTCACTCTGTTTGTGAACTGGCTGGTGAAACCCTTCTCCATGGCACTGATCTCATGGGCTTTCTTCCGGCACGTTTTCAACGCCTGGATTACACCCGCTCTGGCTGATCAGTACATCGCGGGAACAATCATCCTGGCAGCAGCTCCCTGCACAGCGATGGTGTTTGTGTGGAGCTACCTGACGGATGGCGATCCCGCGTATACCCTTGTTCAGGTTTCTGTGAATGACCTGATCATGCTGTTTCTATTTGCGCCCATCGTCCGGTTTCTCGTCAGAGGAGCATCGTCGTTGTCAGTCCCATTCACGGTCCTGCTCTATTCCGTGATCGCATTCATCGTAATTCCTCTCACGATTGGGGTCTTGGTGCGTGCCTGGATGACCCGGCAACACGGTAAGCAGTGGTTTGAGCAAGTGTTTCTCCCCAAGTTCAGCCCCGTGACCATCCTCGCTTTGCTTGCTACGCTCGTGTTCATATTTGCGTTTCAGGCGGACAACATTACAGGCCGTTACATTCACGTCTTCTTGATCGCAATACCGATTCTGATCCAGGTTTACTTCAATTCCACTCTGGCCTATGGGCTCATGCGCCTCCTCAAGGTTCCGCACTCAGTCGCAGCACCTGGCGCCCTCATTGGTGCGAGCAATTTCTTTGAACTCGCAGTAGCGACTGCCATTGCGCTGTTCGGGCCTGGTTCTGGCGCGGCTTTGGCCACGGTCGTGGGTGTGTTGGTCGAGGTACCGGTAATGCTTTCTGTATGTGGCGTCTGCAACCGGACGCGGCACTGGTTCCCAAGTGAAGCGAAGGCGGAGGCGTAATGGCGAAGCAACGTGTGTTATTCCTGTGCACCGGAAACTCGGCTCGCAGCCAGATGGCGGAGGGGCTTTTACGACACTTCGCTGGAGACCGATTCGAAGTGTTCAGCGCAGGGACACGTCCGACCGGTCTCAACCCGAATGCCGTGACTGCAATGGCTGAGCTCCGTGTCAACATTGCTGGGAGTCGCTCGAAGTCAGTCGACGAGTTCGCCGGGCAACGCTTCGATTACGTTTTCACTGTGTGTGACAATGCGAAAGAATCGTGCCCTGTGTTTCCTGGTGGTGGGAAAAAGCTGCATGAGAGCTTCCAAGACCCGGCGGCTGCCCCAGCTGATAAGCAACTCGGAGTCTTTCGGGAAGTAAGGGATCAAATTGCTGAGCGATTGCGTAAGTTTGTTCGCGAGGAGTCCCAGGTCGGTCAATAGCTACCAGCTGCGAAGACGTGTGCAAATTGCTCGACGCCTCCCTAGTGCAAAGGCAAGAGTAGCTTGACAGCTAGGCCCAGCACTGCCGCAATGAATATCCCAACCACTCGCCCCCATCGTGAGCAGGGCTCACACTCTCAACCCGCGGCAATCTGAGAAATTAGCCGCCTGATATCGTGAGAACTTCAACTGCAAAGATCGTGTGTCGTTACAGCTCGGTGCACGCGCTTGGCAACTCTGAGCCGTGTCGATTTGAGGCAAATCTCGGCAGGCAGATTTGTGCTACCTTGCTTGGCTCCATTTTGGCTCCAATAAGAAGGGCAAAATCAGGCAGGAAATCGATGCTATGCCTTGCAGAATCAACAGATAGCTTTGGGTGAATACAGCCCTGAAAAGGCTGGCGTCGGCGGTTCAACTCCGTCCCTGGCCACCACATTCTAAAGGGCTTCGCCCCTGTCCTGTGTTTGGCCCTAGCCCGTCGCTAGCCCGGTTTTCAATTCACCAACTCAGGTCTGACACCCATCGCATCGAGCATTGTTCCCTGAGCCGCTAGCCGATCTGCGCTTACGCTCTGGCTGTAAAGTTGAAGCGTCGTGTGCACGTCGCTATGCCGGAGCAGCCCTTGAACCACTTTCGGGTTTGTGCCGACACTGACAAGGTAAGAGGCCAGCGAGTGCCTCAGGTTGTGGAAGCCAAACCTGCGTTGGTCATCAGCCGAGAGAATCCCGACCCTGACCGCTGCTGGCCTGATGTAGTCCCCAACCATGATGCTGGCACTGCGAGGCTGCTTGCCTTTCAGCCGGGAACTGGCAAAGAGCCAGTCCGTTGGCTGACCATACGGCGTCTCGTTCTTCCAGTCCTGCATGAAACCTGCAAGAAGAGGGTGCATGGGAACTGGAGCCTTCGACGCCTTACTCTTCGGCAAACCTACCCTGCCTGCTAGCCACGTGCGACGAACGAAGATTTGCTGTTTGAGAAAATCCACGTCCTGCCACTGCAAACCGAGGCACTCGGAAACTCTAAGGCCAGTCGCTGCAGCCAAGAGAGTCAATGTGCGTTCGGGTTCCGGCAGAGCCATAAGCAAATCGAAAGCCTGCCTCGGTGTGAGGATCAAGGCTTCGTATTCGCTCGTGGTTTTACAGCGGACAAAGCGAAGCGGATTCGATTCCTCGTTGCGAGGGATCAGATCGTAACGCATGCCACTCTTATAAACTAGCGACATCACTCTCCGCATTTTGTCCAGCGTGGGATTCTCCAGCCGCTCTTCCTTCTTCACGGCCTTCAACCATTGCTCGATTTCCAACGGCCCGATACCTAACGCAACCCGGTTGCCCCAACGGGGAATAAGTCGGTTATGCAGGTTGCGCTTGTACGCGCCGATGGTGCTGTGTGACTTCGGGTCTGCCGCTTCGCTCTGATCTCCGAGTTCGTGCGCAATGTAGTGCTCGGCTAGATCGCTAAACTTTACGGCACCCCTGAAGTCGGGTGTGTTTACGTTCAGGTGCTGGCGTTCCACTTCCATCCATACCGCTGACCGGCTCGGAAAATCACGCACCAAGCCAACTGGGACTTTGTGCTCGACTCTCCTGCCGTCGGTCCTTCTGGTCGTCATGAAACGCAGCACCCACGTTTTACCACTCTTGCGAGTTTCAACCTTTAACCATCCACGCGCCATTCGTTATCTCCTTTTGGCCGTGGAAGGCTGCGGCCTCATTGTGCCAAAGGCGGCTCGCTAGGACACGCTCAATTTCAGAGAGGCGAAAACGCCAGATTCTGCGGGAGCCGGACCCAAGTGGATGCGCTGGAATTTGGCCGGTGCGGGCGAGAGATAGCATGTAGCGTCGGGTGACCCCGATGAACTCGGCGGCACGCTCGGCATCTACGAAAGGTTCGAAATCAGGCACCCCATCTCTTACTTGGAAAATCCGTGGTGCTTGCCAAGTTCTGCGAGAATAAGCGAGCGACGGCGAGTTGCTGGAATTCCAATCAGCGGCTGATATGCAAAGGAGAGAATCATGCGCGAAAACGTAAGAGTTGGACGTGAGGTCGTGGCCGACAAAGTTCGTTATGAGCTGAACCTCAGCGCCGACCGCGAAGCCGACAAAGTTGTGAAGGTCGTACTCAACACAATCGTGGTAGTCATCCGCGAGAACATGGACACAGATGGATTCACGCTGAAGCTGCCCGGCTTCGGGAAATTCACGGTGCGGCACAAAAAAGGGCGGGCCCGAATGCTACCGCTCATGGGAAAGGTGATGATGACCGCGAATAAGCGCAAGGTGAAGTTCACGCCGCTGCAGAGCTTTCGCGAGCTTGAGACACATTGTTGAGTCCCCTGCCCACCACCTCTACTGAAGGCCTCAGAAGTTACGTCGGTACTGAGCGTTGTCCCTACGCTGGTGGCTTTGTATTTGGATCGCTGCCAAAATGAGGGCATGGACGAAGAACTTCATCTACACGAGATTGACGCAGGCATAGGTGACCTTCGTGAACAATTAAGGGAAATTCAAGGGGACCTAAATCGAATCCCATCCGAGACAACCATGGCGGCTCTCCTTGAGGAGATGAAAGGTCTGCGTAAGGAAATTCGACGAGCGATGGAACAACGAGACGCGGCTGACGTGGAGAGCGACAGTTTGCAGACACAACAAGACACCATTATCCGAGCTCAAAACGAAGCAGTCTTGACTGCGTGGGCACTTCTCGACGCGATGTCTAGCGGACGGGCAAAGTTCACCCGTGAACAGTGCCTCGCAGTTCAGACTGGTCGCGCAGATGTCTGCATCGAGCATTCGTCCATATTTCAGAAAGGCGAGTTGTGTTCGGCCTGCTCCTCAAAGGAGGCAAAGGCAGGGCACGCTGGCTAGCTACCTCCTCCTAATCCGTTGGTTCCTTTTTCTCGTTTGATGAAAAGTTCGGAGGCTTCTCGGGAGTCAAGACCGAGCTAAAGACGGAACTGAAGCTTTCCCCCGCTAGAAGACGCTTATACTGCGGCGAGGCCATATAGGCACCTACATAGCCAAATATTCTCGCCATTTGTCTTCCCCATCCCTTTGGCACAAGCCAGTGCCGCAATTTCTCAAGCTGCTCCCAGTCTTCCAAGGCCCACCCGAGATAAAACCGCTCTTCCCCCGAAAAGGGATCGTCGAGTGTTTGAAACCACTCCAACGGCTTGGCGTAAACCGCTGCTAAACGCTGCAGTCGGACGAAATCAACTCGTCCGGTTCGCTCGACCTTGGACAAATAGGATTGAGTACAGCCACACATGTAAGCGACAACCGCCTGTGAAAGCTTAGCTTCGTTCCGTGCAAGGCGTAGTTTCTCGCGCAGGTTTCTTCGACTGCGCTTGTCCTCGTCTTCAACTCTCCTAGCAAATGTAACCATTTTCGCTTAGTCCAAATGGAATATAGCATATTCTGGCTGTAATTCCTATTGTACGTAACTGATTACATTACTGTTAACTATGGTTTGCAAACTTACCAGAAAAGTCCTTGCCCCCAGTAAACCCTCCTATCAAGCAGCAGGAAAGGCGAGGCGGCTTGATCGGGAGACGAACACATGGCAAGCACAGGTCAGGCACGGAGCAAAGAAGCACCCGCCGCCATCTTGACGGCTGCGATCGGGGAGGACGTCAGCGAGTTGAAGAAGGCGATCCTCACGAGGTGGGGACAGAGCGCGAAGGAACTCGGACCACTGTTTTCTCGGCTGCGTTCCAAGCTGAAGGCACAGGGCAAGAAGGGCGAAGGCTTCGGCACGTGGCTTGAGGCTCATGGCATTCCGCGCAGCACAGCGGATCGCTGGGCAGACACCTACGAGATCGCCATCGGCCTGAAGCCTGCTAAGCCAGTTTCGCTAAAGCTGGGCACGTCGCATGCTTCGCAAGCCGCCACCTTTCCTCAATCGACGAAAGGTTCAAGCGAGCAGATCGTTGTCGTCGATACCGCCGAGTACATCGAGCGGCTGATCCTCGTGTTCTCGCAGGAGAAGCGCGAGGTTTTTGACAAAGCCGAGCAGAAGCTGCGCTCGGTCTACGGCACGGAAAACGTTTCCGACACGATCTATGCCCTTGTCATGGAACGTTATACCGCGCTCACCTCAGCCACTGTTGCGACGGAGGTGCGCTAATGAAAACCATCCGTCTCAATACCCAATTGCCGGACGCAATCGTCGAGGGACTCGAAGGGCAGTTCCTCGACAGCTCCGCCTACGATGGGGAGCCCGTGGCGGAAGACGCGGTTGTACACAAGCCGAATAGCGACGTGCTGTTCAAGCTTGTTCGCAACGCGCTCCCGCTGGACTTGTGCAACGCGGCTTGGGAGGCTCTGCGTTCTGTTTCCGGAGACGCCGCACACCGGATTGTGGCGTCTGGTGGAGCCGCTCCCAAAGCGAACGGCGTCTCGGCTGCCGTGGGATTTCTCAATCGCACGGGACGCCACGGGCTCGATTACTGCCGCTTAACCAGCTGGAGCATGAGCAATCCTGATCGATTCGCGCAAGCGATCCCCTTCTTTCAGGCGATCGATCGGGTGTTCAAACACCACATGCCCAAGCGTCACGCCGCGCAGATGGCGAAGGTGCGGGAGACAGATCCCGCCTTCGTCATCCACCGCACTGCCTTCACCACGGTGACCGTGAATAAGAACTTCAGAACCGGAGTCCACACGGATAGCGGCGATCTGAAGGAGGGCTTCGGAGTCATCACGGGTCTGTGCGCGGGAGAGTTCTCTGGCGGAGAACTCATTTTTCCAAAGTATCGGTCCGCAGTGCGTTTCGGTACGCAGGACGTGCTGCTTTGTGATGTTCATGAGCACCACGCGAATGGCCCGATTGTGGGTATTGAGGGCCAGTTCGAACGGATGTCGTGCGTTCTCTACTACCGGACCGGGATGGTCGAGTGTGGCTCTCCCGCTGAAGAGTTGAAGCGATTGAAGAATCGCAAGGTAGTAGTGGTAAACGGGCAACGGAAGGTGGTGACGCGATGAGCGCGGGCGTCTGCACGTTCCACCGCGTGCTCTATCTGGGCTCAGCGTGCCCGGCATGTGTCGCGCAGAATCGGCTCTCGGAAGTGGTCATTGACCTGTGCGAAGCCGAGGACGAGCGCGATGCTCTGCGGAAAGCCGCAGAAGAGCGTGGCATCACCTTGGAAATCGACGACAACGTCGAGTTCTAGCGACTAGACCTCCCCCCCATTATTCCGACACACAACATTTCATCTGGAGGATTTTATGAACAACAAAACTGTTCTGGCTATGATTGCGTCTGGTGCGGCTGGTAAGACCACTCTCCGCCGCATGCTAACTGATCAAGATGCTGGTGCTGAGAAGCACTACGAGCTGCACGACTGCTTCTACCCCAACCGCTTTTCCTGTTGCGGCCTGAGCTTCAAGACGAAGGATGGAGTGCTCGACCATCTGCACTCGCCAGTGGCTGAAGGCGCGGAACCTGTCAACCATCGGCCGGAGCGTGGTGCCTGCGTACCCTACAAGGTCGGCTGGACCACTTTTGCCAATGGCACAGCCGTCTGTGGCTTGAACGGCAAAGATGGTCACCCCGGAACGGGTGCAGACTCGAACGGCAATGTTGACGCAATCAATCACGCCATCGACAGATGTCTTGAGGTTTCCGACTTCGTCATCTTCGACGGCGTAATGTCCAGCCAGAGGCTTGTTGCGCATCTCGCCACTCATCCCTGTCCCAATCTGGCCGTGACCTGGGTCTACCTAAACGTCTCGCCAGAGACCGTGCTCAAGCGGTTGCTCGCTCGCCGTGAGAAGAACGGTGAAACAGAGACCAGCGATAAGACGAAGAGCGGAGTTTTGAATTTTCGCCGCCGCGCGGAGAAGATGTGGAAATTCATCAACGAGAATTACGCGAGGGAGCGGCACACCTTAATCGAAATCCCAGAAGGGCCAAGTCCTGCTGATATCTGCGAACTCCTTCAGCCGATCATCCGCAGCGTGGCGAACGAGGAGTGAGTATCAGGTGATAGACACTTTACGGAGGTTTACAAATGGACATAGCTGAACTACTACGCCACAGTGCCCACCTTTCCCAAGTCTGGGAATATTACATCAACAAAGAATCCATGCCTCCCAATCGTCAGTGGGGCCGATGGCTCGACTGGAACCCTCCCGAGCGCATCGAAGAGGCCATCAAAGCCCTAGGCAGACGCCTCCAGAAACCTCAGCCGATGACAGGTGGGAACGAAGGCATGCACGCCTATGTGACATCCACGCTCATCGCCATGAGGAAGAAGGCTGGCGAAGTGCCACGAGCATGGGAACCAACATTCGAAGTCTCTCCGTCCTTTCCCGATAGATCTCCTCAACCAGCTGCTGAACCTGTCGTAATCATGGGAGCCAACACGTCTCTCGCCGTCAGATAAATCGGATTGAAAGGGAACTCACTAAAGGCACCTACAAACCTCTTCTCTTGGTTGAAGGGGATCGTGTCGTCGCAAAGACCAAGGACAGTCACGCTAAAGAAGGTGCCGTAACCAAGGTGCACCAGAGCGCCCCCAAAGTTGACGTTAATTTCGGCGATGGTAAAGAGGAGACGATAGCCATCGAAAAGTTGAGCAAGGCAAAAAATCCACCCATTGGAAAGTTGAGGGTCAATGGTCTCTACGTTGACGTGCGGACTCACGTGCAATTTTGCTACACAGGCGAGGGGGCGTTGGTTAAAACGAAAGAACAGCCGACGCTGAAGGCACTTCAAGACGTAGAAGCCATCAAACCGAAGGCGAAAGCGGCAGAGAAAGAGCTAGAGAAAAAGAGCCGCAAAGCCGAAGCCCTTCGCAAAGACTTGAACCTAATCGCAGCAGCACACGAAAAGGCTGCGAAGAAGCCACGCCGCAAACGCAAGAGCAGCGAGCCAGTCCCCGCCCAGACAGAGAAGAAGTCGCCCCGCTACATCTCTGCGAAGTGCAGCGATGCTGAACTGTACGGTCTGTTCAACATCAGGGCGACTGGTGAAATCTACACAAAGGCGAACGCTGTATTCCTCAACGAGAAGGCTGCGTCGGTCGAAGCTGAGCGGTTAGCCCGCACCAATTTGGAAAAGTTGATCGTCGAGCGCAACGAATTCGAGCGGCGTGCACACGCCGCCCCGTTGGATGAGAATGGTCGGGGTGAAGAAAATCACCGCTGTTGGGAGCGGGTAGGCGAACTCGAAAAACAGATCGACGCCATCGCCCCCGACTTAGAGGAGTACACCCTCGAAGCGGCGACTCCAATTTCGACCGTTACGAAATCTGGTCGTCGCTACAAGGAACCCAATAAGGAAGCATCACGGGCGGACATGCGGGAGATGGAAGAGCGGTTCAACACTGAGATTCTCCCCAAGCTACGAGCCGAGGAAGCGGCACGGGACGCCAATGCAACTCTCACTATTACCCTGACCAAAGCTCAAATGCGTGAAGTCGTCGCCGTGCTGGATGAAAGCACATCCCTCGGGATGAGGACAAGGGTTGGGCTCACCATCAACCGTAACAAGCTTGTCTTCGACAGCGCCGAGGATTACCAGCGCATCGGTAAGGTGCTCATCGAGGGGCTGGACAAACGTGAGCGGGCTCTGGACATCCTCCCCACAACCGACCACCTGTTACTCCAATGGCGGGATAAGAGTCCCGAGGGTATAGCGGCTAAGAAGAAGCTTGCCATCGCCAATGGCGCAATCAAGGCATGTCGAGGGGCATACTTTCAGATTTCATTCGGCGATGCCGAGTACGAGTTACCCGAGGATGTGTCCGACAAGATGACCGCCGAGGAAGGACTCGAAGCTAGTGATAACCACCCACGCACTCTCGAAGGATGGAGGCGTGTGTATGAGGATGCCCGTGACGAAGCGAAGTACGCCGAATTGGATGCGAGGTTGAAGCGGCTGGAGACCCCCAAGATTGACGCCGCCAAGCCAACTGTAACGCCAGAATTCGTACTCACCCATCAAGCACGGGCAGGCTTCACATTTTGCACCGAGCCCTACCTAGACAGCCTTGGGCCGTTCCGTGACGGCGTTATTTCGATCCTCGCCTGTTTGGCGCGGCAGGAGCGCATCCGGCTGAGTGAAAGGACCCTCTCGGGTCTAGAACGGGCTCGGGCTCAAGGGCACGTCGGCGGCAGACCACGCATCGACTGCGATCGGGGAAAGCTTCTGAAGCTGCGTGCCGCTGGCAAAAGCCTTGGGGAAATCGCCCGAGAACTGGGGATCAGCAAGACAACAGTCCACCGGATCGTGAAGGGTTCCTGCTGGAGGCACCGATGACCGACAAACACGAGGACGAGCGGTTCGAAGAGCAACTCGTGAGGTGCCGTGACAGGGTGCTCACCGCTTGGGCGTGTGCCGCGCTGCTGCGCCCCGATCTCAGCGCTGCGGGTAAGGAAAAGCTCGCCAAGAAAATTCTGAAGATGGCTGAGAGCGAGGATCACAGATTGGGGATCACTCCTGCTCAGGCGCAAGAGATCGTGTTGTCCAACATCCAGTGCATTGCCAAGAACTGCCCACTGCTGATCTTTGCTGACCCGTTGGCAAGGGAGTTGAACGCCTTCTTTCACGAGGACCACTGAGCGACATCGAGATCAGGGGGCGGAGGTGCCGAGTTGCGGAGGGTGGATGAATAAATCTAAACGAGCAGATGTGCGGCGAGTACATGTGAGGGTGAATGGGGTCACGTTCGAGTCGGTTCGCTTGCGACGGACATGTGGCTCGGGTGATTTCGACATCCTGATCGACGACCCCCACGTCGGGCGCTTTGCCCTGACCTCTGCCGTCCCCAATTTGGAACTGCAGGACGAAGACTCCGACTGGCGACAGGTGACATTGGACGAATTGAAGAAGATTCTCGCGGATGACGGCGAACTCGCGGAGGTTGCCGAAGAGCCGCAGGCGTCCGAAACCGCTGAGCGTGAATCATTCAACCGCCTCGTTGCGGAAGGCGAACACATAATGAATGCGGAGATTGCCCTATTCAGGGCGGGCATTCCATTTTTGCAGCTCCCATTTCAGCAAAACAAGGTCGGCAGCAACCTTTTTATGGTGATGAGTGTGCCGAAAGCCAGAGCCTGCTTGCAGCGGGCAGGATTCCAAGCAAAGTTCGATTCTGAGACGGTTCTGTTCGACGGCTGCAACGGGCA
>Ga0187872_10002518_pt1 | contig 16049 bp, 13 predicted proteins | sample June2016WEW_16_4_FD_132973 | JGI IMG/M metagenome (GOLD analysis project Ga0187872, IMG submission 132973) | Peatland microbial communities from SPRUCE experiment site at the Marcell Experimental Forest, Minnesota, USA - June2016WEW_16_40 | ecosystem: Environmental > Terrestrial > Soil >...
GCGCAGGTGCGTGCGGCCATCGAGCAGAAGAATGAGAAATCATTTGTGCAGGCTTTCGGAGCCCTGTCCGTATCTTGCTCGAATTGCCATGAGGCTGCGAATCATCCCTTTATAAAAATCCAACCGCCCACCGATGCGATGTTCAGCAATCAAAAATTTGCCCCCTGAATTTGTGGGCTTACAAGCCATTCAGTCCAGCCGGCCCTTCATCCAGGCTCCCTGCCACTGAAACCAGCCTCATCCAACACCCGCGGGGCGTGGGAAGCGGGACTGTCAACGGCATCGCCGTCACCACGAACGGTCAGCCGCACTCCGACAACAACATGGTCCTCACTTCGTTCCGTTCGCCTCCTCCTCCGTTTTTTCCCCCCGTCGTCTACCAGAGCAGCTTGAACCAGGTAGGTGCTAGGTGCGGTTCGGGAAAGTACCTGAAAAATAGCCGGACTGCGGCTGCTCTGGTAAGGTCAACAGAAATCATGATCATCCGGCTGTAACCCCCCTTTTTCGGTCACGATTGCTTCTCAAGACTTGTTCACTTGCAATTCGATGTGGAAAGCGTGCGTTCCTAAGCGAATCAAATCGGATTGACATATCTTAATAAATCGCGTAAAGTCGCACACCGCCGCCGGCTTTCGAACGAGCGGCTCAATCCATACCAAGGAAAATGTCAGGAGAACCTGTGACGTATCGTTCATTTGTCCTCGCATCGCTCTTTGTTTTTCTCTGCGCGAATGGTGTCGCGCGCGCGCAATCCACGACCGATCCAACAGCTTCATCAACAACTCAAACGAGCGGAACTGTTCAGACCAACCAGGACGATGGCTTCTTTCACGACTGGTTTACGATGGTCACGGAAACTCAGTCCGAACAGCCTATCTGGATCACTCCCCTCGCCACGACCACCCCTAGGCTCGAGGAGGAGTATCGGTTCGACTTTCAAAGGCAGATCCACAATAGCGGCGTCGAGACGTTCAACTACGGCGTAACCAAGGGTCTGGAAATTATTCCGGCGAAAGGTTTTGAGGTCATCCTCGCCATCCCCGCCTACGTCGTGAACAATCCGGATTCTCCCAAGAATGGATTCGGAGACTGGCGGTTCCTCGTCAAATATCGAATCGCCGCTGGAAACGCGGAACACGGGAACTACATCTTGCATGATCTCTCGCAAGCTACGTTGGGGCCTATGCATCAGCCTCGTCGAGACGGATTCTCAGGAAAAGTGGTCCATCGTGAAACGCTCTGACCGCTCGCAGATCCTCTTCCGTTACGGGAGGCGATGGAAAACTTTGACGCGCGCCGGCTACGTTCCAACGGCTGCCTCACTTCTGCTGGCCCAACCCTTCTTGCTGCTTTTGTGGCTTGCGATGGGGGCGTTCCCGGCGTGGGCCCAAACGGGAGCGAGCCTTTCCGGCGTGGTGACGGACCAAACCGGCGCAGCCCTTCCCAATGTCGCGGTGACAATCAAGAACGTCGACGCAGCTGAAACGCGCACGATCGCAACCGACGGCGGGGGGCACTATCAGGCGTCCGGCCTGCCTCCGGGGCGCTTCGAGATTCGAGCGGCAAAACAAGGATTCGCCGATGAATCGCGCACGGGAATCAGCTTGGCGGTTGGCCAGGGCGCCACGGTCGACATCAAGATGCAGCCGAAGACCGCCGACGTCTGCGCGAGCGGCCACGAGTTCGCCACCACCGATTGCGCGCTGACCTGGCACGGCGTCACGCTGTACGGTGCGTATGACGTCGGCCTCGGCTGGGTCAGCCACGGCTTACCGGTAAACGGCTATAACTATGAAGGCGAATCTCTGGTGAACCGAAACGGCAATCACTCTCGATTCCTCGTTGCACCGAACAACCTGCAGCAGACGGGTCTGGGAGTCAGGGGCAAGGAAGAGTTTATGCCTGGCTGGTCCGTGGTGTTCAACGCTTCAACTGGCATCAATCCGAATTCCGGCCTGCTCGCCAACGCGTCACTCACCGATATCAACAACAACGGCCTTCCGAGGGCCAGCTATTCGGAAGCCATCGACGGCGCGCGCGCGGGCCAACCCTTCAACGACGAATTCTATGCCGGTATATCGTCCACGCAATTCGGCACGCTGACCTTCGGTCGTCAGCGCGCTCTCGGCACCGATGTGATGCTCCAATACGATCCGGCCGGCGGCAGCTATGCCTTTTCGTACATCGGGTATAACGGCACGATGGCCGGTGGCGGCGACACCGAGGACACCCGTTGGGACGACGCCCTGAAGTATCGCCTCACCTATGGCCCGGTCCATTTCGGCGCGATGTATAAATTCGTCAACGGTTCGGGCGGCTGCTACTCGGCCTCCGCAACCTGGACTGCCGCCACCTGTACGCCGGAAGCGCCGCATAACAACGCCTATGGATTCGATCTCGGCGGTGACTACCGCAAATTCTCCGCCGACGCCGTCTTCCAACATTACAACCAGGCGATCAGCGTATTGAACCCCTTGCTGGGGCCCCAGAGTCAGAGTCCGTCGCAGTCGTTTCAGTCGACCACGGACAGCATCAATACAAACCCCATCACCGGGGTCGATCTGATCGACACGAACAACACCGTGTATGGCATCGTGACCGACAACAATGCAATTATGGTCGCTGCCAAGTATGCGTTGGACCCGTTCAAGTTTTATGGCGGCTACGAATACATCTGGCAGAACAACCCGTCGAACCCGTTGGGCGTTGGCGCCTCGGATCAGGGCGGTTATGTCATGAGCGGAGTCGAAGACAACAATCTTGATTCTCAAAAATTGGTGCAGATCTGGTGGACGGGCGTGAAATACGCTTACGACAAGAAAACCGACATCACTTTGTCCTGGTATCAACAGCGGCAGAACACCTTCCGCGTTCCGTCGACCTGCTCGGCCGAAGCTGGTTTCCGCGCTTCCTGCGCGGGCACCCTCAACGAGGTGTCACTCTATGTGGATCATCACTTCACCAAGCGTTTCGATGGTTTCGCCGGAATTGCGTATTCCTACGTGAGCGGCGGCCTGGCCATCGCCATTCCTCATGGCCCCGGTGTCCCTTTTAACTACCCCGACAACCTTGCTCCGACGATCGGTGGTCGTTTCGCCTTCTGATCGTTTCCGCGGCGGGCTCAGTCGAGAGCCCACATGGGTACCTGAAGCGCGATCGGCGGTGCGCTGCTCTTCGCGGCAGTGCGAACTTCGAGAACACCACGCCGCACGTGCGTAGCCGGAGTCGCGGCGCGCCGGTTGCCCGCCAGGCTGCCGAACGTTCTCTGATCGATGACGGAAGGATTCGGCCTGCTGGATTTCTACAAACAAGAGGCTGAGAAGATCCGGGCCGGGAAGCCCTCGTTTTGTGACCCGCCCCCGGTTAACCGAGCCACTGTCCTTCGCGACTTGGATCTAAGACGTAGACGTTTCTGACTAGGTCTGAAGGCCGAAGCCGCCGATCGAATGACATCTTGGCCGTGAGAAGCTCCGAACGGCAATCGCACACTTGTGTCCGCGGGCAAGTGAATCCCGCCACTTTCCTCTTTGATCCACTTCGAAAGCTCGTCAAAAACTTAAGCGGCAAGGATCCTCAAAAGTACGATTTTCCCTGCTAATTCCCTGTTCGAGCCAGCAATTCCGAGGTGCTGAGTCCGCTAAGCCGCATCAATGGAGTGGCTTGTGGCGAATTCAACTGCCCGGACTATGACAAATTCCCTGATTTTTTCCCTGTTAACGGCGGGACAAATGTGAGCACTCACGACGAACGAGAGACGAGAGTTTGTCCCAAAGGGTGCGAAAAATGTGACGGGAGCGCAACCAGTTCCGAAAAAGCGAAAGATGAAATTGCGAAACGAACCCAGCTATCCTGCTCAAGAACAAGCAGATGTATTTTTGTCAGGTCCGTTGCAGGGTCAGGGTGTGTTCTGATATACATGCCGCGCAAGTACCGAACCCCCGGGGGAATCATGACCAGAAAGTTTGCCGTCGTTTGCGCGGTGGGAATATTGTTTATTGGCACCATTATCGGCAGTTCGAGGACTGCTTGCGCGTCATCGGCGTCTCGACAGGAGGCAGCCGCCGCGAAAGCCTGCGATCGAGAATGCCTGAACGGCTTTGTCGACCGGTATCTCGATGCCGTCGTCGCGCACGATCCTTCGCGCCTGCCCGTCACAAAGTTCGTCAAGTTCACCGAAAACGGCCAGAAACTCGAACTCGGGGACGGTTTTTGGCGAACTGCTACCGCCAGAGGGACCTATAAGTTCTATGTAGATGATCCGCTGGCAGGCCAGGTGGGTTTCGAGGGAACCATGCAGGAGGCCGGTCAGTCGGTGATCGTGGCCGTTCGGCTGAAGATAGAAAACCAGGAAATCTCTGAAATCGAGACGATTGTCGCACGAGGCCAGATGGCTGCGGGCGGCGCGCAGAACTTGGAAAAACTCGGCGGTCCGCGCCAGGCGTTTCTCATGGAGATTCCTCCCGCCGAGCGCGTTTCGCGTCTCGACCTGATAAGGACGGCGAACAAGTATTTCTCGGGAATGCAGCAGGACGATGGAAAGGGCGACTATTCCTTCTTTGCCGACGACTGCGATCGCCTCGAAAACGGCATGAAGACGACCAACAATCTCATGCCCATGCCGGGCCTGACAGCGTCCGGAACACCGCGCCCCGCGCCTTCGCCGAAGTACGATCCGGCTGCAAAGCCGACGATGTACTCTGCGGGATGGTCGTGCCGCGATCAGTTTCAGTCCGGCTTGCTCCACTTTGTCACACGGATTCGCGATCGCCGCTACCCGATCGTCGATCAGGAGCGCGGGATCGTTTTCAGCTTCGTCTTCTTCGATCACTCGGCCGGCGACACTCGTAATTTTCAAACACCCGACGGCCGTGCCATCAGCGCCGGTCCCACCATTCCCTTCACGTGGGAGATAGCGGAGATTTTCAAGGTTCGGAATAGTCAGCTGCACGAGATCGAAGCCGTGCTCAACCAGGCGCCTTACGGGATGGGTTCGGGGTGGAGTGGTTGGGAGGAATCCCGATCCGACCAGCCGCAGTGGTAATGGTGCCGTGATCCAAGGTCCGAGGGGAGAATCGTGAAGAAAAAACTGGTGACCGTTGCTGTGGCATGTCTCTTGCTTTTCGGTGTTATCGTTGACAAATCGAATAGGGCCGCCGCGTCTGCGAATGAGGCGACTCCCGCCGTTTCGAACGCTTGCGACAGGGACTGTCTGAATGGATTCGTTGATCAGTATCTCGATGCGGTCGTTGCGCACGACCCTTCGCGCTTGCCCTTGACGAGGACCGTCAAGTTCACTGAAGACGGCCAAAGACTGGAACTCGGCGACGGTTTTTGGAGGACCGCCATGGCGAGGGGCACGTACAAGTTCTACATGGGCGACCCTGTCGCCGGACAGGTCGTATTCTTCGGCACGATGCGCGAGGCCGGCAGTCCGGTCAGTCTCGTTCTTCGCCTGAGAATTGAGGACAAGAAAATCGCCGAAATTGAAACGATCATTGTCCGCACGGGGATGAATCCCGCGCGGCCGAACGACACCGGCGCGGAAAGTTTTGAAAAACTCGGAGGCCCCGATCCGTTGTTTCTGGAAACGATTCCTCCAGCCGAGCGTGTTTCCCGCGATGAACTCGCGAGAACCGCGAACAAGTATTTTTCAGGCATGCAGCAGAACGACGGCAAGGGCGACTATTCATTTTTCGCGGACGATTGCAGCCGCGTCGAAAACGGCCAGGTCACCACCCAGGGCCGCAGCGCGAACGAAATCCAAACCGCTCCACCGGCTTCCGGGCAGAGCGCTTCGGGCCAGAACGGTTTCAGCCGGAACACTTCGTATGGCGCGCTTGCGGGATGCAGGGCGCAATTTCAGTCGGGCTTGCTCCACTTCGTCACGCGCATTCGCGATCGCCGCTTCGTGGTGCTCGACACGGAGCATGGCGTCGCGCTCGCGTTCATTTTCTTCGACCACGCCGCGGGTAACACGCGCACCTTCCAGACGCCTGATGGCCAGACTGTTACCGCCGGGCCGACGAACCCATGGACCTGGGAAATGGCGGAAGCGTTCAAAGTCGAGAACGGCAAGATTCGCCGGATACAGGCGATCTTTCAGCGGTGCCCTTACGGGATGAGCTCGGGATGGAGTAGTTGGGAAGACGCGATGTCAGACAAGGCCAGGTGGTAGCCATGCGGCGAAAGTTCCGGATGAGTGGTCTGCTCGGCCTCTTCCTGCTGGGTTTCGCCGCGTGTGTTCCTCGCGCGGCTTCTGCCGCCGAACCCTCGTGTGATCGCGCGTGCCTTACGGGTTTCGTTGACCAGTACCTCGCCGCGATGGTCGCGCACGATCCCTCGAAGTTGCCGCTCGGCAAAAATGTGAAGTTCACCGAGGACGGCGTCGCGTTGAAACTCGGCGACGCTCTCTGGGCAACCGCCTCCGGCCTCGGAAATTACAAACTGTATTTCGCCGAGCCGGAAGCTGGCGCGGTAGGAGCATTTGTTCTCGTTCAAGAGAATGGAACGCCGGCGATATTGGAAGTCCGGCTGAAAGTCGTGAAGCGGCGGATCGCGGAAATCGAAACGCTTGTGGCGCGCAAGGATACGACGTCTTTCCTCAACACGGACAATTTGAAAGAACCGCGGCCGATTTTTCTTGAGACGGTTCCGGCAACCGACCGTCCGTCGCGCGCGGAAATGGTTTCCATGGTCGGCAAATATTTCGACGGGATCGAGCAGGGCAACGGCGACATCGTCCCGTTCGACAAGGACTGCATTCGAGTCGAGAACGGCATTCAGACCTGTCCTTCGTCAGCATCTTCCGCGCTCGGAGCGCTGAGTTGCGGAGCTCAGCTCAGCACGAAAATTTTTACGTACATTCAGTCGGTGAGTCCTCGCAGGTTTCCGATCGTCGACAAAGAGAGAGGGCTGGTCCTGGCCATCGTGCGGTTCAATCACCCTGCAACGCAGCAAACAGTCGATGTCCCGGGTCACGGCAAGATGACGATGGGGCGCTACTCGCAGTGGCCCAACAGCACCAGCATCGCCGAGCTTTTTAAAATCAAAGACCGCAAGATCAAGGAAATTTCGGCGGTGATTGTCACCGCGACTTATAAGGCGCCGACGGGTTGGGAGTAGTAGCCGTGATTGCGCGCCGCCCTTAAATAGGGCGCCCGCTGAGGGCAGGCGGCGGACTCATTTCCCATCAACTGTAAATGCAATCAGCGCGTTGCCGCGATGTGCGGAAAAGCGGCCTTCGCCGGAGTTGACGTACAAGAAGCCGTTAGCGATCACCGGTCCTTCCGTGCCGAGAGAACCGCCGCTCGCACGCACGCCATTCACCGCGTCATAGGTTTGCGCGGTATCGAAATCTCAGACGATGGAGCCGTCCTCCGTCGAATACCCGCGCAGGTGGCCATCGACCGCGCCCGAAAATACAATGCCGGGAATCACGCTCACAGCGGCCGATTCGACTCCGCCGCAACCCTTTGCGCCCCAGCTGCAGACCCCGGCGGGAGCCTGCTTATGCCAGATCATTTGTCCATCGGCAATCTTCAGTGCGCTGAGGCTGCTGTCAGCGCTGAGCGATTGCTGCAGGACAGATGAAACAAACAACGAAGACGATTCCGGCAAACACCGTGGGTCGCATTCTTGCGCTCCTCGTGAGGCGGTAACTATAGATCAAAACGAGCCCGACGGCATATTGCGTCTGACGTTACCCTGTGGTTATATACGTGCGCTCTGCTTCCCGATCGAACCTCGTGCGGAGGAGCCATGGAGACCGTCGAACTCAGACCTCTGAGTCTAGGGGAACTCCTCGACCGCACGTTCAGCTTGTACCGACGCCACTTCTGGGTGTTCGTCGGGATTATGGCAATTCCTTCCGCGTTCATGATTCCCGCGAACGTGCTTCTTCTCAGCGTCCAAGGCTCAATCATGAACACGGCTTCTTCGGGACGGCCTCCGATTATGCCGACACCCGGTCTTATCGGCGGCATTGTCGCCGGGTATTTTCTATTTTTGATCATAGTCGGCGTTGTTTATGCCATCGCAACGGGGGCCGCCACGTGTGCCGTCGCGGACACCTATCTGGGGCGCAGTGCGACCGTGCGCGGTTCCTTCGCCAGAATTCGCGGGCGATTTTGGAAGCTGATGGGGGTGTTTTTCAACATCATGCTCCGTGTTATGGGATTTCTGCTCCTCTTCATGGGAGTGGCCGTGGGGCTGGTAGCGGGAATCGGCTTTGCCGGCGGGGCGCGTGGCAACCCCGTGATCGCCGCACTCGTGGCCATTCTCGCGGTTCTTGTCTATATCGCGGGACTCGTGTTGTGCGTCTGGTTTGCGCTTCGCTATTCGGTTTCGATCCCCGTCCTGATGATTGAAAACACGGGGGTATTCGATACGATCCGTCGCAGCGTTCTTCTCACCCGTGGCCGCCGTGGCCACATCTTCCTGGCTCTACTGATCGGCGCGATCATTGCGTACGTCGGAGTCATCGTGTTCCAGGGGCCGTTTATGGTGTTCACGATGATTTCGGCGATGCGAGGGCACTGGCCAGCATGGCTGGCTCCCGTGTCCGCCGTTTCTGCCGCGATTGGTGGCTCGATTACGGGCCCAATTTCGATGATCGTGATCGTTCTCCTCTACTACGACACGCGCATCCGCAAGGAAGCATTCGACCTGCAATTCATGATGTCTTCGCTCGATCAACCTGCGCCTGCGGCAGGCACGGTTTCCCCGGCGTGAGGCGAACGCTCCGTTGCGAACGATCTTGAAGCGCGTGGCTTGGCTGGTTCTCTCACTCACGGTTCTGGCGTCGTTCCCGCGGGGAGTTTTCTGCCAGTCGCCCGATTCGCCCGCGACGCAGAGAGCGCTCGACGTGCAGGGATACATCTCGGAACTCGACCGCTGCTCGGCGGTCTTGAACAATCCAGGGAAGGATCCCGCGGCGTTCCACAAACTTCGCGTCACTCTGCCACCACAGTGGACAGTTCAGGCGGGCGAACAGCGCTACGCGGTGAGCACCGATTGGCTGACGGACGCCTTGGCCATCATGGGAAGCAGTACGAGCTCAAATAATTCCCTGCGATTGCAAACCGAGAGGCGGCTTGCGGCGCTCCGTGACGCAGCCAGGGAGCTCGAAGAATCCGCCGGTTCTCAAGACTTGCGGCAGTCGCGCGCGCAGCTTGATCGCGTCATGAGCGCCAGAGAATTTCGTGGAGCGCACGGGCCGTCGTGGTTCGACGTGCTAAAGAATCGCATCTACTCCTGGATTTGGCGCCAGATCGAAAAGCTCCTCGATCGAATTGGCATTTCGCGATCCATCGGCAACGTGATCGCGTGGATTTTGATCTCGCTGGCGGCCCTGCTGCTGACGCTGTGGGCGGTTCGCTTTTTCCTCCGTGGCGCAGCGCGGCCGGAGATGGGTTTGCAAGGTGCTTCGAGGCCCGGGCGAGACTGGCGTGATTGGCTGCGGGATGCCCGCGGCGCATCCGAGCGGGGCGATTACCGCGCGGCGATCCACGCCGCCTATTGGGTCGCGGTAGTGCGGCTCGAGGAGACGAAGTTTCTTCCCCAGGACCGTTCGCGAACTCCCCGGGAATCGTTGCGGCTGATTCGCCGCGAAAGCACGGAGTATGCACCTCTCGCCCAGTTGACACGCCGTTTTGAGCTTGTCTGGTATGGTTATCGCCCTGCCACGGAGGCGGACTGGAGCGAAGCGATGCAACAGTTGGAGACACTCGGATGCCTGCGTTCCTCGACGCCAGCGATCGCCGCCTCCTGATCGGCGCTGCAATCGTCATGGTGCTGCTTCTCGCGCTGACTTACGCCTTGGCACCGACACCGGCCCAGCAGTCCATAGGCTACCCGTCGAGTTATTCCCCGGAGTGGGACGGCGCGAAGGCGGCGTTCTTGCTGCTCAAGGAAATGGGTTACCGCGCCGAGCGCTGGGAAGAGTCTCCGGAAAATCTACCGGTCAGCTCCCAGAACACAGTTCTCGTTCTTGCCGAGCCATTCGAGGGTGGGTCGACCGAAGAGCGAACCGCAATCCGCAGGTTCGTGTTGGCGGGAGGGCGCGTGGTTGCAATTGGCGCGACGGCCGCGCATCTCGTTCCGGAGGCTGATGCGACCGCCGTTCCCGATTGGAATCCCCAGCCGAAGATTTACTCGGCACTACTCCCTTCGCCCTTCACGCGCGATGCTCCGGAGATCACGATGGTGGCGCCCGACGCGTTTGGATCGAGCACACAGCCGTGGCTCGGGCTCTACGGGCGAGACGATAAGCAGCTCGGGGTCGTTTCATATCGCGTCGGGAAGGGTGAGGTCATCTGGTGGGCTTCGGCGTCGCCGTTGGCGAACGGCTCGATTCGTGACAAGGGCAACCTGGCTTTCTTTCTGAATTGCATCGGCGCCAGCTCACAACGCGTTCTCTGGGACGAATACTTTCACGGCGCGCGAGGGTCGCTCGTTTCGTATTTTGCCGAGACTCCGCTGCCGTGGGCGGGCTTGCAGATCGCTATCGCTTTCCTCGCCTTTTTATTTACGTTCTCGCGGCGAGTGGGACCGGCTCGAGTTCCGGTTGGTGAGTCGCGCCTCTCTCCTCTTGAATTTGTGCAAACGCTGGGCGATCTTTACAAATCCGCACACGCCTCTCCGGCGGCCGTGAGCGTGGCCTATCAACGATTCCGACTGTCTCTTTCGCGGAAGCTGGGTGTGCCTGCGCTGGTCAAACTGCCGGAACTGTGCCGCGCCGCCGTCAGCCGATCTGGCTGGCCGGAGGCGCCGCTTCTCGATACACTCGCCCGCTCGGAACGGGCGATGCGCAGCATCAGCCTCCGCGAGAATGAAGCGCTGGAACTGATCCGCCAGCTTCACGACTACTCGGCACGTCTCGATTCGCGGCGGCAAACTGGACGGGAGAAACGTTGATGGAAATGAGCGCAGCCGCCTTGGCCTCGCATGTCCGGAAAGAATTCTCAAAGATCATCGTCGGGCAAGGCGATGCCTTGGACCAGCTTCTGCTGGTAGTCGTCACGAGAGGCCATGCATTGATCGAAGGGGTTCCGGGGCTCGCGAAGACGCTCGCCGTCAAGTCTCTCGCACACATCTTTCGAATACAGTTCCAACGCGTGCAATGCACTCCGGACTTGATTCCCGCCGATATCCTCGGCGGCAATATTTTCGAGCCCTCGTCGAGCAGCTTTCGGCTGCACCGTGGCCCTATCTTCACCGATCTGCTCCTCGTCGATGAAATCAACCGCATGCCACCCCGCACGCAATCGGCGCTCCTCGAAGCCATGGAAGAGCAACAGGTAACGATCGACGGCACGAGCTATCCGCTTTCGCGGTCGTTTTCCGTCTTCGCGACGCAAAACCCGATCGAATTCGAGGGCACCTACCCACTGCCCGAAGCGCAGCTCGACCGATTCCTCATGAAGATCCGCATCGGCTATCCGGAAGCCTCTCAGGAATCGGAAATCCTAGCCCGTTACCAGGGGGGATTCGAAGCCAGGAACCTCGATCGCGCAGGACTGGAACCCGTTCCGGCGGAAGCCTTGCAAGCAGCAAGAGAAGAAGCGGCGCGCGTCCGCGTGGAGCCAAAGCTCTTCGATTACATCGTAGCCATCGTTCGCGCGACGCGCAATTCGCCCGCCGTAAGTCTTGGGGCAAGCCCGCGGGCTGCCATTTCAATGATGCTGGCGGCCAGGGCCACGGCGGCCATAGAAGGTCGCGATTTTCTCATTCCCGATGACGTCAAGATCGTGGCTGCGCCGATCCTGCGCCATCGGATGATACTCAAACCAGAAGCGGACCTCGAGGGCGTGACTCCCGATCAGGTGGTCACGGAGGTCCTTGCCGGCATCGCCGTTCCGAAATAACGTCCGTGAACAGACTGGTCCCTTCGAACGTGGCTGCGCGAGCGGAGAAAGCCGGCCGCATTCCGGTCGCTTTCGGCCGCCGATTTTTTCTATTCCTCTTCATGGGGCTGGTCTGGATCGCTCCCGCCTGGCGCGAACCGCGCTTCCTCTACGCGCTCGCCTTCTGGGATCTCGTAGCGCTCGCACTCTGGGCCTGGGACTTGAGCCGCATCCCCAGGCCAGGGCAGCTCGAGGTCCGGCGAATCTGGAGCGAGCCTCTCGGGCTTGCCAAGCCGATGTCGGTGGCGCTCGAGGTACACAATTCCTCCCCTACGCCGATCTCCGCGAAGATGAGCGACGAAGCGCCCGACACCTTTTGCCGCGAGCTCCCGAGCGTCGACATCTCCGCGCCGGGCAAAGGATCTTGGCGCGCCTCGTATGCAATTCAACCCCGGTCACGGGGCGACGCACGCTTTGGCGATGTCTGGCTTCGCTACGAAAGCCCGTTGCGCATTGCCCAACGGTGGGCGCGAGCGCGCCTGGGCCAGACGGTTCGCGTCTATCCGAACCTCGAGGAAGCGCAGAAACTCCGCATCTACCTGATTCGCAGCCATCAGATTGAACTCGAAAAGCGTCTGAAGCGGCAGCGCGGTTACGGCCGTGAGTTCGAGAGCTTACGCGACTATCGCGAGGGTGACGAGTGGCGCGACATCTGCTGGAGCGCCACCGCCCGGCGCGGCAAGCTGATTACGAAAGTCCATCAGATCGAACGCAGTCAGGTTCTCTGGCTCGTGCTCGATGCGGGGCGACTCCTTCGGGCGCGCGTGGATGGCCTGACCAAGCTTGACTACACCGTGGATGCGGCACTCAGCCTGGCTCAGGTTGCGTTCTATTCTGGAGACCGCGTGGCGTTGCTCGCCTACGGTCGCAAGCCGCAGCAGCGCGTGGGCGCGGGGCGCGGCGTGCCTCATCTGCGCGTACTGCTGGAAAGCCTCGCGCAGGTGCGTGCCGAATCGTTCGAAGCGGACCATATCCTGGCTGCGGAGATGCTGCTTTCGATGCAAAGCCGGCGCAGCTTGATCGTTTGGCTTACGGATCTCGCCGAAACCGCCGCCACGCCGGAAGTGATCGAGTGCGCCGCGAAGATGGCCACTCGTCATTTGGTCCTTCTTGGGATCATCGGCCAGCCGGAATTGCACGGCCTCGTCGCGGCCAGCCCTGAAAATACGAGCGAGATGTATCGCTACACCGCGGCTCTGGAAATCGTGCAGCGGCGCGACCTCTTGCTCCGGGGGCTGCGCCAGCAGGGCGTGTTGACCCTGGAGGTGGATCCTACGCGGCTATCGACAGCGCTCGTAAACCGATACCTGGAGGTGAAGGAGCGCAGCCTGCTCTAGCGAGTGGGTGGTGCGGTGGTCGCAGCCGCGCCCGGCCGGGCTGCGCGCGGTTGTCTTGTCGTCTTTCGCATAACAAAAAGCAGAAGCAGACCGAAAAGCCCCGCGGCTACGGTGTACTTCACCGCGACCGACAGATCGGACGGCGAGACAAACCCCTCGATTGTCCCGGCCACAATCAGCAGCGGAATGATCCCGAGGACAAGCCGCACAGCTCGCCCCCCTTCCTGCACGATGGAAGCTTTGCGCGGCAAGTTGCCAGGGAACAGCAATCCCTTTGCGAGCAGCAGACCTCCGCCGCCCGCGATGAAAATGGCGGGCAACTCAAGCACGCCATGCGGCGCGACAAAGCTCAGCAGTTGCTGCGACATTCCCACCTGCCAGCAAGCCGCGTTCACCACGCCGAACAGCAGCCCATTTAGCGCCAGCATCCAAATCGTTCCAAGCCCCGCGGTGATGCCCAGCGCAAAAGTGGTGAATGAAACCGTCAGATTGTTCGTCATGATGAAGCTTGAGGCGAGCGGCTTGATGGTCACGACCGAATGCGTCCACATTTGGCGCTTTTCGATCGTTTCCATCATGGCGCTGCCGAGCAGGTATCCCTGAAATCGCGGATCGGCGATCGCCATCATCATTCCCGCCGCGGCCAACGCGAAGAAGATCGCGCCGGCGGTCAAAGTGTATGGCAGCGTGTCGTGGAAAACCTGCGGGAACGTCTCGCGATAGAACGTGATAATCCCCCCGGCTCGCGAGCGCCGGCCCATGTATATGAGGTTATGCGCGCGGCCGAGGAGCTGATTCAGATAGTGGGCCAGGTCCCGGCTGGAAGCATCTTCGCGGATCGTGGCAAGGTCCGACGCCGTCTGGCGGTATAATAACGCCAACTCTTGCAGCTCGGCATGAGTCAGTGCGCGGACGCCGCTCTGGCCGGAGCGCGCGAGGAGCTCGTCGATGCGCGCCCAGTACGGACGCCGTTTCTGAAGCCAGCTCGTGGAGATCACCGATGTCCTCGGCCGACAAGCTTACCATCGAAACGCCGGAGCAGACCTCGCTCGAGTTTCCTCTTGCCGGAATCGGCAGCCGCTTTCTTGCGCTCGCCGCGGACACTCTTCTGCAAGCGGCCGTGTTTTGGGTGCTGATTATCGTCGTGGCGATCTTCGCCGTTTCATTCGCCTCGTTTTTTTCCGGCACCAAGGGTCTTTATGCGGCGGCTATTCTCTTCTTTCTCCTCTTCAGCTTCCAATTTGGCTACTTCGCTCTGTTCGAAGCCCTGTGGAACGGCCAGACGCCCGGCAAGCGCTGGACGCATCTGCGCGTCATCAAAGATTCCGGCCGGCCGATTAGCGCCTACGACGCCATTCTGCGCAATCTCATCCGCATCGTCGATTACCTGCCGACCCTCTACGCTACCGGAGTGATCACCATGCTCATCAGTCGCGAGAACAAGCGCGTGGGCGACTATGCGGCGGGCACTGTCGTGATTCACGAAAAACCGTTGGAGGGCGTCAGCTCCATCTGGCAGAGCCCGGCGACGCTGGCGCAGCCGATCGCGGCAGGTCCGCTTCCTCAACTCACCGTCGAGGAGCTTCAGCTCGTGGAAGCCTTCCTCAATCGCCGCAGTAGTCTCGAGCCGGACGTACGCAGGGCCATGGCACGCCAGATCGCGGACCGCCTGGGCAAGCAGTGGAATGTTCCCGTCGAAGCCCGCCCGGATGCAGAGAAGTTCCTCGAAGCCGCGGCTGAACAGCGGCGCCACACGGCCCGCTTTCGATGACATTGGCATCAAACCGAGTGTCGGACGAGAGGGGACCGTGCGCTTGAGGAGACTTCTGGCCTTGTTCGTGCTTAGCGTGGCGGTGGTTCACGCGCAAGCCAACGACGGCGAACTGCGTCTGAAGGTGACCGACCCGTCCGGCCTGGGCGTGAAGACCTCAGTACAGATCGTGAGCCAGGCAAATCAGTACCGAAACAGCCTAACCACAGACGATGAAGGCAACGCGATCGCTCAACGCCTCCCTTACGGCGTCTACCAGGTTGAAATTCGGCAGCCTGGGTTCGCCGAGGTGTCCGATTCTGTCGAGATTCGTTCCTCGATTCCGCAGCAGTTCACGATTCAGCTCAAACTGCCCTTAATCAACCAGTCTGTGACGGTCAACTCCGTCAATACGTTGATCAATCCCGATCAAGCGGGCTCCGTAAGCCAAGTTGGGACAAATCTCATCCAAAACCGGTTCAGCTCCTTGCCCGGCCGCTCGTTGCAGGATCTGGTGAATTCCCAGCCCGGCTGGCTGTATGAAGGCAACGCCGTCCTGCATCCTCGGGGCTCGGAATACCAGACGCAATTTGTCGTCGACGGCATCCCTTTCACCGACAATCGCTCGCCGAGCTTCGGGCCGGAGATCGAGGCGGACGACGTGCAATCGATGAGCGTCTATACCGCGGGCATTCCTGCGGAATATGGCCGGAAAATGGGAGGCGTCATCGAGGTCAATACGCTCGAGGACTCGGAGCAGGGTTTTCACGGCCAAGTGGTGCTTTCCGGCGGCAGCTTTGATACCGCCGGCGCGTTCGCGCAGAGCCAGTACGTCTGGGGCAAGAACACGTTTGGCGCGAGCGCGAGCGGCAGCATGACGGACCACTACCTGAATCCCGTGGTCCCGCAGAACTTTACAAACATCGGTACGCTGGGCGATTTCTCGGTCCACTACGAGCGCGACCTGACGCCGGACGATCGGTTAAGTCTGATCGTGCGGCACGAGCTTTCGCGCTACGACCTCCCGAACGAGCAGGTGCAGCAGACCTGGTGCCATCC
>Ga0187872_10002520_pt1 | contig 16031 bp, 15 predicted proteins | sample June2016WEW_16_4_FD_132973 | JGI IMG/M metagenome (GOLD analysis project Ga0187872, IMG submission 132973) | Peatland microbial communities from SPRUCE experiment site at the Marcell Experimental Forest, Minnesota, USA - June2016WEW_16_40 | ecosystem: Environmental > Terrestrial > Soil >...
CCCAAACCCCAGCAGCCGCCGACGGCAGCCTGGATAAATCCGCCTGTTTTGACGACGGCGAGTCAGGAAAATGCTCACTAATTAACGCCGCCGGGTGTCTCAAAATCGTTGACAAGTTCCGGGGTGCCTCTCCTTTTCGGGTGATGACCAGGAACTTATACTGTTGCAATTGCTGCGCATTAAGGGTCACGTAGCGAATATTATCTGCGCTACCTACGCCGGCCGTGTTCTTCGCGACGGGCGTCAGCGCAACCGGAGGATCGACCGTCAAATCCGAACTGAGCCGATTGCCGAAGAGCAGAAATTGGGCGCTGTTCTTCTCCTGTTTCAGCAGCACCAGTCTGTCTGCTTGGCTCAAAGGAGAGAGACTTTGAGGATGAAGCTGAAACGATTGGTTTTCGGCGGCGAACAATGCCTTCAGTGTAATCGTTGGCGAGGAAACCAGCGTGGCGGTCGGGATGGCGATAGTGAGCAATTTTTTATTCGCGGCGGGAGGAATAGGTTTTTCTCTGCGATCGGGCATGGGAATATCGCAGGCTAGCTGGGACAAATTCTCTTCCGGCTGACGGTTCAGCGGCGAATCCGAAAGACCGTAGACTTTACCCGCGACAAGTAACAGAGTCCGGTAGGGCGGCCGAAGGGGATCTTTAGCGCCTGCGGGAGCCAGTTCGCAGTAGGGCACAGTCAGCTCACTGTTTACAGTGTCCAAGGCTCGTACAGACACAGCTGCGTCGCCGGTCCAGATCTTCCAATCCCTGTCGATGGTCAACGGCACGCGATCTCCGCTTCTCGAAACCAGGAACGAATTCTTGGAGAGGAGATCGGCAGCAGGTGCGATGAAACTGAGAGCGGAAATCTCACGAAACAAGCCCGAAGATGAATCGCTGAGTACCGAGCCGCCAACCCTAACGTAGGTGCCCGCCAGGAAGCTTCCTTCCAGTCGGACCATCACAAGCCCTCCACCAAGATCGTCGATGCTCCCATCGTTCAGAACCGGTTCAATCTCGCTGAGGCGATAAGGCCGAATGGGATAGCTGTAGAGATACGCGGACCGCCCGGGCAGTTCCTCTCCGACAAGCCCGTTTTTGCGATCGAAGCGATGCCATGATGTGTGCACAACCGCCTGACCGTACTGCGGATCCGAAGTATGCTCGGCGAATGCAAGCTGGAGGACAACCTTGCGCCGCTCCGGACTTACAAATCTTTTCCCAAGGACGGGACGGAACATCCATCGAATTCCAACACACTGATTTGACGTGCACTGTGTCTTCAGCATGTCATCTTCAGAAGGCTGAAAAACCTGGGCGACCGTATCTTGATCCTGAACCAGGAAGTAGGAGTTGCGGCCGAAAAGCCAACCGGCAGACACTCCGAGAAACTGCGTCGCGATTCCTGCTCCGAGGCTGGTCGAACTGTTGCGGACGGCCGCCACGTTAAATGTCCTCTCGCTCGGGATCATGGCGGTCACGGCCGGCGGCGCAGGCGCGGCCTTGCAGTTAGCGACAATAACCTCCACCACGGCAACGGCATCCTTCTCCTCCCTGGTAGGCGCGAGGGTTACGTCGAAGCCAATCGTCGCACGAGACCTCATCTCAAGGTGTGATCCGCCGCTGTCTTTGAAACGCATCAAGCGGTCTGACAGGGCGCCTTCTTTTTCCAACAACTCGGTACTCAGGGCTGACGCGAGTTGCATCTGCTCCGAGAGGACGGCGGAGGACTGTACCGAGAAGCCCGTAGTGGCTGCTGGCGAAACGGGAGCCGGTGTTGCGGCCGGCGCGGCAAAGCTGGACGTCGTCGTTTGGGTTGTGCCTGTAGCAGGATTCGAGGTTGTCTGAGTCACGAGTTGATTGTTCGACACTGGCACTGATTGCCCGTTGCTGGCTGCAGTCGTACCGCTACTTACAGTGCTGGTTTGTACCGTTTGCGCATTCGGAATTGCGGCCGTGGCTATGCGCTGAGCGGTTGGCGGACCCTGAATGTTGAATGACAGTGACGAAAAGCTTTGGTTCATGCCGCTGACATTTCCCAGATGAGAGATCAGCGAACCCTGATCCAGGCCCGTGAGAGCGGCAAGCCTTGTCATGTTAAGCTCCAGTTGCTGCTGGAGCATAGCGTCATCATAGCTCTTCAAATGTTCGACGAATATCCCGTCAGGCTTTCCTAATGCCAGATCCACTCCGCAGGGATGACCGGCAGAAGGCGGCGCGAAGATGTCCGCAGCAGAATTACCCCCTACGGGTGCCGCTTTGCCAGTACCCTGGCCTGCGCCTTTCGGCACCAATAGAACGAGCATCATGAGCGATGCCACGCACCGGTTCCACATTTGACACCCTCCCTCGATCAACGATCAGACGCTTTGCGGGCAGGTCTTGACAGTCTGAAAGTAGAAGGTCTGATCATCATTATTTGTGAACTGTCCCTGAACCTCTATGCAATCACCGTTACGCCATCCGAGGTTCTTCAGGCGATTGGTCGCTCCACTGACGTCATTCGGGATTCCCGCTATCACAGCCAGGAGCACATTGAGTGGAGGATTGACAGCCGGTTCACGCGGACACTGCTGAAGGCGAGAGTTGTTGGCGATGTATCGTAGCTTACCCCGAAGGACTGTAGGCAAGTGGTCCTCCTCTTAAGTCGCCGGAACTTCAGGGCCCACCATTGTTCTATTCTGAAAGTGCAGTCAACCTACACCACAAGTCAGAGTTAGGCAAATAAATTCTCGAATGTCGTTCCCTACGCTGTTTATCGCTTGCCACACTAATCTGTCACGTATTTTCAGCAGGTTACGGTGCATAGAGCGAAAGTCATTATGAGGCAGCGCGCTCCGGAGAACTCGATCTCCCGGTGGCTCCAGGACAGGACTCCCGCTACAGGATCTCAGGCGTCCGCCGCGTGCTTCAGCCGATTGTGGGCGTATCGCGGACGACGCGAGAGGGCAAATGACTGAAAAACAGTGATTTCCATCCACGACGCGGGTCAGTAACTCCGTCGCATGAGGACGAATTTGGGGATTCCGAGAACACAGTACTTGCGGTCCTGAACAGTTTGCATATCATTGCTTCATAGTTTGGATAACTGAGAATTATGTGTGGTGGCCACAAAGAGCTCTCGCCTGGGTCGCGAGCGGCCCGCTCGAGCGGTAGTTAGTTACCTTGGCAGACTCAGGAGCGGGTTGGCATAAACCTCTCCACAGCTGAAAGTCCTACAAGTGGAGGACTATAGAGAGCAGGTCGGCATCTTTGGTCGACGACGAGACTTGCCGCGCGAGTGGATGCCTAGGGCCAGCATGGTTCGCTCTGAGTTTCTGTTGTGTTGCTGCTAATAATTCGGTAACAATGTCTGCGCCTTTGAATGTTTTCATCTTTGTAAGGTACTTCTCACATGTTCGATCTGGATCGCCGTTCTTTCTTGCGCGTGGCCACGGCAGCGTCGTTTGGGGCAGCCAGCGGTTCAACGCCGGCGCTCGCCGTGCCGCAGGCAACTGGTGCGAATACTGCCGCGGCGGCTCCGCCCGCAGTCACACGTATGCTGGCTCGGTATATCGTCAGCGCGAAATATGAAGACCTGCCTCAGGGGGTCCGCAAGCAGGGGGCGCGGACATTGCTGAACTGGGTTGGCGTTGCGGTTGGAGCCTCACACCACGAAGGCGTCAACGATGTGGTCGCCGCTCTAGCGCCGTTCTCCGGCCCTCCCCAGGCCGCTATCATGGGACGGCATGAGCGCTTTGACATCCTGAACGCCGCCATGATCAACGGCATCAGCACTCACATCTTCGACTTCGACGATACACATCCCAAGACCCTCATCCATGCATCTTCGTCGGTCGCTCCAGTTGTGATTGCACTCGCTGAGTACCAGCCGGTTTCAGGCAAGGATTGTCTGAATGCTCTCGTTTTGGGCGTGGAAACTGTGTTCCGCATGTTCAACGCTGTGTGGCCAGAACATAATGATCGTGGCTGGCACGGCGCCGGATCGATAGGCCAGTTTGGCGCCGCCGTTGCCGCTGGCAAGCTTCTGGGGCTCAGCGAGCAGCAGATGGTCTGGGCGCTGGGATTGGCGGCCTCGCAGCCGGTTGGATTCATAGAGTCGTTTGGCTCTATGAACAAAAGCTTTAACCCCGGACGTGCCGCACACAATGGACTGACGGCGGCCCTCCTAGCCGCCAGAAATTACACAAGTTCCAACCAGATGCTTGAAGCAAAATACGGCTGGGCAAATGTCGTCAGCACCAAGCAGGACTACCGGAAAATTATCGAAGGTCTGGGGCAGCGGTACGAAGCTGCACTGAACACCTACAAGCCGTTTGCCTGCGGCATCGTATTGCACCCCGCTATCGATGCCGCCATTCAATTGCGCAACCAATACCAGCTGACGGCGGAACAGATTGACCACATTGATTTGCGTGTCAATCCGCAAGTGCTGGTCTTGACGGGCAAGAAGACTCCATACGCAGGGCTTGAAGGCAAGTTTAGCATTTACCATGCGGTGGCAGTGGCGGTTGTGGAGGGCGCGGCGGGTGAAAAGCAGTTCAGCGAACGTGCGGTGCGCGATCCAGTCGTTGTAGCCCTGAGGGGCAAAGTGGTGCCAGGGGCTCAGGGCTATAAGTCAATCGCGCTCGTGATGGACACTGTTCCGGGGATGGAGTTTGTCTCGGTGAACTATCCACACGCCAGAGTTCTCTATCTGCCGGCGATAAAGGAACGTGTACCTGTATTCGAAGGGAAGTTCCGCATTACTGAGGATCTCAAAGTGGACTCTGCTGCGGATACGTCTCAACCGCGATTTGCACCAGTGCCCACCGCCGAGCTAACGGCCGCAGCTTCTCCAGGCTCTCGGCCCGAGGAAACTGCTTAGATCACAACACCGCAGATCCTTGCTGCGTGTCCGTCGTCTGATGAATCTGCCAGACAGTCGCCCCCATGCTGGGGGGCTCTCGAGGGTAAACGCATACAATATTCGTTTACCGTTCTTGACAACAGGGAATGTGGCGGGCATATTGAGGCACAGATCTTCCGGCGAATACTGCCTTTGAGCTGCCGGAATGGCAGTGCGCTCGTTTCGTTCCCTGAGGCCTAGAGCCGCACGGCCATGTTGCATCGGATGGTTGCTCCGGCCGCTAGGCCGGTGAGAGGAAAGCAATGCACGACTTGACTGGCAGGATCGCAATTGTAACCGGCGCGGGCTCCGTCGGGCCCGGTTGGGGAAATGGCAAGGCAACCGCGGTATTGCTCGCGCGACAAGGGGCAAAAGTCTTCGGACTTGACGTCAACGACGAGGCCGCTTGCGTAACTCGCGAGCTGATCGAGAAAGAAGGCGGGACCTGCGTCGTACACCACTGCAACATGATGGATTCGAAAGACGTAAAAGCCGCGGTCGACGCCTGTATGGAGCGCTTCGGCAAGATCGATATTCTGATCAACAACGTCGGCGGCTCGGCGCCGGGCGATCCGGTGTCCATGAGCGAAGAAGTCTGGGACAACCAAATCGACTTCAACCTGAAAACCGCATTCCTGGGTTGCAAGTACGTGCTGCCGATCATGGAGAAACAGGGTTCCGGAGCGATCGTGAATATCGCATCGATCGCCGGACTGCGGCACCACTCGGCGGGGCGTACTTATGTCGCCTACAGCTCTGCCAAGGCGGGGATGATCGCGCTCGGCAAGGCCACGGCGATGGCCTACGTGAAGAAGGGTATTCGCTGCAACACCGTGGTCGTCGGCACCATGCATACCCCGCTTGTCGAAGCTCGCTTGGTGAAGCAGATCGGAGGCGGCGACGCTGCCGCGCTGATGGCGAAGCGTAACGCGGGGATTCCGATGGGCCGCATGGGAGATGCGTGGGATGTTGCCCATGCCGTGCTGTTCCTGGTCTCCGATGAAGCACGCTACATCACCGCGACGGAGCTCATCGTCGACGGTGGCATTTCCTCGGCGAGACCCTGATGTGATCGGAGCGCAACTGGGACACCTGCCGGGGATCCCGGAGAAGGAAGATGAAGCTTCTAAGGCAGCTCTATATACAGGTCCTCATCGGCCTCGCTCTTGCTGCCGTGCTGGGCTTTACGGCTCCTGCGACCGCGGTGAAGATGAAACCCCTGGGCGATGGTTTCATCGCGCTGCTGCGAATGCTTCTCGGGCCAATCATTCTGGTCACAGTAGTTCACGGGCTGGCCAGTGTGAAGGACATGCGCAGGCTGGGTCGCCTCGGGGCGAAGTCTCTCCTCTACTTCGAGGTAGTCAGCACGCTCGGCATTGTGGTGGGCGCCATCGCCGTCAACGTCTTTAAGCCGGGGGTGGGCCTGCACGCCAAACTCGATATGGCCATGGCCCCGAACATTGCCGGAGTATCGGCCGTCGCCGGCAAGCTTACGGTGGTAAATTTCCTGTTGAGCATCATTCCAACCACGATGGTAGATGCTTTTGCCAGTGGGGCGATTCTCCAGGTACTGTTCATCTCGTTATTGGTAGGCATCGCCTTGATGCTCACGGCAAAGCCGGACTCGGTCATTTTGCGCGGCATCGCCGAGTTCCAGACCGTTCTGTTCAAGATTATCGGATTCATCATGCGCCTGGCCCCGCTTGGCGCCTTCGGCGCGATGGCGGCGGCGATCGGGAGCTTTGGAGGCACAACCCTCGTCTATCTCGGGCGGATGATTCTGCTGTACTACGCGAGCTGCCTGTTTTTCATCTTCGTGATCTTCGCCATCATCACCAAGTGGACGGGGATCACCATCTTCCAGGTATTGAAACTCATCAAGGAGGAGATCTTGCTGGTGTTCGGTACCGCTTCAGGCGAGGTTGCGTTTCCACGCCTCATCGAGAAGCTGCCGAAGGCGGGCTGCGAGGAGGCCGTGGTCGGTTTCGTGCTTCCGGCCGGCTATAGTTTCAATCTGGATGGAACTGGAATTCAAATGGCGTTGTCGGCCGTGTTCATCGCGCAAGTGACGGACACGCCATTTCCGCTTTCACAGCAACTCGCTTTGTTCGCCGTGCTGTTGTTCACCTCGAAGGGAGGAACCACGGTCGCCGGGGGAGCTTTCATCAAGCTGGCCGCGACCTTGCAGTCGATGCGTACGCTTCCCTTGGGCGGGCTTGGACTGCTGTTAGGAGTCGACCGATTCATGGCGACCGGCAGCGCGCTTACCAACATGATCGGCAACACGGTGGCGGTCCTTGCGATTGCGAAATGGGAAAAGGCTTTTGATCGCGACAAGTTCTATCGCTTTCTGGCCGCCCAGAGCGCCGACGCGATTCGGCCAGCGGTGGCCGCCTCGCATGGAATCAATTTGCAGGCAACAGCCGGTTCCGTCGCGGAGCAAGCCACCACTTCTGTCGCAACTGATAAGGACTGAGACGGCGCTCGGAGCCGCCCGGCTTAGTTCCGCGCAGCGGCTAAAGGCCGGTGGACGTTGTACGCGGACCGTGGCACGCCGGCGTCCGCCACTTGCGGCCAGCACAGGACTCCAGCTAGGGAGGTTGGGAGATGAGTAGTGTTTCGCAGACGCCGTCCGGGGAACATGACTCCGATATCGAGGCCCTTGGCCAGAGCGCGATCCGAAAGAACACGCGGCGACTGGTGCCGATACTGGCATTGGCGTACTTCTTCAGCTATATCGACCGCACCAACGTAGGCTTCGCTGCCTTGACAATGAACCACGATCTGCGGCTGACCGCGACGCAATTCGGCTGGGCCGCTGGTGTCTTTTACATTGGCTACTGTATCTTCGAGGTTCCGAGCAACCTTGCCCTCTACCGCTTTGGTGCGAGACGCTGGTTGGCTCGGATCATGCTCTCTTGGGGATTGGCTGCGGCCGCCACGGCGCTTGCCACCGGACCGAAAACGTACTCTTTGCTGCGCCTGGTGGTGGGGGCGGCCGAGGCGGGCTTCTTTCCCGGCGTCGTCTACTATCTCTCGATATGGTTCCCGGTTCAGTCGCGCACGCGTGTGCTGGCGTGGTTCCTGGTTGCGGTTCCTCTCTCCCAAGTTGTCGGCGGTCCGATTTCGGCGCTGATTCTCCAGATGAATGGCTTTCTTGGCTTCACGGGCTGGCAGTGGATATTCATTATCGAAGGAATGCCCGCATGTCTGTGCGGCTTATTTACCTTGTTCCTGCTCGCCGACGAACCCAAGGATGCGAAATGGCTGACGCAACCAGAGCGTAACGCGCTGATGGCGATGCTGGGACAGGAGCGCCGGGAACAGGAAAGACGAAGCTTCCTTCCCGCCCTTAAAGACGTGCGCGTGCTCATGTTGACGGCTATCCTGTTCTTCTACATCATAGGGATCCTCGGAATTGGCGTCTGGTTGCCGTTGATACTGAAAAGCCACGGGCGGCTCTCGAACTTGCAGATAGGATTCCTCTCTTCGGTGCCTTATATCGTCGGCAGCATCGCCATGATCCCTTGGGCGCGACAGGTGGACCGGAGTAGAAAATACATTAAGAATCTCGCGCTGGCCCAGTTGCTTGCCGCATCCGGGTTTGTCTTCTCGGTTTGGTTCTCGTCGCTGATTCCCGCGCTGATCGGCATCACGGTTGCAGTCATCGGACTCAGCTCAATTCGTCCCTCATTTTACGTGATGCCGTCACGCTTTCTGACCGGCGCCGCCGCGGCCGGCGGCATCGCTTTTATCAATGGGGTCGGCAATCTGGGTGGAATGGTAGGTCCGATCATGGTGGGCTGGTTGAAGGATGCGACCGGTTCCTATGCCGCCGGCATGATCGGCATGGCCGGCACACTGGTGATCGCTGCCATCCTGACCCTGTCGCTGAAGCTGATTGTGAAGCAGGAGTAGGCGTGAGGCGCTTAGAACTCTTTTCCTAGTACCCAGCCACTCGCCGAAGTTGTAGTGCGAAGAAGCCCGTGTTCATCCCGCCTTTCCTTCGGCAATAAATCCAGCAACAAGAAAAGCCCCGACCGAGTCGAGGCTTGCGCAACCCTGAAAACATTCCTCAGAATAAATCTGAAGGGGATGTGATGCTCAGAAAGAAGGAAAGAGCCGCCCCTCCAACAGGAATGCAAAAGGGTGATTATTTATAATCCGACATCCCGTTCCATGCAGTACAATTCGTGCGATTCAAAGCCAGATGAATGCTTGAGTCGTAATCGCTCATATTCGGGAAGTGAGGATCATGTCGTTCCTATAAACCAAGCGTGGGAGGATGTATGTTTGACTGGTTCACGGAGCTAACGAAGCGGGAAAAGCGAACCTTCTGGGCGTGCCTTGGGGGGTGGAGTGTAGATGCTATGGATACGCAGATGTATCCATTGGCAATTCCCGCGCTCATTGCGCTGTGGGGAATGACCAAAGGTCAGGCAGGGATTCTCGCGACTGCCGTTCTGATTGTTGCCGCAATCGGAGGATGGATGGCAGGGGTGCTTGCGGACCGTATCGGTCGCGTCCGCGTGTTGCAGTTGACCATCCTGTGGTTTGCGGCGTTCACCTTTCTTTCCGGCTTTACGCAATCCTTTTGGCAGCTATTGCTCACGCGAAGCTTGCAGGGACTGGGATTCGGTGGGGAATGGGCTGCTGGCGCCGTGCTCCTCAGCGAGACAATCAATCCTCGAGTACGCGGGCGCGTGGTAGGCGCCATCCAGGCCGGATGGGCATTCGGCTATGGCTTTGCGGTGTTGCTGGCGACCGGATTGTTCACCTGGCTGCCCCAGGCATACGCCTGGCGGGTATTGTTTTTCACCGGTTTGTTGCCCGCTCTTGCCGTGCTGTGGATTCGTCGATCGGTCGAGGAATCCGACGTATTCGTGGATGCGCAAAAGGACAGGAGTAAGGCGGTACAAAGCGACAAAACGAAGCTGTGGGACATCTTCCGGCGCGAACAGATCGCGACGACGCTGAAGGCCACGTTGCTGACGAGCGGCATCTACGGCGGCAATTATGTGATGATCACGTGGCTGCCGGCCTACTTGAGGCTCGTGTGGCATCTTTCCGTTCTGCACACAGGCGGCTATCTTGCCATAAATATTCTAGGTTCGTTCGCAGGCGCATTTGTGAACGGATATTTGGCTGACGGGGTCGGACGCCGCAAAACCTTTATCATCTGCGCCTTTTGTCAGGCCGCAACCGTTGCCGTCTATACGATGGCGCCGATCACCGCCAACCTTACGCTCATGCTCGGTTTTGTGCTGGGGTGCATGCAAGGAGGGATGGCTGGAGGTACGGGAGCTTACCTTTCAGAACTGTTCCCGACGAGGATCCGTGGCACTGCGCAGGGTTTTTGCGGCAACGCGGGCCGCGCATTCGGGGCTCTGATGCCGACCATCGTGGGCATTGCGAGCGCAAGCATAGCGCTGGGGCCGGCAATGGGAATCTGCGCACTCAGTGCATATGTGCTCGTGGTAATCGCGGCCCTCATCCTTCCGGAAACACGCGGGCGAGACTTGCGGACTCTTGATGAGGCCAACGCGTCTGTATCGAACCCGGTAGCCGCCAGAACCACGGCCGCCAAATGAGGGCATGTGCGAACTCGTAGCGGAAGGTGCGGACGGTGTTCAATGAACTCCGTAACCCTATTCCGAACTATTCACCACCCAAGCGCCGGCGTTCAGGTATTGGCCGGGCTTCATCCACTACTTCGTTGCCAGATCCCACTCCTGCTCACCGAGATGCAGTAAAGCTCCTCGATCTTCATCGAGGATATAACGCTCCTGCACCAATCCACCGAGCGCCTGCTTGTAGCGGTTGAGATATTCCTGCCGACTGCTATAGCGTTCCGCGATCGACTTGCGCGGGTCACCGGTGCTTTGCCGTTCTTCAGCCGTCTTCGGAAACGGGAGGTACGAACCTTCAAACGAGACACGCTGGTCGGCTGCGGCAATCGACCGATCACGTAAGTTCCACCCCGTATAGGTGGCGAGTGGCACAGTGATAGCGGGCAGTTCAATGCCGCCACGATCATTGCCGTCAGCATCAGTCTGCGGAACTAATGTACGGAATGGCTTGCCGACCTTCGGCAACTGCACCGTCAGAACGCCGGTGGCGCGCCAGTTCGGGCCAAAGTCGAGGTGACATGCTTCGACAAAATCCTTCGGGCGGTTTACGCCCGGAATTGCCGGGAACTTGTTCTTGCTCAGTGGTATCAGGTTTCCATCCGCGATCTTCGGATACTTGCTCGCCGGTGGAGGTGTATTGCTGCGTACCCAGGCATCCATGTTGGCTATCATTGACCGCCAGAAGTATTGAATTGGAAGTGGCGACTGTGGCTGCTGCCCAAGTAGATCGCCGGTGCCTTTCGCAGGCGGAAATGGACCCGAGAAATGCTGTAGGCCGGTGTACATGTAGATGCGCACATTATCCGAGATCGGCATGTCGCGCTTGCCGTCGGCAGTAGAGTGGATCAGCGATGCGGCGCGGCCCCAGTATTCGTATGAAGTGTGCGAGAAGAAGATCTTGGGCACGGCGTTTTCAGCCCTGGCACGGTCGAGCAGACTTGCTTTCTCGCTGGTGACTGGATCGGTCTCCTGCAGATCAGTAAATGGGAAGATATCGGTCGGCCAGAAAACTGATGACATTGGCTGCGAGTCCCGCGAGGGCTGACAGAAGCGGAAATTGAAGCTACCGACCCCAGCGCCCGCTACGTGGGCGAGCACACCGTCAAGCGCGATCCAACCCTGCTCGTCGGCATTGAAACCCTGGTAGAGGAAGTCCCTCAGAAAGCGTCCGTTCTGCGAGATGCCTTCACCATGCACGCGAACGACAGGAGCTATCGCCTCCGGATCATGCTTGGCGTACGATGCAAAGTCGCGCACGGCAGCAAAGCTGAGGCCAGCGACCACTGGGTCTTGCGCCACGTACACATACTCGTAGATCTTGCCGGGCTCAAAGCCCCCCTTCAGGTGAATGTGGCGATTGCTCGGCTCGAGGACGCCATTGACTATGTGCGCGAACTGCCACTGGGACCGCGGAATCAGAGTTCGTTTCGCGGTGGGCCGATCGCGTACGGTGAGCACGTTGCGCGGGTCATCTGGCGCCGCAACCGGATACTCGCTACCACCTATCCCGCCAGCCGTTGCGGGAAAGTAGTGTCCGAGCGGAACATCTTCCAATGGCTTTGCCAAGGTAAAGTCGCCCCGGAGTAATCCGGTGATAGGCTTCCCCTGATCTTTAGCGATCGGAGCGTACAGATGAAGCGCATCTTCTCCGGTGGCGTCCCACTGCCAGCCGAGCGCTGCGATCGTGTAGCCGTTTCGAAGGAGCCAGGCGTCACCCACTTCCGTTAAATCCATGGTGCCGCCGTCAACCAAAGCGATAATGCGTGCACGACCTCGATTGGGAATCTCGAGCAACATAGAACCGTTACCACGCTTCGGGTCTTTTGGCCGAACCACGACAAACTCTGCCGAGAACTCGACTTCACCGTTCTTGAGGTTTACAGCTTTATCAAGATCGACTATGCGTTGGTTGTGCGGGTTCGTAACCGGCACGGCGTAGTAGACGCGGCCAAGGATACGTTCATAAGACCCCGCATCGCCAAACGGCTTGCCGCTGAGGACGTCGTTGCGCGATGTGACTTCGACACGAACGACACGAGCGCCGACGAGGACGACGGCGCAGGCAACGAATAGCAGCACTGAACTCAGTTTCCGAAGCATGCGCGCGAGTGTAACACTATTGTCAAAAGGAGGCCACAAACGCGAGTTGTCGGAAGCGCCTTGCGCTATCTCACATGACATCCTGCAAAGAACCAGCGGCAGAAGAACGAACATTGTAAGTTACTCTCGTCACTTGCAAGGCGCGCGACTCTGGGAGAATCTCTTACTCTACGTGGAGACTAACCATGGTGGTAGACACCGGGAAATTCATCCTGATGTGCTTCGGCAACTTAATCTGGCCCGGCCTGGGCAACTTGCTCATCGGCAGCCCAATGGGCTGGATATCCTCACCAATTACGTCGGCCAAGGACGCGATCGCAAGATGGATGGAAGAGAGGTAAAGTGATCTGTCTGGATATTCCCCGGCCGCGAAACGTCAGTCACGCTTGATTTAGAAGGCGCCCCAGCTGCGGCTCACTTGCTAGTCGCCGTTCACCGTAATTACGACCGTGCGCTGGCGCCCGCGCACATCGCATTCAAGGTGAAAGATCTGTTGCCATGTTCCGAGGATCGGTTTGCCGGCGGCGATCGGCAACGTCAGCGATGGCCCGAGCAGCGTCGCTTGCAAATGCGAGTGCCCATTCCCGTCGTGCCATGTCTGTTCATGCCCATATTCGCGGCTGGGGGGAATGAGTTTGTCGAGCACAGTCGGAAGATCATGTAGTAGCCCGGACTCAAACTCAATTGTGCCGACGGCGGCAGTGCTGCCCACATTGAAAACATTGACCAGTCCAGTCTGAATCGCCGAGGCAGCCACCACCGCAAGAACCTGCTCAGTGAGATCGTGCATATCGCCATGACCGCTGGTGAGAATGGAAATCTGCTGTTGATACGTTGTCACCTGTCCTGCCTCCGAAAACATACAAGAGCCGGATATCCTCACCGCCGAATGAGGGCAAGCATCACTCCTTGACTTCAAAAATAATGAAACTTGATCCGTCTGCAAAGGCGAAGCTGAGGGCTGAGGAGAAATGCTGCTGGAAAGCGCCGAATAACCCTGCGTCGTCTATGGAGCGTTCGTCCCCGTATTTACGTAGCACGGCCATTGACGGATCAAACGTCAAAGTCGAGCCCATTGAATCGCCCGGTCGTTCGACAACCCATAATCCACCAAAAGGTGCAATGGTGATTGACCCGCTCATAATCGCTCGCACCCCAACAGAGGCATGTGAAAACATAGCCTGCACTTTTGTGGACTCTGTAATCAGTTTGAGCAGCAGATCATTAAACTCTTGCTGTGACAAATCGGATGAGGGCATATTTCTCTACCTCATGCGCTTGTGAGCGTGGTAGAAACAATGCTGACAAGTGGAAACGGTCAGTCCGTTCGCCAGAATCTTATAAACAAAGCTGGGGCGAGGCAAACTGGGGCTCCTGCCGATTTTGTCCGGCTTGTCCATCTTGCCCGTCATTCGAAGTCCCGTGAGGGCAAGAGTGACCATTCTACTGGCGACATCGCTGCTCGTCGTTAATTCAGATTCAACCCCGAGTGTAACCTCATGCGCTTTTCTTCGAAGTGACGGCATAGAAAGCCGTGAGTTCCTGTTCCACATTCTTGCTGCCGCACTTCGGGCAGGCAATGGGCTCTCTGTCGTATTCTGCCAATGTCAGAATCTTTTCGAATAAGTTGCGGCAATCCTTGCACAGGTACTCGTAAATAGGCATACGCATCCACCTCCGAACGTGATTGTGGAGCGCATTCTACCGCGATTCGATCCCCGAATGTACGCGCAGGTTGAGTGTGAGGTAAGTGCATTCGCATCAACGACTTGGGAATATTTAACCCCAGTGTTCACTTTTGACCAGACTTTGCCGTTACAGCACTTCGATAATAACAATGGCTATTGCATGCGGTATATCTCCGAAGGGGAAGATTTTCATGGCTGTCAAACGTTCCGTCGTTGCTAATCCCGGCACTGTGCTAGCAAAAGTCATCCACGGGAAGAAGAGTCGGAAGCATCCCGGCAAGCAGATCACCCCTTCGCACCCGGTTACAGCTTCTGAAATGACGATCGGTCCGGTAGAGATTGGCGCGTCACCTAAACGGGCTGCCGCATTCGATCCCCGCCTCTTCCTAGCAAAACTCGCGGTTGGAAAAACCAGTCAGGAGTACCAAGCTGGTGAATTCGTCTTTTCGCAAGGGGACGCAGCGGATGCGGTGTTCTACCTCCAGAGCGGCAAGGTGAAGCTCACGGTCGTATCCAAGCATGGCAAAGAAGCCGTGGTTGCCACCCTGCTGAAAGATAGCTTCTTTGGCGAGGGCTGTCTGGCGGGCCGACCGCTTCGCATTGCCACCGCTAGCACAGTCGAACGAAGTACCATCATTCGGGTGGAGAAGCTGGTAATGGTAGGCCAACTCCATCGGGAACCGGAATTTGCCGAACGCTTTCTCGCCTATCTGCTTTCCCGGAACATTCGTATGGAAGCGGACTTGGTGGATCAACTCTTCAACTCCAGCGAAAAACGCCTCGCTCGGCTTCTCCTGCTGATGGCTAACTTTGGACAAGAATCCAAGCCGTTACCGCTCATCGCGAAAATGAGTCAGGAAACCCTCGCCGAAATGATCGGTACAACCCGCTCACGAGTAAGCTCTTTTATGAATCGGTTCAAGGAGCTTGGCTACATTGACTACAACGGCGGTGGCATGCACGTCCACAGCTCGCTTGTTAGTGTCGTGCTTCATGACTAGTGGCCGCGCCGTTCAGGCACTTGCTGGGCCTAATCCGGAAGTGGGCGATATTTTGATCGCAACCAGCACCCCCAACAACGTGGCGGTGTTACGAACGCTTCCTGAGATGGTGAGGAGTGCTTCTTCGACGAGGGGATGCTGTTCCGCCAGCGAGTCGAGACGGTCACTCACGTTATTGAGTTGCTGGACTTCGTGCAGGATCGCAGTCGGCATGGGGTACACGGCCTTCCTGAGAGCCTAAGGAGAGAAAATTTCAGATGGGCTGACTTAGTTCAGGGAACCTGAAAGAGGAGTAAGGTGGTAACCACCTCAACTGCATTATACCACGTGAGCAGGCTCGGAATATTGCAGCCCCTGCTTTCGTCACTTCCGTCATCGGTTCTCTCCGCCCTTACGCATTCGCTGTACTCAAACGACACACAGGCTCCGCACACCCGGCATCGTCGTTCTTGACCAGATTCACCCGCCCAGAACGGAATCAAGTCCCACCGCATTCATGAACCCAAGCGTTTGGGTTGTTCAGGGTGCTGCCGGATGACCGGGATGTTCTGGCGCGATGTTGTAGCGTGGCACCCATTCGTCATCAGGTTCGACGTCGAAGCGTTCGGCGAAAAGGTCTTTGCGACGGGAGAGGCGGTAGCGTCCGCATATGTGCGGGAGGCGTATAGCTCTATCTGACGTGCGGCAAGCGAACACAACGGCTCTGGGCGAATGGCACAATTCCCGGCCACCCTATC
>Ga0187872_10002527_pt1 | contig 16010 bp, 13 predicted proteins | sample June2016WEW_16_4_FD_132973 | JGI IMG/M metagenome (GOLD analysis project Ga0187872, IMG submission 132973) | Peatland microbial communities from SPRUCE experiment site at the Marcell Experimental Forest, Minnesota, USA - June2016WEW_16_40 | ecosystem: Environmental > Terrestrial > Soil >...
CAACTAAAACTCGGGCTTAATCGCACCAAGCGAATCCCGACCTCGGTGCCGGACGACACGGCCGCAGAGTAGCAAAGTTTCATGCGCTGCAGGTCCGGCAAGGCCCGATGGAAAACTAAAACGAGCGGGCGCCGGCCCGAGCGGGTCGCTCTGCTGATGATCGACGTCGCCGGCGCGGCGCTCGCGCCAATGGATAAAGAAGAAGGACGCGCGAGTACCTCGCAGCGCGCGCCCGGCGCCGCGGCGGCCGCCCCAAAGCGGACTATCGCGAAAACGAAATTGGCGAAGCGCCGCCCAGCCGGCGCGAGCGCTTGTCGGACAAGGCGCGCTCGGTTTTTTGCACCGCGGTGGCCTTGACCGCGAGCTGTATGCCATCACCTCGTCCGCCGATGGCACCAAACTTGCCGCCGCGGCGTATCTAGACTCGCTCATACAAAGACCCTCGGGAATCCTCCGATTCAATTCAGCCGAGACATGCTCTAGCACGAACGTTGTTGCGATCGAGCGTGATTGATTGGTCGGCCTGGCAAAGTATTTTTGCGTCGAGCTGTAATCCGCCATATACGTGAAAGCGCTGCCCGCCAGCGCCTCGCTGTTGTTTGGATCGACTGTCAATGCCTATTCAAATATGGATTGCGCTGCATTGATGGTATCATGCTTATCCTTCATGGATTGCTGATACGATTGCCAAACCAAGGCCCAGCCGCGCATGGTAAGATCAATCGCGTCGGGGTTTTTGGAACGGGCGCTGTTTTCCGCTTATGCTTTGACCAACTCGTAACGCAAAGCATGAAGCTCAACCTGTATCCGTGTCACGACCGGATTGATCCGGCGCAACAGATGGCCCGCTGGGATGCGCCGTTCGAGATTGAACAGGTAAAACAATTGGCTCTGAGTCGCCCGTCTGCCGACCTATCATGGCAAACCTCCGCCGCCGATCATCCGTGGTTTCCACGATGCGAAGACCCGGGGCCCCCCCGTAAGATGCGCCAAAGGCTCGCTGCCGACCGACCGCGGCGCGAGACCAGAACTCAGGAGGAATTGCATGGCATCGCGCGAGGTCGATCCATTCACGCTCGAAATTTGTCGCAGCCGGCTGGACAGCATCGTCCGGGAAATGGCGACTGCTCTGATAAGGACATCGAGCTCGCCGACGACCACGGAGACCAAGGATTTCTCCTGCTCGCTGTTCGACCATATGGGCCGGCAGCTCTCCTTCGCCGGATACATCCTCTATCACGCCTCCTCCAATTGGGAGGGTATCGAGGTAATTAGGCGCGAATATCCGCTGGAGGAAATCGACGATGGCGACGTCTTCATCGCCAACGATCCCTGCTACGGCGGCGGCATTCATCCAGGCGATGTCTGCGTGTTCCAGCCGCATTTCTTCGAGGGGAAGATCGTCGCCTGGTCCGCCTGCGCTTCGCACCAGATCGACGTGGGCGGCGCGGTGCCTGGCGGCTGGAACAGCAATGCAACGGAATGCTACGCCGAGGCACTGCTGCTGCCGCCTGTCAAGGTCATGCGCAGAGGCAAGATCGACCGCAGCTTGTGGATGCTGCTCATGAACAATATCCGCATGCCCAACCGGGTCGGCCTCGACTTCAAGGGGCTGATCGCGTCCAACAATGTGGCGGGCAAGCGCATCGCGGAGTTGACACGGAACTACGGCTACGACGCATTCACCAGCATGCAAGCGCAGATCCTGGACCTGTCGGAGAGCAGCATGCGTCACCGCATCCGCGAGCTTGCCGACGGCGTCTATCGCGCCGTCGATTGGGTCGAGAACGACGGTCATGTAGACGGCTTGTGGAAGGTTGGCTGCGAGCTGCGGGTGAGCGGCGACGAGATCACTTTCGATTATAACGGCTCGGATGCGCAGGCCCAGGGCTTTGTGAACTGTGGGCCTTCGGGTATGAGCGGCGGCACGCTGGTCCATGTCATCCAGATGTTCGGCTATGATATTCCCTACAACGACGGCTTCCTGCGGCCGCTGAAGTTCGTTGCGGACAAGGGCAAGCTCGTGAACGCGGCCAAGCCAGCGCCGATCGGCGCTGGCCATATGAATGCCGCCTTCAAGATCCAGGAGACGGCGCAGGCTTGCATCAACAAGATGATGGCGGCGAGCAACGATCCTTGGCGCGGCCGCGCGATGGGCATGTGGGCGGACAATTGGACGCTCCATCTCTGCCACGGCCTCAATCGCGAGGGAAATTTCGAGATCTACATCAACATGGACGGCGGCGGATGCGGCGGGGCCGCCTTCTCCGACCGCGACGGCATTCCGGTCGCCGGATGTCCGCAGCAATGCGGCATGGATCTCCCTGACGTGGAATTCAACGAGATGAATTTTCCGCTCTTCTTCCAGTTCAAGAAGCTGCGGCCGAACTCGGGCGGGGCGGGGAAATATCGGGGCGGGCTCGGCCTTGAATACGCGTGGTCGATCTACGATGTCCCTACGATGAACACCGTGCTGTTCAATCAACGCTTTCGCGTGCCCCATATCGGCATGTTCGGCGCCGAGCTCGTCTCCACCTCCTTGTTCGTGCACGCCGTGGACTCCGACGTGAAGACGCGGCTGGCAAGCGGCACGCCGCACCCGACATCGATCGAGGAGCTGCCGGGCGAGCATATCATCACGCCGATGAATGACCAGACGACGACCCTGTCCGACCGAGACGTCTTCTATGTCGCGAATTGTGGCGGCGGGGGCTATGGCGACGCACTGTTGCGCGACCCGTCGCTGGTCGCCCGCGACGTGGCCGACGGCTATGTCGACGTTCGCGCCGCCCGGCTCGCCTACGGCGTCGTGCTGAGCCCGTCGGGCGAGGTGGATACCGGTGCGACGCAGCGCCGCCGCGACGAGATCAGACGCGTCCGGCTCGAGGCCGCCGTGAAGAATCTAGCCGGCAAGCTGCAGCGCGGCAGGAAGGAGGCCGTCGTCTTCCACCATAACCCGGCGATCGAAGTTGGACGCTACGAGGGCAGCCTCACGTTCCAATGCGCGCAGTGCGATACGCTTTTCGGCCCGGCGCAGAGCAACTGGAAGCTTGTCGTGCCGCGCATCGAGCATCAGATCGACGAGAGCTATCTCGCCGACCATGCGCTCGAGATCGGATTGAGGAGCGATCCCGCCATGATCAGTCGGCAGTATCTCTGCCCCGGCTGCGGCTCGTCGCTGGAGGTGGAGCTCGCGGTCGAAGGCGATGCCATCATGCACGACAGCCAACCGGCGCATTACTACGAAAAAGCTGAGCTGCGCAAGGCCGGCTGAGCCGGCGCGCGCAGGACCCATGGCGGGAGACCAGAAAATGTCGAAATATTACGTCGGTGTCGACATCGGCGGCACCTTCACCGATGTCTTTGTCAGCGATGGCGATCACTATTGGGAAGGCAAGGCCTCGACCACCCCCGGACGCCTCCATGAGGGGTTGCTCGACGCGATCGAGGTCGCCGCGCAGGAGATGGGCATCACCGCGGAAAGCCTGTTGGCGGAGACCCGCATCGTCACCCACGGCTCGACCATCATCACCAACATCCTAGCCGAGCTGAAAGGTGCCAAGACCGGATTTATCACCACCCGCGGCTTCCGGGACCTGCTGCATATCGCCCGCAGCCCGCGCACGAACGACCTCGACTATTACGCGCAAGCGAGCCCGCCGGAGATCGTGGCCCGCGACTGCGTCGCCGAGGTGGACGAACGCGTCGACTTCGCCGGCCGGATCGTGGTTCCGCTGGATGAGCGGCAGACTCGCGAGCGCATCAGCTTTCTCGTCGAAACGAAGAAGTGCGAAGCGATCGCAATCTGCTTCTTATTCTCGTTCAAGATGGACAAGCATGAGCGCGCGGTGAAGGCGCTGATCGAGGAGATGTATCCCGACGTTTACGTCTCGATCAGCTGCGACATCAATCCGGTCTTCCGCGAATACGAGCGGATGATGTCAACGATCCTCAACTCCTATTCCGGCCGCGGCTTCGCGCGTTACATGAACGAGGTGGAGCGCCATCTGCGCGAGCGCGAGTTCGATGGCCATCTGCTGGTGATGCAATCGAACGGCGGCTCGCTGACCGCCTCGGAGGCGCGTGTGAAGCCGATCACGCTGGCGCTGTCCGGTCCCGCCGGCGGCATCGTCAGCTCCAACTATCTCGGCGGCACCATCGGCGAGCGGAATATTCTCACCGCCGACATGGGGGGCACCAGCTTCGACGTTTCGGTGATTTATCAGCAGGAGCCGATCACCCAGAGCCGCGCGAAGATCGACCATTTCATGACGAATCTGCCGGTTCTCGACATAACCACGATCGGCGCAGGCGGCGGTTCTATCGCCTGGATCGACAATCGCCGCATGCTGCGCGTCGGGCCGCAGAGCGCGGGGGCCATTCCGGGCCCGGCGGCATACGGCCGTGGCGGCACGGACCCGACGGTCACCGACGCCGCGGTGGTGCTTGGCCTCATCGACCCCGCCTACTTCCTCGGCGGCGCCATCCAGCTGGACAAAGCCAAGTCGGCGCAGGCGGTCGACGAGAAGCTCGCGAAGCCGCTCGGGATGTCGATAGAGCAGGCGGCCGTCGGCATCTACCGCACGATCAGCGCCAGCATGGGGAATGCCTTGCGTAACGTCACCATCGAAAAGGGCTTCGATCCGCGGGATTTCGTGCTCGTGAGCTACGGCGGCGGCAGCCCTCTCTTCATCGCCAACATCTCGCGCGAGCTCAATATCCGCTCCATCATTATCCCGGAACGCGCCGCCGTGTTCAGCGCGTTCGGCGCCTGCGTGGCGGATGTGAAGCGCGACGTGGCCCAGACCTTTTACCGATCGCTACCGCTCGATGTCGCCGCCGTGAACCGCGTCTTCGAGGAGCTTTCTGGGCACGCACTCTCGCTTGTGGAGCGCGACGGCATAGGCCCGGATTCGGTGCGGCTCTCCTTTGAGGCGGACATGCGCATTCACGGCCAGATATGGGAGATATCGGTGCCGCTGGATTGCGTGCCCTTGTCGCGCGAGACGGGGAGCGAGGATGTATATCGCCGCTTCCAGAACGAATACGCCCGAAAGTACGGCGAGGGCCTCGTCGGCGCCATGGAGCTGTGCGACATCCTGAACTTGCGCGTCATCGCGAACGGCATCAAGCCCAAGCCGAAAATGGTTCGCTTCGAGGAGAAGGGCGCGACGGAGGCCTTACCGGTCAAGGAGAAGCGGCGGGCATTCTTGCCCGAAACCGGCGCCTGGCAGAACGTGGACATCGTCGACGGGGGGCGGCTGCAGGCCGGGATGGTGGGCAGGGGACCTATGATCGTCGAGCGCAAGAACACGACTATCTACCTGCCGCCCGAATGGTCTCTCGAGGTAGATACCTACCATGATTGTCGCTTACAGCTCAGCACCACACACTAGGCGCAGGAGAATGCGTGCTCTGGTGTATACCGGCGAGGGCCGGCTCGAGATCGAAGACCGTCCCGAGCCTGTCCCCGCGTTGGGGGAAATCACGGTCGATGTCGAGCTGGTGGGGATCTGCGGCTCCGACATTCTCGGCTATATGGGACGCAGCCCCGGCCGCTTGCCGCCGCTCATCCTGGGTCATGAATTCGTGGCCAGGCGAAATGGCACGCTCGTCGCCGTCAACCCGTTGGTCGGCTGCGGCATCTGCACGATGTGCCTTGCGGGCAAGGAGAACCTCTGCCTGCAGATGCGGCTGGTCGGGCTCCATCACGACGGTGCGCTGCGCGAGCGCATTGCGGTTCCCGAGCGCAACGTGATCGCGATCGACAACGGCGGCCGCGGCGAGGTCGTCGCGCTGGCCGAGCCGCTCGCCTGCGCTCTGCATTCGATCAGCATGGTGCCTCGGCCCGAGAGCAAGCGTACGCTCATTATCGGCTTTGGCTGCCTGGGTACCATGATCGCGACTGTTCTTCGCCATATCGGCGGTCGGGGCTTCCACATCATCGATAACGCCGAAGGGCGCCGCGCGCTCGCCGGCAGGTTCGGCGCCACCGCAGTCCGCGCCGAGGATGTGGGGCCGGCCCGCTACGATGCGATCTACGACTGCGCCGGCTATGCGGCGACGCGCGAGCTTTCATGCCGGGCGATCGTGCCCGGCGGCGACATCGTGCTCGTCGGATACGGGCAAGTCCAAGGGGGCGTGGATTTCACCGACATGGTCCGCCGCGAATATCATATGCACGGCGTCATGGCCTATGGCGCCGGTGCTTTCCGCGAAGCTGTCCAGCTGCTGCAATCCGGCGTCCTCGAGGTCGAGGGGCTCATCAAGATTTATCCGCTGGAAATGGGACAACTCGCCTTCGACGAGGCGCGCAGCAAGAAGTCTCAGGTAATCAAGACATTTCTTCGCATCGCCGCGGACCAGCCATGACGCGGGTCAGCTTGAGCTTCGACAACGGCCCCGATGCGGAGGGGACCGCCCTGGTGCTTGATACGCTGGCGCGGCACGACATACGCACGACTTTCTTCCTGGTGGCGAGCCGTTTGCGCGAGCCGGCGTGCCTGAGAATCGCCAGACAGGCCCAGGCGGAGGGGCATTGGATCGGCAATCATTCCCTGACGCATACCCTCCCCTTGGGGTGCGATCCGCGACCCGACGCGCCCGAAATCGAAATCGGCGAGGCGCAGCGCCTTATCGGCGATCTTGCCCATCGCGACCGCCTGTTCCGGCCTTTCGGCGACGGCGGCCATATCGATTGCCGGCTGCTCAGCGCTGCCGCGCGCGACTATCTGCTCGACGGCGGCTACAGCTGCGTTCTGTGGAACGTCGTTCCCCGCGATTGGGAAGATCCCGCCGCCTGGGTCGAGCTGGGATTGGCACAGTGCGCCGCGAAGGACTGGTCCCTGGTCGTGCTTCACGACGTCGAGTCGGCCGCGATGCGCGATCTCGACCGCTTCATCCGCAAGTTGAGGGAATCGGAATGCGAGTTCGTTCAGGAATTTCCGCCGGCCTGCGTGCCGATTCGCCGGGGAATCCTAGTGCATGACCTTCGGTCGATGGTGACGGAATGAAAGCCAAGGCAATGGTGCAGGTCGACCGCCGTCGCCTGGAGATGCGCGAGATCGAGATTCCCAGTGTGGGGTCGGGCGAGGGCCTGCTCCGGGTCGAGGCCTGCGGGCTTTGCGGCAGTGATGTCGAGCAATATCGCGGCCATTTAGTGGCGAAAGGCATCGTCAGCTACCCGCTCATACCGGGTCATGAGCCGCTCGGCATCATCGAGGAGGTCGGCGCGGACGCGGCGAAGGCCTGGGGCGTCAGGAAGGGCGACCGGGTTGCGCTGGAGCCGCATCTGTCCTGCGGTCATTGCCCGGTCTGTCTAGACGGGCATTACAATCTCTGCAAGATGGTGCGTCCCGTCGGGCTCCCGGCCTACGGCTATCTGCCGCTTGAGTTCGGTCACGGCCTGTGGGGCGGGTACGCGGAATATATCCACCTGCATCCCCGCACTATCCTACACAAGCTGCCGGCATCCTTGCCCATGAAGCTGGCGACCATGTACCAGGCGTTCGCGGCGGGGGTGCGCTGGGCCGTGCAGCTGCCGAAAACGGCGCTGGGCGACTGCGTTCTCATTCTCGGCTGCGGCCAGCGCGGCCTCGGCAGCGTCGTGGCATGCAAGGAGGCGGGCGCCGGCTGCATCATCGTGACGGGGCCGTCCCGGGACCGCTTCAAGCTCGATCTCGCGCGCGCGCTCGGCGCGGATCATACCATCGTCGTCGACGAGGAGGACACGGTCGCCCGGGTCATGAACATCACGGGCGGACGCGGCGCCGACGTCATCGTCGATGTCGTTCCGGCGGCGCCGCATCCCGTCATCCACGCCGTCGAGGCGGCCCGCATCGGCGGCACCATCGTGCTCGCCGGCCTGAAGGGAAAGGATACCCGCGTGAGCCTCGACACCGATCGGGTGCTGTTCAAGGAGCTTGTTCTACTGGGCGCCTACAGCCAGGGATGGGAGGCCTATGAGCAGGCGCTGCGCATCCTCAACGAGAACCGCTACGATCTTGCGCGCTTGCATACCCACGAATTCAGCCTTGGCGAGGCCGAGAAGGCAATCCTGACGCTGGCCGGCGAGCTGCCGAACGAAAAAGGCATCTGCGTCTCGCTTCATCCCGAGCTGCCGGGCTAGAAGAACTTTTGCCCGAGCGCAAACCGGGCAAGCTCGACCCGGTTTCGCAAGGCGAGCTTGCCCAACATGTTGGTGATGTGGCTTTCGACCGTGCGCCGGCTCAGGTTGAGCTGGGTCGCGATCTCCGCGTTCGTCATGCCTTGCGTGACGTGCCGCAGCACCCGCATCTCGCCTTGAGTGACGTCGCTGTGCTTTATCAGACGCGTCGATGCGCTGCGTTGCACACGGTTGAGCCGCGGCTGAACCTGCGCCAGCAGGTCGTTTAGTTCCGTGCGAGTATAGTCAAGATGGAGCACCTGCTCGCGCGCGCGCTCGCGATGACGGATGAAATCGATCGCCAGCGCGACGATGTCGGCGATGTCCTGCAGAAAGAAGACCTCCTCCTCGGTCCATTGACGGGGGCGGTCGCATTGATGCACGCCGATCGTTCCCCACCACGTGCCGAACCGCCAGAGGCCGACGAAGGTCGTCGCGCGAATCTGATAGCGCTCATAGAAGTCGCGCATGGTGATGAAGCGCGGGTCGGCCATCGTGTCGCAGCAGCTGTATATCTCGCCGGCGAGCAACATCCGGAATGTTGGATTGTGATCGTAGCCGGGCATAACGATCGCCTCGAATCGCGGGGCATGTTCCGCATGCCAGATATATTGGAAGCTGTAAGATTCCACGTCCGGCGGGTAGAGGCCGATCATCGCGCGGCTGACGCCGAACCCCCGCCCAATGACCGCGACGACCGTCTCGATCAGCTCGTCCAGATCGTTGTCGAGCGAGACCTGCTCGACAATTTCGGTGAAGAGCGCATAGAGCCTGTTTCGCTCCTCGAGGCGAGCCACTGCCGCATTGGCGAGCGGTCGGCCATGCGCAGCGGGCGAAATCTCCGCCCGCCTTGACCCGCTTGTGTCGTCATCGAACGACGGCGGGCTGCGCGTCTCAGATCTGCGGGTCACCAGTGTTATCCACGATGTCGGCTCAGGGACAGTATGTTATAGTTATGCTATCAGGCCGGTGGCAAGGCAGACATTACGTTGGCACAAATTGCCCACCGCGCAGGCCGAAAATTAGCCCTGAGAATTTCAACGGGTCGCCAAAGGGAGAAAGCTGATGATGACGATAAAGACGAAGATCCTGGCGTCGTTCCTATGCCTCGCCACGGCCGGGGTGGCTCGTGCCGCGATCGCGGGCGAGGCGGAGCCGTTGACGCCCGCATATTCCGACTTTCAAGGCAAGACCATCGGGTTCGCCTTTCCCGATCGGCAATCGATGAACATCCAGAAGGTTTTCCGCGACAATGCGGTCTACCGCGCGCGTGAGCTCGGCTGGAAAGTCATTGAGACCGATGCGAAATGGGACGTAGGCACCCAGTCCAAGAATATCCTGTCGCTGGCGGCGCGCAGCGACGTGGCCGGCATCGTCATGCTCTCCATCGACTACGTGGCGAACAACAATGCCGTGAAACAGTTCGAGGCGACCGGACGTCCAGTGGTGGTCTATCACATGGGAATCAGCTATCCGAGCGCCGGGCATGTCGGGCCGAACTTCTACCAGATGGGCCGCCTGTTCGCAAAGACCATGACCGAGGACCTCGGCGGCAAGGGCAAGATCGCCCTCATCTTGGGCGATCCCAACTCCCAGTCCGCGGTGGACGACCTGCGTGGCATGAAAGAATGGCTCAAGGAGAATAAGAGCGGCCTCGAGATCGTGTTCGAGCAGCCTGCCAATTGGGACGCCGAGAAGGCCAAGCAGGTGACGAAAACGCTTCTGCAGCAGCATCCCGACGTCGCGGGCATCTGGTGCAATTGGGATGTACAGTGCGTGGGCATGGGTCAAGCGCTCAAGGAGGCCGGACAGGTCGGAAAGATCAAGACTTGGACAGAGGCGGCGTCGGACGTCTGCTTCACCGGCCTTCAGGAGGGCTATTTCACCAAGTGCATCGGCTGGGATACGCGCGACCAAGTTCGGCGCGCCGTTGATCTGGTGTCGATGCTCGTCGAGAGCGGCTGGAAGCAAGGAGACAAGGGAATCGTTTGGAACGTCCCCTTGTACATCGTCACCAAGGACAATATGAACGATCCTCGGGTTCATCGCTTGGCCTTTGGCGAGCATTCCGGCTACGTGTCGGGAGAATCCAACTGAATCTTCCGGGCAGACTGCGCCGGCCAGGAACCGGCGCAGTCTGCGGCCTTGATCCCAGCTAGATCCGATGAATTGGCCGGGCTTGCGTCGGGTTGACAAATTCTTGCTGAAGAACCAGCTCGCCGTTCTGGCCGTGCTGGCGTTCGTGTTTTTTGCCCTCGTGTCTCCCTTCTTCGCGAGCGCGTTCAATCTCCAGAACCTCGCTCGCGAAGGCGCCGAGCTCGGCATTGTCTGCGTCGGCGCCACGCTGGTTCTGCTGCTGGGGCGCCTCGACATCTCCGTGGGCGCCGTCCTGGGCATGAGCGCGCTCATCGTCATCCTCGGCTGCAAGGCCTTCGCCCTTCCCTTGCCCTTGCTGGTCGTCGTTGTGCTGCTGTTCGGCGCAGGGATCGGTGCGATCAACGGCGTCTTGTCGAGCGTCGTCGGCATACCATCGTTCATTGCGACCCTCATTAGCCTGGTGATCTTGCGGGGCGTGATGCAGTGGGCGTCCTCCACCGAGATAATGCGGACGGCAAATAGCGCTGTCTCGACGGACCATGTCTTTCTTGCGATCGGCAACGGGGTCTTTGCCGGCATTCCCACCTCAGTTCTGGTCCTTGCCGTGCTGTTCGCCGCGACCATCCTAGTGCTGCGCTTCACCCGCATCGGCACGTCGATCTATGCTCTTGGCGGCAATTTCCAGGCAGCATTACGCGCCGGCCTCCGCGTGACGGCGCTCGAGATCGGGGTGTTCGCCTTCGCCGGCTTCTGCTCGGCACTCGCCGGGATATTCCTCGCGTCGCGCCTCGATTCCGTGACCTACCAGACGGGCCAGTATCTCGAATTCTACGTGCTGATCGCCGTCATCCTCGGCGGCACCAGCATTGCCGGCGGCGTCGGCGGCGTTTGGGGCACGCTTCTCGGCGTGGCGTTCATCGGCATCCTGAACAACGGCATGGTCATGCTGACGGTCGATCGCGACTATCAGGACGTGGTGATCGCAGCCTTCCTTGTGTTTGCCCTCGTGGGCGACCAGTATCTGAACCGGCGAGGCGAAACCGCCCGGCGATGGCAGCTCGCCGATCTTTGGACGCCGCGTCAAGCGAAACGCAGATGACGTCCGCAGCCCTTCGCCTCGAGGCTCGCGGCATCACGAAAAGCTTCCCTGGCGTGCGCGCTGTCGCCAACGTCGACCTCGCGCTCATGCCCGGCGAGATCCATGCGCTCGTCGGCGAGAACGGCTCGGGCAAATCGACGCTCTGTATGGTGTTTTCGGGCATCTATCGGCCCGATTCGGGCATTATCTTCATCGACGGCGCGATGGTGCGGCCAGAGAACCCGCGCCATGCGCAGGCGCTCGGCATCAGCATGATGTACCAGGAATCGAACCTCGTTCCTGAGCTCACGGTGGCGCAGAACGTGGCGTTGGGCCACGACCCTTTCCTGACCCGCCAGGCCGCGCTCGTGGAATCCGTGGCGGCGATCCTGCGCCGGCTGAAATTCGATGTCGACCCGCGGATGAAGGCTGCCACTCTGGGCGGCGCGCAGATGCAGATGGTCGAGATCGCGAAGGCTCTCTATACGCGCTCCAAGGTCATCATCATGGACGAGCCCACAGCCGCCCTCAGCGCGTCCGAGGTGCAGCGGCTGCACGACGTCATTCGTGAAATCGCGGCAAGCGGGATCGCCATCATCTATATCTCCCATGCGCTGGAGGAAGCACTGGCACTCGCTGACCGGGTGACCGTCCTGCGCGACGGCGAGGTCGCGGCCTGCCGCTCCACGTCCGAGCTCTGCCGCGAGGATCTCGTGCATCTGATGGTGGGCCAGCATGTCGAGATCGTGCAGCGGCCGACGACCCGGGCGAAGCGCGGGGCGGAGCTCGTCCGGACCATGGGGCTGTGCTGGCGCGACCGCGTGCGCGACGCCTCTTTCAGCCTCTATGCCGGGGAGATCGTCGGCCTTGCCGGCCTGATCGGCTCCGGCCGGACGGAAGTCGCGTCGCTCCTGGCCGGAATCAATCGCCCCGACGGCGGCCAGATCTTCGTTAGGAGCCGCGAGGTCGATCTGCGCTCGCCACGCGACGCCTTAGGCCACGGCATCGCCATCCTCACGGAGAACCGCAAGGAGGAGGGACTCTTTCTCCCGCTCAGCGTCGCGCATAATCTGACGATCGGCATTCTTTCCCGCTTGCGCGGCATCATGGGCCTGTTGTCGCCAGCGCGCGAGCGGGAGGAAGCGCGCGCAATTGCCGACAGGCTGAGGCTGTCGACGCCATCCCTGCAGATAGACGTCCGCTCCTTGAGCGGCGGCAACCAGCAGAAGCTGCTCATCGGCAGGATGCTCGTCCGGGAGCCGGATATCCTTATCTTCGACGAGCCGACCAAGGGCGTGGATGTCGGCGCGATCGCCGAGATCCATCATCTGATCCGCGAGCTCGCAAGCCGCGGCAAGGGCATCCTCGTGATCTCGAGCTACCTGCCGGAGATCATGGCGCTGAGCGACCGGATCCTCGTCATGCGTGGCGGCGAGATCGTCCAGGATATCGATGCCGCCGACGCTTCCACGGACGCCGTCATATCGAGGGCCTTCGTCTGATGGAGGGCTTGAGCACGCCGGCAGAGCTCGCCCGCGCCGCGCGATTTCAGCGGGCGCGCGGCGCGCGTGCTCTCTTTGCCTGGGCTGGCAGAAACGCCTTGACGCTAATCTTCCTGGCGCTCTGCATTCTGCTATCGGCAACCTTGCCGACCTTCCTCACCCTCGGTAACTGGACGATCATCCTCCAATCCTCGGCGATCATCGGAGTCATGGGCTTCGGGCTTTCCTTTGTCATGATCTCGGGCAGCTTCGATCTCTCCTTTGCCGCCACCATGCTGCTCGCGGGTGCCGTCTCGGCCCGCATCATCATGCTTGACGATCAGGCGACCGTGCTCGCGCTTCTCGCGGGGCCGCTGGCGGGCGCCGTGGTCGGCGTCCTCAACGGAACGGTCGTCGTCGTGACGGGCATATCGCCGCTCCTGGCGACGATCGCGACTGCGATGCTGATCCGGGCTTTCGCCGTCCTCTACGTCATGCAGACCTGGATGGAAATCCCGCGCAGCGCCGCGTCATTCCTTTGGCTCGGTCAAGGTAGCTTGCGCGGCATCCCGATATCCATATTCCTGCTGGCGGGCGTCGCGGCCGCGAGCTTCATCCTGCTCAACCGCACCGGCTTTGGCCGGATGCTCTATGCCGTCGGCGCGAGCCCGCGCGCCGCCCGCGTCGCTGGACTGCGCGACGAGGCGGTGCGGATCGGGGCCTTCATGATCTGCGGGGCTTGTGCTGGGATCGCGGGTGTCATCAACGTCTCGTCGGTCGGCGGGCTCTCGGCCGTCTTTAATATTTCCTATCTCTACGACGTGATCACGGTCGTGGTTGTCGGCGGCGTCAGCTTCTTCGGCGGCGTCGGAACGGTCTATGGCGTAGTACTGGGGCTGCTGATCATCGGGGTTCTGAAGAATGCCATGATCATCCTGAACACGCCCTATTACGCTCAAAGCATGGTCGGCGGAGTCTTCTTGCTGCTGGCGATCGGCCTGGACTCCTGGTTAAGAAAGCGCCGCGCCGGATAACGCGCCTGCTGTCCGTTGGGCCATCGGCCGCATTATACTAACTCCCTGTGAATGAGACTCACGCGAGGGATGGGCCTTCGAGGAGAGCCGCGAGACGACGCGGGAGGTTGTGCTGCCGTGAGAGGAGTGCGCCTCGAAGCTCGCGAGCGCAGCGCGCTTGCATCTTGCCTTAGCCCAATTCATTGCGAACGACGAGCGCGCCCTCAACCATTGCCCGCATCTTTTCGAACGCGATATCACGGGGCAGATATTTAAGACCACAGTCGGGCGCTACGACGATCCTGTTCGCGTCGACATACGGTAGCGCGCGCCGAATGCGGTCGGCCACAATTGCCGGCGTCTCCACGGTCATATCCGAGAGATCCAAAACACCGAGCAGGATGGTCTTCGAGGGTAGGGTCGCGAGCACACTGCAGTCGAGGTGCGATTGTGCAGTTTCGATCGAGATTTGCCGCACATCTGCGCTTTCGAGCTCGGGCAGGAACGAGTAAGCTGACGGCTTTTCATGAATGATCGCCGCGTATCCAAAGCATATATGCACCGCGGTCGTTCCAGTGATTCCGTCGAGCGCGCGGTTCAACACCTGTACGCCGTATTGCTTTGCCTTTGCCGGCCGCGCTTGCATGTAGGGCTCGTCGATTTGGATCACATCGGCACCAGCAGCGAACAAATCCTTGATCTCCTCGTTGACTGCTGCCGCGTAGTCCATGGCGAGTTCTACCTCGTCCTTATAAAACTCGTTCTGCGCCTGCTGCGTCATCGTGAAGGCACCGGGCACCGTGATCTTGATTCTGCGATCTGTATTGGCGCGCAAGAATGCGACGTCGCGGACCTCTACCGGATGGCGCCTCCGGATTCTGCCGACAACACGCGGCACCGGATTCGGGTGCCCGCAGCGATCCAGCGCCGTGCCCGGATTGTCAATATCGACGCCCTCCAACGCGGTTGCAAAGCGGTTCGAGTAGCTCTCACGACGCATTTCGCCGTCGGTAATAATATCGAGTCCTGCGCGCTCCTGGTCTCGGATCGCGAGGACCGTCGCGTCGTCCTGAGCCTGCTCCAGCCACTCAGGCGAAACTCGCCAGAGCTCCTTGGCGCGAACCCGCGGCGGAAGGCGGCCAGCAAGCTTGGCGCGATCGATCAACCAGTCCGGCTGCGGGTAGCTTCCAACAAGCGTGGTCGGCAAAAGTGTGTTCATGTCTCCCCCCTCCAGCCACTCGGTGGCGTTCCTCAGCCTCAGTAATTCCGAGGTCCATCGCTCATGATCCGCGCGGCGGGTGACATGAGCAACGATGGAGCTCGGGCGTCGATCATGCGGCCGCCGCGGCGCCGGCGGCGATGGTGCGCGGCGCCGGGCGAGCTCTTGGCGCAATACATAGCCCACACCGACAATTCTAGAAGGTTTCTTGCGCGCCAAGCAAGGAGCGAAGCGCCATCTTCTTGTTGCGTTTCATGCGCTTCCTTCAGAACCCGGTACTCCGAAAATATCAGGAAGCACAAACCACCGAGCAACTGTACGTACCATGGCTCCGCTCCAGGCTTTGCCGCCAGCCGTTTGATTGCTGTGTTCACAGCATCCCATCGGCCAGATGTGCCGATCAGGGCCGCATCATCGACGAACTCAGAAAATTCTGGACTCACCCGTCGCCCCTTTGCCCGGCAACACGGGAATGAGGCCAGCAGAGCTCGCAGTCGAGCCATGCCCCTTCCAGGTGGAAAGCTTGGATCACACAGGCCGACTGCGAAAGCCTGCACCAAGGTTGATCACTTCGGCTGTGAACTGCTCGCCGCTGCGCTGCATATCCTCTAGCGTGACGGTGATCTTGGGGTAGCTTTGGCCCAAAGTGTTGTGGACCTTCCAATCGTCGTCTCCGAACTTCGCTTCAATGATCCGACGGAACGCATCTATGTTCCGCTCAACCACAAGATTCCATTGTTCCAGAGTGAGGCGCGGTGGTGTCGCCTTAACCTTTATGGCGGTCATTTCCCGCGTGCGCGCGAGGGCCGCGCCGACATGGAGCGACGTCGGTCAGCAGACCGACCCGCTGGCGCCGCCTGGGCGGCGGCTGGCCGACGTCGCCACTTCGTTTGAGCGGAATCCGGTTCGGGGCGAACGCTGGAGCTCGGGCGTTCGGGGCGAACGATCGATCATGCGG
>Ga0187872_10002534_pt1 | contig 15985 bp, 13 predicted proteins | sample June2016WEW_16_4_FD_132973 | JGI IMG/M metagenome (GOLD analysis project Ga0187872, IMG submission 132973) | Peatland microbial communities from SPRUCE experiment site at the Marcell Experimental Forest, Minnesota, USA - June2016WEW_16_40 | ecosystem: Environmental > Terrestrial > Soil >...
AATCCATTGAAAGCGATACTGAAAGCAATTGTAATTGTTCTTCTCTCAAGTGGTGCGCTCGGAGCTGCAAACGGGCCGCAAGCTGCCTCGGTGCAGTGCGACCGCGCATGTCTGATCATGACCGCGAATATCTATTTGGCCGGCCTCGTGGCGCATGATCCCTCGATCGTGAAGTTTTCACCGGATGTAAAGTTCGTCGAGAACACGGTGCCAATGAAGCCGGGCGAAGGGCTTTGGAAGACGGCCTCGGCCGTACCGACGACTTTCAAGATCTATGTGCCCGATGTCGTTGCTCAGCAAATTGGATTCTTGGGCGTCATGCAGGAAAACGATCGGCCGATTGAGATCGGTCTTCGTCTGAAGATTGTCGACGGTCAAATCGTGGAAGCTGAGCACCTAATCGCGCGCAATCTGAGCGCAACGAGCCTGGTGAATCTGGTGGTGCCGCGTCCGGGCTTGCTCGCCACGGTTCCGCCCGACCAGCGAATTCCCCGGGAACAGATGCTGAAAATCGGTGCCTCGTATTACGAGGCGCTGGTCACTGCCGACGCCAACGATGCGCCGTTTGCCGATGATTGCGTCCGCCGGGAAAACGGGCTTCAGACGACGAGCAATCCTCCGCCCGCCGCGCCGGGACGGGGAACCATCGGCGCCATGGGATGCGCGCCTCAACTGCATACGCACACCTTCGACTACATTAAGCGCATCGAGCCTCGCCGCGTCTGGATTGCCGATCCCGAAACCGGCCTCGTCTTCGGCCTCTCGCAATTTCGGCATCCGATGGAAGAGAAAACGCCGAAGATCGTCGGCGTGCCCGGCATCGACCACGTTGATATGAACTTCAAGCCGTTCGATCTTCCCGCCGCGCACATTTTCAAAGTGAGTGGCGGCAGGATTCACGAGATCGAAGCCATCGGCTTCACGATGCCGTACAATTCCAAGACCGGCTGGGAATAGGCACGTTCGTCAAACGGGTCGGTACAATTGGGATGTATTGGGGAGACAAACGATAACGCGCAGCGCATGGATGATCGTCCCGGCCTTTGGCGTAATTGTATGGATTTCGTTAGCGCCGGCTTCTAAGGCGCAAAACGCCTCCGACTGGCCTATGTACAATCGCGACCTGGCTACCACGCGCTATTCGCCCCTCGCACAGATCAACACCACGAATGTGGCTAATCTCAAAATGTCCTGGAGGACGGCGGAAAATACGGTCACCAACGGCTCTCAGTTGGGACATCCGGTTTAAGCGGCTTACGAGGACTCCCTTTTCCAGCTTAGCCGGTTCTTGAACATGACCGACTTTTCTGAAAAAACTTTCGGGAACGCAGCGACGTATCTCGGATTACCGGAGATTTGAAGTAGCACTGCACTTCTCCGGTAACGGCGTTAATCGTCCAAGTGGATGGCCTCCGGCGCGAACTTCCCATAACCCCGTTTCTGGGACAGTTTCCCGATTGCCGACACATACCAGAATCGGCGCGGTACCGCGGAAGGAGCACAGCGAAACCGTAGGTTTCGGATCGAGGACCCAGGCTATGCATTTAGCATTGACATCGCTGTCAGCGCATAGATGGCGGCCGTGGCGACGATCCGTCTCAGGTCGACGTATTCGTTTGGGCCATGCGATACGGACAGTAATCCAGGACCGTAGGCAAAGGCCGGTATCCCCAGCGAGGCGTAGAAACGGGTCTCCAGCAGCCCGGGACACATTTCAAAGCGCGGGGCTTCCTCCGTCACGACACGCACGTTTTTGGACAATGCTTCGCCCAGCCGTCCATCTTGGTCGCTGGCAGATGATGAACCCTCCTGAAAGACTTTCCATTCAAGAGGAATGCCATCTTGTTTGCAGCATTCCAGAACGCCCAGCAACTTGGTTTTTTCCGTAGCCAGGTCTTCTTCGGGATTTATCCGGCGGTCTATCGTGAACCAGCATTCCTCGGGGACAACGTTGAAGTTTGTGCCGCCACCGCTCTCTCCGCCCAGCATCAATATGGAGTTACGCGCTTGCTCGGAGCCAACACTGAATCTCGTTGTTCGCTCTTCCACCTCGCGCTTCAGCTGCTGCAGTTTTCCAACGACGGTGTGCATTCGCTCAAAGGCGTTCGCGCCCTTATGTTGCAAACCGACGTGCGCAGCCTTGCCAAACACGCGCACCCGTATGGCAATCGCACCACGATTCGCGTTCCACACCACACCGCTCGTTGGTTCCGCCAACAGCATTCCTATTGCGTTGCGCCCGAGCAACCCTTCTTGTGCCAGCCACGCTGTTCCATCCAGTCCACCTGTTTCTTCGTTGGGAACCAGCACCAATGCAATTTTCCCTTTCAGATCCACCTCGATTTGTTGAAGAGCGCGAATTGCATAGAGCATCGCTACGATTCCGCCCTTCATGTCGGACGAGCCCCGCCCAAACAAAAAGTGTTCTTTCCGAAGAGGCTGAAATTGCGCCGAGCTTTGTGCCGGAACAACGTCGTAATGCCCGTGAAAATACAGGACTCGTTCTCCTCGGCCGTGGGTCGCGAGCAGACTCTCGGGAGAATCCTCAGCATCCGGTCTTGAAATGGACGGCCCTAAACGCTCACAATCAAGACCCACTTCCCGCAGGCGGGTCTCCAAGAGATCCACACATGGACGATAGTGTTTACCCGGAGGATTTTCCGTGGGGATGGCAACAAGGTCTGCCAACAGCTGCCCGACCTCGTCCTCGCGTTGCCGCAACCACGAAAGAATCGCAGCGCTTTGCGAGGTTATGTTGTCAGAGCGTGGGTCCACAAGCCAGCATTCTAGAATTTCTTCGGTCAGTGCCAAGGTCCATATTGGTCCCGAGCCGCTCGTCACCGTCATATGTGAGCGGATGAAGGGAAACCGGAAGCTATCGATCCCCTCCACTGTGGCATACAAATTCGGATGATTGCAGGTTTCGCGACCTCTGCCGTGACGTCCACTATCTATCTGTAATCACATCAAACTACGCGGCACGGATGGCTACCAACACCACCCGAAGTTATTCACGTATACCGCCATCGGATTTGTTAGGTAACTTCCCAGATCCCCGTTTCTGGCCAACTTCCGAATAGGTGACTATTTGGGGCTTGGCCGCAACGGATAAGGTTCATCGAGATTCAGTAACATCGGTTGGTTGTTGCTTCGAGGAGCATGGCGTGTGCCGGTCACTTTCCCGCAAACGGCTTGGACTTCGCGGGCGATTCCTCGCCTAGCGAGCAAACTAAGTCCGACTCGGGGGTCCTCTCGAGTTCCAACGCCTCACGCACGAACCGGAATAGTGCCTCCCGCGTGAAAGGCTTCTGAAGTAGTCGCGCGTCCGACTTCAACAGTCCGCGGCGAACAACGGAATCTCCCGTGTAGCCCGACATGAAAAGCATCTTCATTTCTGATCGCAAGGATCTCAACTTCTCGGCCAACTCCGGTCCGCTCATGCCCGGCATGACGACGTCACTTAGAAGCAAATGGATCGGCCCTCGATGGTGCCGACCCAGCTCGATAGCCTGTGTAGGACCATTCGCTTCCAGGACGGTATAGCCACTCTCTGATAGGAAGGTGTGGACTAGTGCCCGCAGCGCATCTTCATCTTCCACAAGCAGGATCGTTTCAGACCCATGGGTGGAGCTCGTTGGAAGGGCAAGCGCCGTCTCCGGTCGAACCGGTTCGGCGACTTGTGGCAAGTAGATCTTGAAGGTAGTCCCGTACCCGAGCTCGCTGTAAACCCAGATATACCCGCCGCACTGTTTAACGACTCCGTAGACGGTTGCAAGCCCGAGCCCAGTTCCACGGCCCACTTCCTTTGTGGTAAAGAATGGCTCGAATATGTGAGCCTGCGTCTCAGCATTCATGCCTATTCCGGTGTCGGTGACGGTGAGGAGAACGTACGGGCCAGCCACGGCGGGTGGATGTTGACGCGCGTACTCCTCGCCTAACTCAACGTTCGCGGTCTCGATCATAAGCTTGCCGCCTTTGGGCATCGCATCTCGTGCATTCACAACCAGGTTCATGATGACCTGCCCGATCTGCCCTTGGTCCACTTTTGTGTGGCCCAAGGACGGATCCAGGGTCGCCGTCAGCTCAATATCTTCACCGATCAAACGCCGAAGCATTTTCTCTAGCTCCGCAACGACGGCGTTCAGGTTCAGAACCTTCGGCTCGAGCACTTGTTGGCGGCTAAACGCCAGCAGCTGCCGAGTCAAGTCGGCCGCGCGCCGGGCAGCCTTTGTGATCTCTTCGGCTTTCTTCCGAACCGCAGGATCGTTGCTCACGTGATCCTCCAGCAATCCGCTGTAGCCGAGGATGACGCCCAGCAGGTTGTTGAAGTCGTGAGCGATGCCCCCTGACAACTGCCCAACGGCTTCCATCCTTTGCGCTTGGCGAAGCTGCTTCTCCAAAATGCTCCGCTCCGTGATGTCCTTGAATACAGCGATCGCACACTTCTCGCCGCCGATATCGATCGACTCTGCCGAAATCAACCCTGTGCGTTGGGCCCCTGCCTTCGTCTGGAAAATGATTTCTAAGTCGCGGACCGAACCTGTTTCTTTGAGCATTTCCAGATATCGGGCGCGATCTTCGGGTCGATTCCACAATTTCATTTCCCGTGCCGTGTGCCCAAGAACCTCTTCGCGTCGATATCCGGTCACGCTAAGGAAACTCTCGTTCACATCGATGTAGCAACCTTCCGAAAGCGTGTTGATGATAATGGGCTCCGGGTTAACGTTGAACGCCTTGTAGAACCTCATGAGCAACTCTTTGGCCTCGGTAATGTCGATGGACGCTCCGGTGAGCAAATGCAAACCTGTGTCAGATAGTTCCGTCTGGGCGTGACTACGCAGCCAGCGGATGGAGCCATCTGGCAGGAGAATGCGGTATTCAGCCTGAAACGCACGCTTAGCGACGACCCGCTCAACGGCAGTGTCCCAAGCTGGCCGGTCATCGACGTGGATCATCTCCCGCCATTGGCCGAGCGTCAGGCGTAGGGGCCGACCCGCGAGACCGGCCAGGGCAGAGAACCCATCTGAGATCGTGACCATTCCCAAACGGAAATTGATTTGCCAGACGCCAAACGCGGCCGCCTTCTCGGCCAGTTGAAAGCGCGAAGCGCTTTCTCGCAGGTTCTGCTCAAAGCGGAGGCGCTCGATAGCGTTGCCGGCGAGATGGGCGCCCGCTTCCACCAGATTAACCTCGTGCTCGCGCGGTCTTGCGATGCGCTGGTGGTACATGGCAAACGTTCCCAGAACATTCTTGTTGGAATCTCGGATCGGAACACTCCAACAGGCGCGCAGGCCAAACGACAACAGGACATCTTTGGCGAGTGCAAAGCGAAAGTCTGTGGCGACGTCTTCCACAATAGTCGTTTCATTTCGAAAGGCTGCGGTGCCGCAGGCGCCTACGTTTGGCCCTATTTCCAGTCCATCGAGGGCACGCATGTACTCGGGAGGCAGGCTACCCCCTGAGCCTTCCACTAATCTGCGGCCATCATCGTCGAGAAGCAGAATCGTGCAGAAACAGTGGGGAGCCAGTCGTTCGATGGCCATGGTCAGCGCGTCCAGCACTTCCTTGAGCGAAGCACCCTTGGCAATCAATTCGAGTATTCTCCGCTCTTCTTCGAGGACCTGCGATGACTTCTCGAGCTCCTGCTGGACTCTTCGTCCTTCGGACAAACGACGGGTTTGGAAGCAGGCGAATGCTAGCAGAACGGCGGTGGCGAGGAATTCGACGACTGCCAGTGTGGGCCACATCACTGGCGGTCCAGTCGGAGCATTTCGTGAGCCCGTGATTGGACGCAGCGGGCAGCCATCCCGAGGTGAGGACGCACCCCGGCGGAGGTCTGCGCTACGATGCCCGCCGCAAACGCCGGTATCGAACGCACTCTAAGATGCCTGCGTGGAAGCATGCAATATAGGTGCCCTCGGGCACACTCGCTGTTTGGCGTCTTTCATATATCATCGCGAGCGCTAAACGACTCCACTAATCGCCTATTTGTAGCAAAGCGCAACAGTCGATCCGTCGGCACATTTCCAGTCTACGCCCGTAACGACCACGCGAATGATTTCACGTTCCTGTAGATGAAATATTAGTAACTAGCAGCAAAGCAAGCAGGAATTTCTCGATAAAGTGATTGGGCCCTTCAATGCCCGGATGGCGAAGCCGCTAGTCCCAACCATCAGAGGTCTCTATGCCGACGGCGACATGGTCATAATCTTTTTCGACGCAGCAGCGACTGCCAAGGATGGGGTCCCGTATCACAACACGTACACGTGGTACTTCCAGATGAAGGCCAGTCAGGTCATTAAAGCGACTGCTTTTTTTGACACCCGAGAGTTCGATGAATTCTGGAGCCGCGTGTCGCCGACACCGTGAATTGACCTAGCTCTTTGTCAACTCTCCATAAGTCCGGTTCGAAGAAGTGTGGCGGCTGAGCGCGCTCTTGAGCCGATCTCCTCGAACCCCGTTTCCGGATAGTCTCCGACTTGCCGACCATCCGGATGGATTCGGGCGGAACCCGCTACAGAGGCCCTCATCCCAAGTTCGAACTTTCTCGGTGTTTGCTCGCGCGCCAAGGATTCGCGAGAGAGAGGCGCCATTCGCCTACGACAAGCCTCTCAGATGCCGGCGTACCATGCATAGCCTGCTTCTGGAGCCGCGGAGCCCAGTCCCTTGCCGAACTTCTTCAGACTGTCAGTGACCGTCAGGTGAGTGATGAATTTCACACTCTTGTAGCCGAGCTGGCGAGGAAGCCGCATGCGAAGCGGTCCGCCGTTGCCCACAGGAAGGTCGTCGCCATTCATCCCATAGGTGAGATACGTCTGCGGATGCAATGCATCGGCCATATCGATGCTTTCCCACCAGTCAGGCTCGATCGAGAAGTAGACAACGTATCTGGCTTGCGGGTGGATCCCCACTACATCCAGAACGTGCGAGAGAGGCACGCCGATCCACTCGGCTATGTACGACCAGCCCTCTTCGCACGCGAGTATCGTGATCTGGCTGCGAGACGGGTAGCTCTTCAGCTGGGCCAGCGAAAACGACGCGGGCTTGGCGACCATGCCGTCAACGGTGAGGTGCCAGTCGGCGAATCCTCCGGCCTGAAGGTGCTTGAACGCATCACTCGGCGGCGCGATTTCGTTGGCGAGCGGAGGCTTGGAGATCTTGCTCTTCGGGAACTCGCGGGCCAACGAGTGCCGCGTCAGCAGGCGCTGGGAAGCGTAGGTCAACGTTTCGCCGAGACCCCAGATTCCGCCGTGATCGGGCGGGACTAGGCCGTACTTTTGCGCGAAGTGCGCGGCTATGCCCAGGCCTGATACGCCTGCGGTGGCGGCGATTCCGGCTTTGATGAGTTTGCGGCGCGAGAAATTGCTCATGGGCGCTCCTTCTGCGTGGCGGCGCGGCCGGTGATCATTGCGCGCATGCGGCTCTTGAACCCGGCGACGCATACCATCACGACGTGGACGAGCAGGAAGAGTACGAGAGCGATGGAGACGAAGAAATGAAGCGTGCGCGCGGATTGCTCGCCGCCGAGCAACGTGACGGTGGCCGGAAACGCGGAAACGAAGGCGAGGGACATTGCCAGGCCCGTCCAGATTACTAAGGGGAATAGGACGAAGATTACGATCAGGTAGGTGAGCCGCTGGAGCACGTTATACGACCAGGTTTCTGACGCGCTCGGCCGCTTGAAGCGCAAATGGTTCGCTATATCGCTCGACAACGCGCGCCACGAAAGATCGGCTCCGGCCGGGAACAAGTTTTTCCGAAAATGTCCTGAAAAGACGCCGTAGATTAAATAGAGTAAGCCAGTCAATACCGCAATCCAGGCCGCTTGAAAGTGGAGATAGCGGCTCCAGCCGTTCTGGTCCGGCAGCACGTAGCCGTAGCCGGTGGGCACTAATGCTCTCGAGGAGGGGATCGGTATTTGGAACAGCGGCGTGGTCAATACGTTGCCGGTTTCGCCCCAATAGAAGCGCGGGTGAGAGATCACAATTTCTATTCCGCTGACGAGCAGGGCGAGAAAGCACAGGGTGATGATCCAGTGAGTTATGCGGACTAGGGCGGAGTGACGCGAAGTAACCTTCGTGGCTGGGACGGCCGACGCAGAACTCGGGACGCGAGCTCCAAGAGCCACCGGCACGGATCCCAATCTCGCCATTCTTAACCGCCTGCTGGGGTTCCGGCTTGCTTTCCCAGGAGCTGTCATGCTACCACGCGACAGGGAATGAAACGGATAAGTCCTGGATTACGGCGTAACCGGATGTGCCCGGTCCAGAAGTCCCGTTCGAGGAAGTGTTGCGCTACTTGGATCGTAATTGACTGATCTCCTCGAACCCCGTTTCTGGATAGCTGCCGGTTTGCCGACGATCCTGGAGTTATCGCGCGGTGGCTCGGATCGAAATGTTAAGTGCGGTCAGTTCTACCTAGGGCGCATCAGGCGGGATCGAAAGTGAGCCGACCAGCGCGACCATCTGGTACGCCCCGAGTCTTGTCCCCGCCGCGATCGTCATTTGTTCAATCCTGCTGTCCAGTTGACGACGACCGTGATGGGCGCGCCGGATTGCTCGGCCACCGTGGGAATCAGAAAGCGGCCGTCTTTTCACTTAACAAAGGGAGAGGAGCGCGAAAAGTGGGTGTGAGAAGGCAGGGTTGGGGGGAATGGCCCTGTCCTCTCGTAGGCACTGCACACAGGGCAGGCATACTCGTGCAAACGGTCAACCTGCCGAAGCGGTCGTGAGTTACACTCTCACTGCGACCCAGGCGGCGCGCAATTCCAAGATGGCCAAGGTAGAGAGGAATTTTATGAAGAGGATTGTAAGGCTCGGTTTCGTACTCATCTCGATCGCGGCTCCCATTTTTGCAGCGAGCGACTGGTCCACTGTCGGTGGTGATTCAGGCAACACGCGTTATTCCTCGCTCGCGCAAATCAACGCGCAAAACGTCACGAAGCTTGGCGCGGCGTGGGTGTCGGACAAGATCGCACCGCCTCCGAGTTCTCGCGGGGTGCCGGTGATCGACAACGGACTGATGATTCTCACTGCGCCGCCGTTCGTTTACGCGGTGAACATCAGCACGGGACAGATCGCGTGGAAATATCGCTCGGCTCCTGGCGAGGGTGGTGGCCTATTTGGTCCCCCGGGCTCGCCCGCTCGAGAAGGTGTAGCAGTCGGCGAGGGCCTCGTGTTCGTCGGCCTTTCGGATTCGAATCTGATGGCGCTTCGCGAGCAGACGGGCGAGCTCGTCTGGAAAGTTACCCTCGCGGCACCGTCAGGCGAGCCGACCGGAGCGCCCTCGGGCGCGCCTGTGTATGCCGATGGACTGGTCTCCATCGGAACGAATGCTGACTACGGCTATCGAGGGCAAATCGTTGCGGTCGATGCGAAGACGGGACACGAAGTCTGGCGCTTCTTTGTGGTACCCGCACCGGGAGAACCGGGGTCTGAGACGTGGCTGAAGAATAACAACGCCTGGAAGCACGGCGGTGGCGCCGTTTGGCTTGTCGGAGCGAAGGATCCCGACCTAGACCTGATCTTCTACGCGACCGGAAACGCGGTCCCGCAATACGGCGGCGAAAACCGGCCCGGCGATAACTTGTACACCGACTGTCTTGTCGCCCTTGACGCCAAGACCGGGAAGCTTCGCTGGCACTACCAAATCGTCCATCACGACATCTGGGAAGCCGATGTTGCCGAAGCGCCGGTGGTTTTCGATGCGCAAGTCAACGGACAAACTCGCAAGGCGATTGCGGCCATCCGCACGGATGGATATCTCTTCATGCTGGATCGCGTGACCGGAAAGCCGCTCGGGCGCATTGAAGAGCGCCGCGTGGCACAGGACGCGCTCCAGAAAACTTCGCCCACACAGCCCTACCCCATAGCTGCCGAACCTGTCCTGCCGGATTGCGACTACTGGAAAACGCAGTCCCTGCCGAAGGGCTTCGAATTGGGCTGCTTCTTCACGCCCGCATCGTTCCAGAAGCCGAATCTCCTGGCACCAGAATATGGCATGCGCGCCACGCCAATGGCGTTCGATCCGCAGACGCAATTCTTTTATGCCACCGGCAATGCGGCGCTGCAGTGGTTCTGGCGCGCCGAAGATCCAGACTTCTACATTGTCAACTTCAGTAGCCGCGTGCCGGGCCTGAACCAATTGGGCTACGGCGTCCTCGCCGCGATCGACAGCCGCACCGACAAGATCGCCTGGAAGAAGGAATTCCGCGGCGCCGGGCGCCCGAGCGGCGCACTCGCGACCGCCGGCGGTCTCGTCTTCCAGATGCCCGGCGACGGCAACATGCAGGCATACGACGCCGCGACCGGATCTCTCTTGTGGCAGTTTCAAACGGGTGCGGCCGGCGGAAGCCCGCCGATCTCGTTTGAAGACAGCGGCGAGCAGTACATCGCCACAGTTGTCGGCGGCGCCGTATGGGCCTTCAAACTGGGCGGAACGCTCCCGGCGCGTCCAGCGCCGCCAGCTCCGCCTCAAGAGGAGTTTTCAGGCCTGATCACCGACACGGCTACGATCGAGACCACCTCACTTGTGCGAGACAGTGGCCTCTCGGGTACGCACTACATCACCGACGAATACGAGTTCAATCCGTATCGCGCGCGAGTCAAAGCTGGCACAAAAGTCAGGTGGAGAAACAATGGCACGATGACCCACACGATCGTTGCTGTCGATGGCTCGTGGACGGCTGGAACGCTTCAGCCTCTCGATATCGGCACGGTGACTTTCGACAAGCCGGGTACGTACACCTACATCTGTAAGGACCACCCGTGGGTCTATGGCCAAATCATCGTCATACCCGCTGCGCCGAAAGAAGGGCAGAGCTCATCGGCTGACAGCACGGGCGCGAAATAATCGCGTGACGCAGCCGAACCGTGATCGCGAGGGAGACATCATGGTGCCGGCGGGGGGAATCGGAATTTGAGGCCGTCTTGAAAAGACGCAAGTTGCAGAAAAACCGCGACGCTCAAAACTCCAGAACATCGGAAAACGCGGCCGACTGGAACGTAACTGGAACATCGCTTTTTCTTCGCTTCCGTTTGCGCTGGCAGGACTCAGGACATTCGACCGATGTCCCAGAACCCCGTTTCTGGATAGTTTCCGAGTAGCCGACCATCCAGGAGCTATCGCGTGGTGGATCGAATCGGAATGTTGAGTGCGGTCACTTCTACCTGTAGCGCGTTATAGGGACAAATGAGCAGCGCTCATCTGGTTTGCGATAGCTATCGCAGCTTCGCATATTCAGCTTTGGCTTGCTTCAGGATGGAGATGTCCGGGTCGGCGTCTTTCCACAGTGCGAGGAAATCCTGGTATGCCGTGCGGGCCTTCGCCATGTCGCCTTGCATGGCATACGCGCGGCCGAGGCCAAGATGCGCGAGAGCTCCGATTGGCTCGTTGCCGACGACGCCCGGATGATCGAGAATTTTCTGAAATTCGGCTGCCGCTTCCGCGCCCTTCTGTGCGGCAAGGTAGGCTTGTCCGCGCAAATAGACCGGGAGCATTGGACCAGACCAGTTAGGTCCGGCGAGTTCGTAGGAAGGCGGGAGCTCGAGGCTCTCAATCGCTTTTTCAGGGTCCCCACGATGGAGCGCGAAGGCCGCGCGAGCCGCGGGGATGCAAATATACTTTTCGTAGGAAGAGTCCGGGAATCGTCGATTCAGATCGTCAGCAACCTGCTGGGATTCTTTGTCGCCCGCGAGGGCGAGAGCGATCGCGTCCACGCCGAGAACGTCTCGGTCGGTTGAGGTGGTGACACTTTCCCGGGCTTGGGTTTGGGCCTGGACGAAGTTACCGAAAAGGGCTTCGCGAATCGCGGATTCCGAGTGGTAGCCGGCGGCCGCGGACTCTGAGTTTGCGCCGGAGGCAAGCGCGATCGCCTTTCGGATTCCCTCACGCGCGACAGAAAGTTGACCCGAATAGGCCGCCGTTGCAGCTTGAGCTTCCTCCAAACTGCCTGGGGGAGTGTCCGTCCAAGGGCGCGCTTCCTGTTCGCTCATCTCCGCCTGGTCGCCGCTCACGAAACCAATCTGGTAAAGAACTGGAGAGGACAAGAATGGCTCGATGTGCAGATCGCGCGCCTTTGCAATCGTTGTACGGGCCTCGTCAAGGCGGTTGAGTGCAACATTATTGACCGCGATCATCCCGTAAGAAAGGGCGGACGGATGGAGACGATGAGCCTCCAACATGGCGGAAAGTCCACGATCGTACTGACCCGCGTAATCGTAGGTGATGCCGAGTCCGCTCCAGGCCTCCGGCTCGCGCGGGAATGTCCTAGCCCACTCATCATATAGAGTCGCCGCTTTATCGTAATCTCGAATCACTTGAAAGTAGTAGATCGCCGGGATGGACAGTTTCTCGTACGCGTTCGTCCGGTCGAGCAGTTGGTAGGCCTTGGTAACGTTTTTCTCGCCTTGGCCGGTATCGCCAAATTGCGACTGCATCGCCCCTAGCAGGGAATAGGCCGTGGCGAAATTCGGGTCGATCTGGGTGGCGCGGTCCAGCGAAGAGATAGCAGACTGCCAATCGCCCGCCCAGAACGCCTGGCTTGCTTGGCTGTAAGCCTGGAGGGCTTCGAGAGAAGACGTCGTGGCCTGGGTAAGCGGCACGTCATATGTCGCAAGCGATGCCTGCGACTCGCCGAGCTTTGAACGCAGCTCGGAGGCCGCGCTGCTGAGCGCTGAAAGTACGTTTTCCTTGCCGGCGGCTGTCACCTGCTCCCCCGCGAGTGTTTCCCCTGTCACGCAATTGAGCGCATTCAGCCCGAGAACGTACTGATTACCGAGGGACGCGATGGTGCCATCGATTTCCATGGTCGCGTTCATGCGCTGGCAAACTTCGCGGGCCACGGCTGGCGTCAACGGAGCGTCGGGAGGCCGCTCCATCATCTTTAACGTCTGGGCGACCTGGTCACCCGGAACGAGCTTGAGAAAGGGCGTCTGTTCGAGCTGCACGGAAAGGCCCTGCCGCAGCGTGCCATCAAACACCGGGTCGCCCGTCGTATTCGTGAAATCAGCGAGGACGATGGTGTCTTTTTCGGTCAGCGCGTGGGTCCTGCGGGAGAAAAACAACCAGCCGCCCACAGCCAGTGCGACAACCACAAGCGCTGCGCCAGTGACCATTCCCCATCGAAGCCGAGTGGATTTCTTGGCGGGTTTCACCGCGGCCTCGGCTTCTGCGATGGCTGAGCGGCTGGAATCTCGTTTCAGCCGCTGCAAATCCGTGCGAATATCGGCGGCGTTCTGGTATCGAAGCTTCTTGTCTTTCTCCAGCGCCTTGTTGATGACCTCTTCGAGTTTTGAGGAAGCGTCGGGATTCAGTCGCACTGGTGCTACGGGCCTGCGATTCAGAATCGCTTCCGCAATCACGCCAAAGGTCTCACCCTGGAAGGGCAAAACTCCTGTCACCATCTCGTAGAGCACCACACCAAATGAAAACAAATCCGTGCGTGCATCCGACTCTTCGCCTCGCACCTGCTCCGGCGACATGTACGGGATGGTGCCAATCGCCGTGCCCGGTCGAGTGAGCTGTTCTAGCTCGCTGACTGTGGGCATCGCCGAAAGATTCACAGCGCCGCCCTTGGGTGCCAGCTTTGCTAGACCAAAATCTAAGATCTTGGCGTGCCCGCGCTCGGTGACAAAAATGTTGGCAGGCTTGATGTCGCGGTGGACGATCCCTTTGGCGTGCGCCGCATCCAGTGCGTCCGCAATCTCAATCCCCAGCTCCAGCACTAGCTCGAGCGGCAGCGGCTTGCCGGAAATGCGGTCTTTGAGCGTCTGGCCGTCGAGAAACTCCATCGCAATGAATCGCTGGCCAGCTTGCTCGCCGATGTCGTAGACGGTGCAAATGTTCGGGTGATTTAACGCCGATGCGGCCTGCGCTTCCCGCCGGAACCGTTCGAGCGCGGCGGAGTCGTGGGACATCTCGCTAGGCAGGAATTTCAGTGAGACTGTGCGATGTAGCCGCGTGTCCTCAGCCTTGTAAACGACGCCCATCCCGCCAGCGCCCAAGCGGGCGAGGATTTCGTACGGCCCTAGCTTCGTGCCGCTCTTTAGCTCTTCGTTGCTTCCCACAACCGGAGGCTCCAAAAAGCCGCTGTCCCCTTGTTCGTGCGCGGCAATCATTGACTCCACCTCCTGGCGGAGTGAGGCGTCCGCGCAAACTTTGTTGAGATAGGCTGCCCGCTCCGCAGGTTTCTGCTCGAGCACCTGGGCGAACATCTCTTTTACTTCCTGCCAGCGTTCCGGCGTCATTTGGGTGCGTCCTTTTTCATTTCCAGCCGAAGCCAAGCTCGAGCGGCCGCCCACGCGCGGTCCACCGTCCTGGGCGAAATGCCCATAACGACGGCGGTTTCCTCAATCGAAAGTCCCCCAAAGAACCTCAGCTCTATCAAGCGGCTCTGCTGCGGGTCCAAACCAGCGAGTTTGTTCAGCGCGCCGTCGAGCGCCACCAGGTCAACCTCCGGCTTCTGTCGCAAGGCAATCTCGGGATCCAGGCGTAACCGAGGAGCTCCTGCCCCGCGCTTGGCAGCGAGACGGTTTCGCGCATGATCCACCAGGATGTGCCGCATCATCTGCGCCGCCACTCCGAAAAAGTGGGCCCGGTTTTGCCATTCCGGCGGGTTTTGGCCGACCAGACGAAGGTAAGCTTCGTTAACCAGTGCCGCACTCTGCAGTGTGTGATCGGGGCGCTCGTGCCCCAGATGGCGGCGTGCCATCCGACGCAACTCATTGTAGATCAAGGGTATGAGCGCATCTCGCGCATCCTGATCGCCGTGCCCCCAATCGGCGAGCAGCCTACTGATCTGAGTGGATGAAGAGGGGCGCACTTTTCCGCTCCTGGCGCGATCGACACACCTGAAATTACGGAAAAGGTACAGCCCGAGACCAACAAAGTCAATTTGCCGCGACACCGGAATAGGAAGAAGCCCCCCGATGTTCCAGCCGGAACCCTAAGAGCCTTTGATTTTAGGTGGCGTGAATTCCCTCGCGTTTTCGCTTTATGGGGTGAAGGCACGATGTGGACTTCGGCTGGGTACCGGAGACGCAATCGGCCTCGAGAGAGGAGAATTACAATGAAACAATCGATCATTCGACGCACAGCGAAGGCGATGAACATCTTCCAGGCACTTCGGAGCGGGCGGTTCTCCGCTCTTGTTGCATTGGTAGGATTGGGGCTTTTGTTCACTGCTTCCGGCACCAAGGCTGCTGGTTGCGCCCCCCTTCCTTACAAAGCAGGAGCCGCTGCCTCAATTCCCTTCGTGAGTCCTCACGGGGACGACGACTCGAACGAGCCTGCTACCATCGTGGGTTTGTGGCATCTGATGTACACTGGAAAAACAGATGATAATTTCCCTCCAGGAGGGCCGTACCCACCCCCCAATACCCCCTTCCCGTTCCTCGAGTCCTTTAAGACCTGGCACTCGGATGGAACTGAATTTGAAAACGCGTTTCTGCCGCCCACGGGCGGAAACATCTGCTTCGGCGTTTGGAAGGACTTAGGCGGCGGCAAGGTCCAACTGCACCATATCGGTCTGATGTTTGGCGGCCCGGGAGGCACCCCCCCCGAATACGTTACAAACATCTTCACCGTCGACGAAACCGATACGGTCGCGCACAACGGCCAAACCTACACCGGTAACTTCGATTTCAAACTCTACCTCCCCGGCGACTGCGCCAACAGCGCCAGCGGCTACGTCTGCACCGGAGCGCCAATGGCTGAGGTCACGGGAACAACGTTCGGTGTCCGTATCACCGTCGATTGACCAACTCCCAACCCGAAAAAAATGCTGGCACGCCGCGCGGCGAAGGGGATTTAATCTCCACTTTGATCTAAATCCCCTTCCAAATTGCGGCTAAGTCCTGATAAACGCTGCCAGCTCAACCGGTCGACGCAACACTTTCTTGAAGTCTACTCGCAGGAGTCTGAAATCCTAAAGTCTTTCTTGGGCGTTGATTTAGGCGCAGCGCCACTTTGTCCAGATCCGCTTGCG
>Ga0187872_10002539_pt1 | contig 15961 bp, 11 predicted proteins | sample June2016WEW_16_4_FD_132973 | JGI IMG/M metagenome (GOLD analysis project Ga0187872, IMG submission 132973) | Peatland microbial communities from SPRUCE experiment site at the Marcell Experimental Forest, Minnesota, USA - June2016WEW_16_40 | ecosystem: Environmental > Terrestrial > Soil >...
ATTCCGGAATATTTTAGCTGTAAGTCATTACGGCTCAGGATTTTGCCCAGGTTCCGCCATATCCAATGCCAGCAAGTTCTTAGAAATGAATATCTTAGGGAAAAGGATTGAAAAAAATATCGAGACGTATCCCCGGCTAGATCTCCCTTGGTCGCAAAGGACCCCGGGTTGCGGTCGGCGGAACAGCCGAGGGCGGCTGTCCCCATATAAGCGGATGTTCGGGTACAGGTGTGGCAGTGAGATTCAGGGGAGAGCGACCCGGCGTACAGGAGTGTCGGTTCCACATGGGTACTTCTACATTCCTGACTCCTGCAGCTGAAATCTTATCGGCTGGCGGTTTTTGTGGTCGGCGGGGACGGAGTGAAATAGCGCACTGTAACATCGTCTCCGATGTGTGCGATCCGATGGGCCGGAACACGGGTCCGCTTGGCGGGGGATCTGTCCGTAAATGTGCGCACCGTGACATCCTCTCCGATGTAGTCGACTTCATTCGGGCCTACCCGTACTCGCCTCAGCGCCGTTCTCGCATGCGCGGTCCCTTTCGGTGGAACTGGCACAGTCTGGGCTGCGGACGCGACCTTTCCGGGCAATGGTTTCGGGACCTGTGTCTGATCGATGGCCCTTGCACTCGGTAGCGTTGAAGATTCCCAGGACTTAGCCGGGCCGCGGCCCCTGTGGGCGATCAAGGTGAAGGCGAGCACAACGGCGACTGCCGTCAGGGCAATGTTCCGCCGACGGGTGGGCCAGTTAAGGTTCTTGGCGCGCTGCGTGAGCATCGTCGCGGACGAGGCTGTGCGCTTGAAGACTGATGAGAATTGTGCGGCCGCGGCTTGGGCGGAGGTCCGCCAGCGGTTGGGCCAGGTTAGAGTTTTCGCTCGCTGCGTGACAGAGAAGGCTTTCTGCTTGAAGACCGATGACAACTCCCTGGCTGCGGCTTGGGTGGAGGTCCGCCAGCGGTTGAGCCAGGTTCGGGTCTTCGCTCGCAGCGCGAGCATGGTGGCGAACATAGTTGGGTGCTTGAAGGTTGGCAGTTTTTTAGCCACGACCACGGTCGAGTTGCGCTGGCGGCTGGGCCAACGGATGTTTTTCGCTCGCTGCGTGAGGGTGGTGGCGAGCAAGGCTGATTGCTTGAATACTGGCAACTCCATGATATCCGCCAGGACGGCTACGCAACGCGCGTAGAGCGAATGCTCGTTTTGCGGGAGCATCATAAATTCAGGAGGGGGGACAAGGGCTTCGTCGGGCGGTGTGACTTGCTCAAAGGTGTCGGGAATGGGCGGCAGGTCGGCTGCGAGGTTTTTCTTTTGTTCTAGCTGGGCCGCATGGAACAGGGCGGCCTCGATCTGTTCGGCCATCAAGCGATAGGTGCGTACCTCGGGATCCTGAAAGGCGTGGGCTTCGCTGAAGCGGACGTCCAGCACCCCCGCCAGGACGCGATCGTGATAGATCGGCAGGATTAGAAGCGCGCTGGCGCCAAACTGCCGACAAATGTCTGCTTCAATCCGCGTATCCGTTTGCGCATTCTCAACGCGGAGAATTTCGCAGTTGGTCTTGGCATCTGCTGAAACCGTCAGCGAGGCCGTCACCTGCCGTCCTGTGCAGGCGGCGCTACTTCCGCTTCCCGCCCGGTAGGTCAGTTGGTCTCCCTTTAACAGAGCGATGGCGACTCCAGTGGCGTTGGCGACGTTTCGCGCCGACTCGACGATGTGAGCCATGGCGCCATCCAAGTCAAGTTTTCCGCTCGCGACCGAGCGTTGGACTTCCATGATGGCGGAGAGGGATTGAGTATTGATGCGACTTTCTTGCACCGCAAATGCGTTGGCCAAAAGCTGCTGAAGAGTTTCGCGATCGAGGCTGGGAGGGTTGCTCATACTGCGGTAATACTGTCTGGCGACGTTTGGCGGGCGAGCGCGCCGAAGCACTTATAAAGCCGGCAACCGAAGTCTCTCACCCAGCAAAATCCACTGTCAATAGAAATGCTAAAAGGCTGCCGACCCGTTTGGATGCCAACCGGTTCGGGGTCGTTGCCGCTCAATTTGAAGCTTAAACACTACTGCCAAAAGCGCTTCGCCGTGAATCGAGCTGACCGGACGTGGGGGTCGGGAGGTCGAAAGGGACACCGAGCTTTGCCCGGCAGAGCAGGGCGTCCGGGAGTCGTGCTATGTGAGCCCGGGACGAAGTCCTGTCAAGACGTTCAGGGGAGTACGGCAAAATCTCACGATGAAGGCCGCGGCTTGCAATCTCCGTTAGGCTAACTGCTATAGAGCTTTATTCGGCATAGTTTTTCACAGGCCGCATCAGAAATGAGGTGTTGCTCAATCCGCTATAGAGTACTATACTCCGCCCGTTCGTATTTTCCGCAGCACTGGAGAGCCTGTCATGTCGAAGATCATCTCACCGCGCGCATGCCGAGGGGTATTGATCGGCTTACTGACCCTGATTGCATCGGTGGTTCCTTCCCTTACACAAAACAACAAATCGGTAGTTCCTTCCTTCGGACAACACAACACGAAGATCCTAGGGGGATACTTCGAAGAGTGGAGTATCTACTATGCCGGGTACAACATTGCGAACCTGCAACAAAATGGGGTCGCGGGAAAGCTCACGCACCTGATGTACGCCTTCGCGAACGTAACCACGACGCCTGCTCCCGCCTGCTCCATTGCGGATTCCTGGGCCGACTATCAGAGTCCTTACCTGCCGAGTGTAAGCGGGGTTACGTATTCCGGGCCGCTCTATGGAAACTTTGCGGCGATTCAACAACTCAAGCAGCTCCATCCCAACCTCAAGGTTTTGATGTCGATTGGTGGGGCATCGGCGACGAACACTGCGGCTTTTGTAACCGCTGCGAGCACGGCGGCCGGGCGTCAGGCACTGGCTGCCTCGTGTATCGATCTTTTTGTGAACGGCAATATCGCTTCGGGGATTACCGCTCCTGGGTTGTTCGATGGCTTCAATATCGATTGGGAATTCCCTACGGCGAGCGACACGCAGAACTTCACTGCGCTTCTGGCGGAGTTCCGCAGCCAACTGAAGGCGCTGGGAAAAGTGACCGGGAAAAACTATGTGATGTCATTCGACGGGCCGGCCGGCTCGCAGAACTATGTGAACATTGATCTGAAAGCAGCCGCCAGGCAAGTGGATTTCATCACGATTGATGGCTACAACTATTCCGGCTCGTGGGATACCCAGACCAACGATGCTTCTCCGCTGTTTGATAGCAAGAAGGACCCGCTGTACGGGCAGGGCCTCGATATCGACGCAACGGTGAATGCCTATCTGAAAGCGGGCGTGCCAGCATCGAAATACACGATGGGGCTACCTACCTATGGAGCGGGCTGGACTGGCGTTCCGAACGTAAACCGCGGGCTGTACCAGAATTCGACGGGGCCTTCTCCGGTTCCGCTGGCAAACGGAACTGGCCTATGCACGGACCTGAGCGGCAACACTGCCGGATGCGATCCACTGTTGACGCCGGGGCTGGCAACGTACGCGACGCTGGCCAATCTCACAGCGAATGGATACAGCGTTTATTTCGATCCACTTCGAGTCGCGGTGACGCTTTATGATCCAGTCGGCGGAACCTTCTATACCTACGACAACCCCACGACGGCGTTTCTGAAAATGCTCTACATCGATCTGAAAGTGCCGGGAGGTCTTGGCGGAGCCTATGTTTGGGCACTCAAGGACGACGATGCGAATGGAAGCATGGTGAAAACCATGGCCAAAGGGCTAGGTCGATAGGCGACACAAGCACAGGTTAGAATAGCGTCATCTCAAATAGAGGAAAGCGGCGGGCTGGAGCCAATCCAGCCTGCCGTTTTCGTTTGGTTTTGCCGATGATGTTGTTATGGACGAACCACAAAGATGATGCCGTGCCGAGAAATTCATGTAGACATTTCTGGGATCGCCTGTCGGCGCTTGGGAAAGAGGGCAGCACAAGATTTCTGCTGCGCAGTTTTACCTTCCAGTAAAGGCCTCGGGGACCCGGTTCGGTTGTGCGGGCGTGCTGCCTGCCGGTTCGACGCGGACGGAGGAGCCGGAGGACGCGGCGGCCGCATTACTAAGAGGCGCCGAAGCTGGCTGCTTTGTACACAGGTCGATCACTTCGGAAATCCGCTGGTTTTCGTATTGCTTCTGCATCTGCCAGTTGCGCAAGGTTTCTTTCTCTTGCGCCACCTGGTCGTGGTTATGCTGGATGCGCTCGGCGTAGTGCGCGGTGACGCGCTCAATCTCCGCCTGAATTTGGGCGTTTTCCTGGGCCTTGCGCGCCTCGAATTCCGCAAGCTGTTTCTGCTGGCCGGCTTCATAAGAACCGAGGGCTTGTTGTCGCCGGGTCGCGTCCTGGAGCAAATCATCGGTCAAGGTGCCGGCGGCATCGAGCGCCATGAGCACGGAGGCGCGCTTGATGTCGGGTGACAAGTTGCGGATGCGATCGCTGTTCAGCATGTCGACGACCTTATGGATGTCATATCCTGAGTCCGGGCTTAGGATTCCAGACGCGCGGTAGATGTCTTCGTACGAGAGCAGATTGGTTTGGGGACCGGTAAGGCCTTCCGCGGGATGGGGGTGCGACTGGTTCATAGGAGCCTCCGTGAGTGTGGCTTGGTTGGGCGCGTCGGTACCGTCTTGCTTGCGCCAGAAATTGGGAAAGAATCCTTTGGACTGCATAACTTTCCTTTCTTGGCGTGGGGACGCGCCTTCGGGTTGAGACTGAGCGCGTCGAACCGGATCGGCGCGACGAGTTGTGCGACTCTTGCTCTCGTGTGCTCCGCCCGTGCCGCCGCTTACGCGGCGCAGCGCATCCGGCGTCTCCGCCAGAGCACTTGCAGCGGTTGGGAGCGGCGCAGGTTCGGGGAGGGAACCGGGGGCAGCGGATTTCTGCTCGCCGTCTTCCTTCTTTGCCGGAGTGCTTGGGGCTTTTGCTGAAAGCAGAGGAACGTGTCTTGGGGCGCCGCTGGCTAGTTCGGGCGATGCCGGCTCGGAAGCCTGCTTGGAAGTAATTCCCGGTGACGGCGGGCTGGCTGGGATATGCTTCGGGTCCGTATCGCGGCGGACTCCCAGCAGAAATTCTCTGCCATCGCTGCGGCAGTTTCTGGCAATCGCGGAAAACTGTTCCCTCTGCCACTTCACGATGAGCCTGGACCCAACCGAGATGGGGCTTTTGAGCCGAATGCAGGCCCCGGACGGAGATGTGTCTTCAAGCGTGGCAGGGGCACGATTGGGCTTTCCGGTGGGATCGTCCCAGGAAACTTCGGCCACTGCCCATAAGACCGTTCTTGGTTCGATGTTGCGGCCGTCCATGCCATCTGTATCGGCGTAGCAGCCGCGGAGTTTAGTTACCAGAGGGTTAGGAGCCTACAGTGGAAAAAAAATGTCCTTCGTGATCAAAACGGTAGGTTTTCCCAAATTGAATCGTTACACAGGCGAGAGCAGCGGAGCCTTGCTCGGCCTGTTCGGGTCAAAGAACCGGACCCACACAAAAAAAACAGATCACGCAAATAAGCGCATTAGACCCGTCGCGGGCAGATCGGATGAGAGAAAATGCGAATCTTTGAATCCGGCGGATCGAGCCAGTGCTTCGGCGGCGAGATATCCGCTGCGGACGGCGCCTTCCATGGTCGCGGGCCAGCCAGTCGCGGTCCAGTCTCCGGCCAGAAAAACGCGCGACCATGCGGTGGATGCGGATGGACGGTGGGCGTCAATTCCGGGGCGCGGCGAATAGGTGGCGTGGAGTTCTTTGATCACAGTGGATTTTACGAGATTGGCTTCGCGTGCGGCAGGGAAGAATTCGCGGACTTCACTGAGGGCGAGATCGACGATGTCGCCGCGCGATTTGTCGATCAGTGTCTTCGACGAACTTACCACCAGTTCGATGTAGCTTCCGGCTGTGCTAGTGCCCGCCTGCGTGCGAATCGGCTGCAGTCGCGATTTGTGGAACATCCATTGAATGGTGCGCTCGAGAAGCACGGCGTGGTCGAGATCGGAAATCTGACGGTCGAACCAGAGATGGATGCCGGTGATGGGCGCGGTCTCGAAGTGGCTGAGTTTCTCGCGGATGGGTGCGCTCTCCGGGGCTTCGGGAAGGATGCGGTCGAGATTATCGAACGGGAGCGCGAGGATGAGATAGGCAAATGCTTCTTCCTGCTCTGCTTCTCGATTTTCGTCTTGTCCCCTCGGGCGCAATCGCACCTGCGAAGAATCGGCGGCGAAGGTTTCGAGCGGACGGCGAAAGTGCAGCACGCCGCCGCGCGCGCGAATGTAGTCGCCAGCGGCATTGTAGAGATTTGTGAGGGGAACGGTGGGCACTCCCATTTGCCGGGCGGCGGGAGACTTCATCGACTCGCGCACGACCTGCGCGGCGGCGGAGATGGAAATGAGATCGAGTTCTTCGCTGAGGGCGCTGACCAGGATTGGGCGCCAGAAGCGCTCGACGGCTTGTTTGGTTTGACCGTGGTGATCGAGCCAGTACTGGAAGGATTGTCCAGTGTCGCGCTGTGCGGTGAGGGTGAGCGGGACCAGGGCGCGCGCGATGGCGACCTTGTCGGCTGCGTTCAGGAATTTGAAGTGCAGAAACGAGGGCGCGGTGTGCAGCGGCGCCGGAAGGGGCGAAGATTTCATCACCGAAGTGCGGCCGCCCGGTTCGATGAATGTCATTTCGTCATACCAGCGGATTTGGTTGGCGACGCCGATGCGGTGGTAGAACTCCATCAGATTCGTGCACACGCGGAAGAGCACGTGTTGGCAGTTGTCGACCACTTCGCCGGTGCCGGGATGTTCCCACGACGAGGCTCGGCCGCCGAGGAAGGGACGCTTCTCGAACAGAGTGACGTGGAAACCTGCGTCGGACAAGGCGCACGCGGCGGCGAGTCCGGCCAGACCGCCTCCGGCCACGGCTACTGTGGGTTGGGATGGGGTGGGAGGCATGGAGTCAGGGTTGTGCGAAAGGCCCCACTTCTCGCGCCAAGAACGCGCGAGAAATGGGGCACCCGGGCACGGGATGACCACGAAACAATATTACTTTTCGGGTCACGTCAGGCGTCTTAGGAACCCTTTCCCAAGGATGCACAATTTCTCCCAGGTGCTCAGGGTGACTTTGGCGGTGAAGACGTCGTATTGCTTTTCTGCGATCTTCTCGAGCAATCGGCGGTAGATCGTCACAAGGACCCACAATGCGGGCTGGCTGTCTTCAGCGACGAAGGGGACGAGCGCGTCGCCTGAGGCGTAGAACTCGCGGGCGCGATCGGCTTCGAGCGCAAGCAAGGGGCGGAAGCGCGCGGGATCCGGGGTTGCCAGCAGTTCGGAGGGAGACAGATCGAACTTTGCGAGGTCTTCTTCCGGGAGATAGATCCTGCCCATGCTGGCATCTTCCTTCACGTCGCGAATGATGTTGGTGAGCTGAAATGCCAGGCCGCAACGTTCGGCGAGAGGCTCGGCCGCGGGATCGCGGTATCCGAAGACATGGATGCAAACGAGGCCCACTACGGACGCGACGCGATAGCAGTAGAGGCGAAGGTCTTCGAAGGTTTTGTACTGGATGGTGAGGCCGGGAGCGCTGGTGGTTTGTGCGGAAGCCTCAGCCTCCTCAACGTCCATGGCGGTGCCGACGGCGAGTTCGTCGAGCAATCCGGCGGGAATGGAGTAGCGGCGCTGAGCGTCGGTCAGGGCGAGCAGGATGGCGTCGTCCGTAGGTTGGCCTTGCTGCGCACGGTGCAGAGCGTCCAGCCAGGTGTCGAGTTTCTGACGGCGCTCGGGCAAACCTAACTTGGAGTCGTCGGTAATGTCGTCGCAGAGGCGCATGAACGCGTAGACGGCACACAGCGCTTCGCGCTTGCGGCGCGGTAGGACGAGGAACGCGTAGTAGAAATTCTTGGCCGCCCTGCGGGTGATGCCCTTGCACACGGAATACGCCATGATGAGCTGGGGCGGAGCAGGGGTCCACGGAATGGGAACCTGCTGGGTTCCGGCGCTCATCGTGCGCCCCCCAGTTTTCCTCCAACTCTGTTGCGAAGGAGTTTTGCCGTGGCGGCGCGAGCGACTAGAGCCAGTTTGCGAGGCTTCGAAATGGCCGGACGATTTCCGAGAACGGCGTAATCTTGCTTTTCAATCGCGTTCAGGATTTCCTGTCCGCCGCGGCTGAAAAGATCGAGATCGATCGCCAGTTCGCGGTCGACTTTTCCGATCAGCGGCAAGCCCTGACGAAACCAATCACGGGCGCGTTCGACTTCGAACTTCATCATGGCGTAGAAGGCTGGTGTGTTTTGATCACGCGCGATTTCGTCTTCGCGAACGTTGAAGCGACGAAGATCTTCGAGCGGCAGATAGATGCGGCCCTTGGCGTAGTCGGTGCTGACATCCTGCCAGAAGTTGGCGAGTTGCAATGCCGTGCAGGTGAAGTCGGAAAGCTGCTGGCGCTCGGGGTCACGGTATCCGCAAAGGTAGAGGACGAGATGGCCGACGGGATTGGCAGAGTAGCGGCAATAGGCCAGGACGTCGTTGAACGTTTCGAAGCGCGTGACAGTTTGATCCTGGCGGAAGGCGCGGAGGAGATCGGAGAACTCGTGTTTGGGAATGTCGAACTGGCGGACGGTTTCGGCCAGAGCTACAAACACCGGATGTTTGGGGGCGCCTTCATAACAGGCGTCGAGTTCGCGCTGCCACTGGTCCAACAGTTCGAGCGAGGCGGCAATGTCGCCGACTTCGTCGCCCAAGTCGTCGGAGATGCGGCAGTAGGCGTAGACGTTGAAGAAGTGCTGGCGCAGGCGGCGAGGGAGGAACCAGCTAGCCACGGAGAAGTTTTCGTAGTGCGTGCGAGCCAGTCGGGCGCAGTATTCGCGGGCTTCGGCGGGGCTGGGCGGGGTGGAGGGGATAGCATAGGTGGCGGGCAGGCGGCTCCAGCCCAGCGCGGCGTTGGGCGTGAGTGGCGAGTTGGTGGAGGCGGTCAGATTCATTTCACCCAAACAGTTCGAGAGCGTCGTGAGAATTCCTCTTTGCGCTTGTGCCGGCATCAGGCAGTGCACGGATTCTTGGACTGCGTAGCTGATTCGCATTCGCGAACCAGTTACTTCGCTCGGGATGACAAATACCGTGGGACTTTGCCCGGCGATCCTGCTAAGAATCAGTGGCCGGGGATGATTGCGGTTTTGATGTCGCCCCCGCGGTTCAGCATGTGACGCAGAACCTGCTGCAGGCGCGACAGCGGCGCCTCTCCGGTGATGTAGTCGGTGGGGCGAATCTTTTTGGCCGCGATCAGTCCGAAGGCCCGGCGAACCGTTTCTGGGGTGTGGTGGAACGTCGCTTTCAGCGTGATTTCGGAGTAGTGCAGGCGATTGGTCTCGAGTTGCACTTTCGTTCCACTGGCGCAGCCTCCGAAGAAGTTAACCGTGCCGCCTTTGCGAACCATGTCGACGGCCCACTCCCACGCCTCCGGCCTGCCCACGGCTTCGATTACGACGTCGCAACCGCGTTTCTGCGGAGAAAGTGCGCGGACAGCGTCGACCACGTTTGCCACTTTTGTCGTCTGAATAATCTCGTGCGCGCCCATGTGTTTGGCGGCTTCCACCTGACCGTCGCGCTTGACGACGGAAATCACATTGCAGCCGATGGCGCGAGCTACCTGCACGAACATGAGGCCAATGGGGCCGCCGCCGAGGATGGTGACCGTGTCGCCGATCTCGACTCCGGTTTCATGCAAACCACGGAGGACGCAGGCCAAAGGTTCGGTCATGGCGGCGTCTTCGACGCTCACGTTGGGCGGGATGATCAGCATATTCGCTTCAACAATACGGCGGGGTACGCGAATGTACTCCGCATAAGCGCCATTGTTGAAGAGGAGATCTTCGCAGAGGTTCTCCTGATGCTTGGAGCAGTAAAAGCACATCTGACAAGGGGCGGAGTTGAGGGCGACGACGCGCATGCCCTTCTTGAAGCCGTTGACCCCGGCGCCGACTTCCTCGATGACGCCGGCCAGTTCGTGGCCAAACAGGGCGGGAGGAACGATCATGCGGGCGTGGTAGCCGCGCTGGTACACCTTGAGATCAGTGCCGCAGGTCAGAGCAACTTGTACTTTGACCAGAACCTCGCCATCCCCCACGCGAGGGATGGGCACTTTCTCAATCTTCAGATCTTCTTTGCCGTACAGGACGGCAGCAGTCATTTTTCCGTTCACTGCGGGCTTCCTTCCCAAATACTGCCGGGCTGAATCACGATCTTCATTGACGAAGGTTGCGGATGGGCGGCCAAATCCAAGGCTTGCGGGCTCTGCGCGAGCGGGAAGCGATGACTGACCAGCCGTTCCAGATCCATCTCACGGTTCATGACAAAACGGACCGACTCTTCCTGCAAATCGACCGATGCACTGTAGGACCCCACTAAGGTTTTCTCGTCGACACAAATGGCTGCTGGATCGATGACGGCCTCTCCGTGCTGCGTCTGCGCAAAAAGCAATATTCGGCCACCGGGACGGGCCGCGTCCATCGCGGTGCGAATCAGGGAGTTGCCGCCGACTGCGAGAATTACCGCGTCGGCTCCCCGCCCCTGGGTCAACTCGCGGACGCGCTCGACCACGTTTGCCCGCGACGCATCAATTGTAAGGTCTAATCCGAAACTGGTCCCTATTCTAAGCCTCTCGGGATACAAATCGGAAGTAATTAAGGTGGCCCCGGCCCGCCTGGCCAGCACACTCAATAGGATGCCGATGGGGCCTTGCCCGATGGCCAGGACGGTTTCACCACGGCGGAGGCGCAGGGCCTCGATCCCTTTCATGCAGGTGTTGACCGGTTCCACGAAACAGGCCTGCTCGAAGGAGACGCCGTCGGGGATGCGGACCGTGCCGTGCCCGACGATCCAGTCCATAACGCGGACGTATTCGGCGAAACCGCCTCCGGAGGGCTCGAATCCGGCGGTGCAGCCGACTTTCTTGTAAGCGGCGCACTGGGCAAAGGTCTTGTTCTGACAATAAAAGCACTGGCGGCAAGGGATATGGTGGAAGACCATGACCCGGTCGCCGGGGCGGCAGCTCTGGACGCCTTCGCCGACCGCGGCGACGACGCCGGAGGTTTCGTGTCCGAAAATGCGGGGGGCGGAATGGGAACCGGTGGAAATTTTCTTGAGGTCAGTGCCGCAGACGCCGCAGGAGTGGACGCGGACCAGCATCTCTCCGGGGCCGATCTTAGGAACAGGGACAGTTTCCAGGCGGACGTCACTCACGCCACGGTACACAGCGGCGAGCATGGTCGTGGGGATGGAGCGCGCGTCGGTCTCGAGCGCGTACTGTCCGGCTATGGCCATCAAGCTATTTTAGATGATGTCGGGGGTGAGTTCGTTTCAAATCAAGGGTGTGGGTGGACTGATGGTAACGGGGCCCGCTGCCGTCCGGTGGCGTACATTCTCTCATTCGTGGAGCCTCTGACGCCGAGGGCGAGGACGTCTTCCGTACAGTCGGAAGGTGTCGGCGTCACCCTTGTTCGACGGTACGTTTGTATGGTGCTACGGACGACCGCTAACTTTCATGCTATGCTGCGCAAAACTTCGGATTCCCGGGACTGAATGTGCTGATTGAAATGCGGCTCGAGAACTATGCGGTGATCGACAATCTGGTGGTGGAGTTTAGGCAAGGGTTGAACCTGCTGACAGGCGAGACCGGCGCGGGGAAGTCGATCCTGGTGGATGCGCTGGCGTTGCTGTTGGGGGACAAGGCTTCGAGCGATGTGATTCGCACCGGCGCCGAGCGTGCCGTAGTGTCCGCGGTCTTTGAGGCGGAGGGCGCGGCGGAGAAGCCGCTGACTGGGATTCTAAAAGCTAACGGATTGGACGAGTCGGACGATGGTTCGCTTATTCTGCGGCGGGAGATTGCGGTTGGAGGCAAGGGACGCGTGTTCGTGAACAACCAGCCGGCGACGGTGGCTGTGTTGCGGCTACTGGCGCCCTATCTGGCGACGATTCACGCGCAGAACGAATCCATTTTGTCTTTCGATGGGCCAGCGCGGCTGGGGCTGCTGGACGCATTTGCGGGCAGCCAACTGGAGGCGGTGGAGATAGGATTCGGGGCGTGGAAGGAGATTCGCACCCGCATCGACGAACTGGAACGCGGAGAGCAGGACCGGTTGCGGCTGGTGGATCTTTGGATTTTTCAGAAGCGCGAAATCGAAGACGCCCGGCTGCAGAGCGGAGAAGACGAGCAACTAGAGACCGAGAAGCGCGTTCTTGCCAATGCCGAAAAAATCTACAACGCGGCGATGAACGCCTTTGACTTGCTGTACGAGGGCAATGGGTCAACCTCATCGTTGCTGCGGGCGGCGCAGAAGCAGGTCGAAGAGTTGGTTCGCTACGAGCCCAGGTTTCAAGAGGCGTTGGCCGCGCTGGATACGGCGCGCATCAGCGTGGAGGATGTGGGCGCGAGCGTCCGCGACTATGCCGGAGGGATTCACGCATCGCCGGAACATCTGGCGCACGTGGAGGACCGGCTCGCGCTGCTGGACCGGCTGAAGCGCAAGTATGGGCCGACGCTGGATGAGGTAATGCAGTTCGGGACGGAAGTCTCGCGCAAATTGTCGGAGGTCGAGAACAAGGACGAGATTCTGCGGAGATTGCGGCGCGAACTGGCGAAGACGGCTGGGGATTACCTGCGGGCGGCGCGGACGCTGTCGAAGAAACGGGCGGACGCGGCACGCAAGCTGGAAAAATTGGTGGAGGCGGAGATCAACGATCTGGCGATGAAGTCGGCGTTCCGCATCGAGATGACGAGTTCGGAGGAGGAAGGGAACTGGACTGGTTCGGGCATCGATCAGGTGGTGTACATGATCTCGACCAATCCCGGCGAGCCATTGCGGCAACTGGAACACATCGCGTCGGGCGGCGAACTTTCGCGGGTAATGCTGGCGCTGAAGGCCAGCGTGGAGGCGGGCAGTGATCCCAGCTCGCGCAGGGAACGTAATGGAGAGGGAGATAAAGACCCCAGCCTTCGCAAAAAACGCGAAGGATGGGGCACCCAACGGACTCTCGTGTTTGATGAAATTGATACCGGGATCGGAGGACGTGCGGCGGAGGCTGTGGGCAAGAAACTGAAGTCTCTGGCCCGATCGAATCAGGTGTTGTGCGTGACCCATCTGCCGCAGATTGCGACCTTCGGCGATCATCATTACGTCATCGAGAAGAGAGAATCCGGCGGACGGTCGCACACCAGCATTCGGCTTGTGACCGGCGAGGAGCGCACGGAGGAAGTGGCGCGCATGCTGAGTGGGGCGAAGCTGACCGAGACTTCGCGCAAGCATGCGGAGCAGATGATTAAGGCTAACGCGTGAGGATGAGGATGCGGTCGGCGCGGCTCTCGGCTAGTGTAGTCTTCTCGGAGTTGTCGGCGACCTTGATTGTGAAGTTGACGACGATCTTCGCCATCGTTTCGACCGGATGTCCGTCCTGCATGATCGGCTTGAAGCGCCACTCGCGAACCGCCTGCTGCGCGGCTGCGGCCAGAATCGCCGGACCGCTCAGCACGTGAAGATCCTCAATAATGCCGTCCGCGCCGATGACCGCCTTCAACACCACTGAGCCCTGCACGTTCATATGCTGCGCCAGCAGCGGATAGGAGGCCTGTGGAGCGGCCTCAGCCGAGATTTGCTCGCGCCCTGCTGCATTGGTTACTGCACTAATACTGGCGTCGGAGCCGGGATTTGTAGACCCTACGTTGGCAGCTTTGGTGGCGGGATGAATCGTCCGGTGTGAGTCTCCGGCCACGATTTCAATGTTGAGAGGAGGCAGTACGGTACGAGTGGTTGCTACGACGGGTGAGTCCGAAGCTTTCGGCGCGGCGGATTTTGCGGCAGGCAGATGCTTTTTCGAAGCGGGAGCCAGCGCTGGGTGCGATTGTTTAGCAGTGGCCGGAACCGGTTGTGTGCGTGGTGCGACCGCAGGCTCAGTTCCATCTGAATCCAAAATTAGTGGATTCGATCCGAACCAGAACTGCCGATCCGTCACCACAACGACGGCGATGGCAGCCAGCAGGATCACGAGCGCGAGCAAGAGCCGCTGGGATTGCCGGGTCTTAAGCGCTAACCGCTCCTGTGAAGTTCCTACCGTCGGTCTTGCTTTTGATTCCATTTTTCGCTGACCTGGAAGTCTGCGCGACAACATTGATATGTTGCGCGAACTGGCATGCGATGGCAATGGCACGCGCCGGGGGGATGGGGGCACAAGCGGGCCATAGGGTGCAGCGGCTGATTTTCGTGTTTGGAGAGCACTTTGATTGTGATTTCTGTCACTGCGAGGCGCGTTCTGGAGCGATATACCCACAAGAGTGAGGGCACAAGACCAGAAAGATCGCGCCGGCTGGCTGCAGGGACCTGCGTTTCGCTGCAAGGGCGTGCCGGAGAGTGCTCCGACTCCCTGGAGACTTGTTCTTTTGGGAGCGCCGGGCGTAGGCAAGGGTACCCAAGCGGACCTGCTGAACGAACGACTGGGCGCCTGTCATCTCTCCACGGGGGATATTCTCCGCGCTGCGGGGAGCCGAAGGGACTGCGAGCAGAGCCCCGCTATGAAAGAGGCCTTGGAATACATGCGTCGCGGTGCCTTGGTGCCGGATTCCACGGTGTGGGAGATGGTTCGGGAGCGAATCGATTGCCTGCGGTGCGATGGTGGGTTCATCCTCGATGGGTTTCCGCGGACCTTGGGGCAGGCTGAGTCCTTGAAGCAATTGATGGACAGCGAAGGGCTGGGGCTGACCGCAGTGGTGAACTACGCGCTGCCTTTTGCTGAAATTGTGGAGCGGTTGGGTGGCCGCCGGACTTGCGAGAAATGCAAAGCGGTATATCACGTGACCGAACGTCCTCCCAAGGTCGCAGACCACTGCGATCGCTGTGATAGCAAGCTGTTTCAGCGAGAGGACGACCGGCCTGAATCCATCAAGGTGCGGCTGGAAGCCTACGACGAGAGCACGGCGCCGCTGATCGCGTTTTACCGGAACCTTTGTCTGCTCATTGACGTGGAGGCTAAGGGCTCTCCCGAGGAGATTTGCAATAGGACCTTCGCGAAGGTCCAAGCGCACTACGCTCGGCGACTCGGCCCTGTCGCCACACTCGACTAACCACTTTCAGGCCCTCTTCCGTTCGAGGCCCGAATTCCGCTGTTCGATGCTAATCCCCGCGCTTTCTGTGGCTTACGTTGACCACCCCGGCACTTTCCGGTAGTTTATTAGTATCGCCAGAATGGGGATCGTGTACCCTAAAGGTACGGGTTTTGTGGCGGTTCTTGCATCGAAAGACTAGGAGCAGATTCCTCGCTTCGCTCGGAATGACAACCCAGCGGGAAGCAGGGAATTTGAGGAGCGGGCTGACATCGTGGCTGGAATTCTAGCGAAAACTGACGGAAAGACCTTACTCTTGCTCAAGCCGAGAGGTTTCTGCGCGGGAGTGGTGCGGGCGATTGACGTGGTCCGCATTGCTCTGGAGGCGTTTGGGCCGCCGATTTATGTGCGCAAAGAAATCGTCCACAACAGCTTTGTGGTCGAGGAACTGCGCGGCAAGGGCGCGATCTTTGTCGACAGTGAAGACGAAGTCCCCAACGGGGAGCGCATCATTTACAGCGCGCACGGAGTTTCCCCGGATGTACGCGAACACAGCGCCCGGCGCGGCTTGCGGGTGATTGATGCTACCTGTCCGCTGGTCACCAAAGTGCACGTGGAGGCCGTGAAGTTTGCCAAGGAAGGGTATTCGCTCATCCTGATCGGGCATAAGGATCATGACGAGGTGATTGGGACACTGGGTGAGGCTCCGCTGGTAACGCAGGTTGTCGGATCGCCGGAGCAGGTAAAGTCCCTTAGCGTGCCGGACCCGGACCACGTGGCCTACCTGACGCAGACGACCCTGAGCCTGGACGAGACCAAAGACATCATTGCGGCGCTGAAGAAGAAGTTTCCCAACATCAAGGGACCGGCGGCGCAGGATATCTGCTACGCCACCGAGAACCG
>Ga0187872_10002540_pt1 | contig 15960 bp, 14 predicted proteins | sample June2016WEW_16_4_FD_132973 | JGI IMG/M metagenome (GOLD analysis project Ga0187872, IMG submission 132973) | Peatland microbial communities from SPRUCE experiment site at the Marcell Experimental Forest, Minnesota, USA - June2016WEW_16_40 | ecosystem: Environmental > Terrestrial > Soil >...
AGCTCGGGTGGTAATCTACGCCTATAATCACCATGTTCGGCTCCTTTCTCCCGAGCCTATGGTCTTCGACAAACCACAGTCTACTCAGGTCTAAGGAGCCGACATTGTTATGCAATCAAGTGGAGTACTGGAACGCCAGACAATCCGCCAAAGCGGCGCGATCCACATTGAGGACAGTTGCCTCCGGGCAAAGTCCCGATCAGTCAGATTGCTTTCACTTCCCTTGGCTGTCGGCAGGAGCGGCGGTTGCTGCGAACGCTTGCGATGGCTTCTCGCGACCAGCAGCATCGATCGCCTTGAGTATCTCGATTGAGCCCTTGAAGTACGCACCGTCCTCGATCACGATGCGCCCTGTCGTCAAATCACCTACCACAGATCCATCTTTCTTAATCGCAATTCGTTCTCGGGCAGCAACGTTTCCTTTCACGTCGCCATATACGATCACTTCACGAGCCACAACGTCCGCGGTTAACTCCCCACTCGATCCGACCGTCAGCATTCTGTCTCCGAGCTGAATCGAGCCTTCCATGTGTCCGTCCACGAGCAGGTCTTCGTTCCCCGAAATCTGACCTTTGATACGCAAACCAACGCCCACAACATTGCCCCCATGTCGGGACTGCTCGGCACGCTTCACCTCGTCATGGATTTCGCTCAACTGAGTGTCTCCTGTATTTGGCGCTAAGATGTCGTCTCTTCCACTCCGCGCTCCTGATCAGCGAGAAGAATGTTCGCAAGATCCAAGGCTACCGCGACCTGTGCATGCCGATAGTAGTGTTGAACCCGGCCATCGATGATGGAGCAGGTGGCATAGAATGCATCGCACCGCCGCCCACCTCTAACGGAACCGGGGACTCCACTCCTTCGCTTGTCCTGCAGAATGCGTGAAAAAAGTATAACACTCTTATGACACAAGTGGATCGATGCCTTAAATTCTGGCGGCGGAGATGCGTGTCGGTCTTGTCCAAACGTTTCCGGACATACTCCTCGCGTTGGGCACAACGTCAACCCTCGCTCGGTGTCATTTGCGCGAGCACCCGCAATCCACGACCGCGAATTGGCGCCTCCAAGGCAGCCGACGGTCAAGAATTCAAGAGAAGTTGTGGCGGTTCTTCACTTGAGGGCTGCCTCCAGTTTGGTAAGTACGACAGTGACTTCAGCGGGACCGCGGATTGAGTAGCGCGCGCGCGTCGGACGTGCAGCGCCAACGCGGATAGAAATACCTCTGCACACGGCCTCGAAAGCGGGTTCGTCCGACAGATCATCTCCGAAATATAAAGGAAGAGCGTTGCAAAACGCCGGTTTGGCAAGGAATTGTTGCACTGCGATTCCTTTGCCCGAAATGCAACGCGGAACAATCTCCGCGTCCCGGAGATTTTCGATAACACGCAGAGTCTCCTGAAAAGGCAGAAGCAGAGAACGGAGCTTGCGCCGGGCTAGGCGTTGTCCCGGTGGGGATACACCGAGAAGGTGAACCGACAAGCTGAGGTGTTTGTCCTCCATCCAGATACCAGGAATTGAGGAGAGATAGGTCGAGAGTTGCATTCGTGCCCGCCGAAGTGCGATGAGAGCCGAAGTGGGGAGGGGAGAATGACGGCCGCGTTCCCAACCGTAGAGACCGAAGTAGCGGATGCCGCGGAGGCCGACATAGCGCAGGAGCTCGGCGCGGCGGCGGCCACTGATGACGACAAGTGTGACGCGAGGATGACGCGCGAGGCGCCGCAACACACGGCGGGTCGAGGGCGCAAAGTGCACCTGATCGGGGCGAGGCGCGATGTTAACGAGCGTGCCGTCAAAATCGAGAAACAGGGCGACGCGGCGGCTCGGCTGAATTTGAGCGACTACGCGATCCCAATCCGCGACAAGGCGAGGAGCCATGTGCTCCAACCGGCTCATAGAGCTTCGACCCGCTCCGGAGTATCAATTCGAATCTCCGTAAGGTCGGAAAGAAGATTGGCGGCCCAGCGATAGATATTGTTTTCGCGGACGCCGGAGCGCAGTCGATGCATGCGGGCGGACTGTTCTTCTTCGGGCATATCGAGTGCGCGGTGGATGGCCCCTGCAAGTTGCTGGACGTCATAAGGGTTGACGAGCAGCGCATCGAGGAGCTCCAACGCAGCCCCTGCAAATGTGCTGAGGATCAGGACGCCGCGATAGTCTTCGCGCGAAGCGACAAACTCTTTGGCTACAAGATTCATACCGTCGTGGAGCGACGTGACGAGACACACAGATGCAGCGCGGTAGAAGCGCTCAATCTCCTGATGGGAGTGATGCCTCTTCACAAACACGATTGGTTTCCAGCCGCCCGCCTGGAAGCGCGTATTGATACGTTCAGCTTCAGCGCTGACTTCATCTAGAAATTCCTTGTAGCGGTCGATGTGAGTGCGGCTTGGAGCGCCGATCTGCACGAAGGCGAATCGGCGCTGATAGGACGGGTTCAGCTCCAGAAAGCGCTCGATACCGCGGAAGCGCTCGAGAATGCCCTTGGTGTAATCGACGCGGTCGACTCCAACGCCGAGCAGCGTAGCTTCTATCCCCAACTCTTCGCACAATGCGGCGCGCTCCGCTCCAGAACTGCGTGGCGGTTGGGCCTGCGGCGCGATTTCGGGGAAGGCCACGCTGATGGGGTAAGGGCGCACGCGCGTGACATGTCCCTGGCGGTTAACGGCGAACCGGTCCCATTCTGTGAGCGCCTCAACCGCGCGGTCAACTGTTCCCAGAAAATTGTTGCAATGCGATTGAATGTGGAAACCGATGAGGTCAGCTCCCAGAAGACCGTCGACGAGTTCGCGCTGCCAAGGACAGATGCCGAAGACTTCCGCATTGGGCCAGGGAATGTGCCAGAAGATGGCGACACGGGCGTCAGGCCGTGCTTCTTTGACCATTCGCGGGAGCAGAGCAAAGTGATAATCCTGTGCGAGAAGGATGGGCGATTCCTTGCCCTCCATTTCTCCGAGGACGGCATCGGCGAAGCGGCGGTTAACCAGCTGGTAGTGGAACCAGTCCTCGGGCCGAAAAACCGGACGTGTATGCGCTATGTGACAGAGTGGCCAAAGACCCTCGTTGGAAAAGCCCGCGTAGTAGCCCTTTTCTTCTTCGGTGGTGAGCCAGACACGCCGCAGCGTATACGTTGGATGATCGGGCGGGACTCGGAGGCGATCATGCGCGTCGACCACTTCACGGTCGGCGCTGCCGGAGCCGTGGGCGATCCATGTGCCGTCGCAAGCAAGAAGGACAGGTTCGAGCGCGGTGACAAGACCGCTAGCGGGGACGACGACGTCGACGGATTTATCTTTGTCATTAAAGACGTGCATGTAAGGCTCGCGATTCGAGACGACGAACAGCGGCTTATTCTGCAGCTTGTTGCGCACGCTGACGCGGAGGCGCTGAGCCGTCCACAGAGATGCATTCGAATCGCGGAGACGCGCTTCCTCCTCCGCAGTGGCGCGGGCGGCGCTGAGATCGCGGGCGAGATGCGTGACCTCCTGATGCATCTGGTCAAAGAATTCGCCCTGGGCAAGAACAGGAGGAGCATGTGACTGACCGGTGCGAAGCATGCGGAGCCATTTCGTGGTTTGCGTGAGGGGTTCGGTGAAGGTCCAGCGAACTAGCACAAGCGCGAGGAATGTGATGAGTAGCGTTTGGATCATGGCGTTGAGCAGAGAATCGCGCCGAATGTGCGAGATCTGTGTATCGATATAGCTGGTGTCGTGCAGGACCACGAGTGTGCCGACGGTTTGTCCATTGAGATGGAGCGGCAAGGCGTAGATGTGTAGGGGCAATTGATCGATGCGGACAAATTCGCCGTAGCCGATGTCATGGTTGGCTGCGCGGATTGCGGCCGCAAGTTGGGACTGGAGTTCAGGTGAGAGGCCAGATGTAGCGGCAAGAACGGTACCGTTCGCGTTGTATACAGCGACGCCTTTCAAGTGTTCGCGCTGGCCGAAGCGTTCGACGAGCTGTTGGATGCTACCGTCGGGCTTTCGATCGAGCAGAGGTTCGACGGCGTCCTGCAGGCTGTCGCCGAGAATCTCTGCACGGTGCGAGAGATCGTTGCGGAGGATGCGCTTTTCCGTATGTACCTGATACGCGGCAAAGAGCAGACAGCCGGCGGCCACGCTCACAATCAGCGGGAGTACCATTTTCAGAGTAGTGCGCATTGAGACTCCTCGGTTTGACCGGACCGAGATTTCCTAACCTCGCAAACAAAAGTCTACAGGACGGCCAGCAGGCCGAGAAATTGGATTCGGCGGCGCTGGAGGGCGGAATATGGCCCGGCGAGTTGTACTCCACTCGCCACCGCTCGATCGCGATCTGCACCTTTCTTCAGCAACTGGGGGCGGCGTAATTGCCTATCTGTCATAACGGCTGTGGTTCTTTATCCTTTTCCTTCTTAGTGTTCCCTAAATATCTCTCCAGTGACTTCCGGGCCAGATCTTGGCCGCCAAACCCGAAGGCAATGGCCAACGCGAGCATCAAGGCTCCGAAAATGATCGAAAAGGCCGAGATCACGGTCTGTCTTGCTACACCGAGTTCCTCCAAAGTCATCGAGATCGCCAGAATCCAGATAACGAAGCGGATCGACCAGCTCAGGATTCTTGGTGAAGGATACCCCGCATTAACCGCGGCAAGAAGCGCGGTTCGCGATAAAAAGTTTGCCGTCATCAAGCCCAGGAACAAGATCAAGATCGCGACGAACACCTCAGGCAGGAACTGAAGCAACCGCGAAATCTGCCCCTGAAGGCCAGCAACGCCGAGGACGCTGAGCCCGACCAAAATGAAGCCGAACCACGTTACCCAAAAGATGGAGCGGCTGAGCAGCACCGTCATCGAAGGGAGATGTGCGATCCGAAGAAGGCGGGAAGCCCCCGCCTCCTCAGAAACTCGATCGAGTTTCGTAAGGCCCAGAACTGCTCGCAAAATGTACTTGAGCACGAATGCTACAACAAGCCCGAGCACGATGATAATTAACATCACCAAGAAACGCGGAAGAAAGTCAGCGATCATGTGGACTAAATTGCTGTACGCTTGTTCTAAGCCCAGCAGGATGGTTTGTCTCATGATTTCACCTCAACCTTTGCCTTCCATTTCTCCCTCAGATATGGCTTTTGACGCTCGAACTCGAGGCAGAGCCCTTCGCTCACCGCCTCCATCTCAGCGGGCGATGAGTCAGAATGTTCAACGAGAAAGGAAAAGGTCACGCCTCGATAAAGGGGTACCAAGGCCTGGACCAAGTGATCCCGATTAATGACAGCATGATGGTAGGAAGCAACGAAGTCATAGAGCGTCCTAACCCAAAGGTCAGATCTAAACTTGAACTTGCTCTCCTCAAGCGAAACGATGCTCTTAATTTCGGCATGAGTTTCGGGATCCAGAATTGAGCTTAAAATGGGCTCCAATTCCGTTACCCCGCTTCGGAACATCTCGAAGATTCTGTGTCGATCTAAGTCGCTCGCCTCCGAGGTGAGCTCGTGGTCCGGCCCAAACGTCTGCCCGGGTTCGGATCTCTCGCCGTCCAACCACGCCGATTGATGGGATTCTAAACACCAGAACAGATTTCCTACGGTCTGCCGAAAGACTTCAACGATATCCGTCCCTGGGCCTGTTGTTGTTTGTAATTTCTGACCGAGAAACACTTGGCAATAGCGAAAATCCGAGGAGAGCGCGGAGATCGCCATCCATGCTTCCGGTCTTGTCCAAATGGGTTCTTCGTGCCACGCATCCTGACTGAGGCAAACTGCGGCTAGGCGACCGGAAAATCCCCATTCATCCGAATAGAGTTCGCGGATTCTGCAGCCGAAGATCGCACGGCTCATGGGATAGAGCAGATTCCGGGCCAGCAATCCTTGAAACTTGTGGCGTGTGTAGAGCGGCGCCACAAAATCAACGTTTTCCTGGCAGATAGGCCTCAGCAAATTGGCGATCCAGTCGGGCGTGAGATTGGTTGTCGCGGGCGAAACCACGGCACAGGCCCGGGCCCGCAACAAGTCTGCGGCCGCCAGAATGGTGCGTAGAGCCATGGCTGCAGAAGGCGGGGCCGAAAAGTCTCCCGTCACTTGGTGGACAGTGCGAAGTGACGCTGACTCGGCTAAGCGTACATTCTTTTCTGCCACGTTGCTAAGCCCCGCCGCTGCGGCGTTACCCTCGTCCTTGTCTCCACCGCACGTATTGACGATGACCGCTCGTTGCCTAGTAAAATGCTGCTGAAAACTTCGTTCAATTGCGCGCAAGGTGTGACTGGTCGTGCTCGTATTGCTGTGAGAATAGATCCCGACAAGAAGGTCCACTTCGCCTACGCCCATCAGTTGGCGAAGCAAATCGTCCGTAAGGAAGGTATCTTCGGCCAAGGCCCTTGAAACCTCACTTTCAAACTGCAGTATCCGGAAAGATCCGACAACATGATCCCCGAAGGGCGGCGGCATCAAATCCGGCGAAGCTGAAACCAATAAAACTGATAGGGCCCCAGCGTGAGTAAGTAAGGCAGATCCCCTAACCGGGGAAATAGGTTTCTCCCAAACATCTCAATCGGTATATAGCCCTTAAAACGTCGCACATCCAGTTCTACAGCTTGCGCAGAGCTTGAAAGATTGTTCACGACGAGCACTGTTTCCTCACCGAATTGACGAACATAAGCCAGAACCCGGTGGTTCGAAGGATCCAAGAACCGAATCGATCCGCGGCCAAATACTTGGAATGAATTACGCAACCGAATTAGGGATTTCATCCAACGGAGGAGCGAGTGCTCCGATCTTTTTTGCGAATCTACGTTGATCACTTGAGAGCCATACACGGCGTTCGAAATTACGGGCGAATACAAGCGTTCCGGATCCGCGGTCGAGAACCCTGCGTTCGTTTCGCCATTCCACTGCATCGGTGTGCGGACCCCATTGCGATCGCCAAGGTAGATGTTATCCCCCATGCCGATTTCGTCCCCGTAATACACAATGGGCGTCCCTGGCATGGACATTAGAAGCCCGTTTAGCAGTTCGATCCGCCTTCTGTCGTTGTCCATCATGGGAGCCAGACGCCGGCGGATGCCTCGATTGATCCGCATCGTCGTATCCACCGCGTACTCGTCATACATGTAGTCGCGTTCGATATCATTCACCATCTCCAGCGTGAGCTCATCATGGTTGCGAAGGAAAATGCACCATTGGCAGTTGTTGGGTATTTCGGGCGTCTGCTCAAGGATGTCGATGATTGGCTTACGATCTTCCAGCTTTACGGACATAAACATTCTCGGCATAAGCGGGAAGTGAAATGCCGCGTGGAATTCGTCGCCATCTCCGAAATATGCGCGAATGTCAACAGGCCAGTTGTTGGCCTCAGCTAGAAGCATCCTTCCCGGGTATGCTAGATCCAGGCGTTTGCGAAGGTCGCGGATGATCGCATGCGTCTCGGGAAGGTTTTCACACGGAGTCCCCTCGCGCTCCACGAGATAGGGAATCGCGTCAAATCGGAAACCATCTACGCCCAGATTCAGCCAGAACTTCATTACTTCCCATAGCGCCTCAAGAACCGCTGGATTGTCGAAATTCAGATCGGGTTGGTGGCTGAAAAATCGGTGCCAGTAATAGGACTTCGAAACGGGATCCCAGGCCCAGTTGGACGTCTCTGTGTCGACAAAAATGATCCGCACGCCCTCATAACGAGTGTCCGTCTGACTCCATACGTACCAGTCCCGTTTGGGATTTTCGCGGGAGCTTCGCGCCTCTTTAAACCAGGGATGTTGATCCGAAGTATGATTCAGGACCATTTCGATGATGACACGTATCCCCCGATTATGAGCCGCCGTCAGGAATGTCTGGAAATCCTCAAGTGAGCCGTAGCTCGGATGAACCGAAACGTAATCTGTAATGTCGTAACCGTCGTCCCGTAATGGCGAGGGATAAAAAGGGAGAAGCCAGATAGCGGTAATCCCAAGGTCTTTCAGATAGTCGAGTCGCTGTGTGAGGCCGGTGAAGTCACCGATGCCGTCAGCATTGCTGTCGCAGAACGTGCGCACGTGAAGCTGATAAATAACGGCATCCTTATACCAGAGGTTATCTGTTTGCCGCGCCAACGGTCGACTCTCCTTCCGATTCTGAAAAGGCTCCGATCAGTGGTCGTGCTGCCCGGTTTCTTGGGTTTTCTAGGGTAGGGAAGCCGAATAAATAAGCGTCGGCATCTCTAATAGATGGGAGCCGGATGGAATTTTTGCGCACCTCATGTGGTCTAGATGGAGGCATAGGCACGATGCCCCCGCGAAAGGCGTCCCCGTACTTCACATGATTTCATAACGATGCTGGCTCGCTCGACCCGAGTAGACTGTGGTCGTTCGACGACCGAAGGCTCGGGAGAAAGGAGCCGAACATGATGATTATAGGCGAAGATTATCACCCAAGCTTTCAGCAAATTGCGTTATTGGATCGAGGCGCGGTAGGGTCAGAGACCCCACCGACGAATCGGTCTCTGAGGCGTACGGAGCTTCAATGAGGCTCAGAGAGCATCCGGGATTCCTAAACGGCTGGCTGGCCCAACCGGGCGGGCCGTTCAGCCGGTCGTATGCGGCACCGCTCGATGGCGGCGACACCCTCGTGGATGTTTTCTTGCAGCGGATCGTGGCTCCGGGCCATCCGATCGTGACGCTCCGCCAGGGCGGCGAGCACACGCTCGATTTCCGCTTAGGCGACGAGGAGTTCGGGGAGGCGCTTGTTCGCTTCCTGAGTCTGAACGCGGGAAGGACGATCGACGAAATCGGGGAGCTTGAGGTCGATTTCTAAGGGCAAGAGTTTGAAGAGATGCCTTGACCCTCCTTCCACGCGCTCTATTGGAGCGAGCGGGTTGTGCGAGCCTCACCGGCGGAGAGGGGGCCTCATTTCAAAGCGCCCACCGTTCCTTCCTCCTCAAGGCTTGGGCTTGCGCGAGGGGAGGTCGATCAAGAAAGCCAGAGTGGTGAGAACAGCTGCGACTCCAAAACCCAGCAGTATCGCCAGATACCAAGCTGTGCCAGGATGAATAAGGATCACTATGACGGTTACGGCCAGAATCACCGCGATCGTGCGAACCGCATTCGACGCATCGCGGTTCAAGTCAACTCTCCTCACTTTTTCCTACCTCTAGGCGAACTTGATCCAGAACGGGAGAATAAAAAACAACTCCAAAAACTCGCCTCCGCCCCTCTCGGGAACTTGAATTGGACAAAATGGAATAGGGGTTGAAGTCGTCGTTCGAGCGTCTTGCGTATCATTGGAGACGCTTCACGGCGGGCATATTAGGTTGCGCCCATTTTGAAGTCAATGAAAGCGGCGAGCGAACCAACAACATATAGTTGAGTTCAGAGAACCTCCACCCAAAAAGTTCAGATCCTGTCGCATATCGATGGTGGTTTCACAATCAAGCACGAGGGCGAAGTTGGCCCACTTCTTCGGTGGTTTCCACTCGCGATTGGAAGTTTTCAGTGTCCTTCCCCAATCCCCGTCCCACCACTGTTTCCAGCACTGCAATAGCATTGGTACGAACGTACTATAGGTCGATCTTGTCGGTCGGGAACAAGATCTCTCAATCGCAGTTTGTAGAGGCGGACCAATTGGGGGAAAGGGTTCTGCGAACGACGGCCATGTCGGCACCGACGAAACAGCCGGTGAATGCGCTAGATCGATCCTCACAACCTTCAGCAACACGATCAATAGTCCAATCAGCGGAAACATCTGCATCGCAGGGTCACCCAGTGTCTGCTGAGGTGCCGATCGGCATACTTGAGGTACCTGTTGAGGTGTGGGGATCCCGGCGCGTCATATCCATTTTGGGCCAGCCGGGACGGATTGAGGTATTTGCAGAGGAAACGTGCACCGTCATCGTCTTTCCGCACGGCGCGGTGATTCGATTATCAGCCGCTCTTGCTCCAGGCCAAATGATGATGGTTACGAATCGCAAATCAGGTCAGGTCGTACCTTGCCGCGTCGTCAGCGTTAGAAACTATCCAAACGTGAGAGGCTATGCCGAAATCGAGTTCATGCAGTCCGCGAACGGTTTTTGGGGGTCTTACATTCCGCAGGGTGCGTCGAAGTTAACAGCAAGAGTCCCGTCGGCAACACCGGAAAAACCAAGGAAGCCCGGCCCCTATGCCCCGAGGCCAGCATCGAGTCAGGCTTGGATTCTGACCCCATCCGCTACTTCTCCCAAACCGCCTCCAGTAGCTTCGTTGCCTCCTGAGAATTTCAGGAGCAGCAGTTTTCCGAAGGAAGTGATCTCTGTTCTTGCAAGTGCTGCGACCGCTTCGCCGGCTCCTCCCCTTGCTGTCCGGAACAAACCGGAGTCAATCGAAAGTCCAGCAATCCAGATTTCTTCCGTTGGGAAACCATCGCAGAGCGCGGCTATGGCTGCAACCGCCTCTGAATCGCGATTTGAAGCGACGGAGCGGAACGTTTCTAAGACGAATCCTCTTCTCTCTCTTGCCATCGCGAATTCTAGTAAACTCGCCGTGCCATCGACACAGGAACATCAGCGAGACGAGTCCGCAAGCGAGCGGTCTGCGCGTTCTTGGATGTGGGGTTTGTTGGGCTCGTTGCTGGGACAAGTAATCACTCGAACTGCGACGGACAGAACTCCTTCCCCGAGACGCAGGATGGTTTTCGCGTGGGTCACCGCGACCAGTATCTTCATGATGGGCGCAACAGAAATTTTCCTGCTACATCATGGCCCGGCGCAGTCTGCCGCAACCACTCAGACAAATCCTACGCCCGTAGCGTCCACAGTTTCGCCAATTGCGAACACTATGCAGAGGCCGCAACCCGAAAACAATTCCAGTTCGGTCGTACCGGAGCTGCCCATCATCGCGAGGACAGGGAGCTTTCCAGGTGCTCAAGCTCGGAAGTTGGCTGATAATATCCGCATTTCTGAGCCGCGGGTAAGAATGCCAAGCCTGGAGCGGAAGATTCCGAACGGAAAGCTTCTCGCCCCACCCTTGGTAGCACGTCGCTCGGCCGCCGCGATCGGTCGAGACTTGCCACCCGATCTGACTGGCGTCGATTCGAATACCGGCGCAGGCGCGATCCAAGGGGTTCTTGCGGCCTTCCTGCCTCGGGGTGGTCGGGTGAAAGCGCCGCAGCTCATTTTTAGATCTGTGCCAAGCTATCCGGCTGCGGCTAGACAGGCTGGCATTGAAGGTCAAGTCACCATCGATGCCGTGATCGACACAGCTGGGACGATAACAAGCATGAAGGTCGTTTCGGGTTCTCCGCTGCTGCAGCAAGCCGCGCTCGATTCGCTACGCACCTCGAAGTATGAGCCCGGTTACCTCGACGATAAACCCGTTCCAGTCGAAACGTCGATCACCGTCCAGTTTCGGCTACGTTAAAGCAGGGACGCGGCGCAGACGTCTAATTCACGCGTAGGCGAACAAAAGGCGATGAAAAACCACAAATAGGGGGGCCTCATTTCAAAGCGCCCCGTCTACCTATCCCCTTACTTATTTGAGGGGGTAGTATCCTTCGGGAGAAATTCGGCTACACCCTCGCGCGCCCGCCGATATGGGTTGTTACTCCTCGTTAGTCGCGTCGTCGGCCGACGATGATGCTGTGCAGCGACGCCGTTGAAACAATATTCTCCAGGGCGAGTCCGGCATTGGCATACAACTCGCGGTATTCGGCTGCGGTACGCTCGCGACCGCCGGCCATGATCAACATGTGCGGATCTAGCCACATCCCCATCGTGGGTTTTGGAGGATCCGGCACGAGCTCCTCGATGAGCATGACTCGCGAGCCAGCTTTCATGGGTTGGCGCACGTTCTTGAGGATCGCAATCGCGTCGGGATCGTTCCAGTCATGGATGACCCACCTGAGAATGTAGGCGTCGGCACCAGCGGGAACAGATTTGAAGAAATCGCCGCCGATCCGCTCTACGCGGTCATGTGGAGGCGCCTTGCTGATTACGTCCGCCCGGTCAAAGAGGATGCCGCGGCACGATGAGTGCGCATTCAGAATCGTCGTCAGTTGGCCACCGATTCCGCCTCCGATATCGGCGATCACTGGGAAGCGGCCCCAATCATATGCGGCGGCGACGGCGGGCGCGATTGTGATGCCCATTGCCCGCGTGGTTTCGTTGAAGACTTCCGAAATTCCGGGATTGCGCTGGAGCCATTGCCAATAAGGGCATCCAAACTGCGCATCGAAGGCAGTCTTGCCTGTTCGAAGACCATCCAGAAGGCCGGCCCAAGCCTCATATTGACCGTGCCCGACCGATAATATCGTTTGCACAGGTGCCCATTGCGAGGCGGGAGCATTCCGGCGGAGACATTCGCTGGCCGGGGTATTGGCAAAGAGGCGTGGCGAGACTTGCTTGAAGATACCCAGGCTTTCGAGAGCGCGCATGAGGCGAAACAGCGACAACGGATCGGTTTGTGTACGGCTCGCCAGGATCTCAACGGGCAAAGGGCCATCTGCGAGAAGTTCGGCGAGTTCCAATTCGGTAGCAACGGCAAGGGCACGGCTGTGCCAGAAGCCCATGACAATGTTTAGAATCTGTTCGTGCGGCGGTGGCGTCGAAGGCGCTGTTGCAGTTCTGCTCTCAGCCATGTTTCTCCTCCTTCTTGGTGATTAATTACACGGTCGGCCGATAACGAGACTGAACGCCGAAATCGGGGCCTGAAGGTCCTTACCTGATTGATTGACTGCCTGAACCATATATCACAGTCCCTTGCCCGTCCATCGCCATTTACATTCACACGGGGTGGGGTACTTTTAGCCTGCTCGTATAACACGCCCCACGGAGAGTGCAAGGCCGATACATAGCAATTCTTTCGCTGCTCGAAGCGTTAGTCCTGCAGGATGGCGCTTAGACGGGACTTGTTGATTTGCAGCCCTCGCAGCCTGCCTCGATACTCGATGAAGCCCAGTTTCCTGAATTTATTCATGAACAAATTGACCCGGGGCCGCGTCGTGCCAATCATCTCCGCCAGCGTCTCTTGCGATATATTGGGAAGCACGTTTTGAGGATGGCCCGGTGCGCCAAAGCTCGCGAGCAGCAGCAGAGTGTGCAACAGCCGTTTCTCGGAGCTGTCGAGGAGCTGATCTATCAGGGTCTCCTCTTCTCGGATGCTTCGTGCCAGCATAGAGGCGATGAAGCGATCGGAGAACTCGTGTTGCTCGTGGAGCAAGCGAATCATTTCGTCTTTCTGAATGACGAGTACAGTGGTAGGCACAATCGCGATCGCCGTCGACCTGCGAATGAACCGGCCCGCAATGCACCGTACGCCTAAAAACTCACCCGGTCCCAGAATTCCCACAACGGCTTCGTTGCCGTTGTCATTGACCACAGTAAGCTCTACACAGCCTTTCTGAATGTACATGACATTCTTCGCGCGATCGCCCTGCGCGAAGAGCATTTCCTTTCTGCGAAACTTGGCAACGTTTCTCCCCGAACCTTCCGAGTCGAGAAACAATTTCACATCAAAGGCAGGGCTTCTTGAATTCGTTTCTTGGGGAAAAGCGACAGACCTTGACAATACGCGTCGAGCTGCGAAAGCCATATAATTCAGACTAGCATTGGAGCCCAATTGTGTTCAATATTGAACAGTGTGGTTCCACCTGCTGGAGCACAATCGCGATGACTTCCAAGTCGCAGAAGATCAAATTCGCTTCCACGCAAGGATGCTTGCCGCTGTAAGAAGGCCGTCATTGCGACGTGGCTTGATGGGAAACAAAAGAGACAAGAAACGATGAGACTTAGATCAAGTATGCTCGCTTGCGTCCTCCCGCTACTCGCGCTGAGTGCGTGCTCCGGGGGATCATCTCCGGTTAATTCAAGCTCCGCGCCCACAATCACGACGCAGCCTCAGAACCAAACCGTCACGGCAGGGCAGACGGCGACGTTCACAGTCGTCGCGACCGGGACGCCAGCGCCAACCTACCAGTGGCAAAACGCAGCCAACAGCACGAACATTGCCGGGGCCACTTCCGCCAGCTACTCGATTGCTTCGACGACGACGAATGAGAGCGGAATGCGATTTCAAGTCGTCGTCAGCAATTCGGCCGGCAGTCAGACCAGCAACGTGGTGACGCTGACGGTAAATGCCGCACAACAGCCACCTCCGAACAACGTCACGGTCCTCACCTATCACAACGACGTTGCGCGCACGGGACAGAATTTGAACGAGACCATTCTGACCACGAGCAATGTGAATTCGACGCAGTTCGGGCTTCTCGGCACCATCTCGGTGGATGGGCTCGTAGATGCAGAGCCACTCTATGTGGGCGGCATGACGATCGCCGGTCGCACACACGACGTGCTGTTCGTCGCTACGGAAAACGATTCGGTGTATGCCTTCGACGCGGATACTTTCGCACAGCTGTGGCAGGTTTCCGTGCTCGGCACGAACGAAAGCCCGAGCGACGATCTTGGATGCAGCCAGATCCAGCCCACGATCGGAGTTACGTCCACGCCGATGATCGATCTCACTGCGGGACCACACGGCACGATTTTCGTCGTGGCCATGTCGAAGCAGGGGACCACGTATTTTCAGCGATTACATGCGCTCGACCTCACGACCGGTAGCGATCTCATGACAGCCACGACAGTGGCAGCGACTGCCTCGGGCACCGGCACGGGGAGTTCGAATGGGACGCAGACGTTCAACCCGGCTTCCTACGCGGAACGCGCGGCGCTCCTATTGCTGAACGGCGTGATCTACACGGCGTGGACTTCTCATTGCGACGGGGCGCCGTACAACAGCTGGGTAATCAGCTACAACGAATCTACGCTGGCGCAGCAACGTGTGCTCAACCTGACCGCAAATGGCACGACACAGAGCGGCAAAGAAGGCGGAATCTGGATGGCGGGTTCCGGCCCGGCCGCGGATTCCTCCGGGAACATCTATTTTCTTGTTGGGAATGGAACATTTGATACGACGCTCAACGGCAGCGGTTTTCCAAACCAGGGAGACTACGGCAATTCATTCATGAAGCTTTCTACGACAGGCGGCAGTCTGACTGTGGCGGACTACTTCACCATGCATAACGCCTGCTGTGTTTCTAACGTGTCGGAATCAAACACTGACACGGATCTCGGTTCGGGTGGCGCGATGGTCCTCCCAGATATCCAAAGCGGAGGAAACACCTACCATCTAGCGGTTGGTGCTGGAAAAGACTCGAACATGTACATCGTGAACCGCGACAACATGGGCCATTTCAACGCGAGCAACGACAGCGCGATCTATCAGGAGCTTAGCGGGGCGTTGAGCGAAGGAGTTTGGTCCGCGCCTGCGTATTTCAATAACACTGTCTACTATGGCCCGAGTGGAAACCGCCTGATGGCGTTTCCCATCTCGAACGCGAAGCTCGCTACTTCTCCGTCCTCGATGAGCACGAGTCCGCAGAATTTCGGCTATCCCGGAACGACACCGAGCATTTCAGCGAATGGGGCCGCGAATGGAATCGTATGGGCGATCGAGAACGGAAGCAGCACGGGAACGCTCTTCGCGTATAACGCCTCGGATCTTAGCCTGCTGTTCAGCGGGACGTTTACAACCAACAGCAACGACAAATTCGTCACGCCGATGATCGCCAACGGCAATGTTTACGTGGGCGCTGGCCCCACAAGTAATTCCAATGGCGGCTCCGTCGCAGTTTTCGGACTGTTGAATCAAGGTGCCGCACTCGTGAGAAAACCGATCCGCGCGCCACGCCGCCGGTCTCAGCCTCCCAGCCCCCCGCGCCCTGGCAGCAGCACGCCCGGCCAGTAAGAGCCTCTCATCCGGATGCACGCCGAGACGATCGTTTTCCTCGCCCGCTTCGAGTGAACGAATGCAGAGATCCGTCCCGCTCGGGCCGCACTGATAGATCTGATACACGGGCAAATCCTAAGTATCGGCGGCGTGTTTGGCTGTGGCCACCTTCCGAAATGCCGACTTCTCATTACCGATCCGCAATTTCCTGCGCTGACTAACGTATACTTGCGACACACCCTGACCTCGCCTCAGGAGCTACG
>Ga0187872_10002545_pt1 | contig 15948 bp, 28 predicted proteins | sample June2016WEW_16_4_FD_132973 | JGI IMG/M metagenome (GOLD analysis project Ga0187872, IMG submission 132973) | Peatland microbial communities from SPRUCE experiment site at the Marcell Experimental Forest, Minnesota, USA - June2016WEW_16_40 | ecosystem: Environmental > Terrestrial > Soil >...
CACAGAGATACTGCTTCTCAACCACACCGGCTGCGGGTTCACGACATTCACAGATGACGAAATGAACGCGAAGCTGAGCGCTTCTACCGGTGATGCGTCGCCGGCTCCAATGCGATTCTTCTCTTACAAGGACCCTGAACAGAACACACGGGAACAGATCAAGAAGGTCAGATCACATCCGTGGATCGCCAGAGAGGTTCCTGTGCGCGGTTTTATTTTCGACGTGGAGACCGGTCTTATCAGGGAAGTTCAGCCGCTTTCACAGCACACCGCTGCCTGAAGGACGGTGGTCTTCTAAGATCGATTCCGAGCGCCTGATTGCAAGGCGTCTGCTCAGCGTTGGGCAGATCGACGTTACCTTAAGTTCTTCGGTTCAAACTTGAAATCAACAGCCTATACCCTGACGTCAAGAGACAGGAAGTTTTGGATTCACGAAGGAGACCGCGACATCCGTAAAATCCAATACCTGTGAGGCGCAATGACGAAAACGACGAGCTTTCAAATGGACATTCGCCCGCTCTTTACGGAACGAGACATTCAAGGCATGAGCAAGGCGTTCAACCTGGGAAGTTACGATGACGTCAAAAAGCACGCTGGCGCCATCTACGATCGCATTCGTGGAATCGGCGGCGCCGTAATGCCGCCCCCACCTCCAAAAGGAGAAGGTCCTTGGCAGCAATCTCGGATTGAACTATTCGCCAAGTGGATTGCGGACGGGTTCCCACCTTAGTCGGCCTACCTCGGCGCGCCGTACATGGCCCGTGTCGCGGAGCGAGCGGCGGGCTCTTGAGCGCGGGCGGTCGCGGCGCGGAAGAATGCGGGGAGAGCTGCGGTTAGTAGGCATTGGCAACGACGGAAATCGGCGAAACCAAGGAAGTCCAACGAAGAGCAAAGGAGAAAAAGCATGAAAATACTTATGGTGCTAACGTCCCACGATCAGCTCGGAAACACCGGTCTCAAGACCGGGTTCTGGCTTGAAGAATTCGCAGCCCCCTACTTTGTTTTCAGGGACGCTGGTGTCGAGCTGACCCTCGCCTCGCCGAAAGGCGGGCAGCCGCCGCTCGATCCGAAGAGCGATAAGCCAGAAAATCAGACGGCAGCCCAGGCGCGGTTCAAGAAGGACCCGGTCGCGCAAAAAGCTCTCGCCAACACGGTCAAACTTGCGGACGTGAAGGCGGAAGACTTCGACACCGTTTTCTATCCCGGTGGGCACGGCCCGATGTGGGATCTCGCGGAGAGCCCTACGTCGATCGCTCTTCTGGAGGCCTTCTACAATTCCGGCAAGCCAATCGCTCTGGTGTGCCATTCGCCCGGGGTGCTTCGCCACGTTACCTACCAGGGCGCTCCGCTGGTGAAAGGAAAACACGTCACCGGTTTCACGAACGGCGAGGAAGAGGAGATGCAGCTCACGAAGGTTGTGCCGTTCCTGGTCGAAGATGAACTGCTGCGGCTCGGCGCCATATTCGAGAAGATGGCGAACTGGCAGCCTTTCTCCATCGTTGATGGCCGTCTCATCACTGGCCAGAATCCCGCGTCATCGACGTCCGCGGCTCAAGCGCTTATCAAGCTACTCGGGGAGAGAGTTGCTCACGCTTCTGCTTGAGTTGGCGACCACATCGGTTCGTCGTTGTTATCAATGATGGCGGCCAAGGCGATTTCGCCGCCTTGGCCGCGAAGGTCCAACACGACGTGGAGCGGGGCAGCCAAAGCGAGTTGCGATTCATTGTCGATCGGCGGTGGCAGAGGCGAAGAAGCGGGATTGGAAGATGAACGTAGCGGTGGTCGATTCCGGCGGCAACCTCGTCGCCTTTCAACGAATGGACGGCGCGATGCTTGCCTCCATTCAGATTGCCGAGCACAAGGCAAGAGCAGCCGCGACCTTCCGGCGCGAAACCAAGGTCTTCGAGGACGGTGTCCAGCTTATGCATCTCAACTACCTGCTCGCGTTCGATGGAATCATTGCCTCTCGAGGCGGCATCCCACTGATCGAACAGGGGGTGATTATCGGCGCAATCGGTTGTTCGGGAGGAACGAATTCCCAGGACGAGATCGTCAGCAAGGCAGGCGCAGCAGTAATCAACCAACTGCCGGCAGGAAACAAATGATCCGAATCTCGAGAAAGCGTTGGGGACAATCAACCGGTTTCCGAGACAAAATAAATAGACAGGAGAATGCCATGACAACTGCAAGCGCACTTACGAAGCCCGCACAGATTCGCGTGGCCCGGTGGTCGCCCGCCTATTGGCGTGTCACGATCGACAACCCGCCGATCAACGTGATGGGCCCGGAAATGGTCCGGGAGTTCCAGGAAGTCATCAACGCTCTCGAGGCCGACGAGCAGGTCAGGGTCGTGGTCTTCGACAGCGCGGTCGACGGCTACTTCCTGAATCACTCCGATTTCCTGGCAAAGCTCGAGGACCTGACCGGAATGCCGCCGGGTCCCACAGGCTTGCCGCCTTGGCCGGACTTTCTCGTGCGTCTGACTCGCTTGCCAGTCGCTTCCATCGCCCTCATCCGTGGCCGGGCGACGGGCAACGGCAGCGAGATCACGCTGGCCTGCGACATGAGTTTTGCCAGCCGCGAGAAGACCATCATCTCGCAATGGGAGGTGGGCGTGGGGATGGTCGCCGGCGGCGGCCCGATGGCCCGGCTGCCCCGACTCATCGGCCGAAACCGCGCCCTCGAGGTGCTCTTGAGCTCGGAAGACATCAGAGCAGACCAGGCCGAGGCCTACGGCTACATTAATCGCGCCCTGCCCGACGCCGAGCTAGACGCGTTCGTAGAGGCGCTCGCGACTCGGATCGCCAAGTTCGACAAATGGGCGATCGCCAACACCAAACGCCTCGTCAACACCAGCCTGCCGCCGGACGTCGAACTCGGCGCCGGGTGGGATGCGTGCATCAATTCGCTCGGGCGACCTGCCGCCCAAGAGGGGATCAAAGCGCTGATGGCGCGCGGCTTCCACAAGCCGGGGGATGTCGAAAATCGGCTCGGATACTACCTGGGCCAAATCGCGCGCTAGACCGCCCCCGACGCGATTCTCAACTCCGGGACGTTGAAGATGGGAGGCGTTCGAAGCCAATCTTGGCGGAAATGTTTCGAAAGTCCGTGGTGAAGTTTTGCATTTTCTGCACGAAGGAGGTTTGTATGTCTCAGAAAGCCAGCGCCGTAAAGCGTGCTCAGCAAAGCGAAGTCCGGCCTCACCAACTCGGGCAGGAGGTTTTCAAAACCATCTTGTCCGAAGATGTCGATTGGAAACCATTCCCGGCGTTCCCACCTGCCGTCCGGCTAGCCGTCGTCGTGGGTCAGCCCTCGGAGCCCGGCCCTTACACAATCAGGGTCAAAGCGCCGCACGGCGAGAAGCTGATGCCTCACGAGCACCCAGAGGATCGAGTCTATACCGTGATTTCCGGCGTCTTTTATATCGGACTGGGTGATGAATTCGACGCGAGTAAGTTGGAAGCCTATCCGCCCGGCGCCGTGATCATTCTCCCTGGCAACACGCCCTATTTCCACTGGGCGAAATCCGGCGAGTACATCACGCAAATAACCGCGATAGGGCCGCTTGGACTGGAATACCTCAGCGCGAAAGACGATCCGCGAAACAACAACTCGTAGGAGGAGTCTGAACAGCTTCGCTAAAGCATTTAGCTTCTTGTCAAATTGAGGGCTCAAGATGAACGATCAACAAGAGAAGGAGCAGTATTCTGCAGCGCGAGATCAAGAGATCCGTGCGGCACTGGATCAGCATTGGGCGGCGTCCGATGCCAACGATTTTGAAACGGAGCACCTCATCTATCACGAGGACGCGGTGCTGGACTACCCGCAGTCAGGCGAGCGAACCCGCGGTCGGCGCAACATACAGGGCCAACGCGCTAGTCAGCCGAGCAAAAAGCGGTTTACTGTCCGACGAATCATTGGCGGCGGTGATCTTTGGGTCACCGAATTGATCATCACATATGACGGCAAGCCGTCGTACACCGTGAGCATCATGGAGTTCAGGGGCGACAAGGTTGCGCGGGAAACACAGTACTTTGCGGATCCATTCGCGGCTCCCGCATCGCGCGCTCAATGGGTGGAACGGATGGACACATAATCTCGAGGCGCGAGAATTCGCTAGCGACACCGGCATTTGCGGTTTACAGCATAATTGTCGAGAACAGAGATCAACTCCAGAGACCCGCTAAGTCCTGATGAACGCGGTTACCGGAGAAGTGGAACTGCATGACATGGGGTATCGTTGCAGCACATCCTCCGATGGAGGGACAAGAGATGGATTGGAAACGGTTGGTCCAGTTTGCGCTGCTGGGTAGCAGTGATTTGGAACAATATGCCATCCTGCTGGTACGCGTTTCGATCGGGCTGTTCTTCGCCATCTCCGGGGCAAACAAATTGTTTGTCGCCGGCGGCACGGAACCTGTTTACGAAACGCTCGTTAAGGCCAAAGTCCCGTTTCCCCACCAGATGGCTTATTTCGTGGCGGGTGTCGAGTTCGTTGGTGGATCCTTGGTGACCGTGGGGTTTCTTTCGAGCCCGGCCTGCGTGGCTTTATTGATCGATATGATTGTCGCCACCCTGACCAGCGCGCTTTCCACCATGCCTAAAGGACTTTCGCCTCTTAGCTGGCTCGACGATTTCCTCTACCTTCCGGAAGTCCTGTACGTGCTCTTCTTTATCTGGCTGATCTGCTCTGGTCCGGGAAAGTTCAGTGTCGATTACTGGCTCGCCGGCAAGTTACTGAGGTGATCGATCGGCCGCTCTTTGCAGACCAGGCTGGGATTGTCCCAGCCACAGTCCGGCGCACGAAAATAAAATAAAAGGATAGCCAGACGCTGGACTTCGACGGGGTATGAATGCCTAGATTGCTTTCGGTCAATGTCGGTCTTCCACGGGACGTGGCATGGAACGGCAAAACTGTCCGAACCGCAGTCTGGAAATCTCCGGTTACGGGACGGCGAATGGTGCGCAGGCTCAATATCGATGGTGATGCGCAAGCCGATCTCGCCGGTCATGGCGGGGAGCAGCGCGCCGTATTTGTCTACCAGATGGACTCGTACCATTACTGGGAGCGCTTTCTGGGCCGCAGTGATTTTACTTTCGGTCAGTTCGGAGAAAACTTCACCGTCGAGGGACTTCCTGATGACGAGGTCTGCATTGGCGATCGATACCGCATCGGTGGTGCTGAATTTGAAGTGACACAGCCGCGCGTAACGTGCTACCGCGTCGGCATTCGCATGAATGAACCTCGGATGGCAGCCCTGCTCGTAGCGCATCACAGACCAGGATTCTACTTTCGCGTGTTGCAGGAAGGAGAAGCTGGGGCGGGCGACGACATTGTAAAAATTACTGACGGTCCAGAGCGAATCAGCGTGGCCGAGGTTGACGCCCTCCTGTATTTGCCAGGGCATTCTCGCGAACAATTGGAACGAGCGCTACGGATTCCTGCACTTAGCGAGGGTTGGCAGAGTTCGTTCCACGCAATGCTCCAACAAGACTTGAGCTCCAAAACTACGGTGGGAAATCCGGGACTCGCGAATGAGGAACAAGCACCAGCATGGCCCGGATTTCGACAGATGCGAGTCGCGCGTATCCATAAGGAAAGCGATAACGTAACCTCCTTCGTTCTGGCGCCAATCGATGGGCAGCCTCTCCCTGGCTTCCAAGCGGGGCAATTTGTTGTTTTGCGCTTGCATCTCGACCCGGACAAACCGTCCGTTCTTCGCAGCTATTCGTTGTCTGATCTGCCCGCAGCCAATCATTTCCGCATCAGCGTCAAAAACGAATTAAATGGGATTGGAAGTCCATTTCTGTGCAATCGTGCGCGAGAAGGCGATCTATTGGATGTTAGTGCGCCGCGCGGAAGCTTTACTCTGCGTCCCGGCCAGAATCCTGTGGTTCTGCTGAGCGCTGGAGTGGGCGCAACGCCCGTGATGTCGATGCTGCACTCACTCGCTGCTGAAAGATCGCAACGAGAGATCTGGTGGATCTATGGAGCGCGCAATCGCGTCGACCATCCATTTGCAGAAGAATCGCGTTCATTACTCAAACAGCTCTCTCGCGGCCGAGAATACATCGTCTACAGCAGGCCCGCTGCAAACGACCAAGTCGGGTCAGACTTCGATGCTCCCGGGCACGTTGACACAGCCTTGCTAGAGAGAATTGGCGTGTCACAGGGTAGTGACTTCTATCTGTGTGGCCCCTCTTCATTCTTGCAGAATATGCGCGATGGGCTGCGAAACTGGGGTGTGCTCGCCGAGAATGTGCACACGGAAATCTTCGGTTCTCTGGAGGCTATTACCCCTGGTATGGCACAGGTTGTTCACACTCCTCACCTACCACAAGGGCCGCCCGGATCTGGCCCCCCAGTCTCATTCGCGCGTAGCGGGATTACCGCCGCTTGGGATCGTAGGTTTGCCAGTTTGCTTGAACTGGCAGAAGCGTGCGACGTTCCGGTCAGATGGTCGTGCCGGACTGGAGTCTGTCATACCTGCGTGACTGGTCTGATTGGCGGATCGATTATTTACAACCCTGAGCCGCTGGAGAGGCCCGCTCCCGGGAACGTGCTCGTATGCTGTTCCCAGCCAAACGCGGGTGTCACTCTGGATCTTTAAGAGAAACGGAGTCGAGACGCCCGCATCAGCCAGTTTCACGGCGTCAGAGTTGCTGGGTTCAGCACTGCTGCGTCACAGAGTTTCGTCTGAAGATTCACTAAAAGAAGGAGGAATCAATGGGACTATCTTATGCCACATTCAGTGACCCGAATGGCAACAGCTGGCTATTTCAGGAGACCACCACACGGCTGCCTGGGACGACTGACGCCAGAACGACGACCTACGAATCAGTTAAAGATCTGGCCAGCGCGTTGCGCCGTGCAGCGGCCGCACGGGGTCAAGATGAAACGCAGATCGGGCAAGCCGACAAGAACTGGCCAGAACTGGTACGCCTGGTTCATGACCACGGAGCAGGAAGGCCCGGATCTGCCAACATAAGTAGCCCCACGGACTCATGGGAGGAGTCGAATCATGCGTTCTGATATTGTACCCGGAGGCATTTTTCCCGACTACGAACTGCCCGATCACACGGGCACACTGCGCAAACTCAGCGAACTCCAGGGCGACGACCCGCTGATCCTCACGCTCGCGCGCGGCCACTATTGCCCGAAGGAGCACCGGCAGCATCTGGAGCTCGCCGCGTTCTACCCGAAGATCGCGGTGGCGTACACTCAGATCGCCACGATCGCCACCGACGATCACCATACTCTGCAGGAATTCCGTGCGTCAGTCGGAGCCGAGTGGACCTTCCTCTCCGACCCTGAGCGAAAGGTTCAAAAGGACCTCGACATCCAGGAGTATACCGACCCCGAACACAATCCGATGATTCCGCACACGCTCGTGCTCAAGCCAGGCCTCGTGATCCACAGCATCTACAACGGCTACTGGTTTTGGGGCCGCCCGTCGGTCGCAGACCTCTGGCATGATCTGCGCGCGGTGACGAGCGAAATCCGTCCCGACTGGGACCTGAGCACGCCTGGACTCCGCGAGGCATGGAACGCGGGCGACTTGTCGCGCTTCCACGGCTGGAACAAGCGTGGCGACGCGAAGGCGCCCTCTGCAGGACAGAAAGAGTAATGATGACTGCCAGCGAAAACACCTGCTCCTCAAACAGGCGGTTTTCTTGAGGCAAACGCAATTCTAGGATGTTGAACGGAGGAATCATGAGCATCGTAACCGGCGCCTCTCCCATCCAGCCCGAACCGCAACTTGCGGGACAGACGGTCGTCGTGATCGGCGGCAGCGCCGGCATCGGGCTCGAAACCGCCCGACTAGCGCGTGCCGAGGGGGCGAAGCTTGTCCTCGCCGCCCGGAATCCCGAGCGCCTTCAGTACGTAGCGAGCGAGCTCGCCGCGCTACATTCTGTGGCCTTCGATGCCACCGACTTCGAGCGCCTCGCGCAGTTCTTCGGCGAACTGCCCTCTACGATCGACCACGTACTGGTCACTGGCCCCGGTCCCTGCTACGCGCCGCTGGCCGAATTCGATTTCCAAAAAGCACGCCGCGACGTTGAGGCCCATCTGTTTCTTCCGCTGCAGGTCGCTCGTCACGCTGCAAACAAGGTTCGCCCGGGGAGAACCCTGCTCTTCATGGGCGGCACGCCAGGCCGCCGCTACTTCATGAAATTCCGAACGAGCTGCGCCATCTGGTCCGCGGCGGTATCGAGCGCGAAATGACCCGCGTCGAGGACATGAACTTCGGCCTTCGGCACATCCTGCCGGTACCGCTCCGGTTCTCCAGGGTCAAAGGACAAGTCGTATTTGCCCCAGAGCACTAGCAGGCGAGGCTGTTTCTCGCGCATCCACGCCTGCCACTTGGGATACGCGTCGACGTTCGTGCGGTAGTCGTAGAAGATGTCGCTTTGAATCTCGGCCTGGCCGGGCTGGTTCAGAAAATAAAATTCATCGGTCCAGAGATCAGGGTCATAGCGTTCCACGTTCGGATCGTTCCCCACGTGGCGCGTGCGCGTCGTTGCCAGCGACAGGAGATTTGTGCGCAGCGCGCTTTCGTTGGGAACGCGGTCAGCCCAAAAAGCCCGCCGCGTCTTCCAATTCGCCCCCAGGCCTTCGTTGTGCGCCACAGCGTCCTGCACGATGAGAGCTTCGGCTCGCTCGGGATGGGCCAAGACCATGCGAAACCCCACGGGCCCGCCGTAATCCTGCATGTAAAGCGTATACCGCGAGAGTCCGAGCGCTTCGGTGAAGTGATTCATGATTTTGGCATAGTGATCGAACGTATACGCGAATTTTTTCGGGTCCGGCCAGTCGCTCTGTCCGAAGCCCGGATAATCGGGCGCAACAAGGTGATACCGATCGGAAAGCCGGGCGAAGAGAGGCTCGAACATCCGCGAGGAAGTGGGAACTCCGTGCAGCAGGAGGAGCGTCGGCCCATCTTTCGGCCCGGCCTCTCTGTAAAAGATCGAGAGCCCATCGATCTGTATCGTGCGATAAAAAGTCGGACGTTCCACGGGACTTTCCTTTCGTTGGGCCTTGAGCTTGAGCCCGTTAATGAACTGGTCCGCCCTGTCATCACAAATGCCTCGGGATAACTCATTCTACTTCGGCGCAGAATGGGGCGTATTCCTTCGGTCCGTCGAAGGCGACGACGCCTTGATCATGGGCGAGACGCACCTTTCATCGGAACCGCCAGCGAACTATTGCGAATTCGAATCGAGTCGAGGCAAGCCTAACGACTTCTTATCTCGTTGGGGGGGCCGCTAACGAACGGGCTGCCCGCCTCAAAGAAACGCAGCGGCCGGCCGACCTCACGCGTGATGCCGATGCGCACAGTTGTGCTAATGTGCGCAGTCTCTCGAACCGCAGTCCCAAGCCAAAGCGGACCGTTGGCACACAGGTCAACACCGTCCAACCGCTGGTCGATTTGCAATGCAGCCGCAAGCCGTCCCGGCCCTCTTGCCAAATCTATGAGTTTGTCGGTTTTGCGGAGCCGTTTCATTAGGTTGATTCCTTCAAGAGGCTCAACGGCGCGCAACAGCACTCCTGCGCCAACCCCCGGCTCTTCAGCCGTCACGTTGAGTATGTATGACGTCCCATAGATGAAGTACACATAAGCAAATCCCCTGTCCAGGAATAGGGATTGGTTTCTGGCCGTTCGTCCATGATAAGCATGCCCACTACGATCGCCCGGTGGGTAAGCCTCTGTCTCGACGATACGACCGCTAATCCTGTTTCGCCCGGTCTTGCGCACAATGGTTTTCCCGATGAGATATCTGGCCAGCTCAGCCGTATCACTTGGCAAGCTAGCCCGTGATAGCCGCTGGACTTCATGAGCGAGATGAAACGTGGGCTGCAATGGAACACCCTGATCCTGTCTACCGGGCCCACTTCATGCAGAAATCCTCATTGCAGCGTCATTTGCCCGCCTAAAGCTCCTGGGAACCCCGACACTCTGGAGTTCAAATCTTGCAAGCCCAGATTCTTACAGGCAGCAGTCTGCTGTGCAATTGGCTGCACTTCCCGCAGGAGACCGGTATCCACGTCGAAAATAAAGCCTCGCACAGGGAAATCCTTTGCGCGGTGTACTTAATGTCGGGGCAGGCGCGGTTCAACGCTTCTCAAACGGCCACGGCTGTCGCAACACCGATGGTAAAGCCGGCGATACGTTCCACGGCGGTGCGTGTTTCTATCTTCTGTTCTTATTGTTCTTGCGCCACAGATTTCGTCACCAGTTCAGACATGGTGTGTTCTCCTTCACAGAAAAAGTTTTCTAAGCCTGATCGTCCTTCGATTTGTCCTGGTCGCTCACGGTGAAGAAGTGAGTTGCGAAGAAGCCTTCGTGTGCAATCGGCGCGTCAGGTAGATTCATGCGGTGCCTCCTGTTGTCGATAAACTAGGATGCGGCCGGAAACGCCTACGGTCTGAAGGAAGCGTTTCATCTGCTGGCTACCCTATAACGGGCAGCTAGTTTAGGAGCGATTCCCAGTTGGCTGGCACCCTTCCTGCTGGTCCAGGAGCGGGCTGATTTTTTGGATGCGAATGCGGCGGAAGCAACTCCACACCCTCGATCATCCCCTGCTTCTCGTAATCGAAGAACCAATCCTCACCCGGCTCGAAGCTGGCAATGATCGGATGCCCTGTCGCTGCCGCAAGCTTGGATGCATGCTGGCTCGGAGAACTGTCGCAGCAACCGATGTGCCCACACTCCGCACACCGGCGGAGGTGAAGCCACCAACCTTTCGGTGACGCCAGGCATTCCACACACCCATCGCCACTCGACTTCGAAGCGGGGTTGATTCCGCGCAGACCCTTTTTCATTTCCGATTTTCCTTTCGTGTCCTCTGTTCGCAAAATAATGTCAAGCCACCAGCAAGACCTTCCCGATACCACCCTCCTCCGCGGCGGCTTGAGCTTCGGCCGCCTTGCTGAGCGGCAGCTTGCGGCTGATCGGGATCACCAGTTTGCCATCTCGGACGGCCTCGGCCATGAACTCCAGAGTTTTCCTATCGGGTGTCGCGAACACCGCCACCACCTTTACAGATGAGTACTTCTCGGCATTCCGTGGTGCCCCGACAACCGATGCATACACTCCCCCCGGCTTCACCTTGGCGATCAACTTTTCGGCGGTCTTGCCATTGACCGTATCAGCAACGGCATCGACCAGCGGAAGATTCGCAATCTCGTTGTCGTCGTCGGTTGCGACCACATGATCCGCGCCGACGCTCTTCGCTTCCTCCATTTGCCTCTTTAAAACTCCTGCAATCACGGTCGCTCCGAGCTGCTTCGCAGTGAATACCGCCGAACGCCCGACATTTCCTGCAGCGCCTGCGACGAGCACGGTCTGGCCCGCTTTGATTCCCGCAGCGGAAACTAGCTCGTTGCCAGTCGTCGTCACCAGCGGCAGCGCCGCCGCCGCTGGGTCCCTGTTGCCACATTTGAGGGGTATGGCCGCACCTTTCAGATACGAGACTCAAGCCGCACAACCTACCACACTGTTCGCACCGACAGAAGCGACAGGATAAGAGGGCGCTGTCCTAATTTGAAATCTAAAGGACTTAGGTGTTCTATGAATCTAGCAAATGATAGTCTCTCCGCATGTCTTCAATTGAGCGAGTTATTCTCTGGATTATCGTGCATTGGAAAAGCTTCGGACTGGCCGCAATTGTCTCTGCAATTGGAGGCGCGCTAATGCGGCGCTCCATTTATAGGAAAAATGAAGCTGAAAGATTGCTCGCTGAAGCGTCCCGACAAAGATTACAACAAGAGCAAGAAATACAGTCGCTCGCTGAGTTAATCATTATTTGGACGGCGAATAGAAAAGTAGCTCTCGGAAAATCTAATTTGATATTTTCGGAAGAAGTTCTACGAAGTGCTCTTCGTGAAGACGCCGACAGACTACACATCGCCATGAACTACTTAATAGACAAAGGGCGAGCAAAACTCGCAGCCCCAGGCTACTGGAGCGTCAGCTAATGGTGAAGGGCTGAGAGTACAGGAAATTCTGACGCAAGATTCGTGTTGTACCCGTTCATCGCTTCTTCCTGAACCTAGAGTCTGCGCCGCGCCCGTGGCTTCGCAAAATCCGGACTGTAAATGTAAAGAACCTCCCGATGTTTTCTCTTGCTGATGCTATAGGAGGCGGAGATCATAGTCCCGCCCACCGGATATTGACCCTTCCGCTCCCCGACGATGAGCGAGATGATTTTCCGGTGCTGGTCGTAGGAGAGACGCCAAGAACATTTGCACTTCCTCAATGCGGCAGCCAGACGCTCGTGGTCAGCGTCCGTCCAAACCGAAGTGTAAAGCTGATTCCCCGCCTTGTAATAGGGCGGATCGAGGTAGAGAAACGAATTTTCGTCGGCCAAAGAAATCACCCGCTCGAAATCTTCGTTTAGCACGGTGGTACGTCTGCGAAGCAGCGTTCGTGCTTGTCGTATCGCCTTTTCCAGTTCTGGCACTTTCCAACGACTGCCTATCTTTTCTTTGCCCTTCTGGTCGTATCCGCCGAGCGGGCCTCACCGTGCGTTGCCGCCGAATGCCGTTCGGTTGGTGTACAAAGCCGTGAATGCTCTCTCTGCCGTCGAGTTACCGGGGGTTTTCTTGAGGCGGCGGAACAAACTCACCGTCGGACGTGTCCTCTGAACGCGCTTGATGAGGGTCTCAAATTCGTTGTCGCTGCCAGATGCGACAACCTTCCAGAAGGAATGCATATTGGAATCTCGGTCATTCAGGATGATTTTGATGTTCGGATTCGCCTGTGCAACCGCCAGCGTCACAGAACCGCCCCCGACGAACGGCTCGATGTAGGTTGTCGCTTTCTTGAGCCACAGGAATCGGCTGATTTGTGGCAGCAGCTTTGTCTTGCCGCCCGGATAACGGAATATCGCCAGCGGTCTTGTCGCTTTGCAAGGGCGAGTTGTGAAGCCGCCTCTTGGATGTCGCCTCTTCATGCCTCCAGATTGCTGCGTGGAGGAGGGGAGGCCAGAGGGATGTGGGAATGCGTTGGCCAAAGCGATACGAAGAAGGATTCTATGCGTTGCGCGAACGAGGTCTCAAACAGGCTTCTCGTTTGCTACCCGCAAGGTCAAACCCCGCCGTTCGAGCGGTCCTGCGATCTGTGGGAGGACGAGGCATGACCAAGGCCTGCTTTGATGAGAACATGGTAAACATGAAAACATCGCGGAACCAGAGTCAGCGAATTTTCCCCGCCTCACCGCTTGATTCTTCTTGCGGCCCGAGCGTATGAGCGACTTCCTCTCTCACATCGCGCACCACGGATACATCCTCATTTTCCTGATCGTCTTTGCCGAAGCAATCGGGCTGCCGGTGCCAGCCGCCCTCGCACTGGTTGTGGGCGGCGCCGCGGCCGCATCAGGTACGCTGAGGGCGCCGGCGGTTTTGCTGCTGGCGGTGGGAGCGATGCTCCTGGCTGATTGCCTGCTTTACGTTCTCGGCAGTTACATGGGATGGAGCCTGTTGGGTTTCCTCTGCAAGGTCTCCGTGAATCCGGAATCTTGCATTTTGCGCTCCGCGGAATCCTTCTATAAACGTGGCCGCGCCGCCTTGCTGATCGCCAAATTCATACCCGGCGTGAATACAATGGCCCCGCCGCTCGCGGGAAGCATGAAGCTGCCCTTCGCGCAGTTCCTGGGGCTGGATTTTGTCGGCGCCTGCCTCTACGCGCTCGCCTACGCTGGGATCGGTTTTGTCTTTCGCGACTTCGTTGCGGCGATCGCGCGCGGGTTTCTCGTGGCAGGCCATGCCGTCGCAATCGTGGTCATCGTCGGTGTGATTGTGTTCATCGGCTATCGCGTCTGGCAGTACCGCAAGCATCGTGTTTATCGCATTGTGCCGCGCATCCAGGTCGCCGAATTGGCAAGAAAGCTTCAGTCGGAAGAGTCGGGGAAAATCCTGCTCGTTGATGTGCGCAGCCACGGTTACTACGATTCCGGCGCGGCCCGCATCCGCGGCTCGATTCGGCTCGAGCCCAATAACCTCTCAGCGGAACTCGAGAATCTCCCCAGGGACAAGGACATCTACCTGTACTGTACTTGAGAGCGCGAAGCGACCAGCGCCCGTGTGGCGCATCTGCTTCGGGAGCACGGATTCAACGCGTTTGTCATCGTGGGCGGCCTTACGGCCTGGCGCAAAGCCGGACATCCGGTTGAGCCCGTGCCCGAGAGCGACCTCGTGCATCTCCCTACTTTCAGCCGCTAAATGGATGCGATCTGCGCCAACTGCCGAAGATAGCTTAGCGAACTGATTTAGATACTCTGAGTTGGTCCCGCGAGGGGATTTTGTAGGGAAGGGCGCAAACTACGGACGAAATAGCCGCCGCGGCGCTGTTCCTCGTCTCCAATCAGGCGAGTGCGATTACTGGGCAGACTCTGAATGTGGATGGCGGAATGACTTTTTACTGATTTCTTCGACGGTGCTGTAGCCGCGTCGCGCCGAACTGGCGATCACGCGAACGCCCGCTTCCGTCAATTCGAGGCCCCGCTGGCCAAGGCTGCCAACGAAGTAAAAGATTCCGATCAGGAGAAGGACCACCGCGAACGCGATCCCAAAAATCAATTCCGCTACGAGCAATTCGCGGACGAAATAGAGCTGAAGGACAAAGCACGCCGCCAGGATCGACAGCACTCCCTTGCGAACCTTTGCTTTCCTAACCAGGGCACTTGCGACCGCCTTGAGCTGGGTTAAGACAGTCTTCATAGACTCTCCACCTGCCTTCAAACAGATTAGATGCAAGGTGGAGTCCAAAAGAACCGCGCGCTAACCGGTTGAAACACAATGATGTCTCTGGATTTCAGACCGGCTAGATGGAAATCCGTCTCCGCAATATGGAAAGTGGGATGGGTACACATTAAAAAGCGGAACTTTTGAGTGAACCAAAGGGAATGAGTTTGAACGCCAAGCAGGTCTAACGGCTCTTCAACACTTACAACAGCTCCTAAATGCGGCGTATCTAGTGGCACCGGCATACGGGCCTCTAGCGACGCGCTATCCGCATCTCAGGAGCAGGACGAGTCGAGAGGAAGTAATAGTAAGACTACTATGGAGAACAGCTCCAGAGGATCAAGACAGACTGATGCAAAGGATATGCCCGAGGCCGAAGCCATCCGCTTGGCTCGCGACGGCGACGCCCATGGGTTCGAGTGTATTTATAAACTGCACAGCCGACGGGTGTATGGTTTGTGCCTCCGCTTGGCAGGCAACCCGACCGAAGCCGAAGACTTGACCCAGGAGGCTTTCTTGCAGTTATTCCGCAAGGTTCACACTTTTCGCGGAGAATCGAGATTTTCCACTTGGCTGCACCGGCTGACCGTCAACGTCGTGCTCATGCGACTTCGCAAGAAGCGGCACCCGGAGGTATCGCTCGATGCGACGGTCGAACCCGGCGAGGAGGACTCCAGGCCCCTCATAGACCCTGGCGGACCTGACCTTCGGCTGAGCGGCGTGCTTGAACGCGTGAATTTGAGCAAGGCCATTGCGCAGTTGCCGGATGGATACAAAGAAATGTTCATTCTCCACGATGTCGAAGGATACGAACACAAGGAGGTTGCCGAGATTCTGGAGTGCTCGGTCGGGAATTCCAAGTCCCAGTTGTTCAAGGCACACCTCCGGCTTCGTAAACTGTTGCAGGAAGTGCTTCGCAGTCGTGCACGGGAGAAACGCGAATCAATGCATCGAGCACCGGGTGGGGCGATGTGCAGACTTCGGTCGGGATTAGCTACTGGCTGGACACGTTATCCGCTTTCACCGCCAACCTCGACTTCTCCAGTGCCGCCGCATGTCGGACAATGACCGCCACCACCGCAAGCGGAACAAGCCGATTCGTGTCCGAATACGATGACAGCGTCGGAGATCTTCTCTCCCAAAGTTTTTCCTTTGCCGTGGCAAACTGAACAATTCCCGTCGCCAGCGGAGTCACAATCGGG
>Ga0187872_10002547_pt1 | contig 15934 bp, 12 predicted proteins | sample June2016WEW_16_4_FD_132973 | JGI IMG/M metagenome (GOLD analysis project Ga0187872, IMG submission 132973) | Peatland microbial communities from SPRUCE experiment site at the Marcell Experimental Forest, Minnesota, USA - June2016WEW_16_40 | ecosystem: Environmental > Terrestrial > Soil >...
CAACTCCCAGCGGCCATGCATGCGGCAGAACGGAGCATTCCAGAGCACACCCAGAATGCCACGTCCGACCGACCGAAACGTTTATGAGACTGGTTCTAGTGCTGAAGCGCGAGTTGAAGCCGGAGGAACTCAAACTCCGGCGTCCGCGCAACTTCGTCATCAACATATTGGTGACTCTCGTCATCATGACCGTCATGATCGCCGGATGGGTTGATCCCGTAGTCATGTTCATGGCGGGCGTCGTGCTCGCGTTGATGATCAACTACCCCGACGTCAAGATGCAGAGAGCCCGAGTTGACGCCCATGCAAGGGCGGCGCTGATGATGGCCGGCATCCTGTTCGCTGCGGGGGCGTTCACCGGCATCATGATGGGCACGAACATGCTCAAGGCGATGGCAACCGCCGCCGTGCAGCTTGTGCCGCCTGGCATGGGGCAGCATATTCCGTTCGCGCTTGGCATCATTTCCATGCCGCTTAGCCTGTTGTTTGATCCGGATTCGTTCTACTTTGGCGTGCTTCCGGTGGTGTCGGAGGTCTACAAGAGCCTGGGAGGCCCGCCGATCCAGGTGGCGCAGGCGGCGCTGATGGGCCAGATGACCGTCGGCTTTCCCGTCAGTCCGCTTACCCCGGCGACCTTCCTCGTTGTGGGACTCTGCGGGATCGAACTTGGCGAACATCAGAAGTTCTCGATTCCGTTCCTTTTCGGGGCTTCCGTGGTGATGACGATCGCCTGTGCGCTGTTTGGAGTGTTTCCGTTCTGATCAGTTTCCGACGCGCCGCAACCGTTGCGCGCAGCGCGGAGCTGAACCAGGCAGGAGGAAATTTATGAAGAATGTCAGGATTGGTTCCGGCGCCGGCTATTCCGGAGACCGGATTGAGCCAGCGGTGGAATTGGCCGAAAAAGGAAATATCCAGTACCTCGCATTTGAATGCCTTGCTGAACGTACGATTGCTATCGCTCAACAGGCAAAGATGGCAGACCCGTCCAAGGGCTACGATCCGCTGTTGATCGACCGTATGCAAGCTGCCCTTCCGGTTTGCGCCAGAAACGGGGTGAAGCTGATCACGAATATGGGTGCTGCCAACCCAGTCTCAGCCGGAGAAAAGACAGGCGAGATCGCGCGCTCCCTCGGGTTAAAGGGCCTTAAGATCGCCACCGTCACCGGGGACGACGTGCTCGAGCTAGTGAAGAATGGTAAGTACGTAATCGACAAAACCGGTGTTCCGGTCAGCAGCTTGGCAAACAAGGTGGTTTCCGCCAACGCTTACCTGGGCGCGCAACCGATCGTCGAAGCGTTAGCCAATGGCGCGAACGTGATCATCACCGGCCGTGTCGCCGATCCTGCTCTGTTCATCGCTCCTCTCATTCACGAATTTGGCCTCTCCATGGAAGACTGGAATATGTTGGGGAAGGTCACGGTCGTTGGGCACCTGCTTGAGTGCGCGGGACAAGTGACGGGCGGCTACTTCGCCGACCCCGGGTATAAGGACGTTCCCGACCTTGCCAGGCTTGGCTTTCCTATAGCGGACGTAAAGCCGGATGGCAGCTTTGTCGTGACCAAGGTTTCCGGCTCCGGCGGCAAAGTTACGACGAGCACTTGCAAGGAGCAACTGATGTACGAGCTTCACGACCCGCATGCTTACATAACGCCAGATGTGGTGGCTGACTTCTCCCAGGTCAGGATGAAGGAGATCGCGCCGGATTGCGTGCAGGTCGAAGGCGGCACTGGCCGCCCCAGAACTGATTCGCTGAAGGTGTCGATTGGATATGTGGACAGCTACATCGGCGAAGGACAAATCTCGTATGCCGGCCCGGGCGCTGTCGAGCGTGGACGGCTGGCCATAGAGATCGTGAAGGAAAGACTGAAATTAACCGGGGTGAAGGTGACGGAACTTCGCTGCGACCTCATCGGCATGGATTCAATCTTCGGCCCTAAGCTCTCGTTGGACGGCCAACCTCGCGAGGTTCGCATCCGGGTGGCCGGCCGCACCGAGAGCATGAAAGAGGCAGTTCGCATCGGCAACGAAGTTGAAACGCTCTACACCAATGGCCCAGCGTGCGGCGGCGGTGCATGGAAATCCGCCCGGCAAGTGGTTGCCATGGGCTCAACCCTCATCGCCCGAAACCTTGTCAAGCACAGCATAGGTTACCTGGAGGCCTGAATGAAATTGCGCGAGATTGCCCACTCCCGTACAGGCGACAAAGGTGATACATCGAACATTTCGGTGATCGCCTACCACGAAAAGGATTACCCGCTGCTGCAGCGTTATGTGACGGCAGAGCGCGTCAAGGAGCACTTTTCCGGCGTGGTGAAGGGAGAAGTGATTCGCTACGAGATGCCGAATATCGGAGCCTTGAATTTCGTGATGCGCAACGCCTTGGGTGGCGGAGTGACGCGCACGCTGGCGCTCGATATCCACGGCAAGTGTTTGGCATCGGCCATGATGGATATGGAAATTCCCGAGCCAAGCGGTCAGCAGCCTGAGTGAGATTGCAAAACGCCTTCGTGAAAGATATTGCTCAGTTCTTCTAAGCAGAAGTAGTCTAAGTTCTGGCTTCTTCCGTCGTTGCAATAGCAGTGTGCGCGGAGTCACTTGCCATAGCTTGCCTTACAGTTTCGCCGGCCCCAGCCTTTGGTTTGCCGCCGACAACTTCGGCTTCGGCGACTAGCCAATCATCAAGATCGTGGCCGTGCTCGCAACCACGCTGCTCATAATATCCGTAAGCGCGTAAGCGAATGACGTCCTGAGGAGAGATAGGAACTTCCTCGAAAGATGTCGTAGCCGCCTTCACGGCGTTGGTGGCGGATCTGCTTTTCCGGCTTTTTTTTGCAGTAGCCATTCTCATCGCTCCAGTCAATCGGCGGATACCTAAAGAGTGCTAGGCGGTGCCACGTTCAGAGCATCCGTCCATCCTGAGTGCATCTAAGGATTCGTTCAACTGAACGAATCGAGACTATCGAATATTTGTTACACGCCTGTGAATTACATGGGGATCACCCTTATTGTAAACATCATTGGCTCGGTGATTCTGGAGCGCGCCCCAATCGCCGTGGAATAGCTCCAGGAGCCGACATGGCAACACGCGTAAACAACTCTGGCCCCGACCGAACATAGAGTCAAACCAAAGGTTTTCACGTACTCTTCACAGCCGTTTAACTTTTCCTTTATCGGGACGCGCTACATAGGAATCATGCTGCGACCCAGAAACAATACTCCGCAGGAATCGAATGTTGTCGACCGCCTAACAGACGCCGCCGGGTGGACGCGAGTGATGATGCCGCAAAGGCGCCTGCGCCATCTATACGAATCATCACGCGATGTGCACGGAAAGAATATATTCGAATCACTGCTGCGCGCATTGGAAGTGAACTCCGTGACTGCTGATAGAGATATTGGCTGGATTCCGAAAACGGGTACAGCCATTGTCGTTGCCAACCATCCATTCGGCATGTTGGATGGCCTGCTGATCGGAGCGCTACTGCTGGGCGTGCGAAGCGACGTTAAGATCGTTGCTAATAGGTTACTCGCAAGTGTTCCTGAGCTGTCGCAGTATTGCATCTATGTCGACGCGATGGATGGCAAGGATAAGCAATCGGTAAATACTCAGGGGTTGCGTGAAGCTATCCGGCACCTGACAGCAGGAGGTCTCTTAGTGCTGTTCCCAGCCGGCGAGGTGGCACACTGGTCGCTCCGCAGCATGTCAATTAGCGATTCTCGCTGGAATGATAGTGCTGCACGGTTATCACAGATGACCGGGTCACCTGTCGTGCCTGTCTGCATCCACGGCACAAACAGCTTTTCGTTCCATGCGTCCGGTCTAATTCATCCGATGTTGCGGACGCTGCAGTTGCCACACGAGTTGCTTAACAAGCGCGGCCAGCATGTCACGATCAGTGTGGGGCAACCGGTCAAGGCCGAGAAACTGAGGAACACAGGGAACCCTGAAACGGCGACCTCGATGCTGCGATGGAGCACGGATCTGCTCGCGCTACGAGCGGCTCCCCGTCGCCGCCCATGGCGTCTGAGTATCCCACGTTCCGTAAAGCCGATCGGGAGAGGTACCGATCCAAACCTGCTCGCGCAGGAACTGCGTTCACTTCCGCCGGAAGCATGCTTGCAGCAACAGGGCGAGTTTGACGTATACGAACTGGCGGCCAGCCATGCCCCAAACGTCGTGCGCGAGATCGGCAGGCTGCGCGAGATCTCCTTTCGCCAGGCCGGTGAGGGTACAGGGAGTTCATTCGACCTCGACTGCTTCGACGACTACTACACTCATTTTGTACTTTGGAATCGCGAACTGCGACAGATCGCCGGCGGCTATCGGCTTGGGAACGTGCGCGAGATTCTGCCGCGATTCGGCATAAGCGGACTCTATACCGCAACTCTATTCCGCTATGGCCCATCGTTTTTCGAAAGCATCGGTGGCGCTCTAGAGTTGGGTCGATCGTTTATCACACCCGAATATCAAAGGCACTACATGCCGCTGCTCCTACTCTGGAAAGGCATCGGCGTATACCTGGTGCGCCACCCGGAGAGCCCGGTCCTGTTCGGCGCAGTGAGCATCAGCAACGTGTATTCGCCGGCGTCGCGAGAAGTAATGACTGCCTTTTTGCGTGCTCAGAGGGCGCCGCAGGATTTAGTCGACAAGGTGGGGTCGCGAGTTCCGTTCCGCAGGTTTGCGCGATGCGCGTTGCCTCGCGAACAGAACTTTTCGAGGACGCTTACGATGAGTGATGTTTCGGAGCGCGTCTCCGGCTTGGAAGCCGACGGGAAGGATCTTCCGATTCTGGTGAAGCATTACCTCAGGTTGGGGGGCAAGACATTGGCCTTTGCAGTCGACCCGAAATTCTCGGATGTGTTGGACGCCCTCATCATGGTCGATCTTCGTACAAGCGACCGAGCCCTGCTATCGAAGTACTTAGGAAAATCGGGCGCACACGCATTCGTACCCGCCATCCCGGCTGCCTCGTAGCAGTATCACCTGTTCACAATTGTTGCTGGGAGTCGAGAGCCCGGAGTGAACGGTCTATCGCCAGAACTTGACCTCGTGGTCGGCAGGAAGCAAAGCTCCCAGCGCAAAGAGGATCACGATGACGAGGATGATGGCGGTTTCCATTGCCGTAAATTCTCATCGGGCGATGGGACGGTATTTTATTCTCAGCGGTTAGCAAGTCAATCGAAATTGTTCTTCTGCGTTACTTTTTGTATTACAGTTCGTTTCAATACCGTTTACTCCAGATGTGCCCGTGAGTCCTGCCCGTGATCTTGCCGTTGAAGATAGGCTTCGGCGTAAGCGGCAGTGGGTTTCGTTTGTCGATACAGGGGGCACACTATCTGCACGGATTCTGTCCGGGGCCGCGTGGACTTACATAACAGGCTTCATCGAAGTAAAGCTGACGTCCAACCTGCTGGTAAAGCATAATTGTGCTCTTGCCTGCGGCGCTTGGTTCAGAATCAATTCTCTTGGTCTGGAACTTGACCTTATCCGCCCCACTCTTCAGCGCCTCATTCAAGACGCGTCCGGTCAGCTTGCCCTTCGACGGTAGTTTAAGTCCGAGGATGTGCGCCATGGTAACCGCAATGTCGGCATTACCAACGGGGAACGAATCCACAAAACTGCTCTTAAAGTCTGGGCCGACTGCCACCATGGTGTTGAAAGTGTTGTCTCGCCCGAAACTCCCGTGCATGCCCTGTCCCTCTTGATACGTTGAATCGGCGATGTGAACAGCGGTCTGGAGATCATTCGGCGTGAGGTAGAACGTCTTGAAACTGACAGCAATCGCCGGCTTCGGCATTTTGGACGCTCCAGTCAACTTAATGGAGCTAAATGGCAGGGCGCCGGGGATCTTACCGTAACTGTTTTCCGCAAAAATCGCTCCCACGTAATCCTGCTGGCTCAGGAATGCGACGATCTGTTTCACCCGCTGCTTGTTGTGATCAGGCACATAGATGAGGTCGGATCCGCCATTGCCAGCCACTATGACCTTCGCATCGGTAGCGTCCAAAATGCGGCCGCTCGCACCGATCAAGCCGTTTCCCGAATTCGGGCGCTGCCTGATAGTCGCGCTCTGCTGCGGAACCGCCGGATCAACCGGTGCATAAAGCCTTTGCCCGGTGCTGTCCTTAATCTGGGTATCCGGATCAAAAAGCGGCATCCCCAGTGCATGAGCGAGGTCAATGGCAAGAAAGCCCGGGGGCAGGAAGCCGGTGTTCACTTCCTGGCGGCCAGTGGAATCCTTGTACGTGAACTGCGCGGCATAGCTTGCGGTAAAGGCCTTCCCGGTACCGTCGATCTCGTGCTTGCTGATAGTGGCAAAGCCATGGTCCGAGGTGACGAAGATGTCGGTGTTGGAAGCAAGTTTCGGATCGCTGTTGATGTACGCCAGTATCTGCGCCAGATTGCTGTCGGCATTCTTTACCGCTGCGCGTGACGTGGGACCATTGATGCCAGGCGTCAGCGAATTAAGGCTATCGCCCCCGCTGTGCTGGGTGCCGTCCGGATCACGCGACCAATACACCACCACAAACGACTGTCCATGCTGCACGAAGGTTGGCAGGATCGCTTTGGTAAAAGCATCCGCGAAATATTGCTGCTGGCCCAGGTTGGCGTTCAGGGTGCCGGCGGTCGTGTTATTGCCCGCTGGTTGGTTGCGAGCAACCGCCGTTGTTGGCAGTCCGGCTGCAGTCAATGCCGCGACTATAGCAGGCGGAAGAGGGACACCGGAATCTTGACCCGTGCGGTCGTCAATGATGACGGTCTGGAGCACCGGAAAACGCTGGTTTACCGGCCTGAGCTGCGAAACGTCCTGAATGGCCGCCGGACCGAGCTTTCCGACGGCAGCGGTGGCATAACCGGCATTGCGGGCAGCCGCCAGCAGGCTTTCTTCATTCACGTAGTTTCCTTCGTAGTGATCGTCAAGATCGGCAAGAATCTGGTCGTCTTCGACGAATGGCGTGACCGTCCCGGCGACCTTCCCAAAATTGCCGTTGTTGAAAACGGGGTATCCGGAATAAAGATAATTGCTGAAGGTGCCGGTGTCTCCGAGGTAGTGACCTGTAGCAATGGCCGAACCGTTCGGCATCGTGAATGTCGGGAAGACCGCGTGACTGTTCGCGAACTCGACGCCTATCCGGCGAAGGCCGAAGATGGTCGGCGCGTCGAGCGCATTTACGGATCCCGATCGCAGCCCGTCGGCAACGAAGATGACTACGTTCCTGCGGCTGTTCCCGGCTGGTGCAGGAGTATCGGCTGCAAACGTCGATGTGATAAATGAGCATAGGAGTGCAAAACACACCGCGATCTTCTGAATTGTCATGAACAAAATCCTCTCTGGATTCAACACTAAACTACACTCGGCGGCCCGGCTTCTGAAGCGTCACTTCAGCCGTGCCGCGAGCGCTTCAGTATATTGTCATTTCTTGGCGTTTCCTCCGCTCCGAGCGGCTGGTGCGCAATCAGATAATTCCCGCGTTACGAAGTTTCTTCAGTTCCATCGAAACCCCATCCGGCCCGCGTTCGCTATACAGAATCAGGAGTCGTTCCGCGGTCATGAAGCTGAGCACCGGATTGCGGTATCGATTATTGTATTCCGACGTTTTGCGGAAATCGTAACCGAACTGGCCTGCCAGGGTCTGTAGCACGACCTGCACCGAGGTCACCGCCGGTATAGAATACGTGAAATCCGCATCGGAGAGGCCGTGCAAGGTGTACTCGACCAACAGGTTGGTCTGCGAGGGGCTGGCCGCCGTCAGATCGACACCACCCAGTTTCCGCACCGGGGGCAGCCGCAGGCGTCCGCTTTTGTCGATGTATAGATAGCCCTTTGCCACCGGGTCGATTTGCGCCATGAGCGCCGCCGCTCGTAGCCAGTTCACTACCTTATACTCGTTGCCATTGGTTGGCGCGGAATGGGCGGAGGCTTGAGTAATCACGAACGCCGGGCTCAACCCGCGTTTCATGGACTCAGCCACCCCAATGATGTGATGAGCGCCGGTCTTGGAGTCGCCCGCCGCTCCGGAAGCGTCGGTAGCACCATTTCCGCCAAAATTCAGCTCTCGGAACTCGGAACCATCTGCATTCCACTGGAAAACCAGTGTCTTTGCCCAGTCATGCCAGAGTGGCGCGGCCACAATAATGTCCTGGTCGATAAATATGGCGGAATCGGCGGTGTTCGTGGCTTGCTTGAGCCAATCGCGATCGATCACGGGCAATTGGTTCGCGCCCGTCCTTCCATAGACCTGTCGATACTCATTAGCGAGGCGGACATCGGCCGATTCGTTATTCGAAACGTGAACGGCCAGACCTCCCGGATACGAATGATGACCGCCAAAGGAACTTCCCGGAGCTGCGGCATAAGGTTGAGGCTGCTTGGGGCAGGGCGAGTCCTCGTCGATCACTGGCGGAAAGATTCCAGCCTTTAGCCCGCCCGGAAAGGTGGCGTCGTCCTTCTTGTCAGCGAGTCCGAGCGCGATCATCTGTTGCACCAAGGCGTTCTTCTTGGCGTCGGTTAAGCCCACCCGATGCTGCAGGCACATCCCGGCGTTGGTCACTACGTCCAAGGTTTCCTTCCGGAGTGTCTGATCCTGGATTGTCTCTGCCTGGGATACCAGAAACTGCATAGCGGACTGAACCATGGGAGATCGCCGGCTCAACGCAGCCGCATTGGCGTTCCCTTGTCCGGGAATAGTTTGGTCCTGCGCCAATGCCGGGATGCCAGCTAGCGCCAACATTGCCAATCCAATAACGACACATGCTCGAGGCCTCACGTTCCGCCCTCCACAATGGGAATTTTCAGTGCACACACCGATGTAGCAGCTCAAACTACTCCTAGTATGTGACAGAAGAGTTAATGAATGATGAAAGCTCTTCTCCCGGCCGTTTTTAGCTCCTCTCGTACCAGTGTCTTTCTCTCCCACTGGTACAAACCGATATCCTGAGCATACGATGCCAGCTACCCAGACGAAATTGTGCGGAGCGCACACCGCCCCCAGCACCTTCGAGCGCCACGGGACTGGCAGCATTGAGCACCTTATTACATCAGCAGCATGCGCCTAGGTAGCGTTCGCGTTACACGGCGGTAACGCCGGCCCAATGGCGGGCGCCGGCCAAGGTCGTGCAGATGCTCCGTCCTGCGACCATGGCAAAGGTGCGGGAAGACTGACTAGTTCCTTTGTGCTCCCGTGCGATTGTTTGGTAAAATACCAACTGGTTGGAAAAACAGCGTAGGCGCGTAGCTCAGTTGGTTAGAGCGCTACCTTGACACGGCGTTGACGCTTAATCTTTACAATAATTTACAGGAATTCCGTAGGACTGCCAAAGTCTGTAAGTGTTTGTAAATACAAGAATCGGTTTTGAGCTTCGGGTTGGACATCGGGTTGAAAAACACTTTGAGTTGGGCGGCCATTCCCCTGAAAGGAATCTCAAGCCCTGAGGGCTTGTGGGTGTAACTGTAGGTCAGAATCTTCGCCGGGCAAAGCGTCTGTCCAGTTACCGATTGACGCGCCGAGTGCCTATTGCGACGGCGTTTGGGCCGTTGCCGCCAACCAGTCGTTGCTCCATCGCTTTAGCAATCTCAGAGAGACGGAATCGCCAGACCCGTCGCTGACCGCTCCCCAATGGATAGGCTGGAAGGGCACCCTTTCGAGCCATTACCAGCAATTGTCGTGGAGTGATCGACAAGAACTCTGCCACGACCACTGAATCTACAAATCGCTCAGGCTCTTGCGAACGGCTGTCTCCCGCCATTGAGGCAGTATCGCGTAGGTTTTGCGTTTCCACATGAACCTCCGATTCGTTCACACCGTTTCTTCCGAACCATTCGGAACGGAACACCGAATCTTTATCGATCCGGTGCTCCGCTTACTATGCACGCGCCATTACGCGGGAATCAATGCCAGTCCGAACCCGCCTGCGATATGGCTTCCGCTGCTTAGGCACCGTCCTGCCAGCCTCGAAGTACCTTCCTAGCAGACGCAGTCGATTGCGGATTCGACCAAATTGCGCATCAGTGACACCGAGGAATTCGGCGGCATCGTCCCGCGACCCGCCTGCGAGAATCCCCTCGATACCCCTGAGTGCATCAGCGTCGTTCCTCGGGATGAACTCCGTGAACTCGCCTATGAAGCATCGATCCTGAGTCTGCTTCAGGAGGGATTCGCTTGCCATTCTCAGACGCGCTGAGTGCAAATGGCAGAATTCGTCATCCACACCGCCGCCTTCGGCATCGGAGTGTCCGCACAACGAGACGTTCCCCGGTCGGCAAATCGGCTCCGTCATTCTCGCTGTGTACATCGTCCTAAATTTGTTCGTCAGGCACAGGTTGATGTAGTTCCAGAACCGGGCCTCGTTGGCTCCGTAGTGGCGCTGAGGATCGAACGTCTGAACGAGGTCTTGCTTGCCATCGTCTCGGTATTTGGAACGGGTCGAGAGTGCCAGCAGATGGACGGTGAGGTCTTGCGTCCAGTCGTCCACGTCCTCTGGGCGTACGCCCCGCCAGAGTGCTTCCTGACCCACTTGCGAACGTAGTTTGGGAATCGGCTGCTGAACTCATCAAAATCCCTCGGCACGACGAAGCCGTCGCTGCCAACGTAATGCCCGTCTACGACCGTGAACGGTTCGGGTTCGAGTTTTGCGGTTTTCTTTGGAAAATTTGTTATCTGAACGCACTGGTTTTCGAGCCGGGCGGTATTGCTCTGCATGGGGACAAACCTCATGGAAGGGAGTGAACTGATGCAGGCAAGCGTAAGGAAGGGTCGTGAGGAGTTGGCTATGAGGGTTCAGGCGGCGATGTGCCTACCCACGAAGAAGCAAGCAGACGCCGTGATCGACACCGTTGTTTCGTGTCTTGAAAGCACGCTGCTTCAAAACCTGAATTCAGATGGATTCACGATCAAGCTCAACGGCTTTGGCAAGTTTTCAGTCCGGCATAAGCCGGGCGGTACGCCAAGGAGAATCGGCTTCAGCGGAGAAACAATAGTGACCAAGATGAGGCGGAAAATCAGGTTCGTTAGCTTGGGCGTGCTGCGCCAGCGAGAACCAATGGGGGATTCCCGTGAACTTGCCAGATGAAATCGAATCTCAAGAAGGCGCAATCAAAATCGAGTGGCTTGCCAAGAAGCTCAATATCAGCAAGAAGACTCTTTACCAGATGGCTCAACGCGGGAGGCTTCCGGTCTTCAGAATTGGCTCTTCCATTCGGCTGAATCCGAAGACGGTGGCTGATTGGTTGCGGAGAAGAATGCCAACCTGAGTCTCGCAAACCCACTTTGCGCCCAGAGGCGATTACAGGGGGGCGACCCTCGCTCCATGGTTCCGGTGCGGCTGGCTGGTGCAGAGGTCTACATAACCTTTTGCACCGAGCCAGCGCCGATTCTGGGCGGTATCACGTCCAGCTAAGGCTCCCTTCTTCTTCGCTCGGCACTAGAATTTCAGGAGTAGCGAATAAAAAGCGAAAGTTCTAGACTCGACCAAAGAACTCGCGCAAGCCTTGCATGACTTCCCAAGCGGGTCTCCAGATGCCGGGCACCATGGACGAGGGTCGCAAACGTGTTCTGTTGATTGCCGCCAGCATTTTGGCAGCGAGGAAACTGGCACAGTTCGACGGCGGGGCTCGGGTGCCTGCCACCATCTGCGCCATCTCCGACGCAATCCGGTGGGCTGAAGAGATCATGAGTGAAATTGATCGGCGGTGGGCGACGAAGGTCAGCAATCGAGGGAACCAGAAATGAAAACTCCTGCTTGGGTTTCGGCAAGTGCTATCCCGCCGAGGCGGGTATATGCCTGCGAAACATTTATGCGGGTGAAATGGGCTATACAGTGGGAGACAGTTTCACATTCCGGCGCTGCCGGGTCAGGAGTCGCATTATGAGTGCCATTGCCGTGCAGTACTTTGATGAGCGTGGGGGATTTTGGAGGGTTGGTTACTTGGCACTGAATACCACGGAAGATGGGCCTCTGTGGAGTGAAGCACATGCTGAGGACTTGCCCGATTTCTGGTACGAAGCGCGGAGCGACCGACTGAAACGTGACTACCGCCAGCATGTTCCTCAATTGTTGAAGATTGCACCTGATGGTCAGGTGGGTGGTTCCGGCACAACAGAGGCTTGGTTTGAGCCATGGCCGTTCTTGCTGTGCCTCCGCTGTGGTTCGGCTTTCGACCGAACCGAGCGCAATGAGTTCAAGAAACTGTCCCGGTTGAGTAACGCTGGCCGCAGCACCGCTACGACCGTCGTTAGCGGTTCAGCCATCATTCAACTACGCGACGATAAGCAGGTTCAAGCAGAAGCTCAGAAATTGATGAGCTTCACCGACAACAGGCAGGACGCATCGCTTCAGGCAGGGCACTTCAACGACTTCATCCAAGTCGGACTGCTCCGAGCCGCTCTTTTTAAGGCACTTCAGGAACAGGAAGTTCTGGAGCACTTCAATGTGACCCAAGCGGTCTTCAGAGCGATGGGTCTGGAACAGAAGTTGTACGCCAAAGAACCAGCCCAATATGGCCCCGGAAAGAGCCGTAACGAAGAAGCCTTCCAGCGCCTATTGGAATACCGCCTTTATGAAGACTTGCGGCGTGGTTGGCGTGTCGCGCAGCCAAATCTTGAGCAGTGTGGCCTGTTGACCATTGATTATCCCGGACTGCACGAAATGTGCGAGGCTGCCGAACTATGGTCGCAACATCCATTGCTCAATCAGTCCACGCCTGCGACTCGCGAGCGGGTCGTTCGAGCTTTTCTCGACTTCCTCCGCAGAGAAATGGCGATTGACGCCAAAGTCCTCGATGCCGAAGAGCAGAAGGAATTGCGGCGGCGGGTTGAGCAGAATTTGCGTGATCCGTGGGCTCTCGATGATTACGATTCCCTGTTAGAGAGTGCGATTTTCTTGTTGCCGGGTGCAAGGCCGAACTCGGGCCGGGAACGCAGTCTTGATCCTGCTCGTTCAAAGCTAGGCAAATATCTTCGACAACGAATGCTTTGGGGCTTGCCCAACGATCTCACATCCCATGATGGCGAAACCCTGATTCGCGAACTTGTCAGCATCTTACGGGGCAGCTACATAACGCTGGTTCCGGCCACCCAAGCGCAAGATGGGATTCAACTCCAAGCTGCCGCATTGCAATGGAAGCTCGGGGACGGCACGCCGCCACCTTCAGACCCGGTGCGCACAAAGAGGATGGTTTCTGAGCGGCTTCGCCAAGCTGAACGTGCGGCGAACCAGTTTTTTGCTCAACTTTATAAAGAGACTGCCCGGCGGCTGGTTGGTGTTGAAGGAGGGGCACACACTGGGCAAATTCCAATGCAATTGCGGCAAGATCGTGAGGCACGCTTCGGTCGTGGTGATCTAGCGGCATTGTTCTGTTCGCCAACCATGGAGTTGGGTGTAGATATACGGGATTTGAATGTCGTGCATCTACGGAATGTGCCGCCCACACCAGCTAATTACGCCCAACGCAGCGGACGTGCTGGCCGTGGTGGACAACCTGCCATGGTGATGGCCTTCTGTAGCGAAGGCAGCCAGCACGACCAGTATTTCTTCCGTCAGCCCGGTCTCATGGTTGCTGGTTCAGTGGCACCAGCCCGATTGGAGTTGGGCAACAAAGAATTGATCGAGGCTCACATTCATTCAGTTTGGCTTGCAGCTACGGGTTGCTCATTGGGCCGTGACATGACAAAGGTGCTGGATTTGGAGCAGGCGGGGTTCCCTTCACAGCCAGACATACAGCACCGAGTTGAGCTTTCCGAGTCTATGCTGTCGCAGGCGGTCGCTGAGTGCAAACGCATAGTGGATGCATGCGGCGAAGATTTGGCTCGTGCACCTTGGTATCGAGAAGAGTGGATCAGGGAAACGCTCGTGAACGCGCCTAAAGCCTTTGACATGGCATTTGCCCGATGGCGCGAACTTTTCACGGGCGCGGTTCGCCAGAGGGATGATAATCAGGCCATATCCAATCGCCCGACCGCAAGTTGGGAAGAGCGGCGTGAAGCGGATCGCCGGATTGAGGAAGCAAAGCGCGAAATTGACCTGCTGCTAAACCGCAGTGAGGAATCGGTGGAGTCCGACTTTTACCCTTACCGTTATCTTGCAAGCGAGGGATTCCTCCCCGGCTACAACTTCCCGCGCCTGCCGCTTAGGGCCTTGATACCAACAGGCAAGGACGTGCACGTCATCGACCGTCCCCGCTTCCTCGGCTTGGCAGAGTTCGGCCCCCGCAATGTCATCTACCACGAAGGCAGAAAATACCGCATGGCTCGCTGCGTGCTTCCACCGGGCGGGGTGGAGAGCCGCATGGTCGAGGCTAAGTTCTGCAATTCCTGCGGCTATTTCCATGACCGAGAGCATGCAAAGGCTGACCGTTGCGATCACTGCGGAACCCTGCTCGATGGGGCCCACAGCCAGTACATACCAACACTGTTTGAGATGGCGACTGTTCGTGGCTTCAGGGTAGAGCGCATCACGTGCGACGAGGAAGAGCGTCTTCGAGAGGGGTTCCAAATCGAAACACGGTATCGTTTCGCCCCCAGCCCAGACGGTAGAGCACTCAATCAACAGGCTATCGCCCGAGACCCGGAAGGCAGTGATCTCCTGCAACTGACTTTCGCTCCTCAAGCCGAATTGTGGCGTGTGAACCAGCGTTGGCGGCGTTCCGATAAACCCGGCTTCACCTTGGACATTAGGAGTGGTTACTGGGCAAAACGTCCTGACGACGATGACCGAGCCCCTGACGCTAATGGCAACCAATTGCGAACTGGCATCCGGCCTTTCGTGCGAGACACAAGGAATCTGCTGCTGATTCGCCCCGTCGCGGATGGACTGAAGGTCACCGATCACTTTTTCTTAACGCTCGGATACGCTCTGCAACGCGGGATGCAACTGCTCTTCCAAGTCGAGCAGCAAGAGATCGCAATGGAACAAATCGGCGAAGGCGAGAATCGAAGGCTGCTCTATTGGGAAGCTGCTGAGGGCGGAAATGGAATTTGGCAGCGCTTAATAGAATATCCCGATGCGCTTGCACGGGTTGCGGAGAAAGCTCTCGAATCCTGCCATTTTGACCCAAGCACGGGCGATGAGAGTCCGGGCTGGGCTGACAGGTGCAGCCGCGCTTGCTATGACTGCCTGCTCAGCTACTCAAATCAACCTGCACATCCGCTGATTGACCGACATCTCGTTCGGGACTTTCTCCTGAAGCTGCTGAAATCGACCACTACGAAGAAGACGGAGCGCAGTCGGGAAGAACAGTACGGGTGGCTTGAAGAACGCCGAGATAAAAAATCCACACTAGAAGGCGAATTTCTGAAGCTGCTATACGAGACGGGCAGGCGGCTGCCGGATCGAGCCCAGTATCGCCCGGAGAAAGAAGCCTACGCCGAAGCGGATTTTTATGACGTTCGCGACGGGCTGCCGGGCGTATGCGTTTTTTGCGACGGGCCTGACCACGACCAGCCAGTCCGGAGGGAATCCGACGAACGCGAGCGGGGAAAGCTTGCTGACCTCGGCTATCGTGTCCTGACCATCCGTTATGACTCAAACCTTGAGCAGCAATTGGCAGCGAACGAAGATGTTTTTGGAGCCGGGAATCAAACGGCCGGGGCTTAGGCTTCAATCCAGTCTGAGAGAACAATGCGGCTTTGTAGAAAGACTCCAGCAGTAAACCCAGTCCCACTCTATTCACTACTCCTGTACTCTTGCTTTTGATAATCTTGGCATTGATTTATACAACATGAAGTGCTCGCAATGTGGACAGGCCGTCGATTTGATGGATAAGTTCTGCCGCAATTGCAGCAAAGCTGTCGAACCAGACCAGAAACGAGCACAGGTTTTTCCACGCGGTTTTGAGATGGTCTGCCTGATGACCGGGGTGGCGCTCACCAACGACATGCGGAAGGAACTGTATAAGACCGCTTGCGAGATGGGACAGAAAGGCTGCGAGAAGATGGC
>Ga0187872_10002551_pt1 | contig 15911 bp, 11 predicted proteins | sample June2016WEW_16_4_FD_132973 | JGI IMG/M metagenome (GOLD analysis project Ga0187872, IMG submission 132973) | Peatland microbial communities from SPRUCE experiment site at the Marcell Experimental Forest, Minnesota, USA - June2016WEW_16_40 | ecosystem: Environmental > Terrestrial > Soil >...
CGCCGCTGCGCAAACAGCAGCATCGAAATGCCCAGGATCACCCCACTCGCCAGCAGCACCTTCGCCGGCGGCCAATGCTCAGGGTGCGGATAGAAAACGCCCAGACCTCTTGGCCAGAACAGCTTCCCCAGATAGCGGCAGTAGGAAATCAGGGCGTTTCCGCTGCGCACGCCGAGCGGGAAGTTCTCACCCATCGTCATAGCCCCTCCCTGTACCACGAAGGTCACGACGCTCGTCGCCGCCGCAAGGGCAAAGAACGGGATTTTCTCCCTCACCAATCGCCACACGCTACCGGGTTTGAACCGCTCCAAGGGCCAGTAATCCAGCAGCAACATGACCAACGGCCACGTCACCAGCATCGGCTTGCTCATCAATCCGAGGGCCAGAAAGAACAAGGCGAGCCCGTAGTCGAGTCTCGCGGGCCGAGGGCCGAGCGCCGGAACCACCCCGGCCTTGGTCTCCGGACTTGCGACTACCGACCGCTGGCGCGCGTAACGGGCGTAAAAAACCAGCGCGAGAAGACCGAAGCAAGCGCTGAGCACGTCCTTGCGTTCCGCCACCCAGGCGACCGATTCGACGCGTAGCGGGTGAACGGCGAACAGCGCCGCCACCAACAGACTCCGCCACGTCGCGCCAGTCATCTGTCGCAGCAACGCGAAGACCAGCGCCGCGTTGAGGGCGTGCAGCAGCACGTTGGTCAAATGGTGCCCCCAAGGGTTCAACCCGAACATTTGACAGTCCAACATGTGGGACAGCCACGTGACCGGATGCCAGTTGGCGGCGTAGCCGCTCCGGAATGCCCACCGGGCGTCCTCCCAAGTCAATCCGCTGGTCACGTGAGTGTTATCTAATACGTACTCATCGTCATCGTAGTTGACGAAGTCATGGCCCGTCGCCGGCCAGTACAGGGCCATCGTCACCAGCGCCAGCAAAGCGGCCATCAGCCACACCGGAAAACGCGACTGAGCCATGACCGGGGCGGATGCTATCGTCGGTGCGGGTTTGGATTGAGTCGCTGGACTGCGCATAGGATTCCCCCAATGACTGCTCAGCCGCAGGAGGTTGGGAACTTTAGCATGGCCGTTTTGTAGCTAAAACAATGGTGCGTTGACAAGCTTGATCGTGCTGGTGGATGATGCTCAACAACTGCGAGCGCTTTACAACTGGATGTTCGTTCCACCAACGCTATGGCCGTTTAATGTCCAAGAAGTGCTGGAGGATTCCTTGCTGCTCGGGAAAAGGGAAAACGCCTGAACTCCCGGCGCCGTTTTCTCATCGGCCTGCCGCCTGAACCACCGGACGAAACCATCTGCGCTGCCGTTCATAATATTCGACTCGCAGCGAAGGCGGGCTTAAAGGGGCTGCCTGAGTTGCTGGGGTTACCCGAGTTCCACGGGTTAAATGAGTTAAACCGGAGCGCCGGTCTCCGACCCGGCGGGTTGCCGCCCCTGAACCAAAAGACATGCTCAACGTCGTAAAGACTAAAGGGCCGCCCGCTTGTCTCGGGGATGTTGAACTTCGCCGCTGTCTTGCCGACGTAGAGGTTGATCTTGCCCGGCGCGCCGCCGACGCAGCCGAAATCCGCATCCGCCATTTCGCCCGGGCCATTGCCGTCTTCAAACACCCCCCCTTCGACCCCCGTTTGCGGCTTGCAAAAGACGGTCCGGCCCATTAGCTTTTGACCATGAAATGGGAACAGTTGTGCGACGATAAGAGTTTCGAGGATATTCCTTATCGCGTGGAGCTTGCCCATGAAGGCCAACTGGTTATGAGTCCGCACCGAAGCTACCACAGCATTTACCAGAGCCGCATCATCCGCTGGCTCAATCGGCTCTTGCCCGAGGGCGAGGCCATGCCCGAATGCCCGATTGAAACGGACATCGGCACCGTAGTGGCGGACGTGGCATGGGCTTCGCCTCAGAAGGTGGAGCGCAACTTCGACCGGCCAAGCTGGACCGAGTCACCGGAGCTCATCATCGAAGTGTTATCCCCTTCCAACACTGCAACGGAAATCCGCAAGAAACGCCAGGCAGTCTTTGCCGAAGGCGCCCTCGAGTTCTGGGAATGTGATCGGCAGGGGAAACTCCAGTTCTTTGGCCCGCGCGGACGGCTTGGAAGGTCGCGTTTTTGCCCGCAGTTTCCAGCGAAGATCGGAGATTAACGCTCAATGGGTCGCCAGGTCGCCGGATGTTCTTGCTTCCGGCTCGGCCCATTTCCCGTGCTCCCGGATCAGGTCCACGAGGCGGTCCACAGCTTCGGCTTCGGGGATGTTGAACTTGACCGCGGTCTTGCCGACGTAGAGGTTGATCTTGCCCGGCGCGTGCCGACGTAGCCGAAATCCGCGTCCGCCCCGGCGGTTGGCGGAAGCCCCGCTGAGACTCTGGAAGCAATCAGCGTCCGTGTTTGGCCAGCCAGTAGTTGCGGAAAGAGCGCAGGCGCGGCAGCGATTCACGGTCTTTGACCCGGTTCGTGGCGGCTTTGCTGGCGATGATTGGCAAATACTCAAACGCGGGCATATCCGAGCCAATCGGGAAGGTTCTGCTCGCACCAGCGCCGGTAGTCTTCCGTGGTGTCAAACGCGCGGAAGGAGGCGTCATCGAGCACCGGCTTGTAGGTGTGAATAAAGGCGTAGCGCCAGCGCAGGGGCAGAGGCCGGCGCGCGGCCGCCTCAAACTCCTCCAGCCAGTCGGCTGGCAGGCTGGGGGGAGTCTCGATGTTTGCCATGCGGGGACTCTACGCTGGACATCGCCGCGTGTCCACTGCCCACTCGCCCGCCGACTGCGCGGAACCCGCCCAAGTTTGATCGGTTTTAACGAATGAGCTTGCCCTTCACCCTGAACCGGGCAAAATAAACCTGTGACGGCTTGTGACGAATCAGGTTTGCGAAGTGCGTTTTCTGCCAGGGGGAATCCTGGTGCGGTTGGTCGTTGCAGTCGTTCGCGGCGTCAGTATCAGATTACAGTATCAGATGGTCAAGCGGTGACCTGGAATACTGCAATTTGCCTCAGTAAATATTGATTCGGAGCGTAGCTCAGCCTGGTAGAGCACTTGGTTTGGGACCAAGACGTCGCAGGTTCAAATCCTGTCGCTCCGACCAGTTCTTGAAGTGGGAACTGAGATGGCAGTGCCATCCCGCGCTCTCGCGCCCGGATGGCGGCAGCGCATCCCGGCCTGTACCAGCAACGGCAGGGGAAAGTTGGACTTTCCAGCCTGCGGGAGCCGGGCTTCGGTTATCATTTGCGAGAAATCAGACCGGAGCCGCCAGAGCCGGCAGCGCAATGTTTGGGCTAAGAAACCCCGCTTTCCGGCCCAAACGAGCGAGAAACAGGGGTCGAAACTGCCAAAGGGCTTCATCCCGGCCAATTGAGAGTCCCGCCGCTTACTGGCACCAAGCTTGCTGTTTCAGGAGGGAAATTCGGCAGGATAACTATGTCATGAACATGCCGTTGCGCATCTTGCATTTGGAAGATGATCCGGATTACTGCGATCTGGTTCGATCCCTGCTGGCCAAGGAAGGGTTCCAGGTCGAACTGGTGCTGGCGGAGAACCGCGCAGCTTTTGAAGAAGCTTTGGCGCCGGAGCAGTTCGATGTCATTCTGGCTGATTACTTGCTTCCGTCCTGCAACGGACTGGAGGCCTTGCGCGCGGCGCGGGAGAAATGCCCGGAAACGCCTTTTCTGCTGGTCTCCGGCACGATCGGAGAACAGGCCGCCATCGAGAGCCTGAAAGCCGGGGCGACCGATTATGTGCTCAAGCAGTGGCCGGAACGCCTGGTGCCGGCGGTGCGCCGCGCGGTCAAGGAAGCCGAGGAACGGAAGCAGCGGCGGCGAGTGGAGAGCGAATTGGTTCGGCGCGAGAAGTATTTCCGCGCCCTGACGGAGAACGCGCTGGATGTCCTCACCATTCTGGACCCGAAGGGCCGTTTCATCTATAACAGCCCCTCGGTGAAGCGCGTGATGGGTTATGAGCCACAAGACCTGGCGGGACAATGCGCCTTTGCTCTCATCCATCCCAAGGACCTGCCTCGAGTTTTGCAAGCGTTCGACCACGGCCTGAGGAATCCCGACCGGACGGTCACTCTGGAATTCCGTTTTCAGCACCGGGACGGCTCCTGGAGATATCTCGAGGCGGTCGGCCAGAACCGCTTGGGCGACCCGGACATTGCCGGGGTGGTCATTAACTCGCGCGACATCAGTGACCGCAAGCAGGCGGAAGCGGGGCTGCGAGAAAGCGAGCAACAGTATCGCCTGGTTTTCCACGGCAATCCCATTCCGATGTTTGTCTTCGACCACGAAACGCTCGCCTTCCTGGAAGTTAATGAGGCCGCACTCGAGCACTACGGTTATACGCGCGAGGAGTTTCTTGGGATGACGCTCAAGGACATCCGGCCGCCGGAGGATGTGCCGGCGCTGATCGAATACCTGCACAACCTGTTGGCCTCAGAGCGCTCTCCTCAGCCAGGCCTCGTGGGCGCGTGGCGGCATCGGAAGAAAGACGGGACCCTGATCGATGTCGAGATCAAATGGAGCCCGATTTCTTTCAAAGGCCGCCTGGCCTCGCTGTCCATGGCCAATGATATAACCGAGCGAAAGCGGATTGAGCATCGGGAGGCGGCCCTTTCCAAGCTGGGCCAGAGTCTAAGCTCGGCGACTTCCCCCGCCGAAGCGGCCCGGATTATCCGCGCCGTAGCGGAGGATCTGTTTCGCTGGGATGTGTTCACGTTGGATTTGTATTCCGCTGAACTGGGCAGGATTCTCCCGATCTTGAACGTGGACACCGACAGAAGTGGCCAGCAGTTCGATCTTCCGGTGGCGGGCCGGGCGCGGGAGCCTAGCGGCATGGCGCGGCGGATCATCGCGCACGGCGCGGAGTTGATCTTGCGCGAAGAGCCGCTCACGATACCCGCAGACGTTGTTCCGATTGGCGATACCTCGCGCCCCTCAGCGTCGCTGATGCTGGCGCCGGTTCGGAACCGCACCAAGGTGATCGGCATCCTGTCGATCCAAAGCTACCGGCTCAAGGCTTACGACCAGGCGGACCTCAACACCCTGCAAACGCTGGCCGACCACTGCGGGGGCGCGCTGGAGCGAATTCGGGCGGAGCAGGCCCTGCACGACAGCGAGCAGCGCTTTCGCGATTTGTTCGAAGGCTCGCCGGACGCGGTCTTTGTTGAGGACCTCAGCGGGACGGTGTTGGACATCAACCCGGCGGCCTGCCGGCTGCACGGCGCGACCCGCAAAGATTTGATCGGCAAGCACGTCCTCGACCTGATCCCGCCCGAACGGCGGGAAGAGGCGGCGGGCGATTTCAGAGCACTGGTGGAAGGCCGGCTGGCGCAAACCGAGGGGGCCAGTTACACACAAGATGGGCGGGTGGTGCCGGTGGAGGTGCGGGCCAGCCGCGTCAATTACGCCGGCCAGTCAGCGGTGCTGCTGCACGTGCGCGACATCACGGACCGGAAGCTGGCCGAGGCGGCGCTGCGGAGTTCGGAGATGCTGTTCCATTCAGTGTGGGAGAATTCGGTGGATGGGATGCGTCTGACGGACGAGAATGGGAACATCGTAGCGGTCAACGATGCCTTCTGCAATCTGGTCGGCATGAGCCGGGAAGAGCTGGAAGGCAAGCCCTTCACGGTGATCCTGGCCGAGTCCGAGCAGCCCGAGAAGATTCTCCAGGAATACCGCCAGCGCTTCCGTGATCGGGTCATCGAGCAGCAGAGGGAACGACCGCTGACACTGCGCAACGGCAATGTCGTCACGCTGGAGGCCACCAGCTCCTTTGTGGAGTTGCGGGGCCAGCCCCCGATGCTGCTGAGACTGTACCGGGACGTGACGGCCCAGAAACGCTTGGAACAACAGTTACGGCAATCGCAAAAGATGGAAGCCATTGGTCAGCTCGCCGGCGGGGTGGCCCATGATTTCAACAACATTCTGACCGTCATCCACGGTCATGCCTCGCTGCTCCTGGCGGGCGGCAGCCTGACGGGCGTTTCCGCCAAGTCCGCCCAACAGATCAGCCACGCCGCCGACCGCGCTGCCAGCCTGACGCGGCAATTGCTGGCCTTCAGCCGCCGGCAGGTGCTCCAACCGCGGCAGTTGGACATGAATGAAGTGGTCGGCAACATGACCAAAATGCTGGGTCGCATCCTGGGAGAAGACATCGCTTTGCAACTGAATTACTGTCCGCAGCCGGCGCTGGTGCAAGCCGACGCCGGCATGATGGAACAGGTGTTGTTGAATCTGGCGGTGAACTCCCGCGACGCCATGCCCAAGGGCGGCCTGCTCGCCCTTAAGATTTCGACGACCGAGGTGGACGCCCGTCGTCTGGCGGAACACTCGGAAGGGCACACCGGCCGCTTTGTGTGCCTGAGCGTGATCGACACCGGCTGCGGGATTCCGCCGGAGAACCTGCGCCGCATCTTTGAACCGTTCTTCACCACCAAGGAAGTCGGGAAGGGAACGGGCCTGGGTTTGGCGACGGTGTACGGCATCGTCAAACAACACCAGGGCTGGATTGAGGTTGAAAGCCAACCCGGCAACGGCACGGCCTTCAAGGTGTTTTTGCCGCGCAGCGCTGAAAGCGCCAAAGCCGCGGGGGATCAGCCGGCTGAAAAGGCCGCTCGTGGCGGCACGGAAACTATCCTGGTAGTGGAGGACGAAGCGCCCGTCCGCGAGTTGGTTTGCAATTTGCTGGCGGGGCACGGTTACCGCATACTCCAAGCCGAGTCCGGGGTCAAGGCGCTCCAGGTCTGGCGGGACAGCAAGGAGCGGATCGACTTGCTGCTGACCGATTTGGTGATGCCCGACCGTCTCAACGGGCGCGAGCTGGCGGAAAAGCTCTGGGCGGAGCGACCGAGGCTCAAAGTGATTTTTACCAGCGGCTACAGCGCGGACGTGGTCGGCAAGGACTTTGTTTTGCGCCCCGGCCTGAACTATCTCCAGAAGCCGTATCATCCCCACAAACTTGCCCTGGCCGTGCGCGATTGCCTGGATGCGGTGAACTGAAGGACCGCGACAGCCAGAGTCGTGCCAAGTTCTTGCTTGTGTCGGGGCCAGGGCGCTATAGAATCTCACCATGCCTCAAGGCCTACATTTGTCGCAGCGTTTGACGCAGTCGCTGGTGCTGGCGCCGCAACTGCAGCAGTCGCTCGCCCTTTTGCAGGCGCCGACGCTGGAGCTCAAAGCGCTGGTGGAGCAGGAATTGCAGCAGAATCCAGTGTTGGAAGAAGAGTCCGCGCCGGAAACGGAGCTGCAAGAGAAAGACAGCCACGAGGGGGAGCAACCCGCCGAAGCAGCCGACCCAAGCGAGCCGCCCGCGGATGTGGACTTTGACCCCGCCGCCGAAAAAAGCGCGAGCGAGCCAGTCGATGAGTTTCAAGCGGAGTTTGACCGCCTGGTGCAACTCGACCAGGAATGGCGCGACCACTTCGCCCAAACCAATCTCCCAATGCGGGCCTCCGCCGAGGAAGAAGAGAAGCGGCAGTTCATGTTCGATTCCCTGGTGGCGGGAACCTCCCTGCAGGAAATGCTGCTCGAGCAGGTGCGCGAGTCCGCTCTGCCGCCGGACCAGTGGCCGATTGCGGAAATGGTGATCGGCAACATCGATGAGTACGGCTACCTGAAAGCTACTGTGGAAGAGCTGGCCGCATCCACCGGACTGCCGCCGGAACAGATTGCCGCGGTGCTGAAAGTAATCCAGACCTTCGACCCGCCGGGCGTCGGCGCGCGGGATTTACGGGAATGCCTGCTGCTCCAGTTCGAGCGCCTGGGCCAGCAGACTACGCTGGAATACCGCATCGTTAACGAATTCATGGACGCACTGGGCAAGCGGCGCATCCCGGAAATTGCCCGCGGCACCGGGCAATCAGTGGACGAGGTGCAGGATGCGCTGGAGCGCATCGCCCGGCTGGAGCCGCGGCCCGGGCGCGCCTACTTGCCGGATAACGACCAATACATCCTGCCGGAAGTCTTCGTGCGCAAGTCCGGCGATGAATATGTGGTCACGACCAACAACGAGCATATCCCGCACTTGCGCATCAGCAACACCTACAAGGATTTAATGGCTCAGGGCAGCAACTCGCCCGAAGTGCGGAACTACATCCGGGAAAAGATCCGCGCCGGGAAGTTCCTGATCAAGAGCCTGCACCAACGGCAGCAGACGATCCTGAACATCGCCAACGAAATTGTGAAGCGCCAGCGCGAGTTCATGGCCAAAGGCGTCGCCGCGCTCAAACCGCTGACCATGGTGCAAGTGGCGCAAGTGGTCGGCGTGCATGAAACCACCGTCAGCCGCGCGGTCTCCGGCAAATACATTCAGACGCCGCAGGGGATTTTCGAGATGAAGTACTTCTTCACCGCCGGCATCCAGACCGCCGGCGGCGACGGCCGGTCCGCCACCAGCATGTCCAACACCAGTGTGAAGAACATGATTGCGGAAATCTTTGAAGCAGAAGATACCGGCAAGCCGCTCTCGGATCAGGAGGTGGTCCGGATGCTCAAGGAAAAGGGCATCGTGATCGCACGCCGCACCGTGGCCAAGTATCGCACCGAGCTGAACATCCTGCCCTCCAATTTGCGGAAGGTTTACTGAGCGGCGCCGGGCCGGGAGTTTAACCGAATACTCCGACCGCAACCAGTTCCTGCAAAAGGAAGGCTGGCTTATTTTGGAGTTGAAAGGCAACGCGCGGGTGGAGATGGTACTGAGACCTTAACCCCGAACCATACAGATTCGGACACTACCAGCATGACGGCCAATACCCTTGCCGCAGTCGAGTTGCGCGGACTGACGAAGCAGTTCGGGAGCGTGCTGGCCAACGCGGGGGTGAATCTGCGGGTCGAGGTCGGCACGATTCACGGTGTCATCGGGGAAAACGGCGCGGGGAAATCCACGGCCATGAAGATTCTTTACGGCATGTTGCGCCCGGACGCCGGGGAGATTTTCATGGGCGGAAAGAAGTGCGTTTGGGCGTCGCCCTCGGACGCCATCGCCCGGGGGATCGGCATGGTCCACCAGCATTTCATGCTGGCCGGTCCTTACTCCGCGCTGGATAACATTCTACTGGGGGCCGAGCCGCTCCGGTGGCAAGTGATTGATCGCCAAGGAGCCCGCGCGCGCCTGGCGGCCTTGGCGCGCCAATACGGGTTGCCGGTCGATTGGGACCGCCCCATCGAGCAGCTTCCCGTCGGCGTGCAACAGCGCGTCGAAATCCTGAAGCTGCTTTATCGGGAGGCAAACACCCTCATCCTGGACGAGCCGACGGCGGTGCTGACCCCGCAGGAAACCAATGATCTCTTTGGCAACCTGAAGCAACTCCGCGCCGAGGGCAAGACCGTGCTGCTGGTCACGCACAAGCTCAAGGACGTGATGTCCTTTACCGATCGCGTCACTGTCTTTCGCGCCGGCAAAGTGACCGGCGAGGTCGAGACCTCCCGGACCAATCCGCAGGAACTCGCGAACCTGATGGTGGGGCGCAAAGTGGTGCTGAATATCGCTGTTCCGCCCGCGCACCCCCGCCCTGAACCCGCGATCGAAGTCGCGGGTCTGAGCCTGGCGGGGCTGGCAGGAAGCGGTCACCGGCTTTCGAATGTCACCTTCTCCGTCCGGCGCGGTGAGATTGTGGGCGTCGCCGGAGTCGAAGGCAATGGCCAGTCCGAGCTGCTGCAAGCGCTGCTGCATCCGCGGGATTCCCGCTGCCGGACCTCCGGGACCGTCCGGTTCCTGCGTGAAGATGTTACTGCCTGGGACACGTTAAGGATTCGCGCGCTGGGAGTCGCCGTCATCCCGGAAGATCGTTTGCAGGAGGGGCTGCTGCTGGAGCGCCCGGTCAGCGAGAATTTCCTCTTGGGCCTCCAACGGAGTCCTGCCTTCAACCGCGCAGGTTTCCTCGATTTGAACGGTCTGGCCCGAACCGCCGCGCGTGCGCTCGCGGATTATGACGTTCGCCCGCCCGACCTGACCCTGCCCGCCGGAAAGCTCTCCGGCGGCAACCAGCAAAAGCTCATTGTGGCGCGGGAATTTCAGCGCCAACTGCGCGTGTTGATTGCGGCCCAGCCCACGCGCGGTGTGGATGTCGGCGCGATTGAGTTCATTCACACCCGCATCGTCCGTGCCCGCGATGAAGGAGCCGGGGTCTTGCTCGTCTCCTCGGAGCTGGACGAGATAGTGACTCTGTCGGACCGCATCCTGGTGATGTTTGAAGGCCGAATCGTGGCTGAATTCCGCCGCGGCGAGGTTGCCGAGCGCGAGCTGGGTTTGAAGATGGGCGGGGCGTGAGTCCCGCCGACACGATCGGCGAGTTATCGGCCGGCAACCTGGGATCGGGTTGATACTCACTTACGTTCTTGTGCGGCATACAAACGAGCTGGCTTTAACTCAGTTCTCCGGCGCAACGGGTTGGTTGAACCAAATGGCATAGGGAGTGAGTTTGATCACTTGGCCATCGATCTTCGTTTCGGCGGGCTTATCGGTTGAATTGAAGACGAAGACCTGGTTGTGCCGGCGGCAAGTCCAAACCCCATCGAGTTGGCCATCGACTCCTCTATATCCGGCGAGCTGGCGGGACAGCTCCTTCAGCCATTGCCGGTCGTTTCTCAGGGGCGCGACGCGCACGAGCCGGGAGGCGCCAGACCATGATTGGTCCTCCACGTTTTTGATGGGGGCATCGCCTACGGCAATGACCTTTCCGCCGGCGCGCCGGAAGGCGTCTATCTTATCGAGGATCTGTTGCTCAACGATGCCGGCCTGGAACAGGATGAAAGCGCGATAGCGTTTGGTGGTCAGCGCGCCGTCAGCGATGAGCAGTTCATCCAGGACATCGAATTCGCAAAGGTCCCGGAGAGGATAGGCGGCGTCGATGGTGGGTTGAAGATTTCCGCCGAGCCGATAGAGGGTGGTTGGGCAATAGACAGCGATTTCGGTGTCGCCCGGCTTCCCGGTGAAGAGGGGGATGTACTTCTGGATAACCGCAGCGTGGTTCTCGAACTCATACGTAAAGAGCTGGGCCGCGCCGCACGAAGCATCCGAGAACAGCCGGCGGGCGAAACCGGGCGCATCCAGACCGCCGGCGGGTTCGGTGCCTTCTTTGACGCCATAGAACTGGTAAGCGGCGCCCATCCACTTGTCGCCGAAAACAGCGCCCTGGCAATCGGCGGGTTGGAGAACAATGTGGTAAGGTCGCGCCATCTTCGCATAACCGGGGCAGTAGGTGCCCCAGGCGATCGGGTTGACCCCGGCGGCGTTGCCGCCCGGTTTGAGCCGGACTTTTCCGGCTGGGAAATACTTCAGCACGGTTTGGACGGAGCGTCCGGCAAAATCAATGATGGCCTGGTGATACCAGGCGATAAAATCGAGCCAGCGCCGTTTGTCCTGCGGCGTGGGGAACGCCGCCGGAGACGGCCTGAATTTCTCATCTGCAATTTCCTTTGGGGGACGGATTTGCTCGAACGAACGGTAGTCGCTGCCCCAGGCCCGGTTGAGCCGGGCCACCTTGGCATAGCGTTGTTTCATCGCGGTTTGGAAAGCCTTGATCGCGCAGGCATCGCCGCACCAGTAGCCTTCGTGGCAATGGCCCATATTGACCCAGTCGGGCACCATGAGCGGGTAATTGCCTTCGCCGTACGGGCCAAGGATGCAGGCATAGACGTCGTCAATTCGACCGCCGAAATGGTCGCGCAGATTCTTGTAGAAATGGTCGTACCACTCGATGGTGCGGGGCTCGAAGATCGAGAGGTAATTGGCCTCCTGTCCGTGCTCAAGGCAGCGCATGAGGGTGCGATTCTCCTTCCGCTGGTCACGCAGCCAGACGGGCGGAAAATGGGCCCAGACATAAACCACGTATTTCAGGCCCGCCTGGTGCAGGGCCTGTTCGACCGCGTCATGTTGTTTCCAAGACCATTGACCCGGTTCACGTTCGACCGCGCCCCAGGCGATGTAATCTTCGTTGGCAACCAGGCCGAGACTCTTGAGATGGCGCTGCGAGTCCACTGAAGGCGGTGCCTCGAGAAAATCGGGACGCGGAAAAGCGCCGATTGGAGATGCCTGGATGAAGCTCACCGACAGATTTCCACTCGATACGTTCCAGGGCCGTCCGTCGAAGGACTGATTGGTTTGGGCACAGGCGGGAGCGATGGCGCCCGCCAACAAGAGCCGGAGAATCCCCCCACGGCCTGGCCGCAACCAAGGTATTAAGTCAAAACGGTTAAATGGGCCCGATGCTTCAAGGTATTCCGAACTCAGCTTGCGTGGCATCGCGAAAGCCTAACTCACCAGTTGTTCGCGTCAATTGATAGTCATAACCGTGCTTCTCAGCTCTCGTACCAGCGCGGGAAGACCAGTCCGAATTCATCACCGCAGCCCAGCGCGTTGCGGAGCACACGGCTCAAATGAACGCGCGCGCCCCTGGCGGCCAGCCGCCGTTGCACGCGGCGCCGGCGCGCGTCGCCGCCAAACCAATGGCGAAAGTAGCCTCGCACGCGCGCCCGCGGCCAGTTGGTCAGCAGCGACCAGAGCAGAGCGCGCTCCAAGTCGGCGTGGCGGCCATGCGGTCGGCCTGTGGGGAGGAAGTTGAATTCGCGAAAGCGCTCACCCGTCGGGTCCCAGAATTCGGTTCGCCACTCACTCGTGCCGGGCAGCGGGGTGAGCGGGATAAAAAAGAACTGGTCCAGCTCCAGCTCGCTGACAAAGCGGTGAATCGCCCGGATGGTCTGCGGGGAGTCCCCCGGCAGGCCATAGATGAATGAGCCGATGGCCAGCACCTGCGGAAATTGTCCGCGCAGGATGCGCAACGCCTCGCGCGCATCCGCTGTCCCGCTGGTCTTGTGCAACAACGACAGGCTCTCGCCGTCGGGCCGCTCGATGCCAAGATAGACTTCGTTCAGACCGGAGCGGACGCAGTTGGCCAGCGCGCCGGAGTGAGCGTCGCGGACCATCGCGTCAGTTCGTACCCAGGCGCTTTGACCCACGCGGATGCCGTCGCGCAGAAGCAGCTCCGCCAACTGGCCGGGCACATGCGGATCGGCGTTGAAGCAAGGGTCCACCCAGCCCAGGTAACCCCGATGGTAGCGACGCACCAGCAGCCGGATCTCTTCCCGCAGCCGTTCCGGCGACTTGACGCGCAGTTGCGGCAGGAGGCGGTCGCCGGCGAACCGGCCCATCTGACGCCACAGCACGCAGAAGTCGCACGAGCCGAAGCACCCGCGGCTGAGTTCGATGGCGGCCAGGCGCGGGTGGTTCACGCTACGCGCGCCGTAGCGCTCCACCGGCAGCAGGTCGTAGGCGGGAAATGGCAGCGCGTCCAGGTCCGGCACCAGTTGCCGGGGCACAGTAGTGACGATCTCACCCGCGGCAAATGCTGCTGCTGGCGCAGGTTCTCCTGCCAGAAATGAAATCCCATTCACCTTCGCCAGCGCCTCCGCCGAACCTTCGCGCAGCGCCTGGACCAGCTCAACGATGGTCACTTCGCCTTCGCCATGCACGACCACGTCGAGCAAGCCGGTCGCCAGCGCCTGCGGCGCTACGTGTCCGAAAAAGCATCCACCGGCAATCACCTTCGCCCCACAAGCCCTGGCAAGCCTTGCCAGCCGCAAACCTTCGACGCAACTGACCGCCTCCTCGCCGATGCCCACAAAGGCCGGACGCCGCCGCTGGATTTCCGCCGTGAGCGTGCGCCAGCCCATCTCCAGGGCCGGAGCGTCCAGGATCTCCACGCGCAAATCGCGCAGCCGCTCGCGCAGCATCGCCGCCATCGACGCGAAGGCCAGCGGCGGCCAAAAGGCGCTGGACGGGCTGTTGAACGGCCAGAGTGGCCGCGGGGGGCGGACAAAAAGGAACAGCTCGTTCATGGCTGGAGACGCGAGCAAGTCAACCGGCGGCTCAGTCGTAGTGCGCCCAGCAGTCCAAGGCTGACATTGCCCACGACCAGCGCGACCAGCGCCAGAACTCCAAAGAAAGCCAAACCCGACAAAGCGTAGGCAGCGATGGTTCCCCCCAGCCTGGCAGTCCCTGGCAGCAGGATCAGTGTGGCCCCGAGGACGAGGAAGTAAGACCACGCAGACGGCCGCACGTGTAACGGGCGAGACCCTTGCTCCGCTGCCCTTTGGCTCAACGGCAGCCACAAAAACGTCACGAGGGCGGAGCCGAATAACACGCCCGTGAGCGTCCGCAGCACTGGCCCTTGGTCCACCCAGTGAAAGCCGAAGGGGGCCATCACCAGCAAGAAGGCGCCGTGGATTTCCAGGAACCGACCGCTCAACTTCGGCCGCAAACAGAGATGTAACAGCGCCGCCAGGCCTGCGCCAACATACAGACCCGTGCAACGCTGGCAGCAGGGCAGCAAGATCCCTCCGGGCGCCCAGGTATGCCCCGGGTCCTGGCCGCAGACCGCCCCAAACAAATGGGAGAGGATTTCAAGCATGGCTCGGCCGGCTAATGCATCGATTCGGGCCGCTGGGCGGGCGTCGGAATGGGCACTTTCGTCACCTTCCATTGCGGGTCGCTCAAGTCCACGAGGAACAGGGCGCGATCAGCCGGTTTGCAGTCGAGGTAAGTCGAGGCAATGGCCGCAGTCTTGCCGTCATGCGAAATGGCGGTTTGAAAATAATACGCAGAGCTATTATCGTCCTCCACTGGCGCATCGTTGATGAGCGTGAGCTCGCGCGGCGGCGCGTCACTAAACGGGATTTCCATCAGCCCGTAAGACATCGCGTTAGTTCCTTTGGCCTGCTGAAATGTAGCCCACAGCGCTTTGCCGTTGGCGGCCAGAATGGCGTTGCCGAAGTAGCGCTTCTGGCCGTGGGTGTCCAGGGAACGCGTGAAGAGCGGCTGGCCATCGCGCAAAACCCGCAGCTCGTTCGTCTCATCGCCGCCTACGAGGAAAACCAGAATACTGCCAGCCTTGTCATAGGCGACCGTCCATTGGTCGCGGATGCGGTTGGTGATCACCATCAGAGGCGTCAGGCTGAAATCATTTGGGTTCAGCCGGCCGAAGACGGGCGCTTGCTCAGGCTGGTCCTCGGGTCCGAAGTAAAAGACGCCGGTGCCATCGGGAGCCGGAAAGAACGAGAGTTTTCCTTTGGCGTCGTCGAATTCATGATTCGTGAGGGCGCCGGTCCGCAGATCGAGCCGTGCCACCCCTTTGCCTGAAGTGGGCAGAAACACTCGTTCACCGGCGACGCACAGCGGCAACACGAAAGACACCTCTGCCTCTTTGCTGTCCGGCACACGGAAAATCTTGATGGGCTTGCGCGTACCCCAGGGAATCAGTGCCACGTTCACACTATCACCATCGCCGCTGTCCTTGCCCGGGATATAAGCCACCACGATGTCGCGGCCATTGGCCAGCCATTCCGCCCGCAGAATACCGGGGGCCACAATGTTACTTTCTCCGCCCTGGTACGCGAAGGGCAGGAACAGCATTTCACTCCCGCGCGCCTCGCGATCATAGACCGCCATGCCGATGGCGCCACTGGCGGCGTCAAAGGCCGGATAGAGGACCTTGGTATCGTCGGGACTGAACGAAGTGCAGGCCAGAATATAGATGCTGAGCGCCAACAGGCCCACGAGTGCCAGCGCCGCGTTTCTTGTCTTGTCTTTATTCATAATCTGTCTCTCTTTCTGTATTCGCTGCCGCCTCCGAAATCTTCGAGCGTTATGGCACAACGCACTTTTGATTGCAAGTCAAAATGGAACCGCGCGCAATTCCTCCGCGCCACCGCGGCGCCCTTGGGATGTTTAGTAAATCAAACCTGCGCTAGACGCCTGCGGGCTTCCTGAGCCTGGAGGGGGGCCAGCGGCATAAGCATTAACCTACCGGACCGTGAGTTTTTTGAGTCGCTGCAATTGGCGCGGTCGCCTTGGATGATTTTCCTGCAGTGCCTTTGCGATGCTGCTCCCCCGCCGCAGCAAGTGTCGCAGGC
>Ga0187872_10002552_pt1 | contig 15899 bp, 16 predicted proteins | sample June2016WEW_16_4_FD_132973 | JGI IMG/M metagenome (GOLD analysis project Ga0187872, IMG submission 132973) | Peatland microbial communities from SPRUCE experiment site at the Marcell Experimental Forest, Minnesota, USA - June2016WEW_16_40 | ecosystem: Environmental > Terrestrial > Soil >...
AGGAGCGGGACTGCTCTCTTCACCCGCCCCGAGAGAGCAGGACCGCTCCTGACAAAACGCACCCGGCTGTGCCCGCGCCGCCGGGCAGCGGAGCATCAGCAACTGAGTGACGGCGGGCGCAAAAATGTTGCGGCCGCCGGCGCGATGTTGCGCGGAGCAACCAGAGGCGCGGGTGCAGACGGGATGAACACAACGTAAAATCGCATCCGTGGATGCCTGATAAGTGACGAGCAAATCGGCATTCCGATTCTGCACCGATTCTCAAAATACTTGTGGGCGTGTTGAAAAATGAACTCTGATTTTTTAACGGCAGAATGGCATTATTTCAGAATCTCCCCCTTTTCAACCGCAAGGCGGATGCGCCAGTGGGTTTAGCGAAAACGAAATTGAAAGACGGTCGGTGCTGCTGGACGGAGCGGCGGGCGGAACGAACGCATAGTCGTCTCCGCCACGCGCGACGGGAAGCAGCACGGACCGGCCATGAACCAAACCGTCGCGGCGCGTGCGTTGGGTTGGCGGAGCGAAGTGAGCGCAGTCAACCGCACGCACGGGCCAGCGCGGTGTTAATGTGGCGATGAATCAATCGGATTTGTGACGTTTTTAGTGCCAGTGAAAGTGCCAGTGAATGGGTGATGAATGAGTAATTGGTGAGTAGTTGATTGGTATTTGGTGCGTAATGTCGAGTGCTTGACAAACGCGCAAGAATGCCTGATTCTATTGGCGTTCGTTAGTTATGAGGCTGTTCGCCTCTGGTGGTGGGGTGGTAATTGCGGAGTAGTGGATTTTGGAAAAATCCCCTGACCCCGTTCGAATCCCACCGGCTCCACTTTCTCTCATTTACCCCCAGGCCCGTTAGATTTCTACGGATTCAACCCCCTAAATTATTTTACAAATCTGCTTGCAGGATTAGGGGAAGTGGTGTACTTGAAGATTGCGTGGTGATGCCCAACGGGCACGACCCGGAACGTTCTTTGACATGCAGGGAGTCGGGATTTGCACCCCATTTCCTATGGAAAACATGCCAACAACAAAAATCATCAGCATCATAGCTGTGTTGTTTGTTGTCCCGGTCGCACGCGTGGTGAGTATTCTCGCCCGCCGTATCACTCAAGCGACCTACAAAGCCGGAAAAATAGAGTTCAAGTTCGGCTGCGAGGACAAGAAACGGCACTCTCAGAGCAAATAAGGCTCGTTTACCAATAGTGAAAATTAAGCTCGAACCGAATGCTGTTGATATGAGCAATCGGAGGTCGGCTTGTGCTAAAACTGAAAGCGACCGAAGGACCCTTGATGCTGGATAGCAGATTGGCGTGATAAACCAGGGCCCGATAGGTTCGTCTTACTTGTCGAAACGGTTACAATCAACTGAGATGCAGTATTCTCGGGGCGGGGTTACAAGGGTCTCGCCCGTATCACTTCACCAACAGAGAAGAACGCTCAAAGAATACCGATGTGGTCTTGAACGCCGGCTCCGGCGATTTTTTATCCTGGCGGGCTCGCAGTGCGAAAGCCCGGGCCCGCCTTTTATGATTTCGCAATACCGGCTCCCTGCATGTCACTTTCCCCTCTCTACAGCTTGTGCTCGTATTTGGTTTTCATGCGTTCTATCACTGCCCGCTGCTTCGGGGAGAACGAACTTCGGCCCAGGCACGAGCCCAAGAAGTCAGCCTCAAAACCTGAGACTTCGAACTCCGCCCCGTCCAGATCTCGCAGGAACTGGAGCAGGCCGGCGTCGGAATCATCATAAACCTTGCGCTTGCGGGGGTTCGCCACCTGCGGAACAGCCGGAACAACATAGCCCTCGGGCACCACGGGATTTCCGTCCCAGAGTTGCCAGCGTGGCTCGGCCAGCACCGCCTTCGGCAACTCGACGTCGTTCCCGATATACGAAACCCTGTACGAGCATAATGGAGAGTTAATCGTATTCGACGATTGCGATGCCATTCTATCCGATCGGATCGGGGTGGGCCTGCTGAAGGCGGCGCTGGATTCCTACGCCAGCCTCCTGGACCAGACGGCCGCGTTGCGGGGGGTGATGCTCTTGAGTGGCGGCAATGGCCTGGGCAAATCCACTCTGGTCGGCCGTTGGGTGCGCCAACTTGAGACCCGGCTCTATACGCCGGTCAACCTCACCCAAGCCACCTTGAGCAGCAGCGGGCTCTTGGCCACTCTGGCTCGCAGCCTGGGCAAGCCGGCCAGCATCCGCCGCGAGCGTAACCTGGACCAACTGTCCAGCTACCTCTCCGAGCACGAGCGCCAGACTTTAGTCATCGTCATGGATGATGCGCAGAATGCCACCCACGGCACGCTGGAGGAACTGCGGCTGTTGTTGGGACTCAACCTGCCCAGCCAGCCGACCTTCGCGCTGGTCCTCATCGGCGATGAGTATCTGTTGGGCCAACTCCAACTGCGCAATCACCGGGCCCTCTGTTCCCGCCTGAGCGCTTATCACCTGCTCTGTCCCTGGACGCTGGAGCAAATCCAGACCTATCTCAATGCGGGGCTGGAGGCCGTGGGCATTAACCGCTCCAAGGTCTTCGAGCCCGCCGCGGTGGACTTGCTGGTGCGGGCCACTGCGGGCGTGCCCCGCAGCGTCTGCCTCTTGGCTCGGGCTGCCTGGCTGGAAGCCGCCCGGGCCGAGGCCAAGGAAATCAACGCCCCGATCCCCCAACAGGCCATGGAACAGGTGCCGGGGTTGGCCGGATTGACTCGCCACAACTCATGATCCGGCGCATTCAACAGGTTCACGCGCTCTACTGCCGGCTGACTGGCCAGCGCGTGAGCCTACGCTTTGACCGGGAACGGCTTTGGTATGAACTGTTCCACGCTGGGTTCACGGAGGCCGATCTCCAACGGGTCATCCGCTATCTCCAACGCGAAATCCGCGAGGGACGTCGAAACGTCGGCGCACTCAAGCTCTCCAATCTCCTCCAACTGGATCGCTTCGAAGAGGACCTCAATATCAGCCGGGTGCAGCTCTACGCGTCCAAACCCGCCAAGCCCGCCCCGCCTCCGGCACCGTCCAGTCCGCAGCAGGATGAAGCTGCTCGCCAGAGAGCCTTGCAGATGCTGGCCCGGTTTCGCACCGAGCAAGGGTGGTAGTAGCTTCCACGCCCGATCCCGCCACCGCTTCCTCGCATTGACGCCTCACCGTCTCCCGGTGCCAATCCGCAACACGGGCCACGGTGCTGTTCGACATCTTCAAAACACTCCACCCAGCCTTTGCCTCCACGGCACAGCGCGCCCATCTACCCCGTTGCTCCACGATTTACTCCGTTACCCACTCCACGGATTAATTCGCTGCTGTACACTTGGTTGTAAGCCCTTTGTCGGTGGAGTACGGAAAGACCATCTGGGACCCAAAGATTGCCCAAAACGTGACCATCACAGCGTCGGCAACCGCTTCCGTCGATTTTCCGGTGGTCGCGCAAGAGCCCGAACGACCCGATCTGTGAGTGGCCACAATGTGCCTGTCCAGAATTCAGAAAAGAAAGTGCCAGCAAAAGTGCCAGCAAACACCGTTTTGAAGGGGCTAAAACGAGTTAAGAAAAATAGTGGAGGAGTTATGGTTGACAGTGAACGGAAGTGCTTTATCATCAGTATGTCAGCGATGCCATAAACGATTGGTTTCGAGTGGCTTGTGGAAGGCGGGACGCGTTCGATTCCGACCTCCGCCTCCATCTCTAATGCCGAGGATCATTATCGAGACGCCCGCCGAACTGCTCTTGAAGGTCCTGCAAACGGGCACGGTGTCCACGAATGTCTTTCTCCGGCGCTTGCACAACTTCTGCGTGGACATGAACTGGCTGCCGTGGCCGCTCATCCCCAAACGCCAATGGCCGGCCGTACGGTTCAAGGACAAGCGCGCCATCACCTGTGATGAACACAAGCAGATCATCGCCGCCGAGGTGAACCCCGAGCGGAAAGCCCTGTATCAGTTGTGCTGGCACTTGGGCGCGAGCCAGGGGGACGTTGCGAACTTGAAAGGCGAAGACGTGGACTGGACGAACGGCACTGTCAGTTTCTTTCGCAAAAAGACCGGCGTGCCGGTGCTGGTCCACTTGGGCGCGGAAGCCTTGGACGTGTTCAAAGACCTGCCCGCCGAAGGCGTGTTGTTTCCGTATCTGTCGCGAGTGCGAGCTGGCGACCGGGCCACGGAGTTCAGATCACGCTGCCGCCAGCTTGGCATTGTCGGCGTGACGTTGCACAGTTACCGCTACGCCTGGGCGTATGTTACTTTAGTATGTTTGCCCCTTTGTCCATCGCCAATCTCGCCATATCACCACGGGGGAGCGACTGCCGAGCATCATTGACGGCTGGCCCTACTTCTTTTGGCTGTCGCTCGTTCCCGCCTCAAATCCTCAGCGTCCTTCACCAACCGCCAGAGCGGGACGCCCAATCCGAGTGCGACCGAGTGGGCCACGTTCACGCTTGGGTTTCGCTCGGCTCGTTCAATCAGGGAAATCATCTTGGAAGCCAAGTCGGCACGCTCCGCCAGCTCCTCTTGCGTGAGCTTCTTTGCCTTCCGATGCTGCCGCACGGCTTCCGCAAAGAATTTGGCGAAATCTTCCGATAACACCCCGCCACTTTGCCTACCTCAAAAGCGGGATTTACAGGAACAGTTGTTCCAATTTCTTGTGTTGACACGGCACGGCGACCTTGAGAAAATGCGTAAGATTGGTGTGGGTAAATGAAAAATAAACATAAGGACTACAAATGAAGTTCACAAACTTTGCATATACGGGTTCACTGCTCATTGTCGTGCTGGGGCTTGCGGTAACGCCGCATTCACACGCATCATTGTTGTTCAACGGAACGAATTCAAAAGCAACGCTGGACGGGAGTTTCCTTGGTGCGACAAATACTTTATTCTATTCAAACTATACCTTTGAAGTGTGGATAAAGCCATTCAGTGCCGGAGGCGGCGAATTGTTCGGCAAAATGAATTACTGGGATGAATGGGATTTGACTGTGCCACCCGATGGTGGACTCATCTTTGGAGGGGCTTGGGACTACGCTTACTGGGGCACTGAAACAGCCGTAGGCTCCATCACAACAAATGTTTGGCAACACGTATGTTGTGCCGTCACAAATGGGCTGGCTTCATTTTATGTGAACGGGAATCTGGTCGGCACAGAAGCGGTTCAAAACCCGATTGACTTTTACGCATCTACGAATACTGGGGCAATGGCACCATACGGTTTTGATGGCCGGATGCCCATTGGTTATGCTGACTCAGGCACCACACCAGACTACAATTTCTTCAACGGTCTGATTTACGGCATTAAAGTTTGGAGCCGGACCCTCTCGGCAAGCGAAGTGCGGGCCATTGCGACCACCGGCGTTCCGCTCTCCACAAACGGACTGTATAACGCCGTGATGCTGAATGAAGGAAGTGGCACCACAATTCACGACTCGCTAACGAGTCTGACGGGGCGAGTTCTAACCGCCCAATGGAGTTTGGATGCCCCGACGTTCCCATCCAGTTTCCTCACCAACGGGCTGATTGCGTACTACCCTTTCAACGGGAATGCCAACGATGCGAGCGGAAACGGGATCAATGGCACCGTTTACGGTGCAACGCTCACCACGGACAGATTTGGAAATCCGAACGCAGCGTACCTGTTTGGCGGAACCTCCTATATCGCAGTTCCATTGAACAGCGCCCTCTTTGGTACTGATTTTACTGCCTCAGTGTGGTTCAATGCATCCGATATTAACAATTCATGGCCAACGCTCCTCGAAGAAGTGGGGAACACCGCCTTTACTCTGGGAATCGTTGGACAAACATCTGGTGCCTATCCTCAGAACATCGGCGATTTGTATGCCTTTGCGACCCACGCCCAAGCAACTAAGGATTGGGAGTTGAATCCTCTGCCTCTATTTCAGCCCTCACTCAATCAATACTACCAAGTGGTTGTTGTAAGAGCGGGGACAAATGTGATGATGTATTGGAACGGCACACTCGGAGCCACCAATCAAGTTGTCAACCCCACGGTGGAACCGGGAAACACTTTCTATATCGGATGTGCAGGGGATTCCTTGAATTCGGATTGGGTTTTTCATGGCGTGATTGACGATGTTCGCATTTACAGCCGTGCCCTCTCCGCATCCGAGGTTCAGCAGTTGTACGCTTACGAGTCAACCCCGCAACCAACAGCAACGCCGCCCAGCATCACTTCTCAACCGCAATCCGTAACAGTAAACGCCCATGCCAATGCCTCTTTCAGCGTTACTGCCTCCGGCACAATGCCCTTGAGTTACCAATGGTCGTTCAACGGGACAAACATGTCGGGTGCAACCGCCAGCAGTTTGACGATTTCCAACGTGACGCCACAGGCTTTGGGTGCGTATGCGGTTTTGGTAAGCAATTCGGTTGGCTCAGTCACGAGTTCCAATGCGGTTCTCTCGATGTACCCCTTCATAGCCGCTCCGTTTCTCGGGTTAGTTACGGATTGGGGCTACACCAACACGTTAAGCGTCGGGGCGTGGGGAACCGGGCCGTTGAGTTATCAATGGTTCGATAACGGTGTCGCTGTTTTGAACGCAACCAACCAAACCTTGACGCTAACGAGTATTCAGTTCACCAACGCTGGCCTTTACTCCGTGGTGGTGAGCAGCCCATTGGGAAGTGTAACGAACACACCTGAGCAGGTGGTGGTGAACCCCGCAGGTGTTTCCCTCGGGATGTATCCCGGCGTTACGGTCACCGGAACGGTTGGCTATACCTACGCCATTCAAGCCACGACGGATTTGAGCAGCACCAATTCTTGGACTACGGTTGCAACCCTAACCTTGATGCAGCCCACTCAACTTTGGGTGGACATCAGCGTTAATGCCTTTGCAAACCCGCATCGGTTCTATCGGGTCATGCCCGGAGACTAAACTGCATCCCGTCGCCTAATTGTCGGGGATGAAGCGCCCCGCTTCCAAGATGTCGGCGATGTACGCCTTGGCTCGCCACGGATGCCCACGGTTTATGCGGTCAAGGTTCTCCGTGATGATGCCCACGCCGCTCGGCAACTCGGCAATGACTTTCTTGAATAGGGGCGTGGCTCCATCCTTCACCGATGCTGCCGGGTCAAAGTGTTCGGCAATGACCTTGATGCCTTCCCGCTTTGCCAATGCGTGGTTTAGACGGTCTTGACGTGACTTACTGTCTCCGTCTCGTTGCTGGTCTGACGAAAACCTTCCCCAGATGATTGCTTGTCTTTGATTTTGCGTGTGTTGCGACTTCACGGCCCGAGAATAAACCATCTACTTATTAAAGTCAAATACGTCTGGGCGGAACGGGCCAAGACGGTGGGCTACCCGCTCCGCCTGCTTGTGGATCACCGCCACCCCCCGGATCGCCGGCACCCCCTCCACCGCTACGCTCCAGTCCGCCCCGTTCGGCGCCTTGCTGGGCAACTCCGTCTCCACCACCGTCCCGAGCTGGTAATCGCGCGGGATCTGGTCCCGCTCCTTCGACGTATCGTAGGCCCGCATCAGGTGCCCCAGGTTGAACCACATCCAGCCGCTTCTTGGAAATCCAATAGTACCTGCACGGCCTTTATCAAGTCTTCCATCTTCCCTTTGCGCACGTACTGATGGGCGCCCTCCCGCATAAACCGCAGGATCGTGTCATCGTCGTGGCTCAGCCCCGTGTATAAAATGACAGGTAGGCTTGCGTGCTTTTGCTTAATAGGCTTCACCAGCGTGATCCCATCCTCGCCAGCTAAATCCACGTCCACGATTGCCAGGTCCGGCTCGCCCTGCTCCACCTGCTTCAACGCTTCACGACTGTCTTTGGCCGTGACGACTACATATCCGGCGCCGTGCAGCCAGGCGCCCACCATGAAGCGCCAATCGGAGGTGTCGTCCACAAAGAGAATCTCCTTCGCCATAACAGGAATCCACCCGTGCTTGCTTTGTTGCATTGCAGGCCGACTGCAAAGTGTCTATCCCCCCGCGGGACATCTTCATACACTAATGGGACAATCCTCCGGGGCGGCCGAGAGCAGCCAAACTCCAGAGACAGGCGGAACTCGTGGCCTTCGCTCAGATTCAGGGGATGCCCTGATGTTGCAGGCTGAGGGCAGAAGTCCAAATCGGGCTGGTCGTCCCACAATATCGCCGGTAATCTCGGCCTGCTCATGCCCTTTCCAGTGGCTCATCCGGCGGCGATTCTGCCGTTGCGGCGTTATTGCCCACGGTATCTGAGCTTTCCCGCGCTTATCGCCGGCAGCCTCAGCCCCGATTTCGGCTACGTCTTTGGCGATCTGCACGTGGACTGGTTTTCGCATCGCTTTTGGGCCGGGAGCTTCGGGTTCTGCCTCCCGGCGGGGCTTTTGATCGTCTGGATATTCTATCTCGTCCGCTCCCCGCTGCTTGAGATTCTGCCTGGCCGCTACAAGGAGCTGTTCGGGCCGCTCTGCCGGCGACCCGCCGGGCCTTGGCTGGCCTTCCCGGTCTCGGTGCTCATTGGCGCCTGGACCCATGACCTGCTGGATTCCCTTTCCCACCCGGATGGTTGGCTGGTGGAACATATACCCCTGCTTCGACAGCCGCTTTTCCGGTTTGGCGCGACCGGGGTGCCGGCGTGCGATTTGCTTTACGCCGCATTTACTTTCTGTGGCGCCGCCTGGCTTGCGGATTGTTACCTGCGCTGGCTGGGACAGACTGCAGGTTCGCCGGCTCTGGGCCGGCCGGCTACGAGGTGGAACTGCGCGCTGCTGTTCGGCACCGCGATGCTCGCCCTGGCCACAGTTGGCCGCGGCGAGCACCAGCTTCTCGGCCTCATTCCCCTGGGGATCCTCACCGTCGCCGTTGTGCTTGGGTTGCTTGCGGCAACAGCCGCACTTTTTAACAACAGGTAGTGTCCGGGTAGAGCCGGAGATTGAGCAGAACCCCATCAAATCCGCGTTCGGTTCCACCGCTCGACGAAGGCTCGCCATGGCCGCGACCTCGCCCCCGCCGATGTGGACGAGTTGCACGACATCGCCCGCTTGCTCTTCGAAGACAAACGAAGGGAGACCCTTGGCTGGCAGGCCCTCTGCGAAGCCTTAACCGGCTTGCGGAACAACGAAGCCCTGGCAATGCGGATGGATGCGCGTCCGGACGAGCCTGGCGGCCTGACTGCGGATGGCAGCCTCGTTGAGCCTGCGGCGGAGCAAGAAGGCCGGCGGGGATAATCCAGATAGCGAAGGGCATGAGGGGCTGTCTCCTCCACGCGTTGCTGGCCGGCGAGTTTCAAGAGCTTCAGGTCGCGCCTCGACCTCAAGCAAAGGACGAGGAAGCAGAACGCAACCCAGAGAAAAAGGTAATGCGCGTTCTGGCTGCTTGGCAACCAGAACAACACGAAAGCGATGCCCACCTGCAGGACCGCCGCCCAGCCGCACATCTTGCTCCTCTGGGCACACTCCACCATCAGCCTCTCGCGCAGAACTTCATCCCCAGGGCTTGGGTCAAGCGATCGTTTTCCTGTCCGCTTCCGCTCATTATTCCACCCGTCGGCATTGGCCGTGCGAGCACCGGCTCAGGGGCCCAAGCCAAGAACCAGGAAGGCCACACCCACAACGTCTTTGATGAATCGTATTCTCGTATTGTCTCCGTTCAGTTCGTTAACAGAGATCATTGACTCACCTAAAAAACCTTTCTCACACCCTCGCACTTTCCCACCGAGCCTTGCAAAGCGTCTAGCCCAAGAGGGGACATCATTAGTCAGTTTTGGGACCTGGCCGTCATAGAGCATTCTCTGTTCAGAAGTTTCTTTCCCTGCTGGAAGCCCGCGCCCAGCGGTGTTTGGCCTCACCTGGTCAGGCCTCTTCGGCTTGATGCCGCGCGGATAGCGGGCGGGTCAGGGAAAAAGCTCCAATAGCAGTCCGGTATTGCTCAGATGGCAGAACCATCCCTCACGATTCCACTTTGGCAAGCATGAAAATGAAAATCAGTTGCAGAGCCAGAGTGCGAAGGTCACGGGACATGGTTTGACACTTTTGGGACATGGAGGAAGGGATGAGAGATGAGACCTGAAAGCGGAAGCCAGAGGGCGGCCGTGGCGGCGTGATCTGTGGCATCAATTCCCGGGGAGTGGCGCTCTGGCTGTGGGTGCCAGCGCGCCACAACCGGATGAATTCTGGAGGCGGCGCCTCAGCGCCCATGCCGCCCGCGACGACGCCCGCCCGGTGGCGGCGCAAGCGAAGGGTCTTCTCGGACGCCCCTGGGTGAGAGATTTTGGTGTTTACTTTTCAAGGGCAAACTGCTACTAATATTGGCCAGGCAAGGGTTTGAAGTATGAACAAGACGACCAGCATTCTTGTGGTGGATGACGATCCCGCGATCCTCCAGACTTATTCCGAAATTCTGCGCACCGAGGGCTATGAGGTGTGGGAGGCCTCAACCGGCCAGCAGGGCCTCGAGGCGGCGCGCGAAAGGCGCCCGGATTTGGTCCTGCTGGATGTCATGCTGCCGGACCTCAGCGGGACGGAGGTAGGCCGGCAAATCAAGGCCGACGTAGCTCTGGCGGACGTTTTCGTGGTCCTGGTTTCCGGCAGGGCCACAGACGTTGCCGACAAGGTTGCCGGCCTGGGAACGGGTGCGGATGATTACCTGGCCAGACCTTTGGACGTAGATGAATTTCTGGCGCGAGTTCGAACGATTCTTCGTCTGCGGAACACCACTGCGGCGCTTCGAGCCAGCGAACAACGTCACCGGCGGTTGGTGGAAATCCTGCCCGAGGCTGTTGGTCTGATTGACCTCCAAGGCCGATTCCTGGCGATCAACCCCTCGGGAGCCGAGATGTTTGGTTATGCCAACCCGGGAGAGTTGCTGGAGCGAACTGTTTTCGACCTGACCCGGCCGGAGGATCATGAGCGCGTCAGGGCTAACATAACTACGACGCTGGCGGCCGGCACCTTGCGAAACGTGGAGTACCTGCTGCTTAGGAAGAGCGGCGATCCCTTCCCGGCCGAAGTGAGTGCGGCGGTGGCGGCGGACGCGGACGGCCAACCCAGTGGGATCGTGCTGCTGGCGCGGGAGACCAGCGACCGCAAACAGGCCGAGGAAGGGCTGCGATTCCTGGCGAACAATGCGCGATTCCTGCAGACCTTGCTGGAGGCGATTCCGGCTCCGGTTTTTTACAAGGATGCGGACGGCAGGTATTTGGGATGCAACCGGGCCTTCGAGCAGTGCCTGGGGTTCCCGCAAGAGCAAATCATCGGCAAGACGGTGTACGCGATTGCCCCAAAAGACCTGGCAGAGATTTATCACCAGGCCGACCGGGAGCTGCTGGAGCGGCCGGGGCATCAGACTTACGAAAGCTCGCTGGTTTACGCCGATGGAACGCGCCACCAGGTAATATTCAACAAAGCGACGTTTCAGAACGCGGAAGGCGAAGTGGCGGGCCTGGTCGGCGTCGTCCATGACATCACAGAAAGCAAACGGGCCGAGGAACAAATCCAGCGCCTGGCCGACGCGGTCCAAAGCACGCAGGATATGATCTGCATAGCGGATGAGGAAAACCGTTTCACCTTTGGCAACCGGGCGTTCCTGCAAACCTACGGGTACACGGCCGAGGAGATCCTGGGCAGGACGCCCGACATTCTGCAGTCGGCCAAAAATCCACCGGGGCTTGTGGAGCAGATTTTTCGGCAGACACTTGCTGGCGGCTGGAGGGGCGAAATACTGAATTGCCGGAAGGACGGAACGGAGTTCCCCGTCTCGCTTAGCACCTCTCTAATCAAGAACAGCAAGGGGCGCACGCTTGGCCTGGTGGCTGTGGCCAGGGACATTACGGAACGGCTCCGGGCAGAAAAGCGGAATGCGGTCTTCGCGCAACTGGGGTATCGCCTGAGTGCGGCCAGCACTTGTGAGCAAGCCGCCCAGATCATCCTGGACATTGCTTCGGAACTCATCGGGTGGGACGCCGGCTACGTCCACCTCTACTCGGGAAGCGACGATCCCCTCATCCCGGTTCTGACGGTGGACACCGTAGATGGCCAGCGGATGCCGGTTCAACCCTCGAGCCTTACACTCGATCCCAGCCCACTGATGCGGCTGATCATGAAAGAGGGCGCGCAATTGATCAGCCACGACGACGAAGCCGCGCTCGGCCTGCATCTGGTTCCCTTCGGTGACACCACTCGGCGCTCCGCCTCGATGGCGTTTGTTCCGATCCGTGCGAAGGGCGCCGTCAATGGCATTTTGTCCATCCAAAGCTACACGCCCCGGGCCTATTCCCCGGAGGATTTGAAACTCCTGCAAACTCTGGCCGACCATTGCGGCGACAGCTTGCAGCGGATCAAGGTGGCCGAGGCGCTGCGGCAGGCGGAAGCCAAGTATCGCAGCATTGTGGAGAACGCCACGGAAGGCATTTTCCAGACGACGCCCGATGGCCGCCTTCGCAGCGCCAATCCGGCATTGGCACAGATGTTGGGCTACCAGACGCCCGAAGAATTGATGGCCGAGGTGAACGATCTCGGACGGCAGGTATATGTCAGACCGGAGAAACGCCAGGAGTTTAAGCGGCTGCTGGAAACCCAGAACTCTGTCCGGGCCTTTGAATTTGAACATTACCGCAAGGATGGCAGCATAATCTGGGTCAGCATAAACGCTCATGCGGTCCCTGACACCAGCGGGGACCTTCAGTATTACGAGGGCACCATCCAGGATATCACCAAGCGCAAATCCGCGGAAGAGGCGCTCGAGATGAGCCATATCCTCCAAAACGCCCTGCTGGATAATATTCCGGATCCCGTCTGGCTGAAGGACGCAGAGGGCCGTTTTTTGGCTTGTAACGAACCCTTGGCAAGATTGTTTGGTCAACCGCGGGATGCAATCGTCGGTCGAACGCTCTTTGATCTCGACCCGCAGGAGGCGGCCCGACTGACGGCTGAAGACAAAGAGGTCATGCAGTCGGGCAAGCCGGATCGGTTCGAGCGGCGCCGAATCGATCCCCAGGGACTTGTCGGATGGTTCGAAATCATCAAGTCGCCGCTGATCGGGGAGCGGGGGGATGCTACCGGCACCGTGGGCATCGCCCGGGACATCACGGAGCGGAAGTGGGTCGAAACTCTGCTCCGGTGCCAGCGTGACTTCGGCACCTTCCTGAGTTCGACCGACGATTTGGGAGCCGCTGCGGGCCGGTTATTGAAAATCACCCTGGAGAATGAAGGTCTGGACTGCGGCGCGGTGTATCTGGTGAATTCGGAAACCAAGACACTGGAGCTCGCCGCGCACCGGGGTCTGTCAGCCGGCTTTGCCAAACGTGCCTCGCATGTTGCCGAGAACCCTCTCCAGGACCGGTTAGCCGGCGCAGCGCAGGTGACTTCCCGGAAAGAGGTTGGGCCGATGGCCGGCATCGTGCAACAACTTAAACGCCAAGGGTTGTTGGCCCTGGAGGCCATCCCTATTCAGCACAGCGGGCAGGTGGTTGCGGTGCTCAACGTCGGCTCCCATGTTCACGGGCAAATTCCCACCAAAACACGCCAGGCGATCGAGGCGCTTGCCGCTCAAGCCGGCGGTGCCCTCGCGCGGATTTGGGCGGAGCAGTCCTCCCGCACCAACCGCCAACTGCTCGAGAAGACGTTCGAGAGTATTCGCGCGGGGGTCTTTATCATCGACGACGCCGCAACCTGCGTCCGAGAGTGCAATCCGGGAGCGTCTCGCGTCTTCGGCTACGCGCGCGAGGAGATGATCGGGCATACGCCAGCCTTATTGCATCTGGATGAAGCGACACTCAAACAGTTTCGCGGTCACCTCGAGGCCGCGGTCAAAAAGAATGAGCCCGTGAGCGAGTTCGAGCTCAGCATGCGGCGCAAGGATGGCACCGCGTTTCCGACCGAACATAGCGTGGCGCCCATCCGGAATGAAGCAGGCTGGGTTGTGAGCTGGGTGGACGTGGTTCGGGACATCACCGAGCGCAAAGCGACCGAAGAAGGGTTGCGACAGGTATCTCGGCGCTGCATCGAGGCTCAGGAAGCCGAGCGTCAGCGCGTGGCGCGCGAACTGCACGACAGTGTTAATCAGGTCATCGCCTCCGCCAAGATGCGGCTCCGGAAGGTGGAAAGCTGTGTGGCGCTGAACCCCGCGGCCAAGGAGCTCCTCGCGCGCTGTGACGGCCTGCTCGTCCAGGCGCTGGAGGAAAACCGCCGCATCGCCCACGATCTCCGCCCCACCGACCTGGACGCGCTGGGATTGGCTGATGCTTGCCGCAGCTTCTGCCGGCAGTTCGAGGCGCGGACTAATCTGGTGGTGAAAACCCGCCTCGCACGATTTGCCCAGCGTTGTCCTCCAGCCACGGAACTGAACCTCTTTCGCATCATGCAGGAGGCCCTCAACAACATCGAAAAGCACGCCCGTGCCAAAACCGTCCGGCTGCAAATTACCTTTCAGGGGGACGGCCTGATGTTAAAAATCCAGGATGATGGGCGCGGGTTTGACCCCAATGCGGTCAAGCCGGCCAGACGGAAGGGGGAAGGCGTCGGCCTTGGTAATATACGGGAACGGGCCGCAATCTTGGGGGGAACCTGCGAGGTGGTGTCTGTGCCAAACCAAGGGACAGCCATCACCGTGCGCGTGCCCTGTCAGGCCCACTGACCACTGACCTCTGACCCCGGCTCAAACTTTGCCGCCCCCGACCCAACAGACGGCATAACGGATGAGGGCGTTAGTGCTCTTCAAGTTTAGTTTTCTCTTGAGCTGCGTGCAGTGAGCACTGGCCGCTCCAGGCCGGAAGTGGAGGTGGCGGGCGATCTCAAGGTTGGTCTTGCCCTCACCCAGCAGTTCCAGCACTTCGAGCTCCACGTCCGTGAGTTGACCCAGCGGGCGGCTTTTCGGCTGCGAGGCGCTGGCCCGCGCGGCTTTTGGCCCGCCGGCCATGACCTCTTCGCTGACATAGATATGCCCGCCCAGCACATCGCGAATGGCGTGGACGACCTCTTCCGGGTCCTCCTGTTTCATGATGTAACCGTCTCCCCCGGCGCGCAGAACCCTGTCGGCATAGAGCGCTTCGTCGTGCATCGAAAGCACCAGCAGCTTGAGGCCGCCGTTTCGAGCCCGCAGGTCTTTGATTAACTCCAGTCCGCTCTTTCCCGGCAGGGTAATATCCACCACCACCAGGTCAGGCTTGAGGCTGGGGATGGCCTCGAGGGCGTGCTCGGCGTCCCCTGCCTCCCCGCATACGGTCAAATCACCCTCGCTGTTTATGATTTGCATCAAACCCTCGCGAAAGACCGGGTGATCCTCCACGATAAACACCTTCTTGGGGGCTGTGGGGCTGGAGCCCTCAACTGGAGCAAGCTTTGGTTTCATTTGTCATTGTCTTTTCGACGGGTAATCAATCAGTTTTGTTCAGACACAACAATCTCAGCTTCCGACAGATAATCAATCAGTTTTGTTCAGACACCACATGCGCCAGGAAGCTCCCTTTGCGTGTCCTGCACGGTGAGGCAAAGCTCTCCGAGAACCTTCCCGGCTCGGGAAAACTCGCGCTATCTCGCATTCAGATACCAAGCCCGGTGACTGAAACGACAATACAACTTACCCGCGCTTCAACTGAAGTCAACTCCGAATGACGTCAATTCTCCGGGCGCATGCATCGTTTTCGAAAGGAAACACAGGCCGAGTTCGTTCCGCGGGCAGGCGTTGCCGCTCATACGCCTGCGGATAACCATCATCGAATGTTTTAGTTTTACTCGCGGTCGCCCTTCTCGTCGAGCAAATCATCAAGTTCCCATCTCGCGGCTGGCTTTCGATGGCAAGCCCCCGAGCCCCTCCCCATTCCCTAGCGTCTTTGAATCTGAAAACTGTTGGTAAGCAGATCAAGTTTCAAGCGGCCATGTTTTCAGCGAGGTAAGCGTCCGGAGTTACTTGGAATCTGGTGAAGTTAATCGCCAGCGTGGAGGATTCTGAGGTGCGTG
>Ga0187872_10002553_pt1 | contig 15899 bp, 16 predicted proteins | sample June2016WEW_16_4_FD_132973 | JGI IMG/M metagenome (GOLD analysis project Ga0187872, IMG submission 132973) | Peatland microbial communities from SPRUCE experiment site at the Marcell Experimental Forest, Minnesota, USA - June2016WEW_16_40 | ecosystem: Environmental > Terrestrial > Soil >...
CACGTGCTGAGGCGGCTCCGAAACTGTTTCCAGCACGTTGCGGAACCCCAGGCCGTCGAACTTCTTCAGGCTAGGATCCTTCCTGCTGACTGGCGCGTACCAAAAAGGCGAGTACCACAGAGGCGAAGGAAACCTCGGGCCTACCCTGGCCAAGGTCAAGATCCTTGTGATTGCGTTGCCTGCCACATAGGGACATATCCGGCAAAATTCTCGACGGAGTCGAGAATGGCTTTCTGGAGCTAGTTGAGGGACGTGCCGTGCTGACCTGCAGAGAGAATTTCATAGGGGCCCAAGCGGTTGCCGGGCTGAATGGCCATAGGTTCCCATCAACTAGAATCCGCACAGTATAGATAACGCGAAGGGTATTTACGAATGGCTATTTTTCGGAGATCCCGCACGACTGCGCCCACGACAGTCTTTAGCCCACATTTCCGAGATGGATTTTTTCCGACGAACCTTTGAGGGTTACGTTGTGTCCAGGGCAGGAGAAGCGTACGATGCGCGGGTCTGAGGTCCAAATTCTGAGTGAAATAGAATCATCTCAAATGAAGATCGATTCACACCTGCTGGAGTTTATCGAGGCCGCGAAGAACCAAGGCGCATCGGACGAATTTCTTGCCGGCTTGCTGCGGGCGCAGGGCTGGAGGGAAGAAGCCGTTTACCAGGCGCTGGGCGCACACTACGAAAAACTCACCGGTCTGCAGGTTCCCAGAAGGAAACGAGGCGGCGCGGCGGCCAAAGACGCGTTTCTATATTTGCTGGCTTTCTCAACGCTGGCGACATGGGCGGTTGCGCTAGGGTCGCTCATGTTCACGCTGATCGACGAGTGGATCGCTGATCCGCTGTCGCCGAATCGGTTCTCGGGGCAAGAGTACACAAACTACAGCGTTGCATCTTCCATCGCTTCCATAGTGGTGGCCTTCCCCATCTATTTTTTCGTCATGGGGCTGATCCAGCGTGAGGTACGGAAGGATCCTGAGAAGCTGGAAAGCGGCGTCCGGAAGTGGCTGACCTATATTGCGCTATTGATAGCGGCAGGGGTTGTCATCGGCGGCTTGGTGGCCATCGTTACATTTTTCCTTCGAGGCGAGCTCACACTACGGTTCGTCACCAAAGCGGCGACCGCAATCGCTATCTCCGGCGGAGTATTCTGGTATTACCTCGCATCTTTGAAAGCGCCTGCGCAGGATGCCGCAGCGCCGTCACGCGCGAACTCCGTGTGGGCTGTGCTTGCGATAGGGGCAGCAGTTGCGGGGGTGGCGCTCGGCTTTAGCAACCTCGGGGGCCCTTCGGTTCAGCGGCTAGCGCAAGCGGATAACAAACGGCTTTCAGCTCTTTCGGCACTGGCTACAAAGGTGAACATGGCTTGGGCGAGCTCAAACCACACCTTGCCACTGCGAATAGTAGGCGCGGAGACGTACACCGATCCCGTCACTCATCAGCCTTACGAATACCGGCCCATGGCGGGATCAAAATACGAACTGTGCGCGGACTTCGCGCGCGACAGCCGAAACGGCGCGACGGGGACAGGACAAGACTTCTGGAGACACCCACAGGGCCATTACTGCTTCGAGCTTGATGCATCCCAGCCGTCCATGTTCTTCCAGGTGTACTAGGCAAACTGCGACAGCAGCTGTTCGTTTTGGATGCTCGGAGTAACCTTTCCGATCCTGGGTGGGGTGATTTGCAGACTAGGTCGGGATTAGTTACCGGTATCTGGACACGTTATCCGCTTTCACCGCCAATCTCGACTTGTCTCGGAGCTTCACCAAGGGCTTATTGACCAGCCTGCCGGGCGTTCCAGACTGCATCAGGCAGGAACTTCTTCAGGTGAATTGTGCCGTCTCTAGGCTGCCTTCGGCGGTCCCGCGAAACGGTGACGGCACTTCCCAAGCGCCCGGTTCACCGGATGGCTGCGGTGCAGAAACGTCAGCACCGGCTCACGCCGCGTTCCGATTTTCTGGAGCGCCCAGCGAATCCGAAAGTCGCGCCCCGCGGACACCCAGCCCTTCTTTAGGGTCTCTATAGCCTGCTGCCTCCGGCCCGACTGATGATAGATCTCAGCCAGATTCAGGTATAGCTGTACGTGATTGTGTCCCATTCCCAGGGCTTCCTGGCAGAGCGCTTCGCCATCGGCGAAACGCTTCTCGGCTACTGCGGTCAGCAGGCCACTGTAGGAGAGATAAAACGGGTTCTTCGGTGCAATACCCAGTGCGCGCCGGGCGTGAAAAAGCGCATCGATCGAGTGTCCGTCACGCAAATGCCGAAGACATTCCCTGAAGTCGGTCATGCCAGCGTCGGTCGGGAAAGTAGTTCCTACGCCGATGATCAGAACGTCGCGCTCGTGGCTTTCCATCAAATCAACCTCACATCCAGAAATAACGCCAGATGAAACTGTCGTTAACGTCTCTCAGTACGAAGCTCTGCATGTATTGGCGCGATCGACGTTCGCACTTGCCGCGTTGGACTCCAAGTTTCGAGTTCGATGGAGCACATATGCAAGTTCCTGAGCGTGCCACGGAACCGCCGTGGCTAACTGTAATTACCTCTGAGAGGGGCAAGAGGTTCCAAAACTTTGGACGCATCAACCCGAGGCACTAGACTTGTCTCAAAGATGTTGGCACGGAGGGCTGTCCGCCGCCTTCTTGTTGAGCGCATCTTGGTCTGGCAGAGCATCTAGGCTGCCGCACTACGGGCCGCGATCCGAACCGGTGGGCGCTCCGGAGAGTTCTTCGCCGAGGTCTGTGACAGATCCTCCGCCAGTTGCAGGACGGTAGGTCAGGCGGGATGATTCGATGACCGCTGGACCGCGCCGGACACGCGCCAGCGGCGTCCGAGTGCGGGAATGATCGCGCCACCGACGTTGGGCAAAGTGAAATCGGGGGGACGCTCGGCGCGGGGATTGAGTGCGTGAAACAGCGAGGCTACATTTTCCCCACGGTTGTGTGGAAGCGGGTGTCGCATCCGTTGCGATATCGAGCCCGCAACTATTTCGCTTCCTCGATGATCCCCAGAACCCCCTTTTCCATTTCCGCGGCAATTTTCTCGATGGCTGCCTTCGGGAAGAACTCCACTATTGACGTCGGTAGCATCGTGCTGATTTGCGTCTTCCCGCCCTGCGCGTAGACACTGATGGGGCACGGCATCATCAGCGCCAGCTTCACGTCTTTGTCCAGCACTTGGCTGGCGTCTTTTGCGTTGCAGATCTCGATGATTTTCAGCGGCTCTCGCGCGAGGCCTTTTTCGGCCAGAGTCGCCGCGACATTGTGGGTGTAGAGTACTTGGAACCCCTTCTCGGCCGTTTTCTTTTCGACTGCCGCGACGGCTTCATCAAACGATTTATTTGTGCTAATGGTCTTCTCGAAGACTTCCATGTTGCTCTGCCCATGCGCTTATTCCATGGGCCTCTATGTCTCATCGCGAAATGCGTTACAGCTTCGGATCGACGCCGAGCTGTATAATTACTCTCCGATGAGAAATACTTAGCGGCACCCAGGCCCCGCAACGGAGGTACGACTATGCGCCAAGCACTTCTGGTTAGCGCTATGGTCTTCGTAATTTTCGCTGCCCTTGCGAAGGATCAGGCGATTGCAGCCCAAGCGCCATTCCCGTCAGTGTGGGTCCCGTCCGGCGAGGTGATGTACAAACTATTTTGCGCTGCTTGTCACGGAGCACACGCCCGGGGAAATGGCCCCGCCGCCTCGATACTCAAGACGCAGCCCCCGGACCTGACCACCCTGGCCAAACGTCACGGTGGGAAGTTCCCCTACGATTATGTCTTGAGTATCCTCCGATTTGGGCCGGGCTCTTCTGCTCACGGTTCATCGGACATGCCGACGTGGGGGCCGATCTTTCAAACGATCGACAGGAATAGCGAACGTGCTGCGCAGGACCGGATTAGGAACCTCGCCGATTACCTGGCATCTTTGCAACGAAAGTAGCGGCTCGTGACCGCGGCACATCTTGATGGACAATCACGCCGGTCACACAGCGGCAACGTCCACCGCGCAATCACGGGCATCCCTTTCCTACCAGCGAATCGCGGAAACCGGACAAGTACCCTCGTTTCCCGTAGTCCAACCATCCCACTGCCCCTATTAAGTTCCGCGATGAGCACTCGGCGGCTTGCTCTGGTGGCAAATCCGTTGTATCGATGGCCGGAGAAGCGTAGGATGCGCGAGCTAGAGATCCAAATCGGATATTCCGGCTAGAGGAACTTCCCGTGTCAAAACCGATGATCACGGTTCAGCGACACATCCTGGAGCAGGAGCGCGCCTACCCGCAAGCGACCGGCGACCTGACGGGCCTGCTCTGGGACCTGACGATCGCCGCCAAGGTGATCTCACACCAGGTAAACCGCGGAGGGCTGGCCGATATCTTTGGAGGGACCGGCGAGGCCAATGTCACCGGAGACTTGGTGAAGCGATTGGACTGGATTGCGCAGGGCACGATTTACAGGGCCATGGATCATGGCGGCCACCTCTGCGTAATGGTCTCCGAGGAAAGCCCCGACATCATCCCCATTCCCGCAAAGTTTCCCAAGGGACCATACGTGCTGCTGTACGACCCGCTGGACGGCTCCTCGAATATCGAAGCGAATGTCAGCATCGGCACTATCTTCTCCGTGCATCGCCGAATTTCTTCTTCCGGGGACGGCACGCTCGGAGATTGCCTTCGGAAAGGATCGGAGCAGATCGCGGCCGGCTATTTTCTCTACGGGTCGAGCACCATGATCGTTTACACCACCGGACAGGGCGTCTACGGCTTTACGCTGGAGCCGAGCATAGGCGAGTTCATCCTCTCCCACGAGCGAATCCTCACCCCTCCCAAAGGCAAGTATTACAGCATCAATGAAGGCAACGCCGCCGCCTGGGATGAACCGACGCGGAGATATGTCGAATATCTGAAGCAAAAGGACGCACCGACCGGCCGGCCCTACTCGCTGCGCTACATCGGTTCCCTGGTGGCCGACTTCCATCGCACTCTGCTCTATGGAGGCGTCTTCCTTTATCCCGCCGATTGCAGCAATCCGCAAAATCCAAAACCGAAACTCCGCCTTCTCTACGAAGTGGCTCCCATGGCTTTCATCATGGACCAGGCCGGAGGCGCTGCCACGACCGGGGCGCAAAACGTGCTGGATGTCCAACCCGAATCCCTCCACGACCGCGTTCCCATTGTCATGGGAAGCACCCAGGACGTGGCGATCTACGAAAGGTTTTGCGCCGATTACAAGCGGGACTCAGCGAATCTTGCAAGTCGCGCTCGCTGAATCGTTGGATCACGCTTCCGAAACGGGCGTGCCTGATAAACGCGCCAACCGGATAAGTGCCCCTGACAATTGCATCTACAAATCTCCAAGATCTTGATGTATACGGTCTGTGGTACCGGGAACGATTGGGTCGTGCAGCCGGGCCAAGCTTCTCAAAATCGAAAACGGAGGATTTCAATGAAAAGTCTAGCGACACGGGCCAGAGTTCTATTGTTCGCATTGTTGTTTTCGACCGCCACGTTGACGATGGCACAACAGAGCCAAACAACGGTAAAGAAGACTACCATTCCAAGAACGTCTGCAGCTTCCGGGGAAGAGATGTTCAATACGTATTGCGCCGTTTGCCATGGAAAGGACGCGAAGGGAGATGGCCCAGCCGCTGCCGCACTCAAAGTGCAACCAGCCGATCTGACTACTCTGGCACAACGCCACGGCGGGAAGTTCCCAGCAGATTATGTCGGCACTGTGCTTCGCAGCGGAGTTCAAGAGGCAAAAGCTCATGGATCCAAAGAAATGCCCATCTGGGGACCTCTCTTCGCTTCCCTTGGAAACGGCAGCGCAGCGTCACCAGAGGTAGCTCTGCGGATTAACAACCTGAGTCAATACATCGAGTCCCTGCAGGCGAAGTGAACGGGGTTGTATTCGACTGGCGCGCCTGACCAGGCGCCTTGTTGCTGCAAGGTGAGAAAGGGAACCCGTTTGTAGTGCTCCCTGCTGAAACTGGGCACCTCGCTTAGGTAATGTGGGATACTGAGTTTCGATCGAAGCTGCGTTTCCGGGAACGCTACGCGGGCGCGGGAGTGAACGGGAGGTGGGTATGGAATCGACTGGGATGGGCCAGCCGGACGCGGCGCAGCAACGCTCAACCCTTTCCGTGCTGGACAACTTCCACCGGCATGTGGCTCAACTTCGCATAGATTCGGCCCCTCCGGCGCAGGGGCCACCAATCGTAGAGATAGATCTGCATCGGCCGCCACATCGCGACCCAGCCCGCGATCGTCAGACTTTCGCGCAGCACGCCGGCCCAGGTGCCTGCCTCACCGTGCAGCAGCGTCTGGATGACGACAAGGCAGGCGGCTAGGAACACCAAACCGATCAACAGACTGGTCCGGCCCTGTTTCATCAGGCGCTTGAATTCCATTTCGGTCAGCTTGGCGCGGTGGGCGAAGTAATTGTGGATGGCTTGCCGGATCAGTTCCTTGGGATCCTCGGCCGGCCACTGCTCCAAGTAGATGCGCAGCCTTAGGGCGGCGTCGGACGGAAACTCCTGCGCCCAGCCTACGATGAATTCTTCTGCGTCGTCGTCGAGGTCCTTCTCGATAAAGGGAGAAGGGTCCATTGAGTTAAAGAGCTGGCTCATGTCGTGCAGTTTCAGACTGATGCTGTGCGCGTGCCCGGAACCTCTTGTGAAAGGATCTGGTGAAGAGGAGGACATCACGATAGCCTGCGCTTGATCTCGCGTTCGAATTGAGGAAAGTAGCGGCCAATCACGGACAAATCGAATCGAGGGAGAATCGATTCCTTCGGCTCGTTTTCCAGCAGGAATTCGAACGAGCGTCTCACGAGTTCCTTCGGCTCGACTTTTCCGGCTGCGAGCCGGATGTAATCTTCGGGCTTGAGCGTGACGCGATGCGCCGACTCACTCGCGCCTTCGCTGACGCGCACGCGGAACTCGCCATCACCAAGCTGTTCCACCTGAATGTCCGCGGGCATCGGCTTCTCCGATGCGCGTAGCCTAACGTTTTCGTCCCGCCAATTCTATAGCGCGGTTGCGGACTGGCATACCTTTTGATATAGATGCGACGCACGTGTCGCGTTCCCGGGGGAATCGTGCGGAGAACCTATCTGATTGCAGGCGCGGTCGCACTTCTGATTTTCGGCAAGTTCGCGGTTCAGCCAAGTAAGGCCGCGGTAGCGGGCGGCGCAGCGAGTCCCACCGCTTCAAGTGGTTGTGATCGGGACTGCCTGAACGGATTCGTCGACCAGTACCTCGCGGCCCTCGTCGCGCACGACCCGTCCAAGCTGCCGCACACCGCGACGGCCAAGTTCAGCGAAAACAACGTGATGCTCGAGCTGGGCGACGGCCTTTGGGCCACCGCCGACGGCGTCGGATCGTACAAAATCTATATCGACGATCCCGAAACCGGCGAGGTGGGTTTCTATGGGGTTGTCTCGGAAGACGGACACCCGGGGATTCTGGGCGCGCGCTTGAAGTTGGTGAACCACAAAGTTACCGAGATCGAGACCGCCATGGCTCGACGGGATTCTGCGAACAGCAATTTCCCGAATCCCGAGGGCTTGAAGGAGAAACCGGTCTTCTACGAGGATGTTCCTGCAAGCGAAAGGCTGCCCCGAGAGAAGCTCGTCTCGATTGCCAACTCCTACTTCGACACGATTCAGCAGAATACCGGCAAGGTATACGCTCCATTCGCCGACGACTGCATGCGCGTCGAGAATGGCGTCGTAACCACCGGCAATCCCGACGGCACCGGCATCTCCAAGCAGGGATGCGCCGCCCAATTGTCGACGGGACTCCTGAAATTCGTCACGCGCTGCCGCGACCGGCGTTTCGTCGTCGTGGATCAGCAAAAGGGCCTCGTGCTGGTCAACGTCTTCTTCGATCACGCCGGAACCGTAACGAACTTCAAGCTGCTGGACGGCACCGAACACAAAGTGGGTCCGCCCTTCGACCGGCCGTTTTCGTTCGTAATGTTCGAGCTGTTCAAGGTCAAGAACGCCAAGATCCAGCAGATCGAAGCCGTGATCCAAACAGTCCCGTACCACATGCCTACGCCCTGGAAATAGGTCCTGGGAATAGGAATCGACCCGTGCGCCTGAAACGCACTACATTGCAACGGGGGGACCATGCACAGAAAGCTCTTGATCGTCGGTGCGGCGGCAGCGCTCTTAATTCTCGGACGATTTGCGCTTCGACCAACGGAAGCGGCGACCCCGAATGCGAGCGCTGCGGCTTCCGGCGATTGCGATCGCGCCTGCTTGAACGGCTTCGTCGACAATTATCTTGCGGCGCTCGTAGCGCACGGTCCCTCGAAGCTACCTCTCGCGAAAAATGTCCGCTACACCGAGAACGGCCAGACCCTTAAGCTTGGAGACGGCATGTGGGGCGTCGCCAACGGTCTCGGTGACTACAAGCTCTACTTCGACGATCCGCAAGGAGGCCAGGTCGGCTTCATGGGCGTGATCAAGGAGAACGATCACCCGCAGATCACGGCGCTCCGCTTGAAGATCGAAAAAGGGAAGATTTCGGAGATCGAAGCCATCATCGCCCGCTCCGGCGGTCCGAACTCTCAAGGCAAGCCTGAGGGCCTGGTCGACAAGCCCATCTTCAGCGAGGCAGTGCCGCCTGCCGAGCGCCGCTCGCGCTCGGAAATGATCTCGATCGCTAACTCCTATTTCGAAGGTCTCAACCAGGCGACCGGAAAAATCACGCCGTTCGACCCCAATTGCCAGCGCATCGAAAACGGCAACATCACGGCGAACAATCCCAACGGCCGAGGCATAGCCAAACTGAGCTGTGGCGCGCAATTCGACACCGGATTCTCGCCGTTCATCAAGGTTCGCGCCGCGCCGGACCGCCGTTTCCCGGTCGTCGATGAAGAGCGCGGGCTCGTCTACGCCATCATTGAGTTCGATCACGCCGGCACGGTGAGAGAAATAAAGGAGACCGACGGGACGATCCTGCACGTGCCGCCGCCCTTCGACACGCCCTACACGTTCCTGATCGGCGAGCTTTTCAAGATCCAGAACGGCAAGATCATGCGCGTCGAAGCCGTACTTCTGCCCGTGCCTTTCCGCATGCCTTCCGGCTGGGCAAAATAGCAGAGCGTGAGGACACCATGCGTAGAAGATTGTTGCTCGGCATTTCTGCAACTCTGATTCTTGGCACGATCGCCGGTCGCTCGGTCGCGGCTCAGGAGGCAAGCGACTACGATCCGAACGTTTCCTACGACTGCGACCGCACCTGCCTGAATGGCTTCGCCGATCAGGCGCTGGCGGCGTTCGTCGCGCACGATCCCTCCCGCCTGCCGCTCGCAAAGGAAGTGAAATATACCGAAAACGGGCAGGTGTTGCGGCTCGGCGACGGCCTCTGGGGTATCGTCACGGCAGTTGGGAACTACAAAATCTACGCGGACGATCCGCAGGCCGGTCAGGTGATGTTCATGGGCGTCCTACAGGAGAACGGCGCGCCTGTTATTTTGAACCTGCGGCTGAAAGTCGAGTTGAAGCGAATCACCGAGATCGAAGCCGTCGTGGCCCGGAAGGAGGCCGGGAGTTTCGCCCGCCCGGAGAACCTGGTCCAACCAAATCCTATCTTCGCCGAAACGGTTGCTCCTGCCGAACGGCGCTCGCGCCAGAACATGATCGCCATTGCGAACAGCTATTTCAGCGCCATCGAAAAAGGGCATGCGTCGTACGTGCCATTCGATAAGGATTGCAATCGCATCGAAAGCGGCGTCCAGACGACGAATAATCCCAACCCGAATCAGGGAACTTCGAACACCGTACTCGGTCTCGGTTGCGCCGATCAGATCAAGACCGGGCAGTTCCAGGCGGATTCTCTGATTCGCGACCGCCGCTTTCTCGTGGTTGACGAGGAGCGAGGCCTCGTTCTCGTCGGCACATTTTTCGACCACGACGCCACGCTGCGATCCTACAAGCTCACCGATGGCCGCACCGTCCAGCAAACCCGCACGGCTCCCTGGACGTGGCAAATCGCCGAGTTGTTCAAAATCAAAGACGGCAAAATCATGCGCATCGAGGCGATTGTCAACGCCGTCCCCTACGGAATGAAATCCGGCTGGTAGTCGAAATCCTAGTTTACACGCGCGAATGGAGAATGTAGTATGTCCGGTTTGCACTTGACGCGTGGATCGAAGAGGGTACTCTCTCGTTGTTTGGGCGCTCTTCCCATCTCTGGTTTTGTATTGCCATCGTCGCTTGCGTGACCGTTCTCGGGTGGGCGCTTTTCAAATCGAGCCCGCGCGCGGAGGCGCAGAGCAGCCCTTCCCCGTCCCCTAGTTCGGAGGTCTTCACGACGGCGCACCGCACGGTCCTGGAAGCGGTTCGCGAATACTTTGGCATTCGTTCGAAGCCTGTCCAGCCGATTGCATACACGCACAAAGTTCACCTCGCGAACGGCATGCAGTGCACGGACTGCCACGTGGGCGTAGACCGCGGGCCGGACGCGAGAATTCCCAGCGTGAATTTCTGCATGACGTGCCATCAGGTGATCGCCACGGATAAGCCAGAGATCAAGAAACTCGCGGCGTACCGCGCGCGCGGCGAAGACATTCCCTGGCAGCGCGTCTATGGTTTCCAGACGTCCGCGCACGTCAAGTTCAACCACGCGCCACACATTCGCGCGGGCGTCGATTGCAAGTTATGCCACGGCGACATGACCAAGCAGACGGTCGCCGAGCGCAAAGTGGACCACACGATGGGTTTTTGTGTCGAGTGTCATCGTCAGCAGAAAGCTTCGGTGGATTGCGTGACGTGTCACTACTAGAGACGAGATCATGGAACGTCGCGACTTTTTGAAAATTTCGGCGGCCGGCGGGGCCGCAGCGGCTCTCGAGGGCTGCGGCAATCCGGACCATCAGCTCATCCGGTTCGTCCCGGAAGAGGACTTGATTCCCGGCATCGCCACCTGGAAGCCGAGCATCTGCACGCAGTGTCCGGCGGGCTGCGGTCTGCTGGTGCGCGTGATGCAGGGCGAAGCGGAAGTCGTACGCAAAGGCCAGCTCGGCCTCATCAAAATGGGGTTGGCGAAAAAGCTGGAAGGCAATCCGAATCACCCAATCAATCAAGGCCGCCTATGCCCGCGAGGCCAGACGGGCTTGCAAGTGACGTATCACCCCGATCGCATCCGAACCCCACTCGCGCGCACCGGCCCTCGCGGCTCCGGCCAGTATCAGGAAATCACATGGGACGACGCCATCAAGCAGCTCGTCGCGCAATTGAGCCCTCTACAAGCGGATAAGAAAGACGGACAGGTCGCTTTCGTCACCTCTCCGCTACGGGGTGTCCGGAAGAATATTGTCAATGGTTTTGCGACTGCCCTAAGCAATCGGCCGCGCACCGAATTTGCTTTTTTTGATGGAAGTGTCAGCCAGGCGGCGAATTTCACGAGTTTCGGCTTTGACGCTCCGCCTACAGTCGATCTCGGTCGTTCCAGCTATGTTATTTCGTTTGGCGCGGATTTCCTCGGCACGTGGAATTCACCGGTCGCGCAATCCATCGGCTACGGCACGATGCGCAAAGGACGTCCCGGCCAGCGAGGCAAGTTCGTTCAGGTTGAACCGCGCATCTCCCAAACCGGGGCGATTGCCGACGAATGGATTCCGTGCCAGCCGGGAACGGAAGGCGTGTTTGCCCTGAGCCTCGCGCACGTGATTCTTGCCGAGAAACTGCGGCCGGGCAGTGCAGAGGGCCCTGCGAGTTCGCCGATCGAAGGATGGTCGCAAGGATTGCTCGATTACGCTCCCGAGAAAGTTGCTGCTCAGATCGGCACGTCGCCCGAAACGATTTCGCGAATCGCGCGCGAAGCCGCTGCCAATTCGCCCGCCGTCGTGTTAATCGGCGATGCTGCGACCGCGCACACAAATGGATTCTTTAACGCCGTGGCGGTCAATGCGTTGAATGCGCTCCTTGGCAGCGTGGGAAAACCAGGCGGCATTTTCTTCAACTTGGTCTGGGTTCCCCCGAATCCGATGGCAACGCTGGCACGGCTGAGGAATCTCAAAGCCGTGACGGAGGCTTATGTAGCCTCTTCGATTCAGGATCTGGCGCAGACTGTTTCGTCGAACCCGAATTTCGTAAAACTCCTGCTTCTCTACAACGCGAATCCCGTTTTTGCGACTCCACAGAACTGGCACGTTCGTGAGGCCCTCGAGAAAATTCCATTCATCGCGAGCTTCGGAAGTTTCATCGACGAGACGAGCATCCTAGCCGATCTGATTCTTCCCGATCATTCGCCGCTCGAGTCCTGGCTCGATGATGCGCCGCCATCCGGCAGCTTAAGAACCATCGCAAGTTTGGCGCCGCCAGCCATGATGCCGTTGCATAACACGCGCGCCATGCCGGACGTGCTGCTCGACGTCGCGCATCAGCTTGGAGGCGATCTGGCTAAAGCCCTGCCGTGGAAAACATACGATGAGGCGCTCCAAGCCGCTTTCGCTGCGCTTTACAAAGAGCAAGGAAGCAAGGCCGCAAAGGACGCCGACGAGTTCTGGACGAAAACTCAGGATCAAGGCGGCTGGTGGAGCGTGGAAGAAAACACTGCACCGAGCGCTGCAGAAATGATGTACGGCGTGCCGCTAAAGATGACGCCAGAGTTTGACGGCAGCGCCAGCGAGTTTCCATTCCACCTTCTGCCTTACGCGTCGCAGATGCAATACGACGGTTCGCTTTCCCATCTGCCGTGGATGCAGGAAGCGCCCGATCCGCTCTCGAGCGTCATGTGGGGCACGTGGGTTGAGATCAACACGCGGACGGCGGCAAAGTTGGGGATCAAGCAGGGCGATCTTCTGGAAGTTGCATCGCAGCACGGCTCGCTTCAGGCGCCAGCGTTCGTCACTCCCGGCATCGCGCCGGACGCCGTCGCCATGCCGATCGGTCAGGGTCACACGAGTTTCACTCGCTACGCACAGGACCGCGGCGCCAATCCGATTTCGATTTTGGCCCCCGTGACCGTGTCGGGGATAGGCTCACTCGCCTGGTCGGCGACCCGCGTGAAGGTTTCGCGCATCGGCAAAGGCAAAATGGTGCTCTTCGGCGGCAGCCTCGCGGAAACGCCGGCGGAAACGAAGCATCGGTGAGAAAGGTTTAAGACTGATGGCACATCAATGGGGCATGGTGATTGATCTCGACCGCTGCACTGGCTGCGAGGCCTGCGTCGTGGCGTGCCATGCCGAAAACAATATTTCGACGGTGGGGGAAGACCAGGCCGCGCGCGGGCGAGCCAAGCACTGGATTCGCGTCGAGCGCTACTACGACGGTGAGTTCCCGGACGTGAAGGTGAAGTTCATGCCGGTCCTCTGCCAGCAGTGCGACGCCGCCCCGTGCGAGCCGGTCTGTCCCACGTTCGCGAGCTATCACACGACCGAAGGCCTGAACGGGCAGGTCTACAACCGCTGCATCGGCACACGCTATTGCGCGAATGCGTGTCCTTATAACGTGCGGTTTTTCAATTTCTACAATCCGGCCTGGGACAAGCCGCTGCACTTGCAGCTCAATCCGGATGTCTCCATTCGGTCAGTGGGCACCATGGAGAAGTGCACGTTCTGCGTGCAGCGCATCAAGGCAGGCGAGATTCAAGCCGAGGCCGAAAAACGCGAAGTGAAGGACGGCGAGATTCAGCCGGCTTGTGTGCAGTCGTGCCCCACTCGAGCGATGGTTTTCGGAGATTTGAACGATCCCAACAGTGAGGTTTCACGCATGGCGCGTTCCAACCGCGCCACGAAGCTCCTCGGCGAATTGGGGACATTGCCCAAGGTAACTTACCTCCAACGGGATTCATGGCATGCCGGCGAAGACACCTGAACAGATTAACGAAGACTTGCTGCGCCCGCTCGCCGGAGTTTCGGCGCGCTACCTGATTGTGCTTGCTTGCTTCGTGACGGTCGTGATCGCTGGCTTTACCGCTTTCGGCTGGCAGGTCTATCACGGCATCGGTGTCGCGGGGATACGGCGGCCGGTCTTTTGGGGCTTCTACATCACGAATTTCGTTTTCTGGATTGGCCTCAGCCACGCCGGCACTCTGATCTCCGCGATTCTTCGCCTCGCAAACGCCACGTGGCGGCGCCCCGTGACTCGTTGCGCGGAAGTCATCACGGTCTTCGCGCTTTCCATCGGCGCGATGTTTCCGATCATCCACCTGGGCCGCCCCTGGTTGTTTTTCTGGCTAGTTCCGTACCCGAGCGAGCGCGGCATCTTGCCAAACATCCACTCGCCGTTGCTTTGGGACTTCTTCGCCATAAGCACCTACTTACTCGGAAGCGGCACGTTTCTTCTGCTCCCGATTCTGCCGGACCTTGCGCTCGTCCGCGATCATGCAACTGGCTTGCGCAAGAAGATCTACACCGTCCTCGCCATCGGGTGGCGTGGCACGCCCAGGCAGTGGCACCGTCTCGAGAAAGCCATGCAGATCATGGCCATCGCCGTGATACCGGTGGCGGTGTCCGTACACAGCATCGTCTCCTGGGACTTTGCCATGGCGCCCGTTCCCATGTGGCATTCCACGATCTTCGCTCCTTATTTCGTGGCCGGTGCCATTTTCAGTGGCATCGCCGCGCTCATCATTGCCATGGGGTTGTTGCGCAAGTTCTTGCACCTCGAGGAATATTTGCTTCCCATACACTTCGACAATCTTGGAAAACTTCTGCTCGTGATGAGCCTGCTTTGGGTCTACTTCGTGTTCGCCGAACGCCTCACGACGTGGTACGGCAACGAACCCTCGGAGATGGCTGTCTTCTGGCTCACGCAGCGTGGATCTTACTCGCCCCTGTTTTGGACTATGGTCACCTGCAATTTTCTGATTCCGTTCCCGCTCTTGGCGATCAAGAAGCTTCGGACGATCACAGGAACCGTCATCGCTTCCGTCGGCGTCGTCATCGGCATGTGGCTCGAGCGCTTCCTGATCATCGTGCCTGCGCTCTCGCACAAGTATCTGCCGTATAGCTGGGGCACGTACCGTCCCACGTGGGTCGAAATCACCATAACAGCAGCAACCTTCGCGGCTATGGCGATGCTCTACATGCTGTTCTCCAAGTTCATTCCGATCATTTCGGTTTGGGAGCTCAAGTGGGGTCAGCACCCGGAGCCTGAGCGGGATTCCGTGTTGTTGCGAAAGGATGAGGAGGCGACAGCCTGATATGGCGGTTCCGGACACCATTTACGGTCTGTTCCCCGGTCCTCGTTCCGCCGAGCGAGGCATGAACGGTTTGCGCGACGCGGGCGTTCCAACAGACAAAATCGTCGTGATGGCCTCGGAGCCTTTCGAGGAGTATTCGTTCGCGCAGGGCGAACGAACCACCACGATGGGATGGCTTGCGGTATGCGGCGGCGTGGTCGGTGGCATCGCCGGTTTCACGCTGGCGTGGTATACGCAGACCTCCTATTCGCTCGTTACAGGGGGCATGCCGATCGTGGCTCCCTGGCCCACCGGTATCGTCACCTATGAACTTACGATGATGGGCGCTGTTCTGACGACCGTGATCGCACTCCTCGTCGGCTCGAGGCTGCCCGACTGGAGTCACAAGCTCTACGATCCCGAGATCGCTCACGGCAAAGTCTTGGTTGGCGTCGTCGATCCGTCCGACGAAGCGCGCGCCGATCTCGAGAACCGGTTGCGCCGCGCCGGCGCAGAGAAGATCAAAGCAACGGGACGGTTCGCAGTAGCTTAGGTTCTTGCTTTAGGTTCTCTCTCTTATGGCGGCACCTTTTTTTTGTTAAGCTCCCTCCAACAAGTGCGCTCCATGACAGGCGAAACCTCCCACATCAGCGTGCGGCAAATGACTCCGGCTGACGTGCCGGCGGTGGTAGGCCTCCAGCGTCGTGTCTATCCGGACGAACTGGCTTGGTCAGCCGAGGAGCTCGCCCAGCATCTCGC
>Ga0187872_10002559_pt1 | contig 15881 bp, 11 predicted proteins | sample June2016WEW_16_4_FD_132973 | JGI IMG/M metagenome (GOLD analysis project Ga0187872, IMG submission 132973) | Peatland microbial communities from SPRUCE experiment site at the Marcell Experimental Forest, Minnesota, USA - June2016WEW_16_40 | ecosystem: Environmental > Terrestrial > Soil >...
GCGTGGTATTCGGCGGCGCTGACCGTGTGGCTGCCGAGCAGCAACGCCGCGACCTGCCACATAAAATCATGAACCGCGCCCAGACTTCTGCCATCGGGCCGCCGCCGGAGTGCCGAATAAATATCCTCCATTTCCTGATCGGTTCGGTCTTTGCCGGCATCGCACAGGGCGAGGAAATGCTTTTCCATAAAAAAGAAATGCGGGAAATAATCGGGCGGATAGTGATTGATGTCCTTGGGCGGGATTGCATTGCCGCGAAACAATTCCGCCAACGCGGGAACCTCCCAGTGGGCGGTCCTCGCGCCGTCAGTGACCGGAATCGAATGCTTCTGGCAGACCCGAATGTTGCCCTGCCCATCCGCCACAAAGGCGACGGTCAGTTTGCGCGGATTCAACCCATGGGTTGCGACCAGAGCTTGAAGCGAGGGGATGGGATCAAACAGCAGAGTGGCGCTCTCCTCGGATGAATCGGATGCGTCGTTCTCGTGGAATGACTCAGCGATTGCTGGGAGAAGCCGCTGCACCGCGTCGCTCACAATCGTCTCCTCGTCGCCTTCCGCTTCAAGGAGAGAGCGCATAAAAATCTCTTCTCTTGAGGCGGCCTCTCCCCTCTGCGTTCCAAGAAGCCGCTCCCGGAACGAAGGCGGCGCTGCGCGCAAATTCTCGACCAACGAAGCGGCCAGACCTTCTGTGAGATCGTCGGTTTTGGTCCTATGCCCGTCCAGAAAACTGCGGACCAGCGCCATCGCGTGAACCCTCGCGTCGTCATGGTTGCGGATGGAGGTCGCGAAGATGAACAGCGAATGCCGCGCCTCAAGGTCGTTTGCATCCAACTGGAGCGCTTTCTCATACCACCCGGCGGCCTCCGCGTCATGGCCGCAGTTTCTGAACAGGTTGCCCAAGCGGGTGTGGAGAAAGGCGTTGTCAGGTTCCTGCTGGATGAGGCTGAGAAGGTGCTCCTCGCCCAGGGCGGGCGTTTGAAACACCGAGCCATCAAACATGACGCATCGAGCAATTCGAAAACTTTCTGACTTCCAGCCCAGCGTCGCGCGCAACGCCATTCCCAGCACTTTCAACCGATCCACAATCTCCCACGGCCCGGGCCCGCCGCACTTGCGACAGCGAAAATAGCTGGCGAACGTGTAATTGATCCCGCCAGATTCGTCTTTTTCCCCCGGATCGCAACAGATCGCGCCGACATCGTAATTGGCCCGGTCGCCGCATTTCCGGCAAGTCAATCGCAACTTTTGGGAGACGCCCTGAAAGTCTTCCAACGTGGTGTGAATATCCGGTTGTTCGCTCATGCCAGCCCAGCTTGTCATTTGCGAAGAAGAAGTGCAAAAAGTTTTCGTTTTTGGCGGTTTATGCTAAAGGCGAAGTCGGGGCTGGCGGTCACTGCCGGCGCGTGCTGTTCAAGCGCCACAGCACTTTTTGAACTTCTTTCCGCTGCCGCATGGACAGGGATCGTTGCGACCGATTTTCTCCCTCCTAACCGAAAAATGTGTTTCCAATTCCTCTTTGACCTGCGCCAAGTAGCGGCGAGCGTAAAGGCTTTGCATAATACGGTGGTGCAACTCCAATCGCGTGTCCAGCGAGGGGTAGGCTATCTTGAGCGCCGCCAGCAATCGCCCTGTTGCCGGGGTTATGGACGGCCCCGGCGCCAGGTGTCGGCTGGTATGGGAGCGGTAGTCATAGCGAAGGGCTGGAACATCCCGCAGCGAGGTGGTTCTCCGGCCGGTCGCGTCCTTCAACTGAAGAAAGGAAAGGACGATCTCCGTGCATCTACACCGCGGTTGGACGCAGTACTGCTCGTCGGCGGCCCAGGCCGCCTTTTCAAATGTGAAGTTCAAAGAAAGGCCTAAAGGAAAGACTTCTGTGAAAGGGACCAGGTGTCCATCGTCGGCGTTGGGAAGGCCATGGATGTCAATTTCAGCGACCTCAGCCGTTTCGATAGCCTCGATTTTTGCAGTCCAGAACCAGCGGTCGAGTTCCTCCCAAGCCCTGGCGGCCATCTGTTTGCTAATGACTTCGGCCTGGCGCAATGTCTCCGGATCGGCCTTCAATTCCGGCGTCATTTCCACCGCCCTCTTTCGTACATCCAGCCAGAACCAGCGTAGCACGCCCGGAGTTGCCGTGCCGTCTGGCAACAACGGCGCGCAGTGAACGCAAACGGCATGGCACGAGCACCTTGGCGTGGCGCAAACTTCGAAGACCGCGCTACAGGTGAGGTTGGTTCCTTTGGCCTTGTCGAATACGTCGAAGGTGAGGCTTGGCTCCGGAGCTCCGTGCCCCTTTGGTTCACCCCATGTCAATTCGAGTTTTGAGTCCTCATTCATGGATTCAGGGGACGAATTTTTAATGGCTGGGTGAATCCGTTAAGCGCCGCAGCACTTTTTGAATTTCTTGCCGCTGCCGCAGGGGCACGGGTCGTTGCGGCCAATCTTGGGTTCGGCGTGGCGAATGGGTGTCGCTGGCGCAGGCAGGGAGGGCGTCGAGAGAACAGGGACGGCCTCTCGCGCCCGCATCCGGGCGACCTGTCGCAAATTATGCTCAATCATAAACAGGCTCATGGCCTTCTGGTCGCAGGTGTCCACCCCGGCCTTTTCGGCCGCCATGATGAAGGCTTTGGCCGGCCCCCAATTGCGTTCATCCTGCGATGCGCGGATGATCTCGCCATCCAGTTCGGCGACGGTACTGGCCAGCTCACGCGCATTGCTCAACAGTCCCCTTTCGGCCAGGAACCGAAAAAAGGCCGACAGTACCGGAGCGACCACTTGGAAAAACGCCCGTTCAGCCGACATTTTTCTGGGCAAGATCTCGAGGCAGCATTCCCTGATGACGTCCCGGTTCCATTTCTCCGGCGCTGCTCCGATGTAGCGGAAACTGTGCTCAGTGAAGAACCGGACAATGCCCGGCGCCTTATCCTTCTGAATGTCAGACAATGCCTGATACGGAGGAGTGCGGATAAAATCATCGAACCATCCTCCAACCTGCTTGTGGATGGCTGCCATTTCCGTCTGAGGATCGTATTGGCCCATTATGATTCCATGAATTGGCGGAGGACCTGCGGCGCATCGGGGAACTGTCCGAGAATCCCATGCCTGCCAATGACGACAACCTGGTCCACGTCATAACCGCGCCCTTCGATGATCTGATGCCAATTCACGGTCCAAAAGTTAATCATGCCTGAGGCCGAATGCAATGCTTCGGAATGAAACCCACGTTAGAACTTCTTGTTCATGACAACCGAAATTACGGATTCCCAAGGCAACTCGTCCCGCGTCCATTGGTTGAGGAACTCAAGCTGGGCATTGCGGTCCGGATATCTACCGCCGCTCGATAGAAATGCATGTTTTCGACGAATTCAGGCTGGAAGTCAACGGCTTTCAAATCAACCACGATGTAGCAATGCAGCCGGGTAGCCGGAGAGGGTTGGAAACTCCCGCTGAAGATCGGCGGCGAGACGGTCAATGACCTTTGCTCCCCAACCCTTGCGTTTCTGGCTGGTGAGGATGTCGCACCCGATCCCCCAATAATGCAGAACTATCCCAGCGTTGGCCGCCAATGCGGCCTCGATTTGGGCCGTGCGGATGCGCTGTTTAATGCCTTAAACCAAATCTTGGCGGTCTGACGCAAAAATCACTTGAATATCGTTTCAAAAACCATGCGCCCTTAGTTTTTACCGCGGCGACGCCGGAACCGTGCCTCCGCACTGACAGTAACCACCATCACGGCTTCCAGCTCCGGCACCGGGAGCGACCTGCCGCCCGGCAGCGCCTGGAATAAGAACAGGAACATCGCACCGTTGATGACGAACTGGGCGACAACGACCGGAAGCGCGGCAACGCCCTGGAATTCGCCAAGGTATCACGCATCCCCGGCCCGCATCAAGGGGACCCTGCTTTACCCTCACCTCAAAACTGCACGAAAACCCCAATAAAAGCCGATAAAGTCGATAACACCGATGATTCCAAGTTAATTGCGATATTCCCGAACTGGAATAAATCCTCATTTTAGGCCATTCAAAACATCGTTTGTTCCCGGTCGGGAATAAATCACTTGATTTGGCCCCGGAATGGGGTAATGTTACCGGACGGTAACATCAAGCCATGAGCCATGAAATATACTCCTGAAAAAATAGGTGAGTTGGTCAGAAACACCCGCAAAAGCTTGGGGGTGACCCAAAAAGATTTGGCCATGACCTCCGGTACGGGCTTGCGGTTCATTATTGAGATGGAGAGAGGGAAGCCCACCTGCCAGCTTGGCAAGGTGCTCACCGTCCTGCATACGCTGGGGATCAAAATCGAATTCGCTTCGCCTGCCGGCAACGGCAAGAAAGGAACTTAACGCATGCCCCGGACATTGGATGTTTATTTGCGCCGGAACTTTGTGGGTCAGCTCATTCAGGACGAGAATGGACAATTGGCCTTTCTTTATGCCGGGGGTTGGTTGAACAACCCCAACGCAGTGCCCCTTTCCCATTCGCTTCCGCTCAGGAAAGAAAAATTTAACCGCAACGAGTGCCGCGGGTTTTTCGCGGGGGTCCTGCCGGATGAAAGCAAACGCGAGATCATCGCAAAGAATCTCGGCATCAGCGCCAGGAATGATTTCGCCATGTTGGAGCGGATCGGCGGTGAATGCGCCGGCGCAGTGACATTCGTGCCAGCGGGTCAGAAACTGCCGGAGCGCAATGGCAGCTACCGCCCGTTGCGCAGTGAAAAGCTGGCGGAAATTCTCAAAATGTTGCCGCGCCGTCCGCTCATGGCGGGAGAAGATGGCATCCGCCTGTCGTTGGCTGGAGCCCAGGATAAAATTGCCGTGCATGTCCATGACCAGCAAATTTCCCTCCCCCTGGGCGGAGCGCCCAGCACGCATATTCTGAAACCAGCGATTGAGCATTTTGAAGGGGTTGTTTTCAACGAAGCGCTTTGCATGAAACTCGCCCACGCGATTGGTTTGCAAACCGCCAAAGCAGAAGTTGGCAGAGTTGAAAACATTGATTACCTGCTGATTGAGCGCTACGACCGCAGCGTGTTGAAAGACCCTGGCGGCGCCGAAAATTTGGAACGAGAACATCAAGAGGATTTTTGCCAGGCACTTGGAATTATCCCTGAAAATAAATACCAGAACGAAGGCGGTCCTTCGCTCAAGCAGTGCTTTGATCTGCTGCGTGGATTGTCCAGCGCCCCGGTGATCGACCTCCAACATTTGTTGGATGCCGTGATTTTTAATTTTCTCATCGGAAACCACGATGCGCATGGAAAAAATTTTTCGCTGCTTTATGGCAGCCAAAAACGGCTGGCGCCGCTCTATGATGTTCTCAGCACGGCCTATTACCCCGACCTCTCCAAAAAAATGGCGATGAAAATCGGGGGCGAATATGCCTCCGAAAAAGTGGGGCCGAAGAACTTTGACCAACTGGCAAATGAAGCCGGGCTTGCCAAGCCAATGGTAAAACGGCGTGTTCGGGAAGTGGCGGAAACCGTGCTTTCCAAAACACCGGAGTTGATTACAGGGCATCAGACCATCCAGGCAGTCGCTGCACTGATCCAAAACCGCTGCACAAAAGCGCTGGAGAAATTCAGAAGTTAACTTGGTTCAAATCCCCTGGCCTCATCCCAATTGCTACGCATGCCCTCGATGCGACCCAAAAGCAGCCCGACTGAACACGCGTAACAGGTTGTTGAACTATTTCGTGCGCCAACCAGCGTCGGTTGCTGCTGCCCCGGCGCGGCCAAAATCCCCGCGCTACGATAGCGACATAATGCCCTTGCGCTGAAGTTTTTCCTGCAAGTGCCATGATGACAGCGGCGGCGGCGCAATTCACGCCAACCTCGAAGCCCTGGATGCAGGGATTGAGCCGACTTGGCGCTGCGCGTGGTTGGTGGTCGAGGCCGGTGTCGTTGCCCTGATGCGCATTGCAGCCGAGATACGTGTCGAGGGCGAGCGCTACCCCGCGCAATTGATGGCCACCACAAGCCGCTGATCCGCCATTGATCTGGGCCCTCGCGCGTCGCGCGTGATCTCAATCTTCCAAACCGGAACATTCGCCAGATTCTCATGATGGCGACAGGCGGCCCATCGAATTGAACAGTGTTCAACAAGTCCCTGAATCTGGTCTTTTTAATATGCTGATCGTCGAGCCGCCCGGCACCGGCAAATTCAACGTGCCCCGGTGGTTGTTCTTCACGGCGAGGGCCAGTGCCTTCCGTTGACCGAGTCTTGCGAGTGGCCCCTGGAGCGCGTTATCAGGTGGAACTCACCATCAGCAGCACAAATCCGATCCACAAAACCCCGCTTTCTGTAGCTCTTATTTAAAGAGCATGAGCGTCGAGAATCTAGAGCGCTTCCCCGCCGCCGCCCCGGTGAAATCGGAACAATCCGGCCCCGGAACGATACTCAGCGGCGTCATCATTTCAGTGACACGGATGAATTCTATTGATGCGGCAGAACACCTTCCCGCCCCCGGAACTGCCAGCAAAGGTGCCAGCAAAAATGCCAGCAGATTAGTACAAGCTAAGTACAAGCATAGTTTGGAATCTGTACACCGGTGTTATACGGGAGTTCTAGCGTTAGCAAAATCAGGCCACAGGGGGAAAACCGTGCAATTCCGACCCCCGCCTCCATCTCCAACATGCTCTGCTGCAAGCAGTTGGGACTTTCAAAAATCCAAGTGCCAGCAGAAATGCCAGCAAAATGACCCACGCCACTCAAACTGGCTCGAACTATGCTCGTACTACCATCGAACTAGCCTTGAACTTCCTAACGGTGCTGTTTCCGCCTGCTCTAAACTTCTTCCCGACTGGAGCCGGTCATGAAGCAGAGCTTTCGACTTTATCGGCGAAACGGGGTTTACTATTGTCAAGACAATGCCACGGGCAAGCAGGAGAGCCTGCACACCGATGACAAAGTCGACGCCGGGCGCATCCTGCACGCGAAAAATGAAGCCGGGCAGATGGGAACTCTCAATCTGCAAATCGCCCGAGCTTACATGGTGGCATCCGATCCCCTCATGCCGGAACGAACCTGGCGCGACGTCATCCGCTCCATCATCGAGGAGAAAACCGGACCCACCCGGACACGCTGGGAGAACACGGAAAAGGACAAGGCCCTGGCCGCTCTTTGGAATCTCCCGGTAGTGCAAACACGGGCCGATCAGCTGGTAATGATGCTCAAGCATGGCACGGTATCGACCAATGTGTTCCTGCGGCGGCTGCACAACCATGCCCTGGCCATGAACTGGCTGGCCTGGGGCATTCTGGCCAGGAAGCAATGGCCAAAGGTCGTGTATGGCGAAAAGCGCGGCATCACGCTGGAGGAACACCAGCAGATCATCGCGCGGGAGAAAAACCCGGAGCGGCGCGATTATTACGAACTGCTGTGGTTTTTGGGAGGCTCCCAGACGGATGTCGCATCGCTGCATGCCGAAGATGTCAACTGGAAGGACCGCACGGTGTTTTATCGCCGGAAGAAAAACGGCAGGGACGCGCTCCAGCGCTTCGGGGATAAAACGGCAGCCGTTCTGGCGCGGCGGCCGAAGTCGGGGCCGCTTTTCCCGTATCTGATCACGATCCGTGAAAAATACCGCGCCACCGAATTCAAGCAGCGCTGCCGGGGGCTGGGCATCGAGGGGGTCACGCTGCACAGCTATCGTTACGGATGGGCGGAACGCGCCGCCACCTGTGGCTATCCCGAACGGCACGCCCAATCCGGGCTGGGACACGGTTCCAAGGCGGTGGCCCGCGCCTATGCGAAAAAGGCGAAGGTGAAAATTCCGGCATTGGAGGATTATGAAGTGGCTTACCAGAATGGCGGCGGCAAGGTGATTCTCTTGCCGCAGGAGGTGGATGTGGAAACCCAGCAAGTTCGAGCCGCAGAGTAAATCCCTTCACCCGGCGGAGGCAGTCAGCAAGGCACCGGATCGCGCCGGCCGCCCTTCACGCTCTTCATCCGCCCCCAACTGAAGTCTCCCGGGCAGGCGGCGCTCGTTTGGTCAGAGAAATCTGCGCCAAACGAAAGATCATGAAAACGCCGGCGAAAAGGACAGCGCACCATGGTCAAATTCGGGCGCTCACAATTGAACACTTGCACCAGCTCACAGCCGCGGATCTAAATCGATTGGCCGGATTTGCCGAACGGCGGCTGGGTTGGCTCCCCCGCAGCCGGTTTTCGGGGGAGGATGCAGTCCAAAAGGCATTGCTCTCACTTATTCGCGGGACCCGGAATGGCAATTCCGGCCGCCGGCCAAAGATGGAACATGTGCGAACAAAAGGCGCATTCCTGCATTACATCAGATCGGCCACCAATTCCGTGATAGAAGGAACTCGGCGAAACCGCGAGCTGCTCTTTATCCATGAGTCGATTCATCGCACCTGGGACGGCGAAGAAGAGCAAACCACCGTTGTGCTCGCAGCCGGGACTGAGCCCGATGCGGATGCCAGCTTGGTGGACCTCAAAAGGGAGTTTTTTCTGCGGCTTCACAGGAAGGCCCCGCCAAAGTTGCTTCCAGACATTGATGAGTGGGAGAAGTCATTCTTTTGGGCGGACCATGTGCCGTATCACAGGGTGAGAGACCACAGCAGGCAGGTCCGGGTGCTCGCAAAGCGCGTGTTGAAGGATCTCGCTGAGGATCTGGGAAGTTAGATATCGCCTTGCCCAGTGCCATGTGTTGTCACCGTCGAATCTGGAGGGCTTGCGCTGGGTTCCTCGTGCGCCCTGATGTGATCCCGCAGACTGTCCACGCTTATGAGCCGGATTCCAGTGCGATAGCCCCTTCTTCGAAGCACATGGCTGCGCACAGGCGGGCGATGTCCGTTTTCCTCACAGGGCAAAATCAATTGGTTTAAAAACGAGCGTGAAAGCCCAAAGAGCGGGTCCCGCGCTTTCGGCTTGGGGACGCGCAAAAATTCCACGTTCGAAATGGGCGGTGGCTGGTCCGAGGCCTCTTCGCCAACTGGTGCAACTGAGGATTGCTCATCTGCGGCTTGCATTTGATTTGTTAGATGCGCTCGCAAGCTGGCCACATTCACCAAGCGCACGCCCGTCCTCGCGTTCCCTTGTCGCAACACGCTGCTGCGCACCGGAGGCCGGAAGTCGTTCTCTCTTGAGGGCAAAATGAGAAGATTCAGATATGAACGCGTGAGGCCGAAGAACGGGTCGTGCTCGCCAGGGCGCGGAAGCCGAATGTATTCGGAGCCCACAGTGGTGGCAGAAACCGCAATTGTGGGAGCTGCGAAAGTTGTTCCAAGCGTTGGATTGGACATGGTGGAATTTGTTCTACTGAAATAAAACCAAAGGACCAACCTCAACAGCTCGCGTTGATCGCTGACCTGCGGCACAAGCCTGAGCGGTCACCAATTCCCAGCATTTCTTGCCTCCCCGCAATTCCACCAATAGGCGCGTTTCACCCAGGCGATGCGGTTGGTTCTCGATGAGGCGGGGTGCCTGTCGATTAGCCAATGCGTGCCCCGCGCTGAAACTCGTTTTCTCTTTCATCCTGGCGATTATGCGGAGGCCGTAGAATCCGTAAACTCATATCCAACCCGATGGATTTTATCCAATGCGCTGGATTTCCTTCAACCCACCGTCTGCGTCGATGGGAAAACGGCCTGAACGCTTTCCGCGTCATGGCCGTGGTCCTGATGGGCGTTGAAAAGGCCGTCGCGGTGCCTTGTTCCAGGCGTGAGCACCTGCTGAATTATTGGGTGGCCATTTAACCACCGGGAGATTTATTCGCGACATTCAGCAGCCTGGCATTGGCAGGGCAATCTACCCGAAACTGGTTCGCAGCAATGCGTTTGAGGTCTTGCTTGAATCTAAACAGCAAAGCCCCACCACAGATGTCATCGTGAGCCAGGCTCACAAGTTCTTGGAAGAAATCGCCGCTGCGGAACAGCGCCAGTTCCCCTCCATCGGCTACGATGCCAGCCACCGTTTCAAGGGCAAAGACTTGGCCGGCACTGCCTTGGTCCACGAAAACGAAGTCATCCACGCCGCCTCCCTGCGCCTCAATGAGACAGAGAACCCCGAGCGTATGGCCTTCCACCGCCGCCGCCGTGTCTATGGGTAAGAACATCTGGCACTGCGTTTTTTTGGTGCAACTTTGCGATTCGCGGCTCATTATATCTCTCAGCCCTGCATCCACGGAAGGATGCACGGATTGGGTCTTTGTGAATCCTGGCTCCATAGTCCAATGCCGCAGTCGCGAATGGGTGCTCTTCCCGAGCGACTAGACCACCTGCTGTTGCTGAGGCCTTTGACGGGCGCAACTGATGAAATCGTCGCCATCCACAAAAGGCTCACCGATTTGATCGGGTTCTCTTTCCCGGAAGAACGCGTTCGCTCTGCAAAATTTCCGCCGCCAGAGCCCGATGATCTCTCCAATATCGCAGGCGCGCACCTGCTCTGGCAAGCAACCAGGCTGACTTTGCGTGAGAGGGCCACCCGCTCGTGCAAAAATGAAGCCACTTGCCATCCAATTTCCCGTGCCATCCAATTTCCGCAGTTGACATTATTGACCTATCGGCTATTGTGTTTTCAGCAGACCCGCCACGCCTCTGCTCTTCGGAGCAAGCGCAATCTTGGTGGGTTTTTTATTTTCCAGAAAGGACGGGCAACCACGTGAAATACACCAAGCCAGCTCTCGCCTTCCCGGATCAGGCGGACCTGGTCCTGAAACGGGGTCTGGTTGGGCCCAGCAAACAGGCCATCATCGAAGAATTACACGCCGTTACCGCACCCTTGGGGAAGCCCTCTGGGAGGCGTCAAAGATGTTGATTACAGGCGATCAGGTGCTCATCATGGAGCGAAAGCCTGCTGGCCGTGATGAACAATGACTCAACATTGCAAGACCGGGAAACGGGTGCTTTCATGGGGCACTCAGGGGCGGCGTTTGACGTGGCGGGGTTACCGAGCCGGCTCGGATTATGAGGTTAAGCTCCTGAAATTGGAATGGCACCTCGAACGCGCGAAGAGTTACGGCAACGCGATTGCTGACCTAAACAACCTGCTTCGCCATGACACTTTTTTCCAGGTGCATCAGGAAATTGACCTCCTCTCCCTGCGCAGGCAGGTCATCCAAAGGTGCAGCCAAGTTGGGGATGCGTTGATCGACATTTACCAGCGCATCGAAGATTATCTCAACCGCGTCCAGCGCGACTACGCCCGCGCCCGAAAGCTGATCCGGCTCTGCGGGTTGATCGAGCGTCACGAGCACCTGACCGCGACCAACCTGTTAGAGGTTGCTGCGATGGCCCAGGGCCCGTGGTTCCACGAATTTCGTCTCCGCACGCTGTTGGATCCAGACCTGATCGATGGGCGTCCGGATCTCCTGGAGCGGGCGCTGGTTCGGGCCGGACTCGGCGACTCCAGCGGCAAAGCCCGGCGCGTGGAAATTGATCAGGAGCCGTTCGACGACATTCCGCCGGTTATTGACTGGCAAAACGTTTATGAAGCGTTTACAAAGCAGCGCGAGGACCTGTTCGTTTTTCTTGGAAAGGTGCGGGTCGAGGGCCGGCTTTTGACCGAGGAAGAGCGAATCGACGGCTATTGCGCCATCATTACTAGTGAGGATTGGGCCGAGGTTTGGGACAGCCGCCCCTTCGAATTGGCGACCGATGGCGTGTGGGAATACGCGGTGGTTAAGCCGCCAGCTTTGTTGATTTCATGAATATTGAAGCGCCAGCCATCGCCCGTCGGCTGTTTGCCCGGCTTTGCCGGGGAGACAATCTGCTTCTGTCACGTAACGGATCGAGCGAGGATGCGGAGCTTTTCGCCCTCGTGGAGGCGGACGAGGGTCCGTGCCGAACCTATTTTGAAACGCTCGGTTTCCATCTGCAGACGAGTGACAACTGCTATTATTTCACCGCCGAAGACGAACCACAGGTGAATCTGGAACTGAAACTCGACAGGATGATCCGGCTTGTTCGGTGGCTGGACTTCCTCTCGACCCATGTGGAGAATTTTGGGGAGGGGCAGATCTTTTCGGCGTCGACCCTGGCGAGTCGGTGTAATAACGATCCCAAGGCCGAGCGATTCCTCCAGTATGCGGGCAAGGGGGCGACCAACTCGGACCGTCTCGAGAGCATCCTCCAATCCCTGGTCCGGCAGGGTTACCTCTCCGAATATGATGTCAGCCGCCAGGAGTATCGGGTCCTATCGGCGATCAACTATATCTTCGAATTCGCGGATCGGATCGAGATCCAAGGCGAACCGACCGAACCGGGGGAACCGAATGCCGAAACTTGACCGCATCATCCTGATCAACTCAGCAGGCTTCGACTACCTGGAGTTTCCGGTCGGCGGCCACGGCCAGGTCATCGGTGTCAATGGCCACGGCAAATCGACTCTGCTGCGGACGATATTGTTCTTTTACCTGGGTACCAACGAAAAGGCACCTTACGCACTGTACGAAACAAAGTCAGATTTTGTCAGCCATTATCTGGGCGATCCACCATCCTATCTTATCTACGAGGTTGCGCGGGGGGGAGGGCAACCCGCGTATCACATCGCGGTGACTCGGCCTGCGGGGCGCATCCAGTTCCACTTCGTTGATACTCCCTTTCTCAAGGATTATTATTTAGACGGCAGCTTTGTACAACCGATTGAAGCGGTTGAGCAGCGATGGCGGGACGCGCGGTGCGCGTGCGATCAAGTTGCGTCCTACGAAGAGTTTACTCGCCGCCTTTACGGGATTACGCCATCTCCTTACGCCGTTTTTCGTCCCGCGCCAAGAAGCTCGGGACAGGTTTCGATTCTGCCGCGCATAATCAGCGGGATTTTCACGGTCAGCCAGCTTGACGCCGACAAGCTCAAAGCCGCGCTCACCTGCGGTGTGCGTGAAGATGCCCTCGCAACCGAGCTCGACCTCCTGCTCCTGAAGAGTCAACTGGAGAATTTCCGCAGAGTGAACCGGGCCGTAAAGACATACCTCCGTTACGAGGACGATGCCCTTCGTTTGGTCGATGTGGCAGAGGAGTTTGAAGCGGCCAAAGGGGAACGCCAACGCGCCATCGAAGATCTGGTCCGGATGGCCAAGTGCCTGCCAGGGAAGGAGCGCGAACTGCAGGAAAGCCAAAGCTCGGTGGAGGGGGAGCAGCGCACGGCCATAACGCAATATCAGACGGAAAAGGCCGCACTGGATCAGATGATCAATCAATTTGGGAAAAGCATCGCGGTGCTGGAGGGAAAGATTCAAAAGGGTGAAGAGACGCACAAGGATTATGTGGCGCGGGAAATTGGGAGAAAGGCTACAGAACTGGAGACGCTGCCCAAGTTGCGCGAGGAAAAGCGGCTGGCCGAAGGGGAGTATGCGGCGCTGACTGCGAAGTACGACACCGAGAGTGAGCGAAAGGACAAGATGCTGGCAAATGTCCAGCAGGGATGGGCTGAGTTGAGTCGCCAATATGAACAGCGGAGGGCCGAAACGGAGCGCGGATCGGGTGATGCCCTGGAGCAACTCAACGGGGAGCGCACAGAGATTATCAGCTCTCTCGATGAGGAGCAGCGTCGGGCGAAATCCTCCTTCGCATCGAGACGGGCCGGCCTCGAATATGCACGCACCAAGCTGAATGATGAGTTCAGGGATCTGGCGGCAATAAGCGAGCCTCAGGAATTGAAGAAAGCCACGCAAGATATGGCGGAGATGCAACGTAAGCAGGGTGAGGAAGAATCCCGGTTGCAAGGCCTGCGTGGCGAGAGTGTTCTTCAAAAGGAAAAGCGCGAACGCGCCCGCGAGAAAATCGATCAGCAGGCGGCAGCGGAACGGTCTGCCTGGCAGACGAAGATTGATCAGACCAAGGCGCAACGAGATCCAGCTGCTGAGGAGTTGGAAAAATTCGACGAATCCCTGGCGCGGTTTTTCCAAATCGAATCTCCGGAAACCTGGCCCGGAGCGGCGAAAGCGCTCGCGAGAGAGACGCTTTTCCACAACGCCCAAGAACTGGAAGCCAAGACTGTCAAGCGGGGCACAAAATCAGCATGGGGTGTTGAGTTCTCAACTGAGAAGCTCCGGACACCGTCCGCCACCTATGATCGGGACGCACTCGATGCGAAGCTGCATGAACTGCAAAAGGCTCTGGCCGACGGCCACGATCAGTTGGCAGCGGCTCAGCAGCGGTATCTCGCCGCCGTCGAGGAATTTGAGAAGCAAGCGATGCAAGCGCAGGGCGAACTGCAATCCAAAATTGACAGCAGCGCCGAGCTGGGCCGCTTTTTGTTGGATGAGATGAATCATCTGGAAAATCGGGTCATTACTCTCCAGAGCCAATTTCAGGCACACAAGAGCGAGTGGCGGGCTAAATTGGAAAAGCGCGATGCTGAAATGAAGGGACAGGAACAGCAACTCCGCAACGAAGAAAAGGAATCAGAGGATCAGTTTCGGTCCCGCAAGGATCGGGTCGAGGTGGATTTCAATGGCCGTAAAGGGCAACTGGTCAAAGAGCGCGACAATCGCTTGTCGGTCATCGCCAGAGAAGAAAACGAAGCCGCGCAACAGCGTGATACCGATCGGGAACGTATCGAGACGGCGTTCCAACGTTCTTTGGCACAGCAGGGAGTCAATGCCAGCCTGATCCGGGCCGCTAAAGAACGAGCGGAGGCGGCCGAAAAGAACATCTCGCGCATTGAAGGTCATACGAATGAGGTGGTCGAATTTCAGCGGATGAAGCGCGAATTCGTCGATCCGCTGGATTCTCTACGATCCCAGTGGCGGAATGCCAAAGAATCGTTGGGTTCCGAAAACGCCCGCCTCGCCAATCTCGAAAATCGCCATCGGCAAATGATGGCAGCGCTACAGGACCGGCTGGAAGGTCTGGCAAAGCAAAGAGAAGAACTGAAACTCGACGAGGACGCCGTAAACCGGTTTCGCAAAGATCTACGGTTTCTCCCAGAATGGGGCTTCTTCGACCGCGAGGATTTGGGCCCGGCTCCGTTTTATCGCGCCCAGGCTGCTCGCGATTTCGCCCAGGCAGCCGAAGCGGGCCACGAACAACGTGTCGAGGTCGAGCGAAGGGGGGAAAAGAGCGCGCGTGCATTCCTGAATCACTTCGATGCGGAAACCCTGGACCGCAAGGTCCTTGGGTTCTCCCCAATCCACGAGCACTTCGCCTGGTATATCTTCATCGGTGCAGAATTGAAGCCGTTCGTCAACGGTCGAGGAATCCAAGGGATGAAACAGATTCAAACCCAGGAGTTCGAGCAACTCATCCGCAACATCTGCGCCAAGAACGCTGATTTCCGGGAGGGCATACGCCAGGTGAAGCAGACAGCAACCCTCGTCCAGACGAATCTGGAGAAGAACAATTTCGTGGACGTTCTCGACTCCATCGAGTTAAAGGTCGAGCGCATCGACAACAATCTGACCCATATCCTGAACGAGCTTGAAGGTTTCGCCGGCGTGACCTTCAGTTCGGACCGAGACCTCTTCGGCAAACGCGCAGACCGGGACCAGATTGATAGGGCCATCGAAACATTTGCGCGCCTGGTGCGCGAGATCGAGAACTACCGCGACAAGCGCCTCCGGCTGACCGACTACTTCGATTTTCTCATCCGAGTGCATGAGAATGGGCATGACATGGGCTGGAGGAAGTCACTGGATCACATAGGCTCGACGGGGACCGATTACCTCGTCAAGATGCTCATCTACCTTTCTCTCATCGAGGTCTATCGCGAGAGGGCGATCGATTCCAAGGCGGGCTCGACCGTGCATTGTGTTTTGGATGAGACCGGAGTGCTGGCGCCGAAATATATTCGCAGCGTCCTCGAATATGCAAAAAGCCGGGGCATAATCCTCATCACGGCGGGTCACTCCCAGCAGACCGTCGGCTTCGAGAACTGGGTCCGCGTCCGTAAGCGCGGTCTACGCTTCGGCGGGCAGACCGTCC
>Ga0187872_10002562_pt1 | contig 15877 bp, 15 predicted proteins | sample June2016WEW_16_4_FD_132973 | JGI IMG/M metagenome (GOLD analysis project Ga0187872, IMG submission 132973) | Peatland microbial communities from SPRUCE experiment site at the Marcell Experimental Forest, Minnesota, USA - June2016WEW_16_40 | ecosystem: Environmental > Terrestrial > Soil >...
AGAAGCCCTTCGGGTTCCTCTGAATACCGGCTGGTCGTAGTCTTCCAGTCGATCAGGCAGCGCTTGCCATCGAGTTCACCGATCGCGTCAATATAGGAAACGAACTCATTGCCTCGCTCAAGGGTTCGAGTGATCTTGAGCTGCAGGTTTTCCGTCGGGCGCGGGACGCAAACCCGGTCCTCCCGTACGAACTTCTCTAGAAGATGGACTCCCTGATGCAGGAGCCGATCCCAGGACTCCCCCTTCCGGTATTCAAACGGACTGTCACGGAAGGCTTCCCATTCCTTGAACAGTGCCGCGGTCGAGTCCCGTTGCTCGAAGTAGGCGCCGAGTGCCGTCTCAAAGCAACGGCCAAAGACCATGGCTGCCCGGGTGTCCTTTTCACGCCAGCCATCGAGGTAGCGGTATCGATAGCTGCGGGGGCAGCGCAGGTAATGGCTGATCTGGGTGTAGCTGTAGATCATCGATGTTCCTGTGCCTGAGTCTCACTGGCCTCTGAATGGGAGAGTTCTTCCCACTCCGCTTCGGGGGCGAAGGCTTCCAGGTTCTGGAAGGTATGGCCGTTCAGGGTTACATGTGTAGTCCTGACGACACCGCGAAGGTTGAGCAAGGCCTTCTCATCCATCTGATCCTGGCTGAGTAATTCCATGTCATACCCGAAATCGCGCAGGAACCAATTGAGCTTCCAGAGGGCACGTTCGGTCGAGTAGAGACGGCCGGAGAAGGAGCGGCGCTCGAAAGACTGAGGTTCCAGCACAACGAATCGGACCATCAGGAAAGCCTTTTGAGGATGCCACCGGTAGGAGGCCCATTCGACACGGACCAGGAACAGGCCTTCCAGGGGACGGTCACCATCCAGCTGACGGGAATGAAGACCCGGGATATGGCGTTTCATTGCTTCACCTCCAAAGGCTGCGAATAGGAGTTGAGTTTGCAGATCAGGCCATCGAGGTCTTCTTTCGCTGAGGACGACAGGTGGGAGATGAAGGACTCGACCAAATCGCGGCCGGCGTCCTTGAGGGTTTGAGTACCGCAGAAATCTGCCGCATAGGCTTTGACCAGAGTCGGATCAAGGTTGTACTGGCGGATCAGAAGGCAGAGTTGGTCGCGGAGGCGGGGCTGACTACCATTCGAACCGTTGGAAGTGTGAAAACCATTCGAGTTTCGTCGGCTGCCTCCTGTGCTCGATGGCTCGGGACGCGCCCCTAGTTCTTCGACCGAGCAAAGTCCGATTCCATAGGCCTTACGCAGGGCTCGATTGACTGCACGCGTTTCAGCAACGCGCATCTCGGCGCCCCGAACGCGTGGTGACACATTGGAGGGATCAGCGTCGCCGTAGCCTACAAAACCCTTGGAGGTGCGCGTCGTGTATACAGTGGCCTTAAACGCCCAGCGAGTTTCATGCGAATCGCAGAACCCTGGAACCGCTTGAACTCGGATCCCCAAACAGCGATTTCGGCGAGCCACCCTGAGAAGTCCTGAGTGCGTTACATACCATCTCCCATCAAGAAAGAGCAGATCACCTGATGCAACCGAGAGAGAATAATGATCGGTTAATTCCTGCAGGCTGCGTAGCGCTGTCTTAGTAAGTTTGCCCCACAGAGTCCGTGCGAATGCCCTGTTCATCCTGCGTGCCTTAGATTGGTTGATCATGCTTTCTTAACCCCCTACGAGCAGTCTCTTTTCGCTTCCATACTAGACCGCTCTAGTAGCTTATACCAGAGCGCTCTGGTATATGTCAAGCCCACAAACACACATCGGTCTCGCCTGCTTAGCTTGCTTTTTCAACGGTTATTTGGCACTGTCGCCGTGGGCATGGCTAAGAAAAAGAATCCTCACGCAGTAGCCTTAGGGCGCTTGGGTGGGCTAAAGGGCGGGAAGGCAAGGGTCGCAAAGCTCACACCCGAAGGCAGGCAAGAACTTGCTCGCAAGGCAGTCCTAGCACGGTGGGCGAAAGAGAAGGCCAAGAAGAAGGCAAAGCAAGAAACCGGAGCTTGATAACCGTTATGTTGGCGACGCGCTTGCTGGCACGTTCACCCCGACGAATTCGAACCCAGCATTGGGTGAGGATGCCCAGGTCGCAGTCGAGCACGCCCTGCGTCAAGGTCGGGATGCTCGATTGCGCTTCTGGCTCTGATGGATATCAGTGTCGTTCCGTCCCCGGGGGAGAGACAGCCCATTCCAGTCGATCGCGAGGCGATCGACAGAAAGAGTGTGACTCCATTGGAGCTTGCCATGGTAGACGACGAGCTCTCGCCCATGCTCATAGGGCAAAGACTCCAAGAAATCCGCGAATCGAAGAATTTCGGTCAGGGCGAAATCGAACGCCGCGCTGGATTGCTGCGACCCTACTCTGGGTCACGAATCTCGGCCGGCAGCCCAACGCAGATCCGATGACGTACCAAGGCCAGAGCGGGAAGCAGTATGTGGCCATCGTCGCCACGGACAGCGTGTTCGTCTTCACGCTCCCGTAACCCAACGTGATATTCGCGCATCCCACGCGGATTCCCGCCGTGCGATGCCACGCGATGGTGACCTCCGGCTCGACGTTAACCCGCGCGGACCGCCAACCGCTCCGTTGCCGTGAGAACTAAGCCCACGGAAGCCGGTCAGCGCAATCTCATCGAAGGCGACGACCACTGCAGGAACGCTGGAGGAGCAGGAGTTGATGAGGAAAGGCGAGAACCCCGGCCTGCAGGGCGGCGCGAGTTCGAAACGATCTTCGGACCAAAGAAAGCTGACGAACTGGTCGCTAGAGATCACCGCGCCGAATCGTTCGCGAATGGGGAAAAATCTGAGTTGACGAGTGGGGAGTGGTCGATATATGATAACTTCTAGTAGCAGAAATCTCGTCGGCGCGTAAATTTCGCCGATCGATTTTCAGGACGTGAAGCCGCGAAGTTTTAATTTCGCGGCTTTTTTGTTGCCCATTTGACATGCCAAGCACCACCCGAAGCGTAGCCCTGGGGGGCACGAAGCAATGAGTAAGGTAAACCTGGGCGGGACGCCGAAGCGGAACGGCATTGGCGCGACAGCTGCAACGATCACATGCCCGATCGCGACGAAGGGCGAAGTTTTCCCCGATGGATCGACGATCGAGCTGATCGGCGGCGCCCAAGATGGAAAGCCGCGACTGATGCTGTGGGACGGCGCGAAGAACGCGATTGGATTGGTCGTCGTGAGGCATGGCCAAACTTTCGTCCCGCCGCGCATCGATTCGACAATCCTCCGTTCGCTGCGGCTGCCGAGCAATACTGCGGAGTACGGATCTACCCGCAAGCTGTTCACCGAAATTTCCGGCTTGATCTCGCGGGCGACCCAGGCGGCGGACGCCGTTGCGGAACTGCTGACTTTCTTCGTGTTCGCGACTTGGTTGACCGATTTCCTGCCCTTCGCGCCGTTCGTGTGGGTCGTGACGCCACCAACGACAACGTCGGCGCCCCTGGAACAGGTATTGAGCGCGCTCTGTCGGCGTGCTCTCGTCGTGAACGATATTTCAGCCGCGGGACTCTATTCGCTCACGGATCTGCAGCCCACGGTGCTGACAGAGGTCTTCCAGCCGACGCGTCGTCTGTTGAATCTGTTCCGCGCATCGACTCGGCGCGGCGCGTTGATCGCAGCCGGCGGCAAGGCCGTGGACGCGAGCTGCGCACGAATTGTGTTCGCACCGGAACCGTTGCGCAACCCCGCGAGTGCTGGTTTCCCTCTCGAAATCGTACTCTCTCCGACGCCCGGGTATGTCCCCCTGATGAGCGCGGCGGAGGCCGAGCGCGTTGCCAAAGAATATCAGGCCAAGTTGCTTCACTACCGGCTCTTGAATTCGACCAAAGTCCGCACACCCGCATTTGACTTGAGCCAATTCACCGTACCCGTGCAGGAACTCGCGCACGGCCTCGCCGCATCGATTGTGGGAGACGACGAGCTACAAGCGCGGCTCGTGCCCGTATTGAAACCGGTTGACAGCGAAATTCGTGTGGGGCACGCGTCGCTGCTGACCGCCATCGCACTCGACGTCCTTCTCGCGCGATGCCATACCCACACCGGGAAGTATTTTCCCGTGATCGAGCTGACTACGGACGTGAACACTGTGCTGCGTGGTCGCGGAGAGACGCGCGAAGTTTCGCCTGAGAACATAGGTTGGACGCTGCGCGCTCTGGGCCTACGGACGGATTTCATTCCAGGAGGCAGGAAGGGACTCGTCCTCTCCAATGAAGTGCGCGAACGGATCCATAAGCTTGCTGCAGCCTACGGCGCTCGTACCTTGCGCGAACCTCGTGCGAAATTTGAGTGTTCACTTTGCGCGGCCACGGAACTGCCGTGGAAGATGGAGGCGAAACCAGCATGAAAAGGCGCAGGAATTTGCCGGCCTCGCGGTTCGGACGGTGTTGAGGTTATTGAGGTGTTGAGGTTTTTTCAATTCGGAGGAGCAAAATGACCCATAAGATCTTTGCGGCTTCTTACCAACGCGGCGTCGAGTTGATGGCGGCCGGTTGTCCTATCGACTACCTCGACGCTCTCGCCGATCGTTCGGCCCCCAAGCGCAGACCATTCCGCGCCGAACAATTAGCCGGGTACGCCGAGAGCCGCGTCTATCTCTTCGGCCCACTGCAGACGGGTTATTTAATTGGCCTGCGTCTCGGAACCGATCGTCCATCGGGAACCGTCATCACGGATTGGAGTGTCGAGCCACCGTGGCCGGCCCATGCAATCTGCTGGGACTACGAAGCCCGCGACTTCATTCCGAAGCGGGACCTGGGAGGCTACAGAGAACTCCTCGATTCCCGTCTGATGGGGGTGCTGAATGATCGTCGTGTGCTGCGGCGCGGCAATCCCGTCGACGGCCTGCTGTGCGGTTACTCGCATCAGCCGGTCCCGGAATTCGGCGACCGAATGGTGTCTGCGAAGCTCATTTTGGTCGACGATATCGGAAACCGCGTTGCGGTTGGTATTAGCCTGGCCGTTGTCCGGCCTGCCGCGGCTTGGTCGAATACACGTCCGACGCGTGCCGGCCTGGGACGGCTATGAGTGAAACGGCCTGATACTGACTGAAAAGATCGCGGGCACGATTCGACAGAAAAGGCCCCCTCAGCAGGAACGCTTACAGAGGCGACATCTGCATGCGCGAGCTTACTGAGAGATGACGAAGACTGAGGATGCCGTGGCGAACGGGTTTGCCAAGCTCGGTGAGATAAGGAAGGATGCTTAGGGGTGAATTGACAAGGAGCTGCCACTTGTTCTTCTTCGCACTGCGTGCGTGGCCTAAGCGGTACCGTCCTTGTCAAGAATCGCCAGTTCCGTGTTATGTGTGCGCTGCGTTTGGTATGCCGCGCGAGAAACTCGATTTCTTCAATTCTTTCCCCGGACAGCGGCGACACAGCGCCGCCGTCGCACACCCTTCTGTTAGGACTTTCGGCACTTGCGCGTGCCGCCTTGACGAGTCCGCCAGGAATCGTCGGGAGCAGAGGTGTGGCCCAAATCCGCTGACGGGTAGGTCGCACAAGCTCCATGAATTCAGTCGGTTATTGGCTGCCCCGAAGAGGCACAAATTGGTTCCCCGGCCAGCAGCGTATTTCACAGATGGCTGTGGGCACCGTTTCAAAGCGCTGAGGATTTCTCCCGTGCGTCGCATCGCTGAAATCGACGGCTTGCTTATGAGGCGCCATTTCCCGTATGGTGTGGGCGACCAAACAGAGAGAGACGATGAAACGCATACTCGTGATCGAAGACGACAAGGACATTGTCGAGTTGCTGAAATATAATCTTGAGAAAGACGGCTTCCAGGTGACCGCGAGCGGAGACGGCGCCACGGGTCTCGGGCAAGTTCGTAAGACGCCCCCCGATCTCCTGATTCTCGACCTGATGCTTCCGAAGCTCTCCGGCCTCGAGATTTGCAAAGAGGTGCGCAAAGACGTAAGCCTGAATCGCCTTCCGGTCCTGATCTTGACCGCGAAGGGCGAAGAGGCGGACCGCGTCGTGGGCCTCGAACTCGGCGCAGACGATTACGTGACGAAGCCGTTCAGCCCGCGCGAGCTCGTCGCTCGTGTCAAAGCGCTTCTGCGACGCACCGAGCCGTCGATGCCTTCGGAAAAGCCCATCGAAATCGGCGCGCTGCGGATTGACCCAGCTGCCTACCGAGTCACGCGCGGCGGGAAACCGGTGCCCATGAGCACGCTCGAGTTCCGTCTTCTCTATTTCCTGGCCGCCCGGCCGAACCGCGTGTTCACGCGCGATCAATTGCTCGATGGCGTGTGGGGAACCGAGCGTTTCGTCACGCCGCGCAGCGTGGACGTGTACGTGCGCCGGCTGCGCGAGAAGGTTGAGGTCGATCCGCAGCATCCCGTCTACATGAAGACGATTCGCGGCGCCGGCTATCTCTTCGAAACCCGTGCGAGCTAGGCTTTTCTGGAAGCTGGGGCTGACCTACTTCGCCCTGCTGCTCGGCGTATTGCTCGCTGTGGACATCTACTCCTCCCGCGTACTCCAGCGCGATTACATCCGTCTGGCCGATGACAACCTCGCCTCTCTCACGAATCTCGCGCAGGCGCGTCCGCCCCGCCTGGACGATGTGGCCGAGCTTCGCGCCTGGACCGAATGGATGGCAACGAGCGGCGCGCAGGTCACGGTGATCGACAACACAGGCCGGGTGCTTACCGATTCCGCGCACGATCCCGAGACCATAGAAGGTCATTCGGATCGGCCGGAGGTACAGCAGGCATTTGCCTCAGGGCAAGGACAATCGGTTCGGCACAGTACAACCCTCGCTCGCGACCTTGTGTATCGCGCCGTGCGCTACCAGCCGCCGACGGGTCCGCCGGTGGTCATTCGAATGGCACTTCCTCTGTCCCAGATTGACTCCTCGCTTGCGGAGCTTCGGCGACGGCTGCTGGGGGCTTCGCTCGTCATTGTGCTCGTGGGCGGCGCGATTTTGCTGATCTACTTTCGAGGATTTGCGGCGCGCGTCGAAAAACTGGAGCACTTCGCCCGTCGGATCGCAAAGGGAGATTTTCGTCCGTTGCCTCCCGAAGGGTCGCGTGATGAGCTTTCGGACCTGACCGACGCGTTGAATGAAACGGCCGCGTGGATGGACGGAACGATCCGCTCGCTCAGCGGCGAACGCAACCGCTCGAGCGCCATCCTGCGAAGCATGGTCGAAGGCGTCGCCGTGATCGATGCGCAGGAAAGGATCGTCTTCTCGAACCGCGCCTTCTCGGACATCCTGAATCTGGACCCCGCAACCATCGAGGGCCGCCCCGTCATCGAAGTCGTCCGCAACTCGGAGTTGCTGGGATTGATCCGCCGGGCCCTGAAGGGTGAAGAAGGACTCCAAACCGATGTCGCAATAGGGATCGTTCAGCAGCGAAGTTTTTCAATTACGGCAACGCCCGTACAGGCGCTCGAAGCTGGCGCGGCCGGCGCCGATTCCGCCGCCATACCGGGTGGCGGAACGCAGCCGCCGGCTAAAAAGCCGTCGGGAGCGGTCGTGGTGCTGCACGACGTTACCGAGCTGCGTAGGCTCGAGCGCGTGCGGCAGGATTTTGTCGCCAACGTCTCGCATGAATTCAAGACGCCGCTCACTGCGATTCAGGGTTTTGCCGAAACGCTGCTCGCGGGCGCGATGGACGACCCCCGCAGCAACCGGCGTTTCCTCGACATCATCCGCGATCATGCCATGCGTTTGGCTCGCCTGACCGACGACCTTCTCAAGCTGGCGCGGATCGAAGCGGGCAAGCTTGAGGTGGAGTTCTTCCCCGTCCAGTTGTTGGAAGAGATCGAGCGCTGCGCCGAAATCACGCTGCTGAAGGCCACGCGAAAGCAGATCACGCTTGAGCTGGACGTGCCGCCCGGCCTGCCCGCGGTGCGCGGTGATGCGAGTCTCCTGCGGGAAGTGCTCCAGAACTTCCTCGACAACGCCATACAGTACACTCCGGAGGGCGGGCACATCCGGGTGAGCGCCGCGCCCGGAGCGCGCGAAGCCACGATCACTGTCGCCGATACCGGCATCGGAATTCCGCTGGCAGATCAGGAGCGAATTTTCGAGCGCTTCTATCGTGTGGACGCCGCGCGCTCGCGCGAGGCGGGCGGCACCGGCCTCGGTTTGTCGATCGCGAAGCACATCGTGGAAGCGCACGGCGGCCGGCTGTGGGTTGAAAGCGAGGTCGGTCGCGGCTCCAGGTTCTCCTTCTCGATCCCCCTCGCCACCTGACTCCTCAGCTGTCTCGGAAGATTCACGCACGCTTTATCCCCTTGCAACGGAGAAGACTCATCGTACACACGGGGTCACAGGTTCAGGCGGGATCGAGCCGCCGGGAGAAGGTATACGTGGCAACGACAACGATGAACACCGAAAGCGTTTTTCAAGGCGTGCTGATGAACTATCTCGTTTCGCAGGCACGGACCGTCGAGTCGTCCGTGAGCCGTGCGCTCCTGGCGCTGGTCAATCAAAACGAGCGCCTGGCAAGCGAAGTATTTCTCACCGAGCCTCGCATCAACGAGATGGAAATCGTGATTGACGAACACGCCATCCGTCTGCTGCGGCAGGGTGATCTCGCCGATCCGGACGTCCGCCTCATAGTCGCCACGCTCAAGATCAACAACGACCTTGAACGGATGGGCGATTTGGCCGTGAACCTAAGTGAGCGCGCCATCTCCCTGGCGGGGATGGAGAGCGTGGAATCGCCGGCGGAACTCGAGCCGATGACCGTTGCTGTCCGCACGATGGTTTCGAAATGCCTTGGCGCGCTGATCTACCAAAATGTCGATCTCGCGACGCAGGTGCTGGAAAGTGATGACGTCGTCGATCAGTTTCGCGACCGGGTTTTCGATGCGCTTCTTGCGGCGATCGCAAAGGACTCCGCACAGGCCGCCCCGAACCTCCACTTCGTTCTGGCGTCGCGCCATCTCGAACGAATCGCCGACCACGCCACGAACATCGCCGAGGATGTCCTGTTCTGGGTGCGCGGGCTCGAAGTGCGTCACGGCCGCGCCAAGCGGTTGCAAGCGTCGGCCGAAGACGCCACTGCTGCGGGCGCGTAGTCACCGAGTTTTCATGTTCTGCTCATCGCCGGTTCAAGGAACGCTCCTATCCTCCGCACCTGCCGGACTCGACCGGGCGATTGGGGTCTCCACTGGAACCGAAGTCTAACGAGTTCTGGCGCCGCGGCGACCGGCGCCGGAAGCAACGCACCTCGATTCGCCTACCGCAGGGGCGCGGTCTGATCTACCCCCCCGAGGCCGCGCTCCTCGCCCCTACTGGAGGAGCGGTGGGTGCGTTCATCTCGTAGTCTTGTGAATGTAACGTGATTGTAACAATTCCGAGCGGATAATTGAGGAGGACAATTCCACGACCATGAAACGAACTCTGTTTGTTGCGTTCCTTCTTGCGACGCTGGCGGTTACTGCCCAAGCGCAGTCGGGCACGGTGCTCCTCAATGCCGCGGGAGCCACGTTCCCCTACCCAATTTATTCGAAGTGGTTTGACGTCTACCACACTGCTCACCCCGACGTTCAGATCAACTACCAGTCGATTGGTTCCGGCGGCGGGATTCGCCAGCTTTTGGCCGGCACCGTTGATTTCGGCGCCTCGGATGGGCCGATGAGCGACGATCAGCTCGCCCAGGCCAAATTCAAGATTCTGCACTTCCCGACGGTTCTCGGCGCGGTCGTCCCCACTTACAATATCCCCGGCGTCTCGGGCGAATTAAACTTCACGCAGAAGGCGATCGCGGGAATCTACTTGGGACAGATCACAAAGTGGAACGACCCGGAAATCGCCAAGGCGAACGCTGGCGTGAAGTTCCCCAACGCTGACATCGTCGTCGTGCATCGTTCGGATGGCAGCGGCACGACCTACATCTTTACCGACTTCCTTTCAAAGACAAGCGACGAATGGAAGAACAAGGTCGGCAAAGGCACCTCGGTGAATTGGCCGGTCGGTCTCGGCGGCAAAGGGAACGAAGGCGTGACCGGACTGGTTAAGCAGACGCCCGGTTCCATTGGATATATCGAGTTGATCTACGCCGTGCAGAACAACATTCCTTATGGCAAGGTGCAGAACGCCGCCGGGAAATTCGTGAAGGCAGATCTCGCCGGCGTGACGGCCGCGGCAGCCGGAGCCGCGAAGGACATGCCGGAAGACTTTCGAGTTTCGATCGCGAATGCGCCGGGCGCGACGTCCTACCCCATATCGAGCTTTACCTGGCTGCTCATTCCCGCGCAGATTCAGGATGCGAAGAAGCGTGAGGACATCAAGGGCTTCCTCAAGTGGATGCTCAATGATGGTCAGAACTACAATGAAGGTCTGTCGTACTCGAGGTTGCCGAAGCCCGTTGTCGCAAAGGAACTGAAGGCCATTTCCCTGATCCAGTAGTATGTCCACAACGGCCACAACGATTGAGCGCGCGGTCCCGCCCCAGGCGGGGCCGCGCGCTTTTGTTCATCGGCTCCGTGACGGCGATCAAATCGCCCATATCATCACCCTCGTCTTCGCCGCCGGAATTCTCCTCATCACCTCACTTTTGGTCTATGAGCTCTGGGTGAATTCGCATCTCTCTCGCAGCAAGTTCGGGTGGCTGTTTTTCTGGACGCGCACGTGGGATCCGATCTTCGACAATTTTGGCGCGGCGCCGTTCATTTACGGCACACTCGTCACGGCGGTGGTGTCGCTCGTGATCGCGGTGCCGCTCGGACTGGCGGCTGCAATTTTCCTTTCCGAACTCGCTCCTCGGAGAATTTCGGACACGATTTCCTTCCTGATTGACTTGCTTGCCGCTGTGCCCAGTGTGATCTACGGTCTCCTCGGAATTTTCATCGTCGTACCTCTCATGCGCACCACGATCGGCCCGATTCTGATCGGCACTCTCGGATATGTCCCCGTAATCGGCAAGTTCTTCAAGGGGCCGAACTATGGAGTAGGATTCTTCACTGCCGGAATCGTTCTGGCGATCATGGTCGTTCCCTTCATTATCTCTGTCTCGCGCGAAGTCCTGTTGACGGTCCCGCGCGAGCAGCGGGAAGCGGCGCTGGCTCTCGGCGCGACGCGTTGGGAAGCCACCTGGAAGGTGGTGGTGCCATGGGCGAAAACCGGTATCATGGGCTCGGTGTTTTTGGCTCTGGCGCGCGCGCTTGGAGAGACGATGGCCGTAACGATGGTGATCGGAAACGATCCCAAGATCAGCGCCTCCCTGTTCGCCCCGGGCTACACCATCGCTGCCGTGATTGCGAATGAGTTCACGGAAGCGACGGGTGATTTGTATTTGAGCGCGCTCATCGAGCTCGGCCTCGTCCTCTTCCTGATGACGTTTATCTTGAACGGCTTGGCTCGCCTGCTCATCGTTGCCACAGAACGCGGGGGAGGCCATCCAGCATGAGCCGCGTCCTCCTGATCTGGCGAAAATCCTTGAACGTCTTGATGTTGACTCTCACCGGAGTGGCCGCGCTCTCGGTCGTTTCCGTTCTCTTCCTGATCCTTGGATATCTCGTGTGGAACGGGGGAAGATCGCTCAACTGGGATTTCTTCACGCAGCTTCCGAAGCCCGTGGGCGAAACGGGCGGCGGAATGGCCAACGCTATTGTGGGAAGCCTGAAATTGCTGCTCCTGGCCGCGTTGATGGGTTTGCCTGTCGGCCTGATGGCCGGCGTGTATTTGGCGGAATTTGGCGGGAAGACTTTTTCTTATGTGATTCGCTATACGACCGACCTGCTGAACGGCGTGCCTTCGATCGTGATCGGCATTTTCGCCTATTCGCTCGCGGTGCTACCCGTGAAGCACTTCTCAGCGCTGGCCGGCGGAGTCGCGCTGGGAATAATGGTGATTCCCATCACGGTGCGAAGCACGGAAGAATTTTTGCGCGCCGTGCCGGGGAGTCTGCGCGAAGGAGCGATGGCGCTCGGCGCCAGCAAGTGGCGTACGATCGCGACCGTTGTGCTACCCGCGGCGAAGGGCGGAATTATCACGGGCGTGCTGCTTGCGCTGGCCCGCGTCGCGGGCGAGACGGCGCCGCTGCTGTTCACGGCCTTCAGCAACCGTTTCTGGAGCCCGGGTTGGGGTCAGCCCATTGCTTCGCTTCCGGTGATGATTTATACGTATGCGATTGCGCCTTACGATGACTGGCACCGGCAGGCATGGGCTGCCGGGCTGATTTTGCTGGCTCTGGTTCTTGTCGCGAATGTCGGCACGCGGCTGGCTTTGAGTCGGGGGGGAGCTGGCCGGAGTGTCTGATATGGCTTCTACTGCACACGGAAATAGTGCTGCTGCCGCACGACTCGCGCCTGAGGTCGGAATGAGCGAACACACACCAGCGGTTTCGCCAAAGGAGGCGCAGGTGCGCTTTCAGATTTCACATCTCGACTTCTTCTACGGGGCGAAGCAGGCGGTCTTCGATGTGAATCTGAAGATCCCGGCGAACAAGGTCACGGCGCTGATTGGCCCTTCCGGTTGCGGCAAATCCACGTTCCTGCGGACGCTGAATCGCATGAACGAGACGATTCGCCACAGCCGCGTTGCCGGCGAAGTTCTTCTCGATGGCCACGATATTTTCCGCATGGACGTCGTTAGGCTCCGGCGCCGCGTCGGCATGGTGTTTCAGCGGCCGAACCCTTTCCCGAAGTCGATCTACGACAATGTCGCCTACGGCCTTCGGATCAATGGCTACAAGGGCCGCCTCAACGATCTGGTCGAGCACAGCCTGCGCCGCGCCGCCCTGTGGGACGAGGTAAAGGACTACTTGCAGAAGTCGGCCTTTGCGCTTTCGGGCGGCCAGCAGCAGCGCCTCTGCATCGCGCGCGCCCTCGCGGTCGATCCCGAAGTCCTGCTGCTGGACGAGCCTTGCTCGGCGCTCGATCCCGTGACCACCGCAAAGATCGAAGAGCTGATGTTCCATCTCAAAGATAGCTGCACGATGGCCATCGTCACGCACAACATGCAGCAGGCCGCGCGCGCCAGCGATTTCACGGCGTTCATGCTGGATGGCAAGCTGATCGAGCACAGCGAGACCTCGAAGCTCTTTACGACGCCACAGGACCCTCGCACCGAGGCTTACATCACCGGCCGTTTCGGATGATGGGGGCATTCGGCTCTTGCCTGCCCCGTCTTGCAGGGAATTGAGGAATTATGGAACGCCATTTCGAACACGATCTCGAAGAACTGAAGCAGCGCATCCTCTGGATGGGGAGCCTCGTCGAGCGCGCTGTGCACCAGGCGGTCCATGCCGTGCTCGATGCCGAAGAACACCTCGCGGAAGCTGTGCTCAGCGAGGAAGACGCCATCAACGAGATGCAGATCGAAATTGACGAGCGCGTGCAGCGCCTGCTCGCCTTGCAGGCGCCCATGGCCGCCGACCTTCGCTTCCTCCTCGCCGTTTCGCGCATCAATGGCGACCTCGAGCGCATCGGCGATCAGGCCGTGAACATCGCCCAATCCGCCATGCGCGTCCTGCGGCATCCGCAGGTGAAGCCCTATGTCGATCTGCCGCGCATGAGTGAGCTCGCCGAGGGAATGGTTCGCGACAGCCTCAACGCCCTCGTTCGCGGCGACCAGGACCTCGCGCAGAGCGTCCTCCAGCGTGACGATCAGGTCGACCGCCTCCGCGATCAGCTCTTCCGCGAGTTGCTCACCTACATGATGGAGAATTCGTCTGTCGTGTTCTCGGCGTTCGAATTGATTCTCGTGGCCAAGAACCTCGAGCGCATCGCCGATCACGCCACGAACATCGCCGAGGATGTCATCTACTTCGTCGCTGGCCGCGACGTCCGCCACCCTGCTCTCGACCGTCGCTGACGATCCGCGGGCTGGTGTTCTGCCGTTCGCTGTACTCGTCGCGACTCGTGTCATATAATTTCACGGCCATGACAGACACCACCGCTGCTCCACCCAGCATCGCCGAAATGCTGCGCGGCTATTCGATCGAAGTGAATCCCGGCGAATCCAAGATCGTCGACGCGGCCCTAGATCGCCTGGATAAGGGCACGGAGGTCTTTCTCACCTGGATACCCGGCACGAATCCCATGGACACCATTGCTCCGGCCGCGAAACTGCGGCGCGCGGGTCTCTTCCCAACTCCTCATATCGGCGCGCGCCACATTGAAAGCGCGGCTCAGCTCTCGGAACTCGCGGCGCGCCTCGTCGATGCGGGAGTCGACCGCGTCCTCATCATCGCCGGTGACCGCGACAAGCCCGCGGGTCCCTACGACTCGAGCCTGGCGGTCATGCAAAGCGGGCTGTTTCAGAAGGCTGGCATTGTCCGCATCGCCGTGGGCGGTTTTCCCGAAGGCAACCCGAATATTCCGGACCCGGTCCTCGCCGAAGTCCTCACCGCGAAGGTGAACTTCGCGCGCAGCACCGGCCTCCAGCTCAACATCGTGACGCAATTCTGCTTCGATGCCGAGCCGATCGTCGCGTGGCTTCGCCGCATCCGGAGCCAGGGCATCGACGTCCCCGTTCGAGTGGGCCTGGCCGGCCCGGCCGGCCTCATCGCGCTCACGCGTTATGCCATCCGTTGCGGCGTGGGAAACTCCATTAAAGTCCTTACGGAGAAACCTTCGTTCGCCAAGCTGCTGGTGGACAAGGGCCCCGAGCCCATCATTCGTGAGGTTGCTGCCGGGATTGGACTGGGAAGCGGATCGGCACTGCCGCTCGGCGTCGCCGGCCTGCACTTCTTCGTCTTCGGCGGCTTCAACAAGACGGTCGACTGGATCAACGCCCGGAGGGCTCAGTAGCCTCCCGCCGCCGCGCTCCCTAAGGGAGATTTTGCCCAGCCGACCTCGGGTTCTGGGTTAGAATCACCCACCGAATGGCTCCCGAGAAAAAATCGGTCATCGCAATCTATCCGGGTTCCTTCGATCCGGTCACAAACGGCCATCTCGACCTGATCGCGCGTGGCGCGATGATCTTCGACAGGCTGATCGTCGCCGTGGCGCGCAACGGCGAAAAAGAGCCTCTCTTCGGCGTGAAAGAGCGCATCGAGATCCTCGAAGCCGTCACCTTCGATTGGAAAAACGTCGAAGTGGACAGCTTCGAGGGCTTGCTCGTGGACTTCGCCCGCGAGCGCAGCGCCAACGTGATCCTGCGCGGCATCCGCGCCGTCTCCGACTACGAATACGAGCTCCAGATGGCCATGATGAACCGCAAGATCGAGCCGCAGATCGAAACCGTTTTCATGCTGCCCGGCGAGGCGTACAGCTATTTGAGTTCGCGGCTGGTGAAGGAGCTTGCGCGCTTCCGCGGCCTGCCGAAGGGCCTCGTGCCGCCCCTCGTTGAAGAGCGCCTGAAGGCAAAATTCAGATAAAATAGGAGAGCTACCAGTCCAAGGGGATCGCGAATGGAACCGGCCGCAGGTGTGAAGACAGAAGAAGCGTTGCAGCTCTCGGATCGCATCAACCGCATTGCCGCGTCGCCCACGATGATGGTAGTGCAGGCCGCCGACCAGTTGAAGTCGAAGGGCGTCGACGTCTCCGACTTCGGCGCCGGCGAGCCGGACTTTCCGACTCCGGAGCACATCAAGCGCGCCGCGATCAAGGCGCTCGAGGAGAACCGCACGAAGTACACCCCGGTGCCGGGCATCGGCCCGCTCCGCCAGGCGATCTGCGATTGGCACGCACGGGAACTGGGCTCGTCCTACCAGCCCGCCGAATGCGTGGTGACCGTCGGCGGGAAGCAGGCGATCTTCAACGCCGTCTGTTCGCTCGTGAACCCCGGCGACGAAGTGGTAATGGCCGCCCCCTACTGGGTCAGCTATCCGGACATCGTGAAGTATGCAGGCGGAACGCCCGTGGTCGTGGAGACGCGCGCGGATGACGGTTTCATCATGCGTGCGGCCCAGGTGGAAAAGGCGATCACGCCGCGGACCCGCATCGTCATCGCCAATTCGCCGAGCAATCCGAC
>Ga0187872_10002568_pt1 | contig 15834 bp, 15 predicted proteins | sample June2016WEW_16_4_FD_132973 | JGI IMG/M metagenome (GOLD analysis project Ga0187872, IMG submission 132973) | Peatland microbial communities from SPRUCE experiment site at the Marcell Experimental Forest, Minnesota, USA - June2016WEW_16_40 | ecosystem: Environmental > Terrestrial > Soil >...
GCGTCGCCGGGTTCGCTCGAAGTATGGGAGAAGTGGCCATTGGCAGCCTCGCCGCACCGGCAAACTATATTCGCCTTTTATTCGCCATGTCAAGAACTATTCTTCGCTTTTAATTCGCCTGTACCGCGGTACAGCCTCCGGCCTGGAACGCGGCCGTAGCCCGTTCAACACTGTTTACCCTGCTGCCGATAAACTGAAAGAAGCCCAGGGAGAGCGTCGTGGACCAAGTAGGCATCCTGATCGTGGACGACGACATCACCAGCCAGCGCGCGCTCAAACACATCCTTGACTCCGAGGGCTGGCGCGTCCGGATCGTGCCCCTCGCATCGCAAGCCCTGACGGAATTGGCCACCGGCAATTGGAACCTCGCCATTGTCAACGTAGCGGTGGCCGAAACGCGTGGACCCCTGTTTGCCACGCTCAGGGAGCTGGCCCGCGCCGAAGCGGCCCCGGAAGGAGCAGCGACCACCCGGAAGCACATTCGCGTCCTGTTTCTGGTGCCATTGCATTTGGCAAAGGCCGTCCAGCCCATGCTCGAAGGAGAAGGCCTGCCTTACTCCGGCAAGCCTTATCATCTCCACGACTTCCTCGAGAAAGTAAGCGAACTTCTGGTCGAGGCTGGCGCGATCGCGGAACCGATCCGCAGCATCGGCGGCTTCGCCGCAGGGAAAAGGCGCCGCCGGGACATTGGCTCCTCGCGCCACGCGCGCGACGGGGCCATGTTCGCCTCCCGCGAGGACTACCAGATGAGCGAAGAGGAGATGCACGAATTCGAGCGTACGGAAGAAGAAGAGGAGCAGCGCAAGAAGCGCCAGAAAGAGAGGGCCCCAGGCTCCAGCCTGTAGTAGGATGCCAGTTGCCATTGCCTTGTGGGGCGCTGCTGTCGCGCCCGCCGTCGCCCAGATTTTTCCCCGAAATCCCGCAAGAAATCTCCCCTCGTTCGTTCTCACCATGAATGCGCGCGCTCGGCGGTGTCCGATCCCGTCGGCGGCGAAGGAGGGAACCATGCGGATTAACCGGAGGAACACGCTTTCGATTCTGTCTGCGGCCATTTTGATTCTTGTGGGAGCGGCGATCCTGAAGCCCGATTTCGGGCCCCGTATCAGCGCTTCGGCTGGGCGGACGACCCAGCCGGGGCCCCAGAACTGGCGGCTCGCCTCGCCCGTTACGTACGGAAACCTCACCATCTTCCCCGTCGTCTCGGCGCAAGACGCCGATACCAGTGACTTCGAAACCCTCGATGAAGCGCTGACTTCAGGGGACGCGATTGTCAGCGAGCAGGGCGCATATCTCCACCGCACGCGCGACGGCTCGCCCGTGCCGATCATTTCCACCGGCTCGCAGGTCAATCAGCTCGTCCTCGTCAACCGCGGCAAGCGCCCGCTCCTGCTTCTCGCCGGCGAAGTTGTCTCCGGCGGCAAGCAGGACCGCATCATCGGCAAGGACCGCATCGTGCCCGTCGGCGCACCGCCACTGCCGCTCGATGTGTTCTGCGTCGAGCACGGCCGCTGGACCGGCGGCTCGGACCAATTCGTCGCCGCCGAGACGATGGTCCATCCGAGCGTCCGCGAAAAGGCCGCCGTCGAGCAGGACCAAGTCCAGGTCTGGGCTGCCGTGCGCGGCGAAGCAAAGCCCGTTGGCCAAAGCGAAGCGGTTACCGTCGAAAGCCAAGCCGGTGGCGTTTCGGGCGGGGCAGTCACAAGCATTCCTCTTTCGTCGCGTGCGGTACAGGGCGTGATCACCTCGGAGGCTCCGACGCAGTCGTATCGGAAGATCTATCAGTCGCCCGCGGTCAGGACTTCCGTGGAAAGCTTCACGGACGAGATCCAGCGGCGCTTCGATCGCGCCACGTCGGGGCTGAAAGGCGAGCGCGTCGTCGGGGTGGTTGTTGCCTTCGGCGACGACGTCGCCTGGAGCGACATCTTCGCTTCGTCGCAGCTCTTTGAGACCTACTGGCCCAAGCTGCTCCGCAGCTACGTTGTCGAGGCGCTCACGCGGCCCGCCGTGCGCGAGACCGCTTCGCTCGACGATGCCCGCGATTTCCTGCGTCCTGCTACCGGTCATCTCCGCGAAGAAACGGAGCCCGGCGTATACCGCTGGAGCCAGCAGTCCGTGGGTCATCTGACCGAGATCGAGCTCGACGCTCTTGCTCCTCGGCCGCTCACGCTTCACTGGCTCCGCGTCGCAGAGCGATAACGTTGGCGCGATGGAAAAATCTGGCCGTCCCGAGGCGGGCGCATGCAGCCCGCCGAGGGATCTCTCCTATCCTCGTTCTTGCGCCGCCTGCCACCGCCGTACCTGACGATCCGACGAGGACATCCTGAAGGAGTGAAGCGACCGAAGGTTCCCTCTTTGCAGCGGCGATCCGCGCCTACACTTTTGTTGCCGGATTCCATGCGCGCACTTGGCTCCGATCCGGCGTGCCGGCAAGAAGCTGCGCGATGGTCTGCTTGAATACGGGATGCTCTACGTCCGGAGCGATCTCCGCCAGCGGGACGAGCACGAATCGCCGCTCCGCCATCCTCGGATGAGGAATCTCGAGCCCCGGCATGTGCAGCACGCTCGACCCGAAGAACAGAATATCCATGTCGATCGTCCGCGGGTCTTTCGGCCCCTCGGCGATCTCCCGGCGCTGCCGGCCGAGCGACCGCTCGATTGCGAGCAGCGCGTTCATCAGTTGCCGCGGCATCATGTCGGTTTCCGCCTCGACTACGCAGTTCAAAAACCAGCCCCCGCCGCGCACGTCCACCGGCTCCGTCTCGTAAAGCGACGACTGCCGCTTCACGCGCACGCCGCGCGCGCCCAGCGCCTTGATCGCCTGCGCGATATTCCCCGCGCGATCCCCGATATTCGATCCCAGCGATAGATAAACCGTCTTCATCGACGTGCGATCTTAGCCTGATTGAATGTAATTTGATCCCTTCAGAAGAAACGTCTACCTCAACTCGCTGTCCGCTTCTTGCTCTTACTTCCGCGCAAGACCATGAAAAACAAAACCACAAGGGCAGCGGCAATCAGAAGCCCGATGGCTGCCAATGCGACGGCGTGCACCGTGACGAACTTGATGATGTGCCGTCCATAGCGCGCGGCCACGTAGGCCAGGATCGTGTATCTGACGACTCGGCCCAGCGTGAGCGCGGCCAGGAACTTTCTTATGGGATATTGCATGGTGCCCGCGGCAAGCAGAAATGGAACCATGGGCACAGGCGGCGGCAGCAAAGCAGAAACGGAGATGGCGCCGAACCCCCATCGCCCAAAGATCTTGTAAACCTTATCCGCTCGCTGGCGCGAAAACCTCCGTTCGAGCGTTTCCTTTCCTCCTTTGCGGGCCAGCCGGTATGTGACAAAGCCCCCAATCACCGAACCCAACGTCGCCATCAATGCGTAATAAAGCCACAAATCCTCCTGGCGCGCGGACAAAACAATCGTCACCACATCCATGCTGCCCGGAAGCGGAATGATCGAGCTGTCGAGGAGCCCAAGGGGGATCAGTCCTAAGCCGCCGAGGTGAAAGAGCCAGCGCCGCACGCTTCGCGCTGCCGTCGGCTTCACCGCCGCGATAAGCTGAATGAGAATCATCTTTTCTGGAGCCAGCACGCATTTTCGCACGCAGCGCCAGCGAAACTCTAAAGCGTTTTCCTGGGGATGCGGAAATAATCCTTTGCGTCGCGGACTGCAGGGGCAGCCGTTGAGAGCCAGAGTCAATAGTTCAGAGTTAACAAAGGAGAGTTGAAAGAAGGGCCGAGCCCACCACCAATGGATGGCGGATCGCTGTTTCCCCGCAGTCCCGCTTCCAGGGCCCCCGATCGAGAACCAGCGCCAAAAGCATTGCGCTAGCTCTTGGGCGCCTCTCTCAATATCCGTGCGGCGGCTTGGCTGAAGGCTTCGGGTTTAGGTTTCTTCTTCTTCGGTTTCTTGACTTCGCGTCTGTGTGCGTCCTTGTTTCCCATGCCCAATAGCTTGCCACAGGTTGTCGGCCATGGATAGGGCTCCGAAATTCACGCCGCGCCCCACCAGACTGAGGGTGAATAACTCGAAAAGACGAATCTCAGGAGTGTCCAAAATCAGACAGATTTGTTTCACCCTCCCGCGCTATAAGAATCGTCGGTGCATTCGTAAGCGGACACCTGTCCGCCCGTACGACTCTCATGGTACGACGCGCGAGGCAGGAGGAAATGATGGACAGACGATGGGTCGTCGAGAAACGCCATGAATTGGTGATGGTGATTATCTATTCCGTTGTGGGCTTGGCCGTCGTAACTGCCCTGGTTACATTCGCAAACTACGCCATGTATTCCAGTTCGGCAGGGAAATAACCGGGCATCGACAAAACTAAAACAGTCCCGGCTGTCGGCGGGGCTCTTGCATGCCGAAATGCTTGTACGCGAGCGCCGTGGCGACGCGCCCGCGCTGCGTGCGGTCGAGCAGACCAAGCTGCATCAGGTACGGCTCGTAGATTTCTTCAATGGCGTCTTCTTCTTCGCTCAGCGACGCCGCAATCGTGTTGAGTCCCACCGGCCCGCCCGAATACTTCTGAATGATCGTCAGCAGCAGGTTGCGGTCCACGTCGTCGAGGCCGTGCTCGTCCACGCCGAGCATTTTCAGTGCGTCGCGCGCGACTCCGAGCGTGATGTGCCCTTTCGCGCGCACCTCCGCATAGTCGCGGACGCGCCGCAGCAGCCGGTTCGCCACGCGCGGCGTCCCGCGGCTGCGCCGTGCGATCTCGTTCGCGCCCTCTTTGTCGATCGTGATGCCCAGAATCTTGGCGGATCGCGTGATGATTCGTTCCAGGTCTTCCGCCGTGTAAAACTCCAGCCGGTGAACGATGCCGAACCGCGAACGCAGCGGCGCCATGATCAGTCCCGCGCGCGTCGTCGCGCCGATCAGCGTGAACCGGTTCAGTTGATACGGATGAACGCGCGCGCCTGGCCCCTGGCCGATGATCAGGTCCACACGAAAATCCTCCATCGCCGGATAGAGGATTTCTTCGAGCGCCGGTTGCAGGCGATGGATTTCGTCGAGAAAGAAAAAATCGCGCGGATCGAGCGACGTCAGCACCGCCGTCATATCCCCCTTCTTTTCGAGCAGCGGCCCCGAGCTGATCTTGATCGACGAGCCCATTTCGTTCGCCAGAATCTGCGCCAGCGTGGTCTTGCCGAGTCCGGGCGGGCCGTAGAGCAGCACGTGGTCAAGCGCTTCGCCGCGCGCCCGCGCCGCTTCCACTGCGATCTGCAAGTTCTCCTTCACGCGGTCCTGCCCGATGTAGTCGCCGAAATTTGCCGGGCGGACGCTGGCCTCAATGCGCGCGTCCTCGTCGAACGCCTTGCCCGAAACGATTCGATTTCGCCCCTCCGGCATTCTCCTCGCTTCCGGCATCTACGACTCCCCGCCCGCGTGCGCTCTCTTCTGCATCGACGAGCTTCCCAGAATTTGAAGCGAAGCGCGCAGCAGGCTCTCGAAATCGCCGCCGCTCGCGCCCCGCGACTTCTCGATGGCCTTCTCGACGGAACGCGCGTCGTAGCCGAGGTTCACGAGCGCCGAAGCGACGTCGGACTCTAGCTGCGACCGTGTCGCGGGTTTTCCCGCCTCGGCGACGTCCACCACGGCTAGTTTATCGCGCAATTCGACCACGATCCGCTCGGCCGTCTTCCGTCCCACGCCCGGAATGCGCACCAGTTGCACGAGGTCGCCTTTGCGAATTGCCGGGACCAGTTCCTCGATGCCCATGCCCGAAAGAATCTTCAGCGCGAGAGCCGGTCCTACGCCGGAAGCGGAAATCAGCAGCTCGAAGCACTGCTTTTCGCGCGCCGTCAGGAAGCCGTAGAGCGAGAACTGGTCCTCGCGCACGTGCGTGTGGATCAGGAGCGTGGTTTCCTCGTGCAGCGCGCCGAGACCCGCGAACGTCGAAAGGGGAATCTGCACTTGATAACCCACGCCGCCGACGTCGAGCAGGATCTGGTTGGGACGTTTTTCGGTGAGCTTGCCGCGGAGTGAGCCGATCATGTCCAGCGATTATTGATTAGCGCCGCGAGAGTGTCAAACGGACAGCATGCTGGCCGCCCCGAACGGTTCCATCGTCAAATTTCGCCCGTACGGAATTCCGAATTGTTGTTATACGAAAATTGGTACATCGCCGAATTCATCGCTAGTTCCGGATAGCTGGCAAAATTTGAATCGGTTAGAAGATTTAACAGACGCTTGTAGTAATGACTCGAACAATTTGTTCGCTGCGTGCGTATCTCTGCTTTCCGAGCGAATGCTGCGCCGTCTAATTGCGGTGCACGCCGGAAAACCCGATTCGAGGAGGAATCAGACCATGTCCCGACGTCCGCTGAGTTTTGTGCTGTTCGTTTTCGTCGCACTGGCAATTGCGGTGCCGATTGCGGCACGCGGCGCCTACGCGAAAGACTCGAAAGCAACCACCACAACCCTGGATATTCTCAATGCCGCCACGTTGGGCGGCAAACAGATCGAGCCGGGAACGTATCGGATCTCGGCGGACGACTCCAAGGTCACGCTCGAACGAAATGGCAAGATGGTCGCCGAAGCCCCGGTGCAGTGGAAAGATGAAACCAGCAAGCCAAGTTATTCGAAGATTGTGACCGAGAACAGTCAAATCAAGGAAATTCACTTCAGCGGCAAGATGCGCTACATCCAGATCGCGGAGTAGCGCTTCGCGGCGAAGGCGGCGCTAGCGGCGGGTGCGGTCCCTTCGGACGGCCTCGTCGATCAGCGACTCGAGCTCGCGGCGCGTGAGCGTCACGCGCTCGCCTTCGCTGCTGTCGGAAGCAGCGCCGCCTCGGGCATTCGCGCCATCCGCGGATTGCGCGCCCGCAACGTAACGAACTTTCGCGACGTTCAGTTTCTCGACGTCCGCGTTCGAGAGCACGTTCTGCTTGCCGAGAAGCTCCGTCACGAGCGCCACACGCGCGAAGTGCTCGGTGGTTTCCATGTGCTGGAACGCGGTGAGAAGGTCCGGCCCGTAGGTCACGACGCCGTGATTCGCCATCAGAATCGCGTCGTGGCCTCGCACGAACGGCTCGATTGCCGCCGCCAGCTCGGAAGTTCCCGGCGTGCCATAGCGCGCAACGGGGATGCATCCCAGGCCGATCACCAGTTCGCAAAGAATCGGTTTGTCGAGTGCAATGCCGGCCGCCGCATAGCCCGTTGCGGTGGGAGGATGCGCGTGGCAGACGGCGTTCACATCGGGCCGGAGCCGGTAGATCAGCAGGTGCATGGGAAGCTCGGATGAGGGCTTGCGCGTTCCGCTCACCCGCTGCCCGGTGAGATCGGTGATGACCATGTCTTCCGGGGTCATCATGCCTTTGCTCATGCAGGTGGGCGTCGTAAGGATGCGATCCGGGCCGAGCCGCACCGACATATTCCCGTCGGTCGAGGCGACCAAGCCGCGCTCGTAGACCAACCGGCCGGCGGTGCAGAGATCGCTGCGATGTTCTTCTTCCGTTTTTACAGCCCCGTGCGTTATCGAGTCAGGAACCACGTTCGCCTCCGTGGCGGGGACTGGAGCGGCGCGTAGTTTACGCGTAGAAGCCCCGCAATTTCAAGGCCCGAGCTACCCGGTCGATCGCCACGATGTAGGCGGCGATGCGATTGTTCACACCGTGCGCCTGGGCGTAAAGCACGACCTGGTCGAAGCTGTGCTCCATGACGTCCTGGAGACGTTCGTTCACTTCACTTTCGCGCCAGAAGAATCCCTGGCGGTCCTGCACCCATTCGAAATAGCTGACCGTGACGCCGCCGGCGTTTCCGAGAATGTCCGGGACGATGAAGATGTCTTTTTGCTCGATGATCGCGTCGGCGGGAGCCGTGGTGGGGCCGTTGGCGCCTTCGCAGAGAATGCGGCAGTTCAGGCGATGCGCGTTCTGCGACGTGATCTGATTTTCGGTCGCCGCGGGCACGAGGATGTCACAGGGGCGGAAAAGAATTTCCTGCGAGGACACTTTCTCGCCGCCGGCAAATTCCGGCAGCGGTTTCCGCAGCACGTAGACCCATTCATACAGTTTCGGAATGTCGAGCCCGTTCTCGTTGTAGAGCCCGCCGTGCACGTCGGCTGCACTGATGATCTTGTAGCCGGCTTCGTGCATCAGGAGAGCGCTTTGCGAGCCGACGTTGCCGAAACCCTGGATGATGACGCGGCAACGATCGCACCTCATCTTGAGTTTCGCGATCGCTTTGTTGCAGCAGATCATCAGCCCGCGGCCGGTCGCTTCCCTGCGTCCTTGGGAGCCGCCCAAATCCAGAGGCTTGCCGGTGACGACGGCGGTGGTGGCCTGGCGCACGTGCATCGAATAGGTGTCCATCACCCAGGCCATGATCTGCTCGTTCGTGCCGATGTCGGGCGCGGGAATATCGCGCTCGGGCCCGAACCAGTCGCACAAGGCGGCTGTATAGCGACGCGTGACGCGTTCGAGCTCGGCCTTCGAGAGCTTCGCGGGATCGCAGATCACGCCGCCCTTTGCGCCGCCGAAAGGAACGTTGACGACAGCGCATTTCCAGGTCATCCAGGCCGCGAGAGCGCGAACTTCGTCGAGCGAGACGTCCGGGGCGAAGCGGATGCCGCCCTTGCCCGGCCCGCGCACGGTAGAGTGCAGCACTCGATATCCGGTGAATACCTCGATCTGGCCGCTATCGAGCGCGACCGGTATATAGACGGTGATTTCCTTCTCGGGATATTTGAGGTAGCGGTAGAGGCCCTGTTCGAGGTTGAGTTTTTGAGCCGCGGTTTCGAAGCGGGCTTCGGCCGATTCGTAGACGTTCATTTCATCCTGTACGGCTACAGGCATATCTTCCCCCCGGAATATCTTACCGCCGAACGCGGAGCCGGGTGGCAGGGGATCATTTGGTGTTCCTTCTCAGATCGTGGCCGGTCATCTCGCGCGGCTCGGGGACGCCGAGGACGCCGAGCAGCGTGGGGGCAATATCTCGCAGTGAGCCGCCGGGCTGCAACTGCACGCGACCATCGTCGGTGACGAGGATGAAGGGCACGGGGTTCGTGGTGTGGTACGTGTGCGGGCCGCCGGTGACGGGATCGATCATCGTTTCGGCGTTGCCGTGGTCGGCGGTGATGATCCAAGCGCCACCCCGAGGACGGAGCGCCTGAAAGATTCTGCCGAGGCATTCGTCCACGGTCTCGCAAGCCTTGATCGTTGCTTCGAGCTTTCCCGAATGCCCGACCATGTCCGCGTTCGCGAAGTTCATGATAATGGCGTCGAAATTGCCTTTTTCGACCGCATGAATCACGGCGTCCGCGACGCCCGCGGCGGACATTTCGGGCTTCAGGTCGTATGTCGGGACTTTCGGTGAAGGCACGAGGATGCGCTCCTCGCCGGGAAACGGCTTCTCGACGCCGCCATTGAAAAAGTAGGTGACGTGCGCGTATTTCTCCGTCTCGGCCACGCGCAGGTTTTTGAAATCGAGCTCGGCGAAGACGTTGGCGAGGATGTGCTCGAGCTTCTGGGGCGCGAGAATGTAGCGCAGCCACGGCCAGGTTTTTTCGTATTGCGTCATCGCGACGTAGACGAGGTTTTTCGGCCGCGACGGATCGGCGAACTCCTTGAAGCCGGGCTCGACGAGGGCGCGCGTCATCTGGCGGGCGCGGTCGGCGCGGAAGTTGAAGAAGATCGCGGCATCGTCGTCGCGAATCAGGCCGCGCGGGACGGCGGGTTTTCCGGGAGCAGCCTGCGTGGTGATCACGGCCGGAATGACGAATTCATCCGTGACGCCTTTTTCGTAGCTCGCGCGCATCACCGCGATCGGGTCGCTCGACTTCACTTCGGAATCGCCGTGGACGATCGCGCGGTAGGCTTTTTCGATGCGCTCCCAGCGATTGTCACGGTCCATGGCGTAGTAGCGGCCGCTGACGCTGGCGATTTGGCCGACACCGTATTCGCGCATCTTTTGTTCAAGGGCTCGAAGGTAGTCGATGCCGCTTTCGGGCGGCGTGTCGCGGCCGTCCATGAAGCAGTGGACGAAGACGTTCTGGACTTTGTTCTCGCGCGCCATGCGCAGGAGCGCGAAGAGGTGCTGGAGGTGAGAATGGACGCCGCCGTCGCTGACGAGGCCGAGCAGATGCAAGTGTCGCGAGCGACCGCGCTCCATGGCTTCGAGGAGCAGCGGCTGGCGGAAGAATTCTCCGCTCGCAATGAGCTGATCGACGCGCGTGATGTCCATCTGCACGATCCGGCCGGCGCCCATATTGAGGTGGCCGACTTCGCTGTTACCCATCTGTCCTTCGGGCAGGCCGACGTAGGGACCCGAGGTGTGAATCAGCGTGTTGGGGAACTCTTTCAGGAGGCGGTCGTAGTTGGGCTTGCGCGCGAGGGCGATGGCGTTGCCCTTGGTCTCGGCGCGGTAGCCCCAGCCGTCGAGGACGGTGAGGATGATGGGCTTAGGTTGCTTACTCATGATTCCTCGGCGCGCAAGCAAGAGAGGTCCCTCGGCTCGCGTTGCTCGCTCGGGATGCCGATGCTCGTCGCATCGTCAGCTTTCTTGCAAGGGCGATGGCGTTGCCCTTGGTCTCCGCGCGGTAGCCCCAGCCGTCGAGCACGGTGAGGATGATGGGTCGCGGGCGCTTGCTCATAGGCTGCGTGCGTCTCTCGAAACGGGAAATCGCCGACCTCTCAAAATTTCTCGATTAGCGAGCATCGCTTTCCTTTGTTTTCAGTGATTTAGATTGGATTCTAATAATTGGATTTTCCGATTAGAAAATTGTAGGCATGTACCCGGTGAAGAGGTACGGAGCCCTCTCTGGCATAGGAGCTGACCCGCCACGTTTTGCCTTCGGCCGTCTCCGAGTTTTGAGCATTCCATCATCACGAATTACGTTAGCAGAAGGGATGGGCGTTGCAAGTGGTTGTTGGTGTAAAGAATGCAAGTAAGCTGGAGACGCCAGATCGAGTCACTTCACCCCGGCAAGCGGGGGGTGAGCTATATTTGCGCGCGCGGCGGCGCTAGCGGGCACGCTATCTACGTGGCATGTTTTCGCTGGAGGGCGGGACGATGCCCTTGAGGCGCAAGTAGACGGCGATGCTGCCGTAGCACTCGTTGTCGTGCTCGATGTTGCCAGCGAGGGCGGCGAGACGCGGCGTTGGTCCGCGGTAGCTTTGTATGGGGTCGCCGGCATTCGCGTCGGTCAGCGCGGCATAGGCGGCATCGCAGGTGTCGAAGGAATCCTTGAGGGCGGCGACGAGATCAGCCTTCGTCGTCTTCGATCCGGCGCTGGGAGTCTTCGGCGTGCCGAGGGCTCGCGAGCAGCCGTTGGTCTGAGCGTCGGCGACATGGGCGATCCATCCCCCGAAGGTGCGCTCTTCGGGAGTGGGCTGGAAAGCGTAGCCGTCGTCGGGCATTTTGTCCGCCGCCTTCAGGAGGTTGTTCTTTACGGTGTTGTACTGCTGCCGAATCGCGTCGCTGATGCCCGGCGCCTGAGTCGGTGCTTGAGCCGGCGGAGCCGGAGCCTGGCCCCGGCTCAAGAGCGGCGAAGCGAGGAGCCCAACAAGTCCCACCATGATGACGGCGTAAAGTTTCATCGCAGTTCTCCTTATGACCCGGCCGAGGCCGGGAACTTCGTTTTGACCTTGCGGCCCTGCGGATTATAGACCCGAGTGATTGGTGCGAACAGAAGCAAACTATTGAAGAGACTCATCGCAGAGGCGCAGACATCGCAGAGAGCTGGCAAGACAAGGGGCTCTAACACAGAGGACACAGAGGCCGGACGGAGGTCACAGAGAAAACCTCTCGACGGACCAGCCTTGAAGACACTCACCGCACCCTTTCGCCGCAGAACTCAGGGCAGGGAAGCCGAGATCGCAGAGAGCTGCCAAGACAAGGGGCTCTAACACAGAGGACACAGAGGCCGCGCAGAGGTCACCGAGAACCCCAAAGGCAAGAGCAGATCCCTCGTCCCGCAGATTCGTTCGGGACGCAAACAGCGCGCTCGGGATGACAAATTGAGGGTAGTGGGGCGCTCGTGGACGGCGCCGGCGGGGAAAAGAGGGGATTCGCGGACGTGCTGAAGGGGCCTATACTACTATTCGTCCGCGAATCCCCCGCATCATCTCAGGCTTGCTAGGCCGCGTTCTCCAGGACCAGAAGACCCGTCGCCGTGTTGGAAACGGCAACGTGATAGCTGCTGTGGATCTTCGTCACTTTGCCGTGGAGTACGCCGCGCATAGCCAGCCAGAGGATGAATTCCGCACCCTGCGCACCCGCCTCGCGCACCAGTTCGTGGATCGAATAACGGGTCAGGACTTCCGGCTCGTTCACGATCTTGTCGAGGCAGAGCAGGTCGAATTTCTTGTTGATGAAGCCGGCGCGCTCACCGTCGAGCTGGTGAGACATGCCACCAGTGCCCAGCACCACTACCTTGAGATCCTTGGGATAGGATTCGATGGCGCGACCGATCGCCTGCCCGAGCTTGAAACAGCGGAGCGGCGAAGGCAGCGGGTGCTGCACCGTGTTGATGCACACCGGAATCGTCTTGATGCCGCCGTAGGAGTTGTTCGGCCAGAACAGCGACATGGGGACCGTGAAACCGTGGTCCACAAGCATCTCCTGGCAGGAGACGATGTCGAATTCGTCGTGCACCAGGGACTCGATGATGTGCCAGGAAAGTTCCGGATCGCCCTCGAACGGCGGAATCGTCGGAATCCCCCAGCCCTCGTCGGCATGTTGGTACTTGAAGGCCGCCCCAACCGCGAAGGTGGGCATTGCGTCGAGAAAGAAGTTCAGGCCGTGGTCGTTGTAGATGACGACGGCCACATCGGGTTTGACCTTTTGCAGCCACGCCCGGGCCGGCGGGTAGGCGTCAAAGAACGGCTTCCAGTACGGGTCGTCGAGCAGTTCCTTTTCTCTGGGTACCGCGTTCCCGATTGCCGGGATGTGCGATGTGGTGAGTCCACCAACGACGCGTGCCATGGTCAGTCTCCTTGGGATTTGAGCATTTTGTTGAATTCTTCGACGGTCATGCCGGTTTGCTGCGCGCCCACGTCCTGCACCGTCAGGTGAAAGATTCCGGCAAACTTCGCCAGGTAGTAGATGCATCCGCCGGCATGAATCATGGCCAAGACGTTACGGTCGTGGATGGCCTTGCGCTGCTCGTCGTTGAGGCCGTACTTGGTGCAGTAGGCGTCTTCGTCCTTGAGGAATTCCGCGCGGTTCTCGGCCTTGTTGAACGAGAAGCACATTTTGTTGAGGGCGTATCCCTTCATGGCCGCGTGCCCATCGAAAATATAGGTGCCCGGGATTTGCGCTTCGATGTCCATTGTCGTTTGTGTTGTTTGGCTCATGCCGGAACTCCTGCGATGCCTTATGTTGTGTTCCGGGCTCAGGTTGCACCGGACATGCGTTGCCTACCGTGACGAATGTCACCTGTTTATGTGACCTGGGTCACAAGGGACGTTGCGGCCAGGAGGTTTGTAGAACAGGGGCATGACAGAGCAGAAAAAGCAGATCCCTTCCCGCAACACCATCCGGGACGCAAACACCGCGCACCCTCATCCGCACAAAACGCGGCGCGGTTCCCTTCGTCCGCAATGATCGGCCTCAGGGCTGGCGGGATGATAGTCAGGAAGCAGGAAGCGGGCGGGGAGTGATGCGGACGATGTCGTGCCGCACTTCGACGGTGCGGTCGGGGAAACGGCTGGCGACGCGAGATTGGAACTCGGGGAACGTGAGGGCGCCGTTCTGGCCGTTGAGCATGCGCGCGTCGTCCATGAGGATGACGAGGCCCTTTACAGAATGGTTGAGGATGGCTTCCACTTCGGCGAAGAGTCGCTCGGGATCGCGCTGCAGGTGCTCCCAACCCCAGTAGCCGGCGTCGAGCCAGAAGAGAGCGGGCTCGGCGAGGGACTTTAAGAGTTCGGGAAGCACGATGGCGCTATCTCCTTCGAGGATGCGGATGCGCGGATCGCGTTCGAAGCGGCGCGTGGCTTGCCGGGCGAGCTCGGGGATGCATTCGATCGAGTAGATGCGATCAAAGTGATCTTTCACGGCGGCGACCATTTCGCCGTAGTAGGTGCCGGTTTCGACGAAAACACGCGGACCGAATTTCTTGGCATATTCGAGCACCGTGCGCTGCTTCAGGAGATGAGGAGAGCGCACGGGATGAGGGCGAAGCTTCCAATACCAGTAGTCGGGATAGTGGCTGAGGGATTTATACGCGGTGTAGAACGGCATGCGTTGCAGAAATCGCCGGAATGACTTCATCTCGTTGCGAGAGCGGAGCGGCCGGGGAAGCGCGCGGCGGAGCCGAGTTCTTCCTCGATGCGGAGGAGCTGGTTGTATTTGGCGATGCGGTCGGTGCGGGAAGCGGAGCCCGTCTTGATCTGGCCCGTGCCCATCGCAACGGCGAAGTCGGCGATGAAGGCGTCTTCAGTTTCGCCGGAGCGGTGCGAGATGATCGAGGCGTATTTGGCTTTGCGCGCCATCTCGACGGCTTCGACGGTTTCGCTCACGCTGCCGATCTGATTCAACTTGATGAGGATCGCGTTGGCGATGCCTTCGGAGATGCCGCGGGCGAAGATTTTCGGATTCGTGACGAAGATATCGTCGCCGACGAGCTGAATCTTCTTCCCTAGTTGCTGCGTGAGCAGCTTCCAGCCTTCCCAATCGTCCTCGGCGAGGCCGTCTTCAATGGAGACGATGGGATATTGGCGAACCCAATTCGCCCAGAAATCGATCATCTGCTCGGAGGTGCGGGAGGATTTGTCCGATTTCTTGAAGACGTATTTCTTCGACGCACGGTCGTAGAACTCGCTCGCGGCGGGATCGATGGCGATGGAAATCTGCTCGCCGGGCTTGTAGCCGGCGGCGGTAATGGCTTCGAGCACGCGTTCGAGCGCTTCTTCGTTCGACTTGAGATTGGGCGCGAAGCCGCCTTCGTCGCCGACGGCGGTGGAGTAGCCGTTCTTTTTCAGCACGGCTTTCAAACTGTGGAAGACTTCCACGCCCCAGCGCAGGGCTTCCTGAAAGCTGGGAGCGCCGAGCGGCATGACCATGAATTCCTGCGCGTCCACGGAGTTGTCGGCGTGCGCGCCGCCATTAAGGATATTCATCATCGGGACGGGAAGGGTGCGAGCGGAGGAATCGCCCGAATAGCGCGCGAGATACTTATAGAGCGGCTGGCCGGAAGCCAACGCGGCCGCACGGGCCGCTGCCATCGAGACGGCGAGAATAGCATTGGCGCCCAATTTCGATTTGTTCGGCGTGCCGTCGGTTTCGATCATGCGGCGGTCGAGCGCGCGCTGATCGGCCGCGTCCATGCCAGTGACGGCGTCGGCGATGGCCGAGTTGATGTGCGCGACAGCTTTCAGGACGCCCTTGCCGAGATAGTGGTGCTTGTCGCCATCGCGCAATTCGATGGCTTCGTGCTCGCCGGTCGAGGCGCCGGAAGGAACGGCGGCGCGGCCGAGCGCTCCATCCTCGAGGCGAACATCGGCTTCGACCGTGGGATTGCCGCGGGAATCGAGAATCTGGCGGCCGTGAACGGCAACGATTTTCGTGGACATGGTGTTGTGAGCCTAATCCTTTCGCGCGAGCAACAGCCAAGGAGTGAAGTCTACGGGAATCTTTTCTCCGAGCCAAGAGCGACACAGCCGAAGTTACTCGGGTTCCTCGATCAGGGATTCGGGACGGACGACGACGACGATGCCGCCTTCGGAAACGGAATAGCGAGCGCGGTCGGCTTCGGGGTCGTGGCCGATGACGGTGCCTTCGGGCAGCTCCACGTGGCGGTCGATGATCGCGCGGCGGATGCGGCAGTGCCGGCCGATGTTGACGTGGTTGAAGATGATCGACTCCTCGACTTCGCTGTAACTA